>Ga0209510_1000829_pt1 | contig 39068 bp, 43 predicted proteins | sample BiotimSIPDNA_FD_185749 | JGI IMG/M metagenome (GOLD analysis project Ga0209510, IMG submission 185749) | Anaerobic biogas reactor microbial communites from Washington, USA - Biogas_R1 time_0 SIP DNA (SPAdes) (version 2) | ecosystem: Engineered > Bioreactor > Anaerobic > Unclassified | place...
CTGAAGGAGATACTTATAAAGTATTGAAATTAACGTACCGAGGAATTTGATTAAGAAGTTTTATCCTCACCCTGAGCCATATGGTGATGGAGATGATATGCCCCCCTATAATTGAACCAGTTTGAATGTTAGTAATGATATAATTAGGCGAGAGCCAAAAGGAGATTACTAATATGGCAAGAAAAACTTATTCAATAGAGCAAATCATTGTGATTTTGCGCAAGATGGAGGTTCTGTGCGGACAAGGCCGTTCTGCAGAGGAGGCTGCCAGGCGTTGTGAGATCCCTCTTAACTGGACCAATGTCAAGCAAGTAGACAGTATTTGTGAAAGTATCATATAAATAATTTACCCAATTGGGTGCCAAAAAATTTCTATAAGTATATAACGATATATATTATAATAAAATTAATGTTAAGGAACGGCATTTTTCAAGGGAAAGAACGATATGTTCCCACAAACAAACCACGTTGAGACGGTAGTATTGATGTCAAGGGTTAAGGTAAATACGATGTTTTAGGGATGAAAAACTTTATAAATAAAGGGTTTCCGTGATTTGAGATCTGGCTCCAAGCCGGAAGGATAATCACGGGATTTTTCTTTGTGGGAACTTGTCCAAGATAGGCGGGTTAGATGATCAAGAAGATGATATGGATATTGATGTGGTGAGTTGACACGATTGCTGGCAAAAACGTGGTGAGTTGACAAGATGACTGTAAAGTTGATGTCGAGTATACAAGTTTGCTGTGACAATAAAAACATATCTATCAAAATAATGCAGAAAAAATACGGAGGATTGCCGACCAGAAAATAGAAATTGATATATTATTTACAACACATCACTTGACGTTATTCGCCCCGTGGAATATAATTATATTATTAATTTTTTGGAGGACTAAAGCATATGAAATATATTACTGCGTCTGAAGCCGCAAAAAAATGGGGTATAACACAGAGAAGAGTACAAGTTTTGTGTTCTCAGGGCAGAGTAAAGGGTACATTTAAACTTGGAGAGAATTGGGCTATCCCTGAAAATGCTAGTAAACCTACAGACAAAAGACTGAGAGAGGGAGCTGAAGAACTTGGAGAATAATTCAATTAATGTTATAGATTTATTTTGTGGCAGTGGTGGTTTATCATACGGCTTTGAAAAAGCAGGATACCACATAGCTTTGGGAATTGATAATGATGAAATGGCCTTACATACATTTAAAAAGAACCACAAAAACTCTGAAATTATATATGGAGATATAACAGAGATAAATTATGAGCATGATATAAAAAAAATAATTGGTAATGTTACTATTGATTTAATTGTGGGGGGTCCACCATGTCAGGGGATGTCGATTTCCGGGCCACGTAAATTTGAAGACCCACGAAACCGATTATATTTGTCTTTTATACGATTAGTTAGGGAAATTCAGCCAAAGGCATTTGTTATAGAAAATGTACCTGGATTAGTTGGTTTGTTTAAAGGACGTATAAAAGACAGTATTATATCAAAATTTTCTGAAATGGGGTATAAAGTAAATTATAAAGTACTAACAGCATCAGACTATGGTGTTCCCCAGAGTAGAAAAAGAGTGTTTTTTGTGGGTGTGAAAGATAAAGAATTTATATTCCCACATGCGAATCTTGAACAAATCACATGCGAGATGGCTTTATCTGATTTGCCACCGTTAGAAAATGAAATAGGCACGGAAAATATGGATTACTTGACAGAGCCTCAGAATACATATCAAAAATTAATGAGAGAGAAATCTAATAGGGTGATTAATCATATTGCAGCAAATCATTCAGATAGAATTAAAAAGATAATCTCTTTAGTTCCAGATGGTGGTAATTATAAAGATTTACCTGAAAAATATCAAGGTGTTCGAAATTTTAATGTGGCTTGGACGAGGTTTTCTAGCAGTAAGCCCGCTCCAACTATTGATACAGGGCATAGACATCATTTTCATTATAAATATAACCGGGTTCCTACAGTACGAGAATGTGCAAGGCTTCAGTCTTTTCCGGACGATTTTGAATTCTTTGGAAACAAAACTCAGCAGTTTAGACAAGTAGGGAATGCGGTTCCACCTATCCTGGCTGAATGGCTAGCAAAAGAGTTGAAAAAATATTTAAAATAGTGAGGTATATTATGTATACAATACCATTAAAGTACTTTTATAGATTACATCATGTGAGACCTAGGTTTAAAGGTGATATAGAAAATGTATTAATATATATCGCAACAGAGATAGCTAAGTTACCACAACAGGAGCCAGCAAAATTTAAGGAGAGCGTAAATGCAGCCATTCGTCTTTTTCCAGGAAATATGCAGAAAAAGATAAAGACAATTAATAATTGGAGAACAGAAATTTCTTCATTATTTGGTTTTATTCAAAAAGACAATAGTAATTTAATGCCGGGACGAAGAGCATATGAACTCGCAGAAAACCAGGATTTAATTGAAAGTTTTAAAGTTTTTTTATTTAATTTTCAATATCCAGGAGGGCATATCAAGCCTCATGAAACATTAAAGATGGTACAAGTGGGTATAAATTTTAAGCCAGCAAAATATATTATTCAGTTGCTTCAGTATGCGGAAAAAGCTGAAGGAAGAAGAATAGGTATTTCAAAACCTGAACTTACACATTGTATCTTTAACGACTTAAGATGTACAAGAGATGCTCAACCAGTGGATATCACGTGGGGGCTGATTAAAAAAAATAGAGATATTAATGAAAAATATGACTGCACAGGAGATATCATTCGTTATGCAGGCGATATATTGGATTATATGGAGATTGCTAATTTATTGGTAACTCATGATAATAAACATTATTTTCTTAATACATTAGAAACAGAAGCTATTTTAAAGTTTGTAAATTCTAATGAATGGTTTTCAGGGTATGATGATATGTTGGGAAGCGAAGAACCACAACTAGAGAAAATCGTAGCTTTGCAGGAAGAATGGTATAGATATGTTAATCGAGAGATAGAGGATACAGATTTCCAGACGGATATTTTAGCATTAATATCTGCAGATACACAGGAATATACTGAACTTAAAAAGGCTAGTTTTAATTTATTAAGAGAGAAAATTGATTCTGCAGAAACGTTAGCAACTAAGGATATTGGAGATATCGGTGAAAGTTTGGTGCACGGTCATGAATGTGAAAGAATACGAATTGGCGGAAGGGAGGATCTAATTCATTTAATTAAAAGAATCCCAACCCAGTTTGCTGTGGGGTATGACATTCAATCAGTGGAACTGGATGCAAAAAAAAGATATATTGAAGTTAAAACAACTATTAGCTCTAAGCCGTTACATTTTAATAAAGTTCATTTAACACCAAATGAGTGGAATACGGCAGATACTATGAAAGATAGATATTTTGTCTACAGATTAATGGTTAGTAAATTAGAGCGAAAGCTTTTTATAATACAAGACCCCGTAGGGCAATACAAAAATGATAAAATCCAGATGATTCCAAGAGACGGGGCGGATATTATTTTTGATATTAACACATCTGGAGATTATGAGGAGTTGTTATCATGGGTAAATTGAAAATAGCATCCCTGTTTTGTGGGTGTGGAGGTACTGATGTAGGACTATTAGGTGGTTTTGAATTTCTGGGAAAATTCTATGCTAAGAATGATGTTGAGATTGTATATGCTAACGATATTGACGATAGTGCATGTAAACTTTTTGAACTTAATTTCAACTTAATACCTGATAGTAGAGACATTAGGGAAATAGATTCTGTTGAACTTCCAGACTTCGATATTCTAACTGGTGGTTTTCCTTGTCAATCATTTTCAATTATTGCCCAAAATCCTAAACGATTAGGGGTTAAAGATGAAAGAGGTAAATTATTTTTTGAAATGTGTAGAATATTAAAAGAAAAACAGCCTAAATGTTTTATTGCGGAAAATGTAAAAGGAATACTTTCAGCAAATAAAGGATCTGCTTTTCCATTAATACTCGAAGAATTCGAAAATAGCGGATACAATGTATCATATAAATTACTGAACAGTGCTGACTTTGGAGTACCACAAAAAAGGGAACGTGTTATCATAATAGGGTTTAGAAATGATTTAAATATTGACTTTGAGTTTCCAGATGAAGTTATAACCTCTGAGGAAAATTATATACCACTTTCTGAAGTTATTACAGATGTTGCTCCTCAAAAATATTTTTTCAGTGAAAAAGCTGTCCAAGGTATGCTAAGAAGAAGAGAAAGTATGAATAAAGGTCGTGCTCAGGATATTACCAAACCATGCAATACAGTTGGTGCCCATCTGGCAAAAGTATCCCTTAATAGTACCGATCCAGTATTGCTTGAAAATGGTCGCTATAGAAGGTTTACTCCTAGGGAGGTGGCAAGAATTCAATCCTTTCCAGAAGAGTTTATTTTAGAAGGATCTGAAACTAGCCAATATAAAGCCTTAGGAAATGCAATACCACCTGTCATGCTTTGGCATGTGGCAAAGGAAGTTATTCAGGAATTAGAAAATATAGAAGAGCGAGAACCGAGAAAACAAATTAAGCGTCGTGTATTGCCAAGGATTGATGCCCTTATTAATTATGGATTGGTTGAAGTAGGGGATGTTGTTATACCAAAAGGGAGAAATGATAAAGGTATACTTTTAGAAAACGGAAAAGTACTAGTAAAAGGGTATGAATCTACAATTCATACATGGCTCAAGGAGGTCTATGAAAAACCTAGCATTGATACTTATAACCATATAGTTCATATAAAAAGTGGAAAAACACTATACCAAATTAGAGAGGAATATGTGAACAGCTAAGAAAAAATTAATAGCTTGCTTTATAATAAAGCAATACATGTACATTCACTTATTACTTTTATTGGAGATGTAGAACTATCAAATATAAAAGTAAAGTTTAATGTCCAATATAAAAATAGAATCTGACGTTGATTGGTATCTTAACTTTAATTCCACAGATCAAGGGGGTGCTTGTATGGCTCGATGGGATAAAGTAGATATTCCGCATAAAGGATGGAAATATCTAGGGATGGAAGATTTAGGAGAGGATTTAGAGCCAGGTGAAGAAGTAGAATACGAGCAGTGCGAAATGTGTGGCAATGAGAAGATTCGCTATATTCACCTTTTAGAACATCCAGACTACCATGGAGAAATACGGGTAGGGTGTGTCTGTGCTTCCAAAATGATAAATGATTATCTCAATCCACAGGAGCGAGAAAAGAACTTAAAAAACCGTGTGAATCGCAAGAGAAACTTTATGAAACAGGAGTGGCGATATAAACCGGATACTGGGAATTATTCACTTCGATATAAAGGTGATTATATTACTATCATGAAGAGCAAATTTAATTCTGGATGGGGTGTCATTTTTAAAGGAGAAGTTCAATGGGATTATCATGGAAAGAAAATTCTTGACATTCACACTGCGAAGATAGTGGCATTTGATTTATTTGATGAACTTCACGAGTCCAAACACCAAGCACAGCCATATTGGGACGGAAATCGTTGGATTTATTATTAAACTCATAATCTAGATTAGGTGTTTTGGGATAGGGGGGGGTACCTATGGGGGATAGTAGATCATTCACAGAATATGTGTCAAAGACATTTGATAATCATTTTTGGACAGTAGCCGAAGAATATCTACGTGAAAATTTTGATGCCCTTGATGTGGAACTGTATAAGATTCATAAAGCCGGCGAGTTAGAAATATCAGATGTTCATGTTGAACACGTCTGGGTTGATGATTTGCCGGAAATGGAAATACAGTTTGATGTGGCTTTGTCCGTCATATTTGAAATCTCAGAAGCTGATCACCATTATGATAATTCTGAGGAAAAGCGAATCTGGCTCATGGTCCGTTGCCGTGGAGATCTCTCCTGTGACTTGCAGGATTTTGAGATTTTTGAAGTTTCAGATTATAAAGGGAAAAACCGTGCTAAAAATCCATTGGACGATTCGCTTGTTCCCTATATTCCATATGAAAAGCTAGATGAAGTGGCTACATCGTTTCTTAAAGAATATTACCCCGAAGCTCTTAAAATTACTCAATATAAGCAGGACCCTGTTTGGGTTGACCCCAATATCCTTACAGAAAGACTTGGATTAACAATAAATACTCAACGCATAAGGGAAGATGCATCAGTATTCGGTCAGATATACTTTGTTGATACTGATGTAGAAATGTATGATTCCAACACTCAAAATAATGTAGCTATGCAGATTGAAGGGAAAACTATTGTTGTCGATCCCTATATGTACTTGCTTAGGAATCTAGGTTCTGTTAATAATACAATAATACATGAGTGTGTGCATTGGGTTAAACATAGAAAAGTATTTGAACTGGAAAAACTATATAATGCAGCAGCCTCTCATATAAGCTGTGAAGTAAAAGGCGGGGCAATCTCGACGCTATCTAAGAAAGCTACAGAATGGATGGAAAAGCAAGCTAACCAATTGACACCACGGATACAAATGCCAGCAGAGCCTTTTAGAGTAAAGGCAAATCAATATATAACACAATTTATGCGTGAATCGAATGCTAGGCACACGGTAGATGTGATGGAAAAAGTTATTACTGCATTGGAGACTAAATTTGCAGTATCTAAGCAAGCAGCAAAGATTCGACTTGTAGAGTTAGGCTTTGAGGAAGCTATTGGCACATACACATATCTTGATGGTCATTATGTAAAACCACACGGTTTTCGTAAAGGGACAATCAAGGTAAATCAGACATTTTCTTTAAGTGCTCAGGACGCAGCTATTGAACGCTTTTTCAATCCTGAACTTCGTGCTCTAACTGAAAATGGGGATTATCTATTTGTAGATAACCATTATGTATACAATGCACCACTTTATGTAGAGCGTGATGAAAACGGAAAGCTAGAATTAACTGGATATGCCCGTTCTCATATGGACGAATGTTGTCTTGTATTTGATATGAGAATCACTAGCAAGGTAGAGAACATATATCACACAGCATGTTTTTTAAATCGTGAACTGAGTGACATCACATTTGAAATTAAGTATCATAATGGGTTTGAAAATGCACCGCAAGAACGTCAAGTCGCTATGCGAAAAAAAATTCAAGCTGAAGAATTAGAGATTCGTAAACAGATGACGGACGATCCGGAACAGTGCTTGGAACTTCTTCTTAACTGGAGAGGTATGAATTATACTGACCTTGGTCTTGAAATTGACCGTGACCCAAAGACTATTAGTCGTACGGTTAAGGGTAAAACTGCCCCTACAGTGGAAACAGCAGCACTTATATGCTTTGGTCTTCATCTCTCGCCTACAATCAGTATGAAGTTGATGGATGTGTTTGGCTGCAAGCTGAACCCTATGAAATACCCTAATCATCAATGGATAAATGAGGCTTTATACATAAAATATCCAGAGCCAATATGGGCTGTCCGGGAGTATTTAAGTCCATACGGAGTAGAAATTTAATTTTTTTTCTTAAAAAATGGACAAGGTACGTCCACTATAAAGTTGAAAAAGTGACCTTCGACAAAGATTAGGTCTCTTTTTTTATTGGTAAGCAAGATAAGCAACTGACACCAACATTATTTTAGTCAGTAAACTTAATCTTGAGTCTAAAGAAAGAAGACTTCGAAAGCTATGAATAATTAAAGAAATAACCGCAAATCAATTCATAATAAATAATCGCCGGAGTTATCAAAGTAAGCCATTAAAGGCTGAAATAGATAACTCTGGCTTTTTTTATTTGCAGGGGTTTTGACAGGACATGGCATGTCCATTTTCAAAAAAAATTCCGTGTTACATTTAGTTTATAGATAAGCAATATTGCTTTCTAAATAAATCTCAATGTCCTAGTGCGCATACGGACGGCGGGATGCATAAGAGTTCAGAACACAGTGATAAAGACTGTGTTTGGAATGAAGATGCACCCACCGTAATTTCGTGTGCCCTTTTTTAGGACAAGCGGAGTCTGTGGTCATCTTCATCACAGGCTCTTTTTGTATTCCGCCGCCTGATGCTGGGACGGAAAGGAATACTTTATGAAGATTCGAGTTTTATATGAAGACAACATCAAAAACGGTCACAAGAACTACACCACAATTGAAATTCCAGATGGAGATTACAGCGTTATGCTGGACATTGACTATGAGCAACGTCTTGCAGAGGCAAAGCCTGAAAAGAAAGCAGAAGTTAAGCGTTGTGAGACTTTGCAGGAAATATTCGATCTTATGAATGCCAATGAATACAACCACTGGCGCCGCTATCATAGGCATCTTGGCAATCCGAAGACACCTTATCGTAAAGATGATCAGGCTGAAGATGAAACAGATGTTATGGATACATTTGCAGATAACTCTCAAGAAATAGAGCGTTCTAACCAATACGAGTACGAGGATGTTTGTAAATGGATACGCAAGGTACTCGGTAAAAAAGAAGATTGGGCGGATATGTTTATCGCAGTTCGCATAGACGGTATGTCAATCCGCGAATATGCCAGCTCTATAGGTGCTGATGAAAACAACATTACTCAGAAGTTAAAACGAGCAACAAAAAAATTGGAACAAGAATATAAAAACCGTCAGATTTGACCTTCTCCCAAGGCTACCAGGTAGGAGGTCAAGACCTCCAAAAAAATTTAAGGAGGTAATTCTGATGAGAGAATTAATACCTAAAGACCAATATGGTGTGTTTGCCGACACCAAAGATACGGCAAGAGTGGATAGTTTGTTTGTAGCAGAGTTCTTTGAGAAGGAACATAAAAATGTTCTGCGTGACATTGCTAAAATCACTGACCCCAAATCTGGGTTAAGCACAGAATTTGCTCAGCTCAATTTTGAGCCGACCTCATACACGGATGGTTGGAACAGAAAGCAAAAGGCTTATGCCATGACTCGTGATGGATTCACTATGTTGGTTATGGGATATACAGGGCAGAAAGCAATGAAGTTCAAAGAGTTATACATCAAACGCTTTAATGAAATGGAGCAGTTCATTAAAACCCTTGTTTCGGCTCGTAAGGAGTTCCCTCTGCTGACAGACAACATTAAGTTACTTCATGAAAATCCAAAGCCATACCACTTCAGTAATGAATGCGATATGTTAAATCGCATCGTTATTGGAATGACGGCAAAGCAGTTTAGATTAGCAAATGGAATTGCAAAAGGAAAAAGCATTCGACCTTACTTATCTGATGAGCAGATTACGATGCTAGACACATTACAAAAAGTAGATGTTGGTTTGTTAGTAGCTGTCCCAGATTATGGGCAGCGTAAGCGTTACTTGGAATGGTACAAAGCCAAGATAGAAAAAAATTAAGGAGGTCCATAACTATGTTTTATGTGAAAGAAAGATTGAATGATTCCTTGGAGATATCCATTGAAATAACAGATGAGAATGTTTTTTGCCACTGCCCGATGTGTGGTGTTGAAGTAATGGTGGATATTGCAGAAATCCTAGGTGATGGTGAAAGTGATTTATTTGGTACTGCAGTATATTGTAGCGAATGTAGTAAAAAAATTAGAGCCGGAGGTAGCTGTGATGAACATAAATAAATTCAATGCTGAAGGATACTATGACCCTACTCCGCGTGAAGCACTAACTAATATAGTAAAAAAGGAAAAGGCAGCGTCAAAACCTGCCTTCCGTCCTTTGGTTTATATATGCGCCCCTTTTCACGGAGCTGTTAAGGAAAATGTATTAAAAGCCACTCAGTTTGCTGAATTTGCTTTCAAACGTGGATGTATCCCGCTGACCCCGCACCTTCTATTCCCTTTCATGGATGACAGTAATGAGAAAGAACGTGATCTTGCTATTTTCATGGACATCATCCTTATGGGCAAATGCCAGGAAGTCTGGGTACTTGGTGATGTTATCTCAAAAGGCATGAGTATTGAAATAGAAAAGGCAAAGAAACGTAGACAACTGGTCAGATATTTCAATAAGGATTTTGAGGAGGTAGAGGCTTTATGAAAAAAATAAAGGCAATACAGACTGAATATAAAGGCTATCTATTCCGATCAAGGCTTGAGGCTCGCTGGGCCGTGTTTTTCGATTTCTGTGGTATTGAATATGAGTATGAACCCGAAGGCTATGATCTTGGAAATGGTCTAGTGTATCTTCCGGATTTTCTTCTTCATGGTGTAGATGGTAGATCCTGCGGAGACCTATATGTAGAAGTAAAGGGACAAATGACCGATGCTGATGCTGAGAAAATTAACCGTTTCTACGAACTGGGAAAAGACGATCCTGATACTTACGGAAAATCCAAGACAGCAATCCTTGTGGTTGGAAATATTCCAAGTGGTACAGATATTAACGAAATCCTATGGTGCATTGAAGGTGAAGCCTATGCAAACAACGGTAATTGGCCTAATAAGTATAACTTCGAAACTATCGATGGAGATTACTTTGCTGGATATCCTGGGGTAAATCATCAAGGCAAATTTGAGCTGTTTGGAGATGACAGTAACTATCTTTGTGATATGGACCGTAGAGCAACTGAAAAAGCCTACCGTGCTGCTAGACAGGCAAGGTTTGAACATGGACAAAGACCTCGTTTGAAAGGAGGTTATTAAGTTGAGAAAATTAGCAATTGCCTATGGGAACAGCCGACAGGCAAAGAAGTGGGTCAACAAAGAAATCACTTTTGATGCGCTAAAAGATAGATTGAAGACTCCAATTAGGACCACGGAATCAGCTGAAGAATATGCCAAGTTCAGTAAAGGTCAAAAGGATATTGCAAAAGACCATGGTGGCTTTGTTGCAGGTGTATTAAAAGGTGGTCGCAGAAAAAACGATACTGTGGAACTTCGATCAATGATTGCTTTAGATGGTGACAGAATCAATAAAGAATTTCTTGAAAACTATGAATCGAATGCTGCATATACCTCTGTTCTTTATTCAACCCATAGTAGCACAGAAGAAAATCCAAGGGTGCGTCTTATTTTTCCCCTAACAAGAGATGTAACCTCAGAGGAATTTGTAGCAGTTTCAAGATATTTAGCACAGATGCTTGGCATGGATTATTTCGATGAATGCTCCTATCTACCAAACCAGCTGATGTACTGGCCAAGTACGCCATCCAACGGAAAATTTGTATATAAGGAAGTAGACAAAACTTGGCTTAATCCAGATGATATTTTAATAGCCCATCCCGAATGGACTGATCCTACAAGACTTCCGACTTCATCTAGGGAGAGCAAGGCAAATACAGTTTCGCATGAGAAGGTACAGGACCCTCTTGCAAAGGAGGGTGTTGTGGGTCTTTTCAATAGAGTTTATTTCCCTGTTACAAAAGCAATCGATGCATTTTTATCAGACGTCTACGAGCCAACAGAAAATGATGACCGCTACCATTTTATAGAGTCAAGCAGTATGGCCGGAGTTGAAATCAAAGAAGGTGGCAAGTTCGTGTATAGCCATCATGCCAAGGACCCGGCATACCTAAAATTATGCAATGCCTTTGACATCGTTCGTATCCATAAATTTGGTGATGAGGATGATAAGAAGTCCTTTAAGAATATGTGTGATTTTGCCATGAAAATTGATGAGGTAAAAGTCTTTGCTACCAATGAAAAACTAGCAGAGGCTGAAGTGGATTTCACTGACAGTGGAGATGATTGGAAGTCAAGACTTAGGTATCAGCCTAGATCAAGTTTACTGGAAAACAGCGTATACAACTTAAACCTTATTCTTAATCATGACCCCGATTTCAAGAACTTTGCATATAACGAGCTGTCGAACCGTATCCAGGTCACGGGATCACTACCATGGGAAAGACCAGAAGGTAACGTATTTTGGAGAGATGCCGACACAGCCCAGCTTAAGTCCATTATGGATATTCGCTACCTTCCGTTTTCAAGCAGAAACCACGATGTTGCATTTACTAAGGTTGCTGATGATAGAAGATTCCATCCTATAAGGGATTACCTTGATTCCCTCCCTGCGTGGGATGGAGTAAAACGTGTAGAAGATATTTTTATCAAATATCTCCAGGCAGATGATACCGAGTATATACGCACAGTGACCAGAAAGACCTTTGCAGCTGCTGTTGCACGGATATATGTTCCTGGAATTAAGTTTGACTGTGTTCCTGTGCTTGATGGCGATCAGGGTATTGGGAAAAGCACCATCATTAAAGACCTTGTAACAGCAGAATTCTACTCTGAAACATTATCTCTTACGGATATGGATGATAAGTCTGGTGCTGAAAAACTGCAGGGATTCTGGGTGGTTGAAATCGGTGAACTTGCTGGAATGAAGAAAGCTGATATTGAAAAAGTAAAAGCGTTCCTCTCTACATCAGATGATAAATACAGACCATCCTATGGCAGAGTTGTTGAAAGCCATCCCAGACAATGCATTGTCATTGCAACGGTAAATGGAGAGCGAGGATATTTACGTGACATCACAGGAAACCGCCGCTTTTGGATTATTAAGGTACATCAGAAAAAGCAGAAGAAGACCTGGAATTTTACAGAGGAATATAGGCAGCAGTTCTGGGCCGAAGCTAAAGAAATATGGAAATCGGGTGAAAAACTATACCTCGAGGGCGATGTTTTAGAGGAGGCTGAAAAAGCACAGAAAGGTGCGATGGAGGCTGATGAGCGTGTTGGTATGGTTGAAGAATACCTAAATACTCTACTTCCAGATGATTGGGACAGTATGGACTTATTTGCCCGTAGGAATTACCTAAGCGGTAGCGAATTTGGTGGGGTTAAGCATACAGGTACTGTTGCACGAACATCTGTAAGTAATGCAGAAATTTGGTGTGAATGCTTTAATCGCAATCTCCCAGAATTAAAGACTACCGACAGTTATCAGATCGCAGCACTTATGTCTCAGATTGCCGGTTGGGAAAGAACCAGCAGTATTAAGCGTTTGCCGATTTATGGCAGGCAGCGACTATATCATTATGGCGGATAGAGAACACAAGAATGCGACACAACACAACTTTTTCCCTTATATTCAAAATGCTTTTTCTTAAAAGTAGATAGAAAATAACTGTGAGCGTATACGCGCGTTAGTAAATATAGGGGAATGGTTGTGATTTTGTGTTTCTTGTGTCAGATGGGAGGATATTATGCAAGAAAAATATATAGAGAAAAAACTTGTAGCAGCAGTTAAAGACATGGGAGGTATTGCACTGAAATTTGTAAGTCCTGGAGTTGATGGTGTGCCAGACCGCATTGTACTACTTCCTATGGGGAAAATGGCATTTGTTGAATGTAAAGCAACGGGAAAAAAGATGCGTCCTATACAAGAAAAAAGAAAGAAACAACTGGAGGCATTAGGTTTTTCGGTCTATTGCTTAGACAGTGTAGAGCAGATTGGAGGGGTGCTCAGTGAAATACAATCCACATGAATACCAAAGCTATGCAACAGATTTTATTTTATCTCATCCCATATCTGCAGTTTTTCTTGAAATGGGTCTTGGTAAAAGTGTGATTACTTTATCGGCAATATTTGACCTTTGCTTGGATAGCTTTCTTGTATGTAAGGTTTTGGTCATTGCGCCACTTCGAGTAGCAAGGGATACTTGGCCTTCTGAAATTAAAAAGTGGGAGCATCTGAAAGGTTTATCCTATTCTGTAGCGGTTGGAACAGAAAAAGAAAGAATCGATGCTCTTATGACAAGATCAACAATATATATCATCAATCGTGAAAATGTGGATTGGCTTGTTAACAAGAGTGGCATTCCTTTTGATTTTGATATGGTGGTTATTGATGAGTTGTCATCCTTTAAATCCTATGGTGCAAAGCGGTTTAAAAGTTTACTAAAGGTAAGGCCAACAGTAAAACGAATTGTAGGTCTTACAGGAACTCCATCGAGTAATGGCTTAATGGACTTATGGGCAGAGTTTCGCATTCTAGACTTAGGTCAAAGACTTGGCAGATATATCACTCACTACCGTAATACTTACTTCACTCCGGATAAACGTAATGCACAGGTTATATTTTCATATAAGCCATTACCTGGTGCTGAGGATAAAATTTATAAGCAGATATCTGATATTACGATTTCCATGAAATCCATAGACTATCTTAAAATGCCTGAATGCATCGTTAATGAAGTGGCTGTTTCTCTGAATGAAAAGGAATGGAACATATACTCTAAATTGAAAGATGAAATGGTCACGAAATTAGGTGATGAGGAGATTGATGCAGTCAATGCCGCAGTGCTTTCAGGAAAACTTCTACAGATGGCAAACGGTGCTGTCTATGATAGTGAAAACAAGACACATATCATCCATGACAAAAAACTTGATGCACTGGAAGATTTAATTGAAGGTGCAAATGGCAAACCTGTCCTTGTTGCATATTGGTTCAAACATGACTTAGAGAGAATTAAGAATAGATTTCCGGTGAGGCAAATAAAAGCATCGAAGGATATTGAAGATTGGAATGAGGGCAATATCCCTATCGCTGTGATCCATCCAGCAAGTGCAGGACATGGTCTTAATCTTCAAAGTGGTGGTTCGACACTCATTTGGTTTGGTCTTACCTGGTCTTTGGAGTTATATCAACAAACCAATGCCAGACTTTATAGGCAAGGTCAAAACGAGACGGTTATTATCCATCACATAATTACCAAGGGTACTATTGATGAAGATGTAATGACTGCTCTTACAAAAAAAGAAGAAACACAAGCCTCTCTTATTGATGCTGTAAAGGCAAAGTTGGAGGTGATGCGATGACCACACCTTATGAAAACTTAGCCAATGCTATCATTTTAATGGCAGTTAAGGATTATAGGTCTGCGTTAAAGAAACTTAAAAAGCGTCCAAACTATGAGCCGGCTAAAATTATGAAAAACGAGGTGGAGAGGTTCTTCCGCTCTGATTGGTATAGAGAACTTACCTCTGTTGATGGGGACATCCTGATCAAAAAATTAAAATCGGAGGTAAGAGAGATATGAAAGTAAAGGAATATTTACACCAAGCTTACAGGCTTGATAAAAGAATACAATCAGACATCGAAGAAATGGAATGCCTCAGAGAAATGGCAACAAGCGTATCATCACCAAGTTGGGATGAAAAAGTTCAAACCTCACAAAATGCCGATGCCAAGTTTGTAAGGTGTTTGGAGCGAATTATGGATTTGGAAAGAAAAATAAACACGGAAGTAGATAATCTTGTAGCACTCAAGGAGCAGATAAGACGTGTTATAAACGAGGTTGCAGACACTGATGAGCGCATGGTATTACGGTATCGATATGTTCATAACCTAACCTGGGAGCAAATTGGCGATGAACTTAATGCCGATAGAACAACAGTCTACAGATGGCATAATGCAGCTCTTAACCATGTAACTCTTCCTAAAGATCCTATTAAAATATAGCTTGCACAACTTGCAACACTTTGCAACAAGATACCACTATTGCATTTGTGTTAGTATATAATCAGCAAAATAGAATATTTACCAAGCCTTGTGGGAATTCCTCGCAGGGCTTTTTCTATGCCCGGAAAGCGAGGTGAAATGATGCCCAAAAGACCAAAGCGACCGTGCAGTACCCCAGGTTGTCCTAATCTAACCGATGGTAGGTACTGTGAGGAACATAGAGTAGTAGAGCGCAGGCGCTACGATAAATTTGAACGTTCATCGGATATCAATAAAAAGTACGGTAGAGCCTGGAAGAGAATCCGCGACAGATATGCCAGGGAACATCCTTTGTGTGAGATGTGCGAGGAAAACGGACGGCTTACCTCTGCTGAAGAAGTACATCACATCCTCCCCATTTCTTTAGGCGGTACGCATGACAAAAGTAATTTGATGTCTTTATGTAAGTCCTGCCACAACAAGATACATTTAGAACTTGGTGATAGACAGATTCGTAAGTGAGCCAGGGGCGGGTCAAATCTCTACACCTTTTATAGCGGACAACGGCCTGGGGTCTTGCGTGTAAAAATCAGAAATCAAAGGGGGTATTAAAGACTTTTAGAAAAGTGAGGTGGGAAAATGGCTAAGGACGGTACAGCAAGAGGTGGCCAGCGTGTTGGCGCAGGAAGAAAATCAAAAGCTCTAACAGACAAAATTGCTGATGGCAGATTAAACGGGGCGGGGGTACTGCCGGAGCCAGCAGAAATGGAAGGCTCAGATGTTCCTGCTGTAAAAGATTATCTAAAGGCGGCTCAGAAAAACGGTAAAGACCTCTGTGCAGAAGATATTTATATAGAAACCTATAAATGGTTAAAGGATCGTAGCTGCGAAATGTTAGTAAACAACCAGCTGATCGAGCAATATGCCATGAGTGTTTCTCGTTGGATTCAGTGCGAGGAGTGTATTTCAGAATATGGATTTCTTGCAAAGCATCCTACTACATCAGCAGCCATAGCATCACCGTATGTTGCTATGAGCCGTGAATACATGAAACAAGTAAATCAGTGTTGGTATCAGATATACCAGATTGTAAAAGAAAACTGCTCTGTAGAGTTTGGTGGCAGAAGTCCACAAGATGATTTAATGGAGCGGTTATTATCTGCTAGGAAAGGAAAATGATAATGAAAAAATATAGAACTTGTGAAAGTGTATGTAAAGGGCATCCCGATAAATTGTGTGACCTAATCTCTGACAGCATCTTAGATGCGTGTTTGAGAAAAGATAAATCCTCTCGTGTGGCATGCGAGGTGATGGCAACCAAAGGACGTATCATTGTTGCCGGTGAGATTACCTGTTCAAAGAAAATTGATATCAAACGAGTAGTTCGTAATGTACTGGCTGATGTAGGCTACAATCCAAGAAAGTTTCTCGTGTTTGTCCATGTTCATCAGCAAAGCAAAGATATCGCAGGTGGTGTTGATAGAGCCTTGGAATCCCGTGAAGGCGATACTTCCTGGTATTCCATGCTAGGTGCAGGAGATCAAGGCACAGTTTATGGCTATGCCACCAATGAAACAAGTGAGAAATTGCCTTTACCTCTTGTTCTATCTCATGCTATCTGTGAAAAGCTGGATAAAGTTATGAAGAGTGGTGTTATTAAAAACATCGGTCCAGATGGAAAGGCACAAGTAACAGTTGAGTATGAAGATGATAAGCCAAAGCGGATCAAGACCATTGTTGTTTCCGTTCAGCACGGTGCTGATAAAGACTTAAATGACTTAAGAAATGAAATCATCTCTCAGGTGCTTTGGCCTGTCTTTGAAAAATATCCATTTGACGATGAAACGGAGATACTCATTAATCCAAGCGGGCGCTTTGTGGAAGGTGGACCTGCCGCTGATACAGGATTAACAGGAAGAAAAATAATGGTGGACACATACGGTGGCATTGCATCTCACGGGGGCGGTGCTTTTTCCGGTAAAGACCCGACAAAAGTGGATCGCAGTGGTGCTTATATGGCAAGAGCCATCGCAAAGAACATTATTTGGTGTGGGTATGCAGAACGATGCCAGGTTGCCATTTCTTATGCAATTGGAAAAGCAGATCCGGTTGCTGTGGAAATTGATACATTTGGAACAGGCAAAGTTGCTGAAAGTATCCTTTGTAGTGCGGTTCAAGAAGTATTTAATCTTAGACCTGCAGCAATTATCGAAAAGTTAAGGTTGACTGATGTCATTTACGCGGATACTGCTACCTATGGTCACTTCAGATATGGATTACATTCTTGGGAGTTTTTAGATTGCTATAAAGAGCTAAGGGAGGCGGTAAAAAGGTATGTTGATTGAAAAAAAGAATACAAAAGACCTGCTTCCTGCTAAATACAATCCCCGTAAAGATTTAAAACCAGGTGATGCAGAGTATGAAAAGCTGAAACGCTCGATCGAGCAATTTGGGTATGTGGAGCCTGTTATCTGGAATAAGGTGACAGGCAATGTTGTAGGTGGACATCAAAGACTTAAGGTACTCATTGATATGGGCATATCAGAAGTCGAATGCGTCATCATTGAGATGGATGAGGAAAAGGAAAAAGCCCTCAATATCGCTTTAAATAAAATTAGCGGTGATTGGGATAAGGATAAGCTTGCTCTCTTGATTGCTGATTTGCAAGGTGCAGATTTTGATGTCTCGCTTACTGGATTTGATCCTAAAGAACTGGATGACTTATTTAAAGATACCATTAAGGATGGAATTCACGATGATGACTTTGATGTGGATGAAGAATTAAAAAAGCCCGCAATCAGCAAGTTTGGTGACATATGGACATTAGGTAGGCATCGACTCGTATGTGGTGACTCGACAAAAAAAGAAACCTATGATCTGCTGATGAATAAAAACAAGGCAAATTTGTGTGTGACAGACCCTCCCTACAACGTAAATTATGAAGGCTCTGCAGGGAAAATCAAAAATGATCATATGACAAATGATGCCTTTTATCAATTCCTCTTAGATGCCTTTATCAATATTGAAGAAGCACTGGCAGACGATGCCTCCATCTATGTATTTCATGCCGACACCGAAGGGTTTAATTTTAGAAAAGCCTTCTCGGATGCCGGTTTTTATTTATCCGGTTGCTGTATATGGAAAAAGGACTCCCTTGTACTTGGGCGTTCACCATATCAATGGCAACACGAACCCGTGCTTTATGGCTGGAAGAAAAAAGGAAGACATCAGTGGTATACGGGAAGAAAAGAAACTACCATATGGGAGTTTGACAAACCAAAGAGAAATGGTGATCATCCTACGATGAAGCCGATTCCTCTTCTCGCCTATCCTATTTTGAATTCCTCTATGAGTAATACAATTGTACTCGATCCCTTTGGTGGAAGTGGAAGTACATTAATTGCTTGTGAGCAGTCAGAGCGTATTTGCTACACAGTGGAACTGGATGAGAAGTTCTGTGATGTTATTGTAAAACGCTATATTGAGCAAGTCGGCACTTCAAAAGAAGTAAGTGTTCAAAGGGATGGACTCAGTTATAAATATGATGAATTGGAGGTAGCCAATGAATAAACTGACCCTAGGCAGTCTTTTTGATGGCTCGGGCGGTTTTCCTTTAGGCGGTTTAATTTCCGGCATTACCCCAGTATGGGCATCGGAAATTGAACCGTTTCCTATTAGGGTGACAACCAAAAGGCTGCCTTTTATCAAACATTATGGAGATATTTCTTGTATGGATGGCAGCAAGATAGAGCCAGTAGATATTATTACCTTTGGCTCCCCTTGCCAAGATTTATCCATAGCAGGTAAGCGTGATGGCTTGGATGGGAAACGTTCAAGTCTTTTTTATGAAGCCATCCGAATCGTAAAAGAAATGAGGTGTGCTACAGATGGAAAAAAGCCAAGATATATCGTCTGGGAAAACGTGCCTGGAGCGTTCTCATCAAACAAAGGGGAAGATTTCAGATGTGTCCTTGAAGGCATCTGCCACATCGAAAATGAAACCATATCAATTCCTAAAACTGATAAATGGAAACAAGCAGGAAGTATCGTGGGAGATCATTTCTCCCTTGCCTGGCGAGTGCTGGATGCTCAATACTGGGGAGTTCCCCAACGAAGAAAACGAATCTTCCTTGTCGCAGATTTTGCAGGTGGGGGTGCCGGAGAAATACTATTTAAGTCAGAAGGCTTGTCTGGGTATTCTAAGGAGAGCATCCGCTCGTGGCAAGGTACTGCCAGCTATATTGCAGACAGCGCTGGAGAGGCAGGCACAATCTGCTTAAATGACCAGGGCGGTAATCGTATGGATGTGACAGAGGATATTACTTGTACCCTACGTGCTAAGTCAAATCATCCACCTTGTGTTATGGACTCGGCTGTTTTTGATAATCACGGAAAGGATACTCGTTTTAGTGGACCGATTGATGTTGCACCAACTATTTCTGCTACTTATGGAACTGGCGGCAACAATCAGCCGTTTGTTGTGGAAAATCCTAAGACCTACGATGTGCGATTTACCTCAGAAGGAACAATCAATGCACGTTCAAATGTCTATGAAAGTGATACGGCAAGAACCATTGATACGTCCGGCAATGCTCCGGATAGCAATCAAGGTGGTATTGCTGTGGTAGAAAGTTATGCCTTGCAAGGCTCTATGATAGGCAGAAATGACAAGAATGGTCCACGAGGTGATGGTGTTAATGAGGAAGTCAGCTTTACTTTAAATACTGTAGATAAGCACGCTGTCGTTTATGCGATTGATAGGGAGTCTTTCAACTGTGGTCAAAATTATGCTAGAAATCTTGGAATTACAGAAGATGGGATAAGTTCAACACTGAATGCACAGGGTCCTAGTGCAGTGGCAACCCCTACCTACTCATCAAGTAAGGCATCCTTTTTTACAAATGCCGAGAAAGAACTTGCTAATACTTTAGTTGCCACAGATTATAAAGATCCTCCGCTTATTAATGCTAATGACGGTATAGAATACACAGTCAGAAGATTGACACCAACAGAGTGTGCAAGGCTGCAGGGTTTTCCCGATTGGTGGTGTAGTGATTTAGGAATAAAAAACCCAACGATGGATGACCTTCGCACCTGGTATGACATATTTGAAACACACCGTAAAGTGACCGGCAGTTATTCAAAAGCCAAGACACTAAGGCAAATATCTAAGTGGCTAAAGAATCCGCATTCAGATTCTGCTGAATATAAGATGTGGGGCAATGGAGTGGCTCTTCCCAATGTATGTTTTGTGCTGTCTGGTATAGTTTGGTATACACAATTAGAAGGAAATATTTAATCCATATTTCTATTCTAAAGTAGCGATAAAAAGCTTGATAAATAAGTGTTTTAGAGTGATATATGTACATACCAAAACAAAGGAGGTTTTGTACATGATCATTAATTATAACGTAACAGGGTCAGAGCGAAAGAGGTTAGTCACAGCACTTAGCAACATCACAGGTGTTAAAGCAAAGTACCTTGGAATGCCCAGTATGGCTTATGAGGTGGATGACTTTATCATCGACAAAAATGGGAGCCTTGAATTTAGTGATAAGGCAGATAGCGAAAAAATCGAAAAGGTGGCCCAGTGTTTGGCAAGGGAGGGTTTTATCGCAGAGGAGCAAATTGACGCCACTGAGGGCAAACAAACCGCAGACAGCGAGGCCTTAAGCCTTTGCATATCAATGCCAAGGAGTAGCTTTACAGAAAAGGCACTTGAAAACCTAAAGGGGATTGTTGAGGCAAAAGGCGATCTTATCCGTCATGCACTTGAGGCAGAAGACTTACCGATTGAAATTTCTGAAGATGAAGTTTCATTTCCATGGTTTAAAGAAATACCAACACCAGAAGAGGTTAAGGCTTACAACCATTTTATTTCTGCACTTTGCGAGATGGCAAGAAACCAGAAACGCATTACTGCAAAAGAAAAGGAAACCCCAAATGAAAAATACGCATTTAGATGCTTTTTGCTCCGTCTTGGCTTTATTGGCAAAGAGTATAAAGAAGAACGAAAAATATTGCTCAGAAATCTAACCGGTTCTGCGGCATTCAAAGGAGGAGTAAAAAATGAGGATAATCAGTAAAGAACAACTGCTAAACCTTCGTGAGAAGTACCCTGCTGGATGTCGAGTAGAACTATTGAAGATGGATGATATTCAAGCTCCAAAGATTGGTACAAAAGGAACAGTTGTAGGAGTAGACGATATTGGTTCTATTATGGTGCGTTGGGATTCAGGCTCCAGCCTCTCAGTCGCTTTTGGCGAAGACCTGTGCAGGAGGATTCACGATGACAGATAAGATAAAACAACAGATTCTTGCTATTCGTGAAACAGGTGAAACCAATATGTTTGACGTGCAAAAAGTACAGGAAATCGCTCTAAGGGAAGGATATGACGAGTTGCTTCTTTACCTTGCAGATAACATCGGGGCTTATTCCAGCTTCATTCTGACCGGTAAGGAGGAATAAAGCCATGTGGATAGAAGGTAGTATCAAAGTTCATGACAGTATCACCCATTATTGGGTAAAGTGCTATGAGAAAGGCTCGGAATTTGGAATTGACGAAGGACGCATCTCTAAGCTGATGCTTAAACGTAACGGAAAGATTATTGCAAATTATGACCGAGGCTGGGACATTGAACCTGTGGATGAGGATGCAGAAATTGCGCTTGCAATCCTATTGCTAGAACACAACTAAATAGTAAAAGAGGACAGTGCCAAAGTTGGCTCTGTTTCTCGTATGGATAGAATGATAAGGCTTGCTTGATGCAGGTCTATTTTTATGCTTGTTGGGAGGTGACCGCATATTAGAAAGTTGAAGAAATATAAACCGACAGCGTTTATGGCAAAGGGCTCGTATTACGATAAAGATGCTGCAGACTATGCGGTCAACTTTATTGAGTGCTTAAGCCATACCAAAGGTAAATGGTCAGGAAAGCCTTTTGAACTCATAGATTGGCAAGAGCAAATTATCAGAGATATTTTCGGAACACTTAAACCAAATGGATATAGACAGTTTAATACAGCTTATATTGAGATACCAAAGAAAATGGGTAAATCAGAACTTGCGGCTGCTGTTGCCCTACTTCTTTGTTGTGGTGATGGTGAAGAAAGAGCGGAAGTTTATGGTTGTGCTGCAGATCGTCAGCAAGCATCGATAGTATTTGAAGTTGCAGCTGATATGGTGCGTATGAGTCCGGCACTTAGTAAACGAGTTAAAATCCTGTCGGCAACAAAGCGTATTGTTTTTCAGCCGACAAATAGTTTTTATCAAGTGCTTTCAGCTGAAGCCTATTCAAAACATGGTTTTAATATACACGGTGTTGTTTTTGATGAACTTCATACCCAGCCCAATAGAAAACTCTTTGATGTTATGACCAAGGGTTCTGGTGATGCAAGAACCCAACCGCTGTATTTTCTTATTACCACTGCAGGGTCAGACACCAAATCTATCTGCTATGAGACACATCAAAAAGCGAAAGACCTCTTGGAAGGGCGAAAGGTTGACCCTACATTTTATCCAGTTATTTATGGAGCAGACGAATCTGATGATTGGACTGATCCAAAAGTATGGAAAAAAGCAAATCCAAGCCTAGGGATTACAGTGGGAATCGACAAGGTAAAAGCCGCTTGTGAATCTGCAAAGCAAAATCCTGCAGAAGAGAATACATTTAGGCAGTTAAGACTTAATCAATGGGTCAAACAAGCAGTTAGATGGATGCCAATGGATAAGTGGGATAAATGTGCTTTTGCCGTAAATGAAGAAGACTTATTTGGAAGAGTTTGCTATGGCGGTCTAGACCTTTCAAGTTCCATAGATATAACAGCCTTTGTACTCGTGTTTCCACCGGAAGATGAAGATGACAAATATGTTGTTCTTCCCTATTTTTGGTTACCGGAAGAAACCCTTAATCTCAGAGTAAATCGTGACCATGTTCCCTATGATGTATGGGAAAAGCAAGAACATCTTAAGACTACAGAAGGCAATGTGGTGCATTATGGTTTCATTGAGAAGTTTATTGAAAGTCTTGGTGAAAAGTACAACATTCGAGAAATTGCCTTTGACCGCTGGGGTGCAGTCCAGATGGTACAAAACCTTGAAGGCATGGGATTTACCGTTGTTCCATTTGGACAGGGATTTAAAGATATGAGTCCACCAACCAAGGAACTTATGAAACTGACATTGGAGGAAAAAGTCGCACATGGTGGACATCCTGTTCTTAGATGGATGATGGATAATATTTTTATTCGTACTGATCCGGCGGGCAACATTAAACCGGATAAAGAGAAGTCAACAGAAAAAATAGATGGTGCTGTAGCCACTATTATGGCTCTAGATAGAGCAATTCGCTGTGGCAATGATACGAGTGCTTCGGTTTATGACGGTCGGGGATTACTCGTGTTTTAGGAGAGGAGAGTGATGCAGATGGGGCTATTTTCAAATATTTTCAAAGCACGTGACAAGCCGCAAAATCGAACAGCAGGAAGTAACTATAGTTTCTTTTTTGGTGGCTCGACAAGCGGTAAGCCTGTTAATGAGCATACAGCCATGCAAATGACTGCAGTGTATTCCTGCGTGAGGATATTAGCAGAGGCTGTGGCAGGGCTTCCCCTTCACCTATATAAATACACCGATAGCGGCGGTAAGGAGAAAGCACTTTCTCATCCGCTATATTTTTTATTACATGATGAGCCAAATCCAGAGATGAGTTCTTTCGTTTTCCGCGAGACGATGATGACTCATCTTTTATTATGGGGCAATGCCTATGCTCAGATTATTCGAAACGGCAAAGGTGAAGTCATAGCACTGTATCCACTAATGCCAAATCGAATGTCTGTGGATCGAGATTCCAGTGGCAATCTCTATTATTCCTACACCAGGTATTCCGATGATGCACCAACGATGAACGGTGTGGCGGTTACATTAAGACCAAGCGATGTACTTCATATTCCAGGTTTAGGCTTTGATGGTCTTGTGGGTTACTCGCCGATTGCTATGGCTAAGAATGCTATAGGTATGGCAATAGCCTGTGAGGAATATGGAGCTAAGTTCTTTGCTAATGGGGCAGCCCCAGGAGGGGTACTTGAACATCCTGGCACCATTAAAGACCCTCAGAAAGTAAGGGAAAGTTGGAATGCAGCCTATCAAGGGAGTAGCAACTCTCATCGCGTAGCAGTACTTGAAGAAGGTATGAAATACCAGCCAATTGGTATCTCGCCGGAGCAAGCTCAGTTTTTAGAAACAAGGAAATTTCAAATCAATGAAATCGCTCGAATTTTCCGCGTACCTCCACATATGGTTGGGGACTTGGAAAAGTCGAGTTTTTCTAATATTGAACAGCAATCACTGGAGTTTGTGAAATACACTTTGGACCCTTGGGTTATTCGCTGGGAACAGGCCATAAGCAGGGCGCTTTTAAGATCAGATGAAAAGAAACAGTATTTTTCCAAGTTTAACGTAGATGGTTTACTTCGTGGAGATTATGTTTCTCGAATGAGCGGCTATGCAACCGCCAGACAAAACGGATGGATGAGCGCCAATGATATTAGGGAGCTTGAGAACCTAGACCGAATTCCACCTGAGCTTGGAGGAGATTTATACCTAATTAACGGCAATATGACCAAACTTGCGGATGCGGGCATATTTGCAAATAAAGAAGGATTGGAGGAAATAGCCAAATGAAAAAGTTTTGGAACTGGGTGCGTGATTCAGATACACAAACACGAACCCTCTACCTTAACGGTGCAATTGCAGAGGAGAGTTGGTTTGAAGATGATGTTACTCCTGCAGCTTTTAAAGCAGAGCTTATGAGTGGCGAAGGAGACATTGTTGTTTGGATCAACTCTCCCGGTGGCGATTGCATCGCAGCATCACAGATTTACAACATGCTGATGGATTACAAAGGCAATGTCACTGTAAAGATTGACGGTATTGCAGCTTCAGCCGCATCGGTCATTGCAATGGCAGGAACAGAAGTCTTAATGTCACCAACCTCACTCATGATGATCCATAACCCATTCACCATAGCCATTGGTGATAGTGAGGAGATGCAAAAGGCAATGCAAATGTTAGATGAAGTAAAGGAAAGTATCATCAATGCTTATGAACTGAAAACCGGTTTATCACGAACAAGGCTATCTCATCTTATGGATGCAGAAACATGGCTTAATGCCAATAAAGCGATTGAGCTTGGTTTTGCTGATGACATCATGTTTAGGACTGGAGAAAGTACTGTACAAGACAGTTTTGTGTTTAGCCGAAGAGCAGTGACCAATTCATTAATGAATAAGCTTAAAAAACCAGTTGTTAAACAATCAACCGAGCCGCTTTACGAGCGGCTTAATTTATTAAAATATTAGGAGGAAATCAAAATGAGTAAAATTCTTGAACTGCGTGAAAAACGCGCAAAAGCATGGGAAGCGGCAAAGACATTTCTTGATTCAAAACGTGGCAGTGACGGGCTTGTTTCTGCAGAGGATGCGGTAACCTACGACAGAATGGAAGAGGACATTGTTAATCTTGGTAAGGAAATAGCAAGACTGGAACGCCAAGAGGCACTTGAAGCAGAACTTAACAAACCTGTGAACATGCCTCTTACTGGAAAACCAAATATTCCAGGGATGGAAACAAAGACTGGAAGAGCAAGTGATGATTATAAGAAGGCATTCTGGAATGTCATGCGAAGCAAAAATCCTAGACATGATGTACTCAATTCCCTCTCTGTAGGAACTGATTCTGAGGGTGGATATCTTGTACCAGATGAATTTGAACGTACCCTAATTCAAACCCTTGAGGAAGAAAATGTGTTCCGTAAGCTGGCAAAGATTATTCAGACTTCAAGCGGTGACAGAAAAATTCCTGTTGTAGTGACCAAAGGTACTGCGGCTTGGCTTGATGAAGGCGAGGAATTTGATGAGAGTGATTCTGTATTTGGTCAGACTTCCATTGGTGCATATAAGTTGGGTACTATGATTAAAGTCTCTGATGAGCTCTTAAACGATAGTGTATTTAATCTTGAAAGCTATATTTCCACTGAGTTTGCTCGAAGAATTGGAGCAAAGGAAGAAGAAGCATTTCTTGTTGGAGATGCTGATGGTAAACCTACAGGCATCTTCAATGCGACTGGAGGAGCGCAGCTTGGGATTACTGCAGGATCGGCTACAGCAATTACAACAGATGAGATTATCGATCTTGTCTACTCATTAAAAGCACCATACAGAAAAAATGCAGTGTTCTTAATGAATGATGCAACGGTGAAAGCAATCCGTAAACTAAAAGACGGACAGGGCCAATATCTATGGCAGCCTTCGCTGACTGCTGGTACTCCAGATACATTGCTAAACCGTCCAGTATATACTTCAGCCTATGCGCCAATTATTGAGGCTGGGGCAAAGACCATCGCATTTGGTGACTTTGGTTACTACTGGATTGCGGACAGACAAGGACGTTCTTTCAAGCGTTTAAATGAGCTATTTGCAACCACTGGTCAAGTTGGTTTCCTTGCAAGTCAACGTGTGGACGGTAAACTGATCCTTCCTGAGGCTGTTAAAATCCTGCAGCAAAAGGCTTAATGGGAGGTGCAAATGATGAGTTATAACACGAAGAATTATACAGAGCAAGGTGGAGAAAAGACCGTAATCGGTGGTGAGCTTGTCATAGAAGAGGGGGCCAAAGTAACCGGCCTCCCTGTTCTTGAGAATCAACCAGCAAGCACTGCGGCTACTGTAGAGGACTTGGTGGCGGACTTTAATGCCCTTTTAACCAAGTTAAAAGCTACTGGACTAATGGTAGAGGATACTCCGTAGAGAAAGGAAGGTGACGGTGATGACACTGTTTGAAAAGGTAAAGGCAAATCTAATTCTTGAGCATGATCGTGATGATGAACTTCTTCAGACATACATTACCACTGCAACCTCCTATGCCGAGAGTTACCAGCATCTGCCGGAAGGTCATTATAGCGAAAATGCAATGCCGCCAACTACGGAGCAAGCCATCATCATGCTGTCATCCCACTTCTATGAAAGTCGGGATGGCAGTACGGGTGGCTTTTTTGCTGATAATGTGCAGGCGGGCCAGCAGGTTTGGAATACGGTAAATTTACTGCTCAGGCTTGATCGGGATTGGAAGGTGTAGCGTATGAGCTTTGGAAAAATGAATATCTTTATAGATATTATTTCTGTTGAAACAATGAAAGACAGTGAGGGATTTAGTAAACCCACTGACACCATTCTTGCGTCTGTTCGTGCCTATAAGGAAGACCGTCACGGGAATGAAAAATGGGCCAATAGAGCAACCTTCTCTGAAGCCACCGCACTGTTTTGCTTTCGTAAGATACCGGAGATTTCGGTGTCTACTAAGATGGTCATTGCGTGCAGTGATGGACGATACGAAATCACAAGTGTGGAGGATGTAAAAGGAAAAGGTATGTATATTGAAGTTTTGGCGAAAAAGGTGGTGGCATCAAGTGGCTAAAGCAGATGTTAAAATGCCGGAGGATTTTCTTCTAAAACTTTCAAAGCTGGGTGATAAGACAGATGAAATTATACCGAAGGTACTGGAATCCGGAGGAGAAGTAGTTGTAGAAAGAGTAAAGTCAAATTTACAAGGGACTATTGGTAGTGGAACAAAAGAAAAAAGCCGGTCTACGGGTGAACTAGTCGATTCCCTTGGTGTCTCCCCTGCTAAGCTAGATCGAAACGGTAATTTTAATGTAAAAGTGGGTTTTAAAGAACCAAGAAGAAATGGTGAAAGCAATGCCAAGATAGCCAATATCATAGAGTATGGGAAATCCGGTCAACCGCCCAAACCATTTTTAAAGCCTGCAAGAAGGACTTCAAGAAAAGCCTGTATAGAAGCAATGAAACAGCGATTTGATGAAGAGGTGGATAAAATATGAGCATCTTAAAAGAATTAAATCTCATAGCAGACATGTGTAGCATTCCAGTGGAGACAGGTGTTTTTTCTGGTGTGCCTCCTGATGTTTATCTTGTAATCACACCTCTTGTCGATTTGTTTGAGGTCCATGCTGATAACAAGCCGGAATATGAAGTGCAGGAAGTTAGACTTTCCCTATTTGTAAAAGGTAACTATATAGGCATTAAAAATAATTTAGTTCGCACTCTTTTGGGTGCGGATTTTACAATAACAGACCGTAGGTATATCGGGCATGAAGATGATACTGGCTACCACCACTATGCCATTGATGTGGCAAAACCCTATGAATTTAAATTAGAAATGGAGGAATAAAATATGGCTACAATTGGTCTTGATAGGCTTTATTATGCAAAAATCACCGAGGATGCAAGCGGTGATGAGACCTACGAAACCCCAGTGCCCTTGGCAAAAGCCATCAGTGCAGAGCTTTCAGTAGAGCTTGCTGAGGCAACGCTTTATGCTGATGATGGCGCGGCTGAAATCATTAAAGAGTTTAGAAGTGGCACATTAGCGCTTGGTATTGATGATATTGGTGTGACTGCCGCAGGAGATCTTACAGGAGCAACCATTGATGACAATCATGTGCTCATTTCAACCAGTGAAGATGGCGGTGACCCTGTTGCGGTAGGCTTTAGGGCTAAAAAAGCAAACGGAAAGTATCGCTATTTTTGGCTGTATCGTGTCAAGTTTGGTATCCCAGCCACTAATCTGGCTACCAAAGGCGATAGCATTACCTTCTCAACGCCAACGATTGAAGGGACAGTGCTACGCAGGAACAAATTGGATGGTCAGAGCAGACATCCTTGGAAAGCAGAAGTTAACGAGGGTGATGAAGGAGTTACACAATCAATTATTACTGGATGGTACAACGAAGTATATGAACCTTCATTTGCTGCCTCCGGTGGCACTGAAGAATAGGAGGATGTTCCATGGATAACGAACGCAGCGCAAAGATTACTATCAGTGGTCAAGAGTATGAACTTATTTTAACGACTAAGGCAACAAAAGAAATTGCAGGAAGATATGGTGGGCTTGAAAACCTGGGTGAAAAGCTTATGAAATCTGAAAACTTCGAGATGGCACTGGACGAGATTGTATGGCTGATTACATTGATGGCCAATCAAAGTTTGCTTATTTATAACCTACGAAATCCGAATGATAAGAAGAGTCTTCTCACGCAAGAGGAGATTGAACTTCTTACTTCGCCTTTGGAGCTTGCCACATATAAAAACGCACTGATGGAAGCGATGTTTAAAGGGACGAAACGAAATATTGCATCCGAAGATGACTCAAAAAACGCACAAACCGGGTAAATGAGGAGGAGCTCTTTACCCGGCTTTTATATTACGGAACAGTCCATTTAAATCGTACTGAAGAGGAAACATGGCTTACACCACTGGGGCTTTTGATGGATTTATGGGAATGTCACAAACAGTTCCTTGGACTGAGCAAGCAAAAAAGGGAGATTTCCATAGATGATGTTATTCCCTATGGTATTTGATTTTTAAAGGAAGGAGGCGGTGATTTTGGCAGATAACTTTGGGCTCAAAATTGGTGTTGAGGGCGAGAAGGAATTTAAAAGTGCACTTCGTGACATCAATCAGACATTTAAGGTTCTGAGATCTGAGATGAAACTAGTATCCTCGCAGTTTGATAAGCAGGATAAATCTGTCCAGGCCTTAACAGCAAGAAATGAAGTTTTAAATAAGGAAATAGATGCACAAAAGAATAAAATCGGTACTTTGGAAGCTGCTCTTAAAAATGCCGCTGAATCCTTTGGTGAAAATGATAAAAGAACACAGGCTTGGCAAATCCAGCTTAATAATGCCAACGCTGACTTAAATAAGATGGAACGGGAGCTTGGTGAAAATAACAAAGCACTAAATGAAGCCAGCGAAGGTTTTGATGAAGCAGGAAATGAAGCAGATGACTTTGGTGATGAGATTAAAAAGAGTGCCAACGTTGCAGATGATGCGGGAGGAAAATTTGAGAAATTAGGTAGTATTGTCAAAGGAATTGGGGTGGCAATCGGAGCGGCTATGGCTGCCATTGGAACTGCCGCAGTTGCCGCAGGTAAAAAGCTTTATGACATGGCTAATGATGCTGCCGCAGCTGGAGATGAGATTGATAAAGCAAGTCAACGCATTGGACTTTCCAGAAAAGGCTATCAAGAGTGGGACTATGTGCTTTCGCAAAATGGCGCAAGCATATCTACCCTTGAAAATGGCATGAAAAAACTAAATAACACGGTTGATGATGCTATCAATGGTAGTACTTCTGCCACTGATAAATTCAGGCGATTAGGCATCTCGATGGAAGATCTCCAAGGAAAATCAAGAGAAGAAATCTTTGAGATGACTGTGAGAGGACTACAGGGGATTGCTGATGAAGGCGAAAAAGCGGCCATTGCCAATGATCTCCTTGGAAACTCATCAGTGGAACTGGCAGCCCTTTTAAACCAAACTGCAGAAAGTACAGAAGACTTAAAGAACAAAGCCAGTGAGCTAGGGCTGGTGATGAGTGATAAATCCATCGATGCTGCAGTCGAGTATACCGATGCTATGGATAATCTTACCCGTTCTTTTACCGGTGTGAAAAATAATATTACTTCCCAACTCATCCCCGGCTTTACCATGATCCTTGATGGTCTTACAGGTCTAATCACAGGACAAGAAGGTGCAGCAGAACAGTTAAAAGAAGGAGCCAAAGAAACAGTTGACCAGATAGCAGTAATTCTTCCTCAAATCTTAGATGTGGTCACTGGACTGATAGCTGCTATTGCAGAAGTTGCTCCTGAGCTAGTCATTGCTCTTGTTAATGGTATTTTGGATAATTTACCGACACTGATTGAAGCTGCAACAAATATCATCATGACCATAGTAGGTGGTCTGATTGAAGCTCTGCCACAGATAACCCAAGGTGCCCTTCAATTGGTACTAACTTTAGTGGACGGGATCATTGCCAATCTCCCTGCCCTTGTTGAAGCGGCACTTGTGATGATTGTTACTCTTGCCACTGGCATTGGTGAAGCACTGCCGGAACTAATTCCGTCCATCGTAGAAGCAGTGATTTTGATTGTAGAAACATTGATTAATAACCTTGATTTGGTCTTGGAAGCGGCTTTTCAAATTATCAGTGGTTTGGCACAAGGCATCTTAAATGCACTGCCTACCTTAATTGAGGCTTTACCACAAATTATAAGTAGCATTATTACTTTTATAACCACAAATCTACCTAAGATTATTGAGATGGGTGTTCAGCTGACTATTCAGCTTGCGGCAGGATTAATTCGGGCTATTCCTCAGTTAGTGGCACAAATTCCTCAGATTATTACAGCAATAGTGACTGGTTTAGGAAAAGCCATACCGGCCATTATTGATGTGGGTAAAAACATCGCCAGAGGACTCTGGGATGGTATTGCCTCCATGGTGACTTGGCTTAAAAACAAAGTCAGTGACATGGTTGGTGGAATTGTCAAAGGAGTTAAGGGACTTTTAGGCATCCGATCTCCATCTCAAGTTTTCGCAGGTATTGGTGAAAACATGGGTGAAGGTATCGGTGTAGGCTTTGAGAAGGCCATGGATGATGTTAGTGAAGATATGCAAAAGGTCATCCCCACAGATTTTAATTTAGACTCCGATGTAAATGTAAATGGTGGTGCAGGTGGCGGATATGGAATGCTTGGCGGCTCTTTAATTACCATTCAGCAGATGATTGTACGCAGTGAAGATGATATTCGGAAGATATCACAAGAACTCTACAATTTAATGCAGACCGGTTCTCGAGCACAGGGGCGCTTTATAACGACGTAAAGGAGGGCGATGTATGGGATTTATTTATAACGGCATTAGTTCAAAGAACATGAAGATAAAAGCAAGACTCACAAGCTGGCAGGCATCGCCCGCTCTTAGAAACTCTTATGAAATGGTGCCGGGGAAAGCGGGTGTTGCTGATTTTGGTTGTGATAGCTCAGAGCGAATCATCATCGTTAATTGTAATGTATACCCTCAAAAAAGTTTTGCTGATCTAGTAGATGTATTGGATGGGTTAGCTGAATGGTTAAACCCCATGAATGGTTTGAAACAACTTGTATTGGATGATATTCCGGATCGTTACTTTTATGCCCGTCTTACTGAGCAGGTGGATTGTGAGAGGCTACTTAGAACGGCAGGGGCATTTGATCTTAAGTTTATCTGCCCAGATCCTCATGCTTATGCTCTGATTGATGAGCAATTTACAATTTCCAGTGAAGGCAACCATGTGATTGAAAGATTAACCGGAAATGCTGACTCAGAACCCGTTTATCAAATTAAGGGGACAATTAGCAGTTCATCCTCCACCTATATCTCGATCACAACAAATGGTGAAGAATTACGAGTTGTTGGAGCTTTAACCGCAGATGAAGTTCTTGTCATTGACAGTGGGTTAGTGACAGCCAAAATAACTGATACAAACGGAAACACATTGAGAAATGGTTTGCCAGGCTTGGATGAGCTGAATTTTCCTGTTCTTCATAAGGGCGATAATGAAATAACAATCACTGTGGCGGGAGCAACATTTTCTGAATTAAGGATTCTGGCTAAGAGCAGATGGAGGTGATAAGGTGGCCATTAAGTCGATTTTAACAGTGCAAACAGATTTTACAGGCGAGTTTCCAGTAAGTGCTCAGACCGCTGGACTTTGGCGATTTAATGAATCAGCACCAGATGGAAACACCATGCTTTTAGATGCGTCAGGCAATAACAGAAACTTCTTTGTATCCGGATGGTCAGGAACTTCAGCTAGTTTGGTTTTAGGTAGACTTGGGAGATTTTTCAGGCAAAACATTATCAATCCTACAAGTGAAAGAACCCATTTAGTGGCTACCAATGACGGTAGCTTTTTTAGTGATTTAGGAGAAAAAATCGTGGTGGGTGGATGGATTAACCCGACAACTTATTCTATTGGTCAAAATTTTATTCCCATCTTTAATACCAGACATGGACCAGGACAGCCGATTTTCTATGTTTCCTTATACCAAGGCAGATTAAGATTAATGCTTTATAATGCGTCGGGTTCGCTGATTTATGATCAAACGGAAACACCAAGTATTACGCTTAGGAATAATGGTTGGTATTTTATAGCGTCCATTATTGAAGTAAATAGCAAAAGAGTACAAAATTTGGTCTGTGACCGAAGTGATGGTGCTATTTGGCAATCGCCCATTAGAACTTTTACAGGAGATTTGAATCAAAACTGTGTAGCTAATATTGTCATGGGAATGCTGGCTGATACTTATTATTACGCGGGCGGATTTGATGACTGGTTTTATGAAAAGAATTCTGAGCTGACCATGGAAGATCTTATTTCCTACTTCAAATCTTCTATCTTGGCAAATGGTGGTGACAGTGCCTCTGATGTAGATGCCCTAACGGAACCGGGTACTGTTATGCTGAAGGCAACAAGTGGTGTTTATGCTCAAAATGGTCAGCTTTATACAATTGCAGCTGCCTGTGGTCTTGCAGGAACAGGGCGAGTATCCGTAACCAGCGAATACACAGCAGGGGTAACTGCTATCTCCCTTGTTGAAACCTCTACCTCTGATGATTTAGTCAGTTGGACACAGTGGCAGTCAGTGGGACCCAGCGGAGAACTTCAGTCACCGAATAGAGCTTATATTCGTTATAGAATCACTTTGACGACTCAAGATACAACAAGAACACCTAAGCTTATAGAAATACAGCTTCATGATATTCCGAAACCACCTTATGAGAGGCTCGGATTTGCAAGACCAGTTGTTTTGGATACCAACGGTGCGTGGGAAGCGGTGTTAGAAAATGCCTTTGACATCATTGTAACCAGTGAGGTAAATGGCGCCGATATCTTGGAGTTTAAGTTGCCATTTCATGATTCCAAGCGAGAGTCTTTGGATAATGAGAAACAGGTGCAGATTGTAAATGATGTGTACCGAATTCGAACCACGACAGATGAGAAAACTTCTGATGGACGAGTGATTACACAAGTGTATGCGGAAGCCACCTTTTATGATCTTTCATTCAGCGCGGCAAAAGAGCCGATGGATTTTGTCGCTGAAACACCAGAGGCTCCTATACATTATGCCTTGCTTGGTACAGGGTGGGCTTTAGGGAACGTAACGGTAAGTACAAGGAGAACATGGCAATCTACCGAGAAAAACGCGCTATCAATTCTTCGAGCCACACAGAACATTCATGGTGGAGATTTAATATTTGATAGTGCCAATAGGTTGGTGCATCTTTTGACATTTGGTGGTACAGACAGTGGAGCCTTGTTTTGCTATAGAAAAAACATGAAAAGCATACAAAGGGTAGTAGATACAAGAAGCTTAATCACTCGACTTTATGCATATGGAAAAGATGGGATGACATTTGCCTCTATTAATGGAAATAAAGAATATGTGGAGGACTACAGTTACTCATCAGAAGTAAGAGTGGCAACCCTTGATGCCTCATCCTTTAGCAATCCTTATCAGATGCTCGAATTTGCTAATATGCGATTAGCTCAATATTCAAAGCCTAGAATTTCCTATGTTCTTTCAGCTATGGATTTATCCGTGCTGACAGGTTATGAACATGAAGCTTGGAATTTAGGTGACATCGTTACCGTGGATGATAAAGACTTAAATCTGTCAGTAAAAACTCGTGTGGTGCGCAGGCAGTACAATCTACAAGAACCATGGAAAACAGTACTGGAGCTATCCACCACCTTAAGAGAATTAGGGGATGCATCTGCTGGGTGGGATAAAGCTGCCGATATTTTATCCTCAGCCGATGTCCTTGACCGTCAGGAAGTAAAAGATTTAGTCCCCTTTAACCATCTGAGAAACTCAAGAGCCGATGACGGGATCACCTACTGGCTCAATTCAGGATTTGATGTTGATCCAAACAATGGTGTCTCAGGAGATGCTTCCTTTAAAGCTGATGGGGTTTTAGGTATGACAAAAAGTCTATCCCAAACTATTTATCCAGCAAGTAGGAGGAGTTACACATTCTCAGCTCAGATTGCATCAGAGAATCTTCAAAAAGGCCCTAATGGGCAAGTCGGCATTGAAGTTATGATTGAATACGAGGATGGTACAACCGAAACCAGGTTTATTGATCTCTTTTAGGAAGGAGTGGTGTTATGGCTTATTTTTTCCATACAGCTCATGTCATCTCACCGCGAGGGTTTAGTAAGATAAAGGCTCTAACCATTCGTATATATGTTTCTGATTGCACAGGCGCAGTGTTCTTTACTGATATGCTTTTACAAGGAGGCTCAATTGCTACAGGCTGGACTCCTCATGTATCAGAAATTAAATGGACACTAGATGGGTAGGTGGTGATATTGTCAGTTTCTTTTACTAGATTTGCAGAGACGATTCATTGCAAAGAAGAAAAGCGTGTTGTTAGCATAACGGTGAAACTACTTTTAGAAGACTGCACCGGTACGGTTTATTTTACCGACATTCAAGCGCAAGAAGGAGACCGCTTGACGGGTTACACAATCAATACAGAAACCATGCTCCAGAAATTTAGGCAGAATAATAGCATTGTGCCTGTTCGTTTTTATAACGGAGTGGTTCGTAGTAGTGAAACAATCATTCTCTTTAATCTTGGTAAAACCTCAGCTGGTCTTGATTGTCACATTTACCCGATACAGGGTATGCAAGCAGGAGGTATTGAGTTATCTCAAGGAGCTGGAGCACATAAGGTTAAGTTTAAAGATTCCATAAACCCAGGAGACACACTTTCTCTTTTAGCCTCTACCAGGCAGTGTTTGAAAAATGGGAGCCTTTCTGAAAAAGAGGGCTTTTTTCAATACACCGCAGCTAGTGATAGTAAGCATGTGGTGAAGTTAGAAGATAGAAAATCTGCCAGGGTATTATTCGAGTTTCAAGAAATGCAGGAAGGAAGTGAACGCCCATGAGAGATTATTTAAAAGGAAAGCGGTGCATGGTTTGGAGCTTCATGGGCAATGCTCGTATGTACCAAGCCTTACGTGATTATGGTGATCGATTGGATACGGTAGGAATTTTTACCTTTGAAGTGGACATTACCGGAACAATAACAGAAACAGGTACAAGCATCTCCAGTATGCTTACTTACATCAACCGATGGCCACATATCAAGTGGCTACTTACCATCATGAATCATGGTACAGCATCAATTTTTACAGCCCTTAGAAATAATACAAATGGTGCAAAGGATAAATTCCTTACTGAGATTATTCGTATTATGAATAAATACCCTTGGTGTGCTGGAGTGGATATAGACTTGGAGCGTGGTGGTGGTTATGAAAATAAGGATGCGGCTAATGCTCTCTTTCGAGATATCTATAATACGGTTAAAGCATACAATCCATCTAAACTCGTGAATATTTGCTTACCCGGCATGACAGGGGTACAAGGCTCCGTTGGTGGTGAAAACTGGTGTGTTTATGAAGACTTAGATCCCTACTGCGATACAGCAGCAATCATGAGTTATGGCATGGCTTGGGCGGGTTCTGCACCGGGACCTGTATCCCCTAGAAATTGGCTGGAAGGGACCTATGATTATGCGGCTCGCGTAATGACTCCTGAAAAAGTGTTCTTTGGACTGCCTGCTTATGGTTGGAATTGGAGGATACACGATTCTCCTGCGAATCTAGGCATTACCTACCGAGGAATTTCCAACACCTATTATGCAGCCCAAAACTGGATGACTGGAGTCTATAACTTCACAAATGATGCCCCTCCCCAACCCCGTATTCCAATCATTGCTTATTGGGATGATTACGATAAAGTTCCTTGGGCTTTGCCGCAGGTGTATGACTACATGGAAGGATGGGATGCAGTTTCAAGAACGTATCCGTTAATTGGAGAAACCTATAACAGGCGCAGATATTTGACAGCATACAGTAAACAGCAAAGAACTGAGTTTGGCACAATCTATGTAGACCGTACTGGAGGAAGTCCAGATAGCCATACTGGGAGCGTGTCCGTTTCTACTCAAATGGTGACCCTTGGAGAAGGAGGCGAAGCAGAATATGAGTTTGAAATAGCTACTGCCGGTGTATATGATGTTGCAGTCCGTATTTCTTTTCCCTTTTGGGATAAGAATGGTATTCATGTTGCCTTGGATGGAGTAAGTTCTACTTTTAGTGAGAATAGACTATGGTGGCCGTATTGGCGCACAACTTGCTGGATTTCCTTGGCTTCTAGTGTATATCTTTCAGTTGGCACGCACACAATCAGCGCCAGTACGCTAGTACCAGGTGTACAGTTTTATGGATTTCGTGTATGCTCTAATTTCTCTGAGAGTCCTTCTGCAGGAGAGGCAGAATTTATGTTATCACCACGAATGTTTAAAGATGTTAACGGAGTGATGGCTGAACCGGATCGAGGATTTAAACTAACAACAGAGGTACTTCGTCGAAAAGCAGACTCTGCACTAGTTTGGTATGAAGACTTTAGGGATGACAACCCCTTACCATCTAGTTATTGGACAGCTTTAAGTGGACAGTGGCAGGTGTGGAGAAATCCTAATCAAACAACTAGTCGTCCCTACTCACAGCTTGATGGCTCAGGAGAGTTGGCATGGAATTATCAAGGGTTTTCAGATGTTCATTTACGGGCAAGAATAGCATTTACACCGGAAGGAAATGGCCGAGCAGGGGTATTTTGCGGGGATGTATTTTGCTGTCTTAATTTCAATACGCAACGCATCGAGCTTTATAAAGGTTCTTCCCTACTAGGTAGTACTGCCACTGAGATTATAAAAACAACAGAGGCAAATCTTCGTTCCAATCCGAGAATGTACACTATTGAAATGAGGATTAGAGGTAACTCGGTAAGGGTCTATTCAGGGGCAAGTAATACTCTTCGATTTACTGCAACCATTAATGGGTTTTCAGGAGGTTATGCAGGGGTTCGTTCTGATGGTCGCATTCTTTGTGAACTATTAAGGTTGGGAGATGCTTGGGTCTATGAACCGTATGAAAGGTTTGATGTGATATTTCCAGGAGGAACGACCGTAGAGTATGGAAGGCTTTCAAGGACTGGTGTGACTTGGGATAATGAGTTTCAGGTATTCGCTCTAAATAGTGATGTGGAGGAGTCTTCAACAAGAAGCCAAGACATTTCCATGGATTATGATTTCTTTCACTCAGGAGTCTTGCCACTTGTATGCGGAAATGATTATTCAGTAAAAGTCGTGCCTAAGGATATCAATGTTTGGATCTCTCGCCTATTTCTTGGAGATGCTGATGGTTTTTCAATTCTTTATTACCAGGACGTAGACAGCCTTGTTTATTGGGCAAATGAAGCAGCATATCGGTGGAAACTTAGAGGAATTGCCATTTGGTCTTTAGGACAGGAGGACATGAGATTATGGGAGGCACTGCCTAAACAAATATAAACGAAACAAGTATAACGATCCAAGAGTGTTTGCGAAGATGCAGGCACTCTTTTTATATATTCAAAATCATGAAGGAGGTAAAAGTCATGAAGGAAATTTGGAACTGGGTACAAGTGGCACTAACTGCATTAGGCGGATTCTTGGGATGGTTTTTAGGAGGGTTTAATGGGTTTTTATATGCATTAGTTACATTGATGGTGGCTGATTATATCACTGGTGTCATGTGCGCCATTGTTGATAAAAAACTATCCAGCGAAGTCGGTTTTCGAGGCATTTTTAAGAAGGTGCTTATTTTTGTAATGGTTGGAATCGGCCATATTATCGACACGAACCTTATAGGAGACGGTAGCATGCTCCGAACCGCCATCATCTTTTTCTATTGCTCCAATGAAGGGGTTTCCATGTTGGAAAATGCGGGGCGATTGGGACTACCGATAC
>Ga0209510_1000830_pt1 | contig 39066 bp, 39 predicted proteins | sample BiotimSIPDNA_FD_185749 | JGI IMG/M metagenome (GOLD analysis project Ga0209510, IMG submission 185749) | Anaerobic biogas reactor microbial communites from Washington, USA - Biogas_R1 time_0 SIP DNA (SPAdes) (version 2) | ecosystem: Engineered > Bioreactor > Anaerobic > Unclassified | place...
ATATCCCGGAACTTCAAAATACGGATCACTGCCAAGGAGTTCAGCATACCATCTCTTCGCAGCATCAACATCGAATGCAAAAAAACTGACCGTGGCAACTCCTCGCAACACCGGTGAATTATTCATACCTCAATCTTCTACTAAAGTTAGTTATACATTCTGTATTTGCTCCTCTGATTCCGGAAAATTTTTAAGGATTGTTCTCTCATCGGGAAAATCACAAAAATGGAGGCTTTTGAATTATCACTAATAATTCAATCTTTTTGTCCAATTGTGCTCATAAGATGAATCAATCAATTAAATGGTTGAACAATTACCCTCAATTCTTCTATATATATAGAAAGAATCATACAGTTATTTAAGACTTAAATTACTTACACTACTATTTGATCTATTGAACTGACCTCTTCCGGCCTGATCCATCCACAAAATACGCCAGATTCAATAGTAATTCATGAAAATAACCCCAATTTAAAGACTCAAAAAATCAATAAAAAATACCCCCATTATGGGCATTTTTTTAAAATTAAGATATAAATTGTCTTTCATTAGAGGACCGTATTTATTGCCTATGATTTACTCAAGGGAATATAAGACATATGATCTGATCCTCATTTTATGAGCCTTGATGGAGACGCCCCCCCCATATATAGAGATCGCCAATTGGACAAATTTTAGGAGATATTAATTATACAGCAGGATAACATGCCCCAGTCGCATCTAATTGTAAGGCTCCAAAGCAGTCTAACCTAAACTCCGAATATTTGGACATATATGAGAAGGTATCAGATACAAAAAGGGAGTATTTCTACGAGTAAACCCGGACTTTTCCCGATACGGGCGTATTTATCCGCATATACCAATTATTTCCCGAAGAAATCAGCAACACCCTGTAAGTATTCCCGTATGGAAAGACCCTGCGGACATTTATCCTCACACTCTCCACACTCGATACAACATGAGGCATACCCCGGTATGCCACCAGAAAACGCTCCGCTGAGGGCCCAGAGGTATACACCTTTTGCTTTCTCCTCTGCTTCGTATGTGTACGCCTGGTTATAATAATTGAAACATTCGGGGATATCGACACCATTCTGACATGGCATGCAGTATCGGCAGCCGGTACAGGGGATTTTCACACGGGAAGCAAAAGTCTCCCTCATTTTTCCTACAACGGTGAGTTCCTCAGGAGAAAGAGAGTTTGGCAGACCATGTGCTGCAGAGACCAGGTTTTCCTGGACCTGTTCCATTGATGACATACCAGAGAGTACAACCGTCACTTCCGGGTGATTCCAGACCCAGCGAAGCCCCCATTCCGACGGGGTCCGTCTGACCGGGGCATCAAGGATATGTTGGTGGATAACAGGAACATCTCCAGACAGGAGACCACCACGGAGAGGTTCCATGACGACAATACCAAGACCCCTTTCTTGAGCAAACTTGAGCCCCTCTGTTCCGGCCTGATTCTCTTCATCCATGTAGTTGTACTGAATCTGGGCAAATACCCACTCATAGGCATCGACAATATCCCGGAAAACCGGGAGGTCATCATGAAAGGAAAATGCAGGGTATCGTATCCTGCCATCCGCTCTGGCACTCTCAAGGAATTCAATGACACCCAGCCGTAAAAGATTCTTCCACGTGTCACCGTTGAGCCCGTGAAGGAGATAGAAATCGATGTGATCGGTTGCGAGTCTTGCGAGTTGTTCATCCAGGTACCGATCCATATCTTCTCTCGTGGTTATCAGCCAGCTCGGGAGTTTAGTGGCCAAAAAGACTTTGCTACGGTATCCTTCATCAAGAGCTCTTCCAACTACCCTCTCGCTCTCACCATTGTGATATGGATAGGCCGTATCGAGATAATTGACTCCATTGTCAATGGCGGTCCGGATCATATCAATTGACGTTTGTACGTCAACATTTCCTGGATCCTGTCTATCACCTGCAAGTGGTAACCGCATGCACCCAAAACCGAGGATTGAGATATCGTGACTGCATCGTGGGAATTTCCTGTAAAGCATCCTTTCACCTTTCTATATCTTACAAAGATCTCTTGGAGATAAAAAGGGAACAGTGACAAAAATGTCAGCAGGCCGGGTCTACAATTTTACTGGTCCTGGACAGAAAATAGTCTGTTTATCCGTTTCTCGAATCTGGTCTGGCAGTTCTTTGCTCGCCCATTCCTTCATTGACATGAGGAGGGGAATTACCGTCTGTCCTCGTGTTGTCAGGGCATACTCAACGTGAGGGGGCATACCGGAATACTCCATACGTGAAACCAGTAGATCTTCTTCAAGAGCCCTGAGTTGGCGGGTAAGCATTTTCTGGGAGATATCAGGCAATTTTTTCTGGATTTCTCCGAAACGGAGTGGAGTGTCCTTAATTTTCCAGAGGATGAGCGGTTTCCATTTCCCACCGATAACGTCCATTGCAGCCTCGACCGAACAGACATACATCCGTTTCTTTCCCATATACCGATATTCCAGCCGCCGATATCTTAACTTTTGCGTTTTGATTTTCCGGTTTGATTTACCAGAAGGGTATCGATTTATCAGAATACTCGAATTTCAATAGAACCCCCATAAAATTAGAAAATCCGAAAATATCTGTTAAGAAGAAAAACACAGCGATATTAATTATACATCGGATAGGGTACCGCGAGCCTTGATGTATTTCTGGATACTCTAAATATTCCTAGCAATCCCAGAGGTAGTCCATCATGAAGCACAGTTTAATGCCCTTCCAGATGATGGTTATGAAACTTCAAGTTTTGTGGATTTGGTCGTTTAGGTATATTCATGTCAATGTTTGCATCATTTTTCATAGAATTGTTCTTCCTGATCTCTGCATTTTTTACGCCATCATCATTCCGGAAGAAAGGCGCTACAGGCTACATAAAAAATTCCTGTAAAATTCAATTTGTCAACTTTGGGGGCTATGATGGTTTCGCTCATCAAGTATGAAATAGTGGAATCCCTGGTAGTTCTACTCTTCTTTGTCATTAGAAATTCCAATAAGGAGGCTGCTCATTGCAAACAGTATCCTGGATTAGACAGGGTTAGAAGCAGATGTTGGTTGAAAATATTGGAGATAGTTGATGGATGGGTAATCCATGCTCAGATAAATTACAAGAGATCTTTTTTTGGTATATTCTCCGCATTCGGGGGTATTTTTTGCTGGGAGAGTGGAATACCACCAACACCAATAGCATCAGGTGGATACTCCCGAATGTACACAAAAAATGCTGATGGTGGAAGATTGGTTATATCTGATGCGGTTTTAGTCAGTTTCTGAATTAATTCAGCTCTAATTTCTGAACTTACTGTCCAAAGATCAATTGTGATTACCGGCATTGTATTCTATCAGATTTTAGTACTCGAGGACATAAATAAAGATCAGGGACAAAAATGTCAGTAACCCTAGCAGCCAGAACAGTAGGGGCCGACATAGAAATTGGCACGGTTTCTCTGTCTCTAATCCATTCATCCGGATAAAAATTTCGGATTTTTTGCAATTCCTACCGGTTCATTTCAACATCCTTATCAGAACACCAATCAAAAAATGGTGGGAGGTTTCTTCTGAATGTTTTCATTTCGCTTAATGGCACTGATGGTGCTGATTGGTATGATCGGAGTTGGATGCCCAGCAACCGAAACCGAAGAGAATGTACCTGATGCAGTAGTAGGATGGGCAGGAACATGGATTGATAGTACAGGTACTCTGGTTCTGACCGAAGACGGTATGAATGTGAGCGGAGTCTATATTGATCCCCAGAATGCCCTATATGAGACACTTGAAGGGACAATATCCGAGGATGGAAAAATACTGTCCGGATCCTGGAGTCAGATTGGATCATTTTCATTTGTCCTTTCCGATGATGGGACCTATTTCAATGGCACTTTTGGATATGGAAAGAATACTACAATAGGAGAGGGTAATGAAGGATGGAATGGAACCCTGACAACCAAGGGAGACATAGATAACCCATGGTCCGGAACCTGGATTTCAGAGATTGGGGGCATTACAACTTTAAAACAGGACGGAAAGGTTGTAAATGGAACCTATGAAAAATTGGATCCTGAAGATTTCTCAGTTATTGAAGGTATCATTTCAGAAGACGGAAAAAAACTGACCGGAACATGGAAAGAAATCGGCCTGTTCAGGCTGACAATATCAAATGATGGTATGTTCAACGGTACCTATGGATTTGGATCGAATGAATCAATTGAAGGTATCGAAGAGAACTGGAACGGTATCCGGACAGTATAAAAACCTATTTCCTTTTTTTCGAATATAGGAAAGTACCTATATGACTTCGTTCAAATGAGTCACCTTGCTCCGATGGGCACACTACACAGTAAATAAGGGTTTTTTATTCAGGTGATATATGAAGGACGTTTAGTTTAATTTATCGGGTCAGGGACTTATCCAGATGAACAACTCAAACATCAAAAAGAAGGGATTAATTATTGAGAAGAACACTGATCTCCGGAGAGATTTCCAAGCCCCGGATGCGTATCAAATCTGACAACGCCGATTTCTGCTTTATTTCCAACTGATTGTTTTACTCTCGCCGTCCCCAGAATGCCAAACCCGCCACAGAGTTCTATGGCAGTTACCCCTTCATTCACCAGGTCACGGGCGGTCTGTTCGGCCATAGAATAATTCCCTACACCCACCGTGATTAGTTCTACTTCAGCCGTCTTGATTATTGAACGATGAATAGCTGGGTCTGCTCCGGGAGCAACAAACATAAAAGCTGCTTTTAGTACCATCCGGTACCATATGAAAGAAAACTATGAGAACCTTCTTATCATTAAAACATCGACAAAAATTCTTTCAATTCGTCTACGAATATACGAAAAAAAAGACTGAATACCAATCCCCAAATGCTGGAGTATATTATTAAACACCAATTGATATGGAAAGAGTATTTTTTGTTCATACTCAGTAAAAAAAGGGACAATGTCAAAAAAATAATATCATTGATAATTCGACGATGTCACCAACAAACAGGACAAAGCAAACATCTCCAACTACAAATCAGACAGTATCCTGCCTACCGTCGAGACCTGGTCAGATACTGTCAGTGACCGCCTGGACCACAGATTTCCGATATTCAGGAACATGGTCGATGAAATCAGGCTAGAAAACCTGGAAAACGGAGAAAGGTACTCCTCTCCGGCACTATTCAATAAAACCGATGCAGCTCAAGGAGAAAGTGCTGGTCTGCCGGCTCTTCTGGCTGGTTTACGGTTATACCTACAAGAACGAGGACTATCTATTGCTTTGCCAAAGGCAAGGCTGCCTGCCATGCAGACAGGGAAAGAGCCCTTACCCCTGCCAAAAGGATCCATTTATCATCGCCGTTCCCATGTCGGTAAAATATGACTGAACTGCAGCTACTTTCTCCAAAGCCGGGTCAAGCAGTGTACCGTTATCAGAGTCTGATGCATTGACGGAACTTGCCGGATCGAAGAGAGCTGCCCAGGGGAATTCTCCGTAAATAACGAACCAGAAGAGGATGATGGCAATGACACTTACGATAGCACCGCCGATGATGAGTTTCATGTCAGAATCGGGTGAGTAAAAGCTCATCGTATTATTTTGACGGGAGATGCAATCAGGGTTTTCACGTCTTTGAACCAGTACAATACCACCAAACGGCTTTGAGGTCTTAAGGATGCATCCGGTCAGGATAGATACTAGCCTTATTCCGATCAGTTACACCACTCTTTTAGTTCCCGGACCTGATATGAAGTGTATCCGGACGGATTCTTTGACAGGTTCATCATGATATTGAATGGTTACCTATCCATACTGAATTTCAGACCTTTACACCGATCAAGCAGTGAACAGGATATTATTCTTCTCTTATCGAATTCCTGGGAACAGCCCCCATGTCAGGGGGACATTACCGGGGAGTGAGTGAGGAAACTCAACATGAGCGATGACATGATAATCGCAGAGTTTGAAACCTAAATAATCAGGATATTGAGAAGAAATCAAGGATTGCAGAGTAAAATAGAGAGACCAAACCGTATTTAATGTCTTTAATTCTCAGAAAATCTACAGAAACAGCAGCTGAAAATCAGAGCCAGACAAATCGTTTGAGAGATAAAGAAGTAAAGGCCACTTTGGAGAGTATTGACAAGAATAAGACTCTTCAAAAACGATTCAGACTTAGTAATCTTCTTGTGGATGGGACGACTTCATCCAGATAAAGTTGATTGAACTCTCCGAATATGATGCCCTATACTTCTTAAAGAAAAATGCATCACTGAAAGAGAGGATTTCTTCTCTAATAAACCAAAAAAAATTTCAACTGCATAAACTCTTCTATCCTATTGGAAAAAGAACTCGACTGTGAAGATAGTCTATTGAAATACCCGTACATTCATAACGAACCCAACGGGTTTACCCCCAGCTCATAGTGCAATCGTTTCTGGCCATCACATATTTCTCCAATCCGGGAGGTTTTGACCGGCTTAATGAAGCACTCATTGAGATCAAGTTCATTAACAAGTCAGACAGAGTATTTTTTAAGAAACTCGGTATCCTGCATCTTTTTTTTAAAAATATAGCCAATATATCAATGCTACAAACGAAACAAAAATAGGAATGAAACCAGGGAATGCTCCCCGTTCTTTTTATGGAGATCAAATACAGAACATCTATACCCGGTATGACCATATTGCAGTCCAGACAAAGATGACCAGTTATTAACCGAATGTATGAAAACCATTCAATGCGAATAAAAACTATAGATGCATTTCATATCGCCTGGGAAGCAGGTTCATGGGACATTAATTACCATCATGATAGATTAGTACAAATATATAATCAGGATACTACCCAATTTCTTATAGGAATACAAAATTCTGTTCACTTGTTAGAGGAGGATTACGAAAATGAGTGCAAAGCCATTAGTAGAGATACAACATGAAGGATGGAATGCCCTCATAGAAAAATTGTCCTATCGATGCATCACGATTTATCCAGATTATGACACGGATTCGCGAGATTACACCAAAGATAAATATCCCTTATTATCTGATAAACCCGATGAAATCATCGCACCTATTATGAAGCCAAGAAAAGAATCAGAATAATGACATCATCACAGTCATACCCGGGAGCCAAATGGTGGAAATGTGATCTTCATATTCATACCAAGGCATCGCGAGATACTCCGGAATTACAAGAGATGCCCCTGGATACCTGGTTATTGAATGTAATGAGTACTGGTGTGGATGTCATTGCAATCACCGACCACAATTCTGGTTCTGGTATTGATCCAATCAAAACAGTGTATCAGAACCTTGCGACAAACGAGCCAGAAGGATTCAAAAAAATTTGCATCTTCCCCGGTGCAGAGATATCCACTCTGGAAAATGTTCATATTTTAGCACTATTTGATCCATCAGCGGGAACTGCCGAGGTTGAAGATCTCTTAGTAAAATTAGACATCCCCCGTGGAAAATGGGGAGAAACGGAAGGTGTCTTTTCAAAGTACCAATCATCAGATGTAATTAAAATCATAAACCAGTCAGGTGCATTAGCAATACCTGCCCATGCGAATAAGGAAACGGGGATATTTAAATTATCCGGCAATCAACTTCGCTCTCTTGCTGATAACGAACAGATCATTGCCATCGAACATGAAGGATCAAAATCAGAATGGCCTGATCTGATTAAGGAACGAAAACCCAAATGGGTACAGATTCTGGGCTCTGATTGTCATCAGGTTCTGGGGTCAATTCCTCATAAGTTCACATGGATAAAAATGAGGTCCCCAACTCTTGAAGGCCTTAAACTTGCTTGTATTGATGGAATTAATTCTGTAAAAAAAATGAGGGATATTACGGAAGATCTCACTTTATCCTCCCATCCATGGATTCGTTCTGTTACCATAACAGATACAGAATATATCGATTCCGATAGTCCATTTCTCCTATGTAATCCCGGACTCAATACGATTATCGGAGGAAGAGGAACAGGGAAGTCGTCAACAATAGAATTTATCCGATTGTGCATGGGAAAAACTGATGAAATACCAGATAAATTATCTGAAGATTTGAAAAAATATTTCACAAAAAAAACAGATGACCCTTCAGGTCTTCTTCATGAAAAATCAAAATTAATGCTGGAATATCAGAAAGACGATGCTATGTATCGGATTCGGTGGAGTATTGATAATTACGATTATTTAATAAACCGGGTGATGGAAGATGGAAGTGAAGAACTAAGTTCTGGAGAGATTAAAAATCGTTTTCCCCTTTCAATATACAGCCAGAAACAGATTTATGAAATGGTAAGGGATCCATCTTCCATCCTTCGTATGATTGATCAGGATCCTGAAACTGGTTTTTCAGATTGGGAACAAAAATTCCAGATCTTAACTTCTCGCTATAAATCTTTACAGGCAAAGATCCGGGAGATTACTGCATCATTACCTGATAAAGAACGTATTTACGGAGAACTGGAAGATATCTCCAGCAAAATTTCACGTTTTGAAGAATCAGGGCATGCTGATATACTGAAGAAATATCAACAGACCCGGGGAAAAGAGCGGACTATAGAAATATGGGAAGAGAGTTGGAAGTCTGCATCCCATTCAATTATTTCCCTAATAGAGCAGATAGGGGCTAATGATCCTGATGTATCGGTAATGGATAGAGATGATCCAAATGATCAAAAATGTGTCCGCGATCTTGAAGAACGAACGAAAACGGTCAATACTACTATTCGTGAATTACATAGTATTGCAAAAAGATTGGAGTCACAATGGGCAGATTGGAAAAAGATCCGGGAAGAATCAGAATGGAGTAAGAAAAATGCTGAAATTCATGCACAATATTCCTCATTGATGGAAATACTTGCAGAAGGAGGAATTTCTAATATTCAGCAATATGGTCAGTTACTTCAAACCAGAGAAACTCTTGAGGAACAGATCAGAAATCACAACTCTCTTATTTCTTCTTTGGAAGAATATTTCATTCAGGAAAAACAACTTCTCAAGGACATCACAAACCATCGACTGGAACTTACAGGAAAACGGAAGGAATTTATCCGTAAGAACCTGGCAGGAAATAAGCAAATCAGGATGGTATTACTACCCTTTGGCGATCAAAGATCTGCCGAAAGAAAGATCCGTTCGATACTTGGCCTGGATAAAAACATCTATGCTAAATACATTCATGATCCTGATAACAAAACAGGGATTATCGACAGATTATACAATGATTATGACCGGACCGGACAACACGTTAATCCTGATAATTTCTTAAAAAAAATATATCAAGAAAAAGAATATATCTATGATCTCTGTGATGGAAAGGGTTCGTCTGATACTGAACGTCGATTTATTGAGAAGATAATTCGCTGTCCTCAGGACCAGCGGGATGAACTTGCTTTTTTTTATCCTGATGATTCTCTCTCTATCGGGTATTATGCAGAATCAGAAGGGATATTCAAAGATATTATGCAAGGGTCTCCAGGTCAGAAAAACGCAGTAATATTGTCTTTTATTCTTTCCTATGGAACCCAGCCCCTCATCCTCGATCAACCAGAAGATGATCTGGACAACCACCTCATTTATGATATGATTGTCAGACATCTCAGAAATATTAAAGAAAAAAGACAGATTATAATCGTCACTCATAACGCGAACATTGTAGTAAACGGGAATGCAGATCTGGTTATCCCATTGATTGCTGAAGGTGGAGAGACAATAATTAGTCATCAGGGCACTATTCAGGATCAACCAGTCCGAGATGAGATCTGCCGGGTAATGGAAGGAGGGAGAGCAGCATTTGAAATGAGGTATAAACGGATACTCAGGGAATTCTCATGTTAGATAGTTCATATGAATTACTAGAAAAGATTAAACTGGGTGAAGACAATTCTATCGAATTCAAAAGGATAGAATTCAGTGGGGATAGAGTAAAAAGTCCGTCAAGAAATGATCTCGCAGATGAAATTGCTGCTCTTGCTAATTCAAATGAAGCTATCTTACTTTTAGGCATAGATGATAAAACTCGTGATATCATAGGGATTCCCTTGGATAGAATCGATCTTGTTGAAACCTATATCCGCGATATCTGTATGGATAGTGTAAAACCACCAGTAATTATCCGTGCATATCGGATTCTCCTCCCTGACAATCTGGGCGTTCAGAAAATTATCCTAAAAGTTGAGATCCCAAAAAGTCTTTTTGTTCACCAGAGCCCCGGAGGATATTTCATGAGACTGGGAAGTTCTAAACGACAAATGTCTCCAGATTACCTGGCAAGATTATTTCAACAACGAAGTCAGGCACGAATCATCTGGTTTGATGAACAGATTGTTCCTGAAACGTCCTTTTCTGACTTGGAGCCCCGGTATTTTGAACGATTTATTACAAAGGCAGAAGGATCTCAACCGATTCAATTAGAAAAGAGAGGCCTCCTTAAACGGGATGATTCAAATGTTCTTCGGGCAACGGTTGCGGGGATTCTTCTCTGTTCACCCCATCCGGAAACTCACCTTCCTGGAGCATTTATAGAAGCCGTCCATTACAAAGGGTTAGTTCAGGACTCACATTATCAGATTGATGCACGATCCATCACCGGACCCCTTAATCAACAGATTGATGATGCTGTCTCCTTTGTGATGAAGAACCAGCAGGTGACCGCCAGAAAAATCCCTGACCGCGTTGAAAAGTATCAATTCAGCAATCGAGCAGTTTTTGAAGCGATTGTCAATGCAGTAGCACATCGGGATTATTCAATATATGGATCCAAAATACGCCTTTTTCTCTTTGATGATCGCCTGGAGATTTACTCACCCGGCTCTCTTCCAAACACGATGAGTTTAGAAACCATTGAACTGAGACAATCCACGAGAAATGAACTATTAACTTCACTTCTGGCTGAATGCCCAATTTCATATGCGGAGCGGGTTGGTGGACGAAAACAGTATATGGAAAAACGTGGGGATGGAGTTCCCATAATTATTAGAGAAAGCATGGAATTGGCCGGAAAAAAACCAGAATATAAACTGCTTGATCACAGCGAACTTTTTCTTACGATATATGCCGCGGATGTTTAATTTTTATCAAATGTAGGATTATTACGAACCTTTTAGCATCCGGCTATCTTCTCCAGGCCGGATTTGACACCCTCCTCACCTCCGGATCACTTATGCCCCTCCCAGGAAGTGTTCAGTGTTGTCCCCACCATTTAAGTGAGGGACCTCATTGTTTTCACGGGGATCAACACTGGATTTATCGGCCTATCTTCTGAATCAGGGTAATCCAGGGAAGGATGTGAATATATAAGTTTAAAAGAGATAATTCATCATGTAATTTTTTATGGAACAGGTATATGCCCAGCCGCTCCTGGTTATAAGTCGCTGTATCGAGTTTGATGCCTGCCGGTATGATGGGTCAAAGATCCCTTCTCCATTGGTAGCCAGAATCAGAGACTATGCTGATTGTATCCCGGTATGTCCGGAAGTCGAGATAGGTCTTGGGATTCCACGATCAACCGTCAGGATTGTGAAAACCGACGGGATTGATCACCTGATCCAGCCGGCAACCGGACTGGACTACACAAATACGATGTCAGATTTTGCTCAGGAATTTCTAAGTAATCTCCCTCCGGTTGATGGATTCATACTCAAGGCAGGTTCTCCCACTTCAGGACTCCGGGGAGTGAAAGTATATCCGTCGGCAGGAAAAACCGGGAAAAACTTGCAGAATTTCATGCAAAAAATAATTCCTGCTGATGGTCTGCCACCAGGAGAACATGCGTAAAATGGGGCGGCTTGTTGCTTCCCGGACAGCAATGGATCCTGATGAGTCATTCTTTGCATATCGCACGCTTCTTTGTGAGGCTCTCACAAAGGTTCCCCGGTATACCAATAATATCAACGTTCTTTTACATATTCTTGGATATTTCAGTGAAAAAGTATCAATAAACGAGAAGAATTACTGTCTCAGGGTTATCGACCGGTATCGTCATAATCAGGCAACTCTTGCTGAGCCCAGAAATCTCCTGTACTCATGGGTTATAAGGTTCCAGGATCATTTTCTGGAAGACCAGACCTTTTTTGCTCCATATCCTGTAGCTCTTGGAGATCTCCCTGAAGAGATAACCGACCGGGGCAGGAATATGTGGAAGGAGTAAATTTTAAAAAATTTGTCCGGGCAATGTCAGAGTTAATCCGCCGAACCAATGGATTGAAGTCATACTGGTTCATATAGGTATTCATGGAGCCTGATATCCCCCGCACTACAGACCTGACAGGCGATGCCCCCAGGCTCATCCTGGACCTGCCAGGTGATGATGAGGTAGAGGATCTCTCCGAGGTTCCAGAAATAACCGATGATCGGTCGATCGTCTGTGACGAGGATGACGAACTTTCCTGGATTATCTATGAACCCGGCCCAAAAGATTCCTCCCTCGGCCCTTACCTGACGATTATCCGCCAGCTTTTAAAGGATCACGAGTGGGAGAAAGCCCTGCCCTTCATCCACCAGGTACTCAGTCAGGACCCGGAAAACCCATTCGGATCACTCTATCACGGGATTGTCCTGCTCTCAACCAACCAGATCTCCGCTGCCCTGTCACCTCTCAGTACCGCATCTCGCTCTGAAAAGACTGCAAAGACCGCAATCTTCTTTATTGCTCTCGGTTTGTACCGGACTGGTGATTATCTCCAGTCACGGGATCATCTGCAAAGACTGGTCACCCTCGATCCTGAAAATATCCGCACCCGGTTCCTGCTGGGTCTCTGCCTGGTCAGGCTGAACCAATACTCCCAGGCAGTTCATGAGTTTGAATCAGTCCTCGCAAAGAGCCCGGATCATGATCGTGCCCTTCTGCTTGCCGGGTACTGTCATATCAGGATGGGAAACCCTCATAGTGCGATCGGGTATCTGGATCATCTCCTCGAACTCGATGATACCCGATCCAGTCCTGGGAGTGGAAATCCCGTGCTTTGTTTGATGCTGGCCGGTATCCCGAATCCCTCTCATCCGCCCGCCGACTTCTTCGGGTTGATCCCAGGAACCTCGAGGGTCTGATTATCATTTGCTACTCGCTTCTGAAGATGGGGAGGGACGAGGAAGCCCTAATAGCAGCCACAAACCTGATTCAGAAGTACCCTCTCCAGAGTACCGGATGGACCCTGAAAGGGCTTTCCCTTATTCGATTGGAACGTTTTCAGGAAGCACTAACGCCACTGGAAAAAGCCCTCAGAATATCCCCTTCAGATCCGGTGGCACGATCCTACCGGCTCTCTGCTCTCAGACGGCTGAAACGTTACGGAGATCTCCTGCAGTACTACAAGTACCTGACCGAAGAGGAACCCCGTAACTCATCAGCATGGTACAATAAGGGGCTCCTGCTTCATCAGGCAAGAAAATTCAGGGAAGCGATAGAATGCTACCAGAAAGCCCTGTCATTCACCGCCGGTGATGTTCATGCCATGCTGAATAAAGGGAGGGCTCATCAGGCACTTCACAAGATAAGACAAGCGGTTGAGGCATTCAAAGAGGTCATCAGATATAACCCCGGAAATGCAGATGCCTGGTTCTCTTTGGGCCAGATATACACCAGCCTTGTAAGATTCCCTGATGCGTTGACCTGCCTGGATCAGGCATTACGGATCGCCCCTGACCATGCGAAGGCACTCGTATGGAAAGCCCGGGTTCTTAATGAACTGGGAAAAAAACAAGAGGCGTACCGGGCGATGAACATGGCACGAAAGTTGGATCCTTCGATCCGGTCCCGGCTGCCAGGGGAACGGATTCACGAATAACTTTCCGATTAATTGCGTTCTCCGGAGAAACCGGGAGACGGAAGATTTCTCCTGAGTATTAGCATTGATAACAGAAAGAACCGCACTTCTCGAGGGTTTATTGATTTAGAATTTCACCAAAATGGGGTGCTGTACTGAAATAAACCAATGGTTGATGAATTCCTTTCATTTACATCATTACCATCATTATCAGTAACAATTAGGATTAAGCAATACCTTGGCTCCTGAAAAAAGGTATGTTAACCTGGCTTGATCTAACAGTAGACGAATCTACTTATTCACAGAAACCATTTGTATATACGAATAATTGTATGAAATCTGAAAATTCTGAATATCTGAAAGAAATCACCCCTGAAATTATCAGTTCAAATTCTGACCCTGCTTTGGTAAACCGGTTACTTGGTATTATCGAAGAGTTAGAGGAAGAAGTAAAGAAGCTGAAAAGAACTCAGGGTTTTGATGTCGTCAAGGGCAAGAGACAAAAGCCGCTGAACTATATTGCCGGAAAAGATAAGATCTAAATATTATCGGGCACCATCTGCTCATCTGGTTCTAATCCTCCCGGATATTATCTCACCCGGGGAGAAGACTTCCTGTACCTGATCCCTTTTTTCACTTTGTATGGTCTTTTCAGGATCAAAGGTCTTGTATTATCAGCATTATTCCGGGAATCTTGATCCAAAAAATCGGTAATTACATCCCCATTTCACCGATACTATTCATACCTCCGGGGGGTATTATTATTGGGATTTCTTATGTTGATTTCGATTAATAATACGTAAAAATTAGGAATTTTTTTTTACCTGCCACATACCAGTTTTCTAAACTTTTTTTATAGGGTTCCATTTATTCACCTCAAATTTTGTTCCATATCAGACATGAAAGATTATTCCATAACTATTTTTACCCAGCTCTGCTCAGGTTATCTTCATAGTACATACTCAGGAGATTACTGAAATCATGGTATCATGGGAATTTGTTTTTGCTATCATTCCGGGAATTATTCTTTTTTTGTACGGAATAGAGCAATTCTCCCGTGAAATTCAGATTGCATCGGGAGAGTTCCTCAGATCATTCATACAGCGCCTGACAAAGACTCCATTGCGGGGAACTGCTGCCGGTACACTCGTTACTGCATTTGTCCAATCCAGCACTGCTACCACCGTCATCACGATTGGACTTGTTAATGCGGGAATTATTTCATTTTCTGCATCATTGGGAGTAATTTTCGGTGCTAACCTTGGGACAACCCTTACTTCCCAGCTTGTAGCATTTAACCTGACTGCTTTTGCTCCTATTTTCATCCTTCTCGGATTTTTCATGGGGATCATCCCCGGAAAATACCGTATCTTCGGCAGACCAGTATTTTATTTCGGGCTCGTATTTTTCTCTCTCTCACTCATCTCAAATGTCATGGTCCCGTACCGGACTGATCCGCAATTGATTGCCTTTTTAGCCCTCATGGATACGGTCTTTCTTCAGATTGCATTTGGGTTTATTATCACCAACATCTTTCAGTCCAGCTCAGTAACGACCGGCCTTGTTGTCCTGATGTCTCAAAGCGGCCTTATTACTCCATATATGGCCATCCCGATAATCCTTGGTGCAAATATTGGCACATCAACAACTGCCCTATTGGTCGCGGCAAGGATGAATACCTCGGCTAAACGTGTGGCAGTTGCACACTTCATCTTCAACTTTGGTGGAGCCCTCATATTCCTCCCCATTCTTCCGCTTTTGACAGATTTCATCCTCTCACTCCACGGTGATGCAGGACAACAGGTAGCTAACGCTCACCTGATATTCAATCTGACCTCCTGTATTGTCTTCCTCATCCTGATCAACCCCTTTGAACGAATCGTAACCTGGATGGTCCCGGGAAGAAAAGATGATGTTGTATTCGTGGTTCATAACCTTGAGCACCCTCCAAATAAAAACAATCCAACGGTAATCATGCAGATTGAGAAAGAGATCATCAACATCTTCTCAATTTCACAGTCACTTCTTACAGAACTGACGAACATTATTACGGATAGGAAAAATTATTCAACACATATTCGCCAACTCCGTGATTACGCAGTATTTCTCGACCAGCAAATTAGTGAAACAGCTCTGCAAATATCCGGGAGGAATCTGTCACCTGATGAATCAAAACGCCTGGCACGTCTTGTCAGAATCTCCAAACTAGCCCAGGTGCTTGCTGAACAGACAGGAGAACTGGTAGAGATTATATATCAAATCCAGGAACGGGGTATATTCATTTCAGAAGCTTCAAAAGCTGCTTTACAGGACCTTCTGCTTCCCTCCGGTAAGAATATGAAAACACTATCAGAAATTTTTCCAACGATATCGGATGAAAAAAACCAGGAGATGAGAAGACAGGATGAATCATTACGGGAAATGGTAATGTTGCAGTACCAGGAATACCTTGACCGGTTCACTTCCCACACGACGCCATCAGGAACCGAATTCTCCCGTGCCCTCTTCCAGGTTGAAGGGATGGCAGCAACCATCCGTGAGATACGTAAGTCTGCCCGGATGCTTGGGAAGAAGTAACAGGAAATAATACGCGAGATCATATCTGAAAAATACTCATAGCAGAGAGATCAATGCTTGAATTCCGGTTCAACGATGAGGTTAACCATAATCAGGGAAATATGCCTACCGGAAATGATTAATATTTCTTGACCAATTGTAAACTGATATCTCTTTGATCTTTCCGGATCTCCCAATCGAGGAAACTCGGTTCAATTTTTCACGATTCTCCCCTACCCGGATCATATCACCTTCCCTGAGATCTGGTGAATGAGATGCTGGTTTACCTCCCCATCCCTCTCAAAGAGCACCGAAGACAAATCGTAGGTATTCATAAAATATCTCAGTACGTGACTCGGATTAGATACCTGGTTTATCATACATATAAGGGATCACGGATTAATAACCCCCCGGGCAATTGGATGAATGGGTGGATACCCTGCCCCTGACAGAACAGGAGGAGAAGGCTTACACCTGACACTCGTTGCTGCTGAATGGAAGCTTTATCATCGCGTACGTGTATTGTCAATCACGAAGCAGTTTGATGAAACCGGATTGGATACACAGAAGGGTACGATTATTTGGCAAGATTACTATCTTTTTCTTACTACTGGTAATACCGATTGTGTTGTCGTGTGGACAGGCATCCCGAATCAATCCTGATGAATTTACCTATCTTGGGGCCTTTCGCCTTCCGGACGGTTCAGATAGACCTGATACCTTTGAGTATGGGGGAAATGCTATGACATATTCCCCGACAGGGGATTCTGCCGGTCCGGATGACGGGTATCCGGGATCACTTTATATATCTGGTCATGACCGGAATGAAGAAGTAAGAGATGGGGGAAAGGTTGCAGAAGTATCGATTCCTGTTCCGGGTATTGCTGATCACCCATCCAGCCTTCCACAGGCAGAATTCCTCCAGCCCTTCACTGATGTATCAGGGGGATATTTTAATCAATATTATACCATTATCAGAATGGGTCTTGCTTATCTGGACCGGGTCGAAACCGGTCCGTTAATCCATCTTGCATGGGGGGAGCACCTGCCTTCTGATTCATCTCTTCCGACTCATAGTTGGTTTTCTCCGGATCTTTCAGATCCAAATCCCAAAGGGAGCTGGTATATCGGTGACCAGTCTCATTACATGGTAAACGGATATTTGTTTGAGATACCAAAAGACTGGGCCGATTCTCATTCCGGGTCAAGATACCTGGCCACCGGACGATTCAGGGATGGAGGCTGGTCTGGTATGGGACCTGCCCTGTTTGCATATACACCATGGATGAACTCTCATGGAATTCCCGCAGTATCCCATACACATCTGTCTGAAATTCCCCTCCTTAAGTACCGGACCTCGGAAGAAACCTCTGAAATTGTTGATACATTACAGGATTATCAGCATCCTGATGAATGGGAAGGTGGTGCTTTTCTTACTACCGCTGATGGGGGAAATGCAGTGATATTTGCAGGAACAAAAGGGACTGGAAATCGATACTGGTATGGATGGGTCAATCCGGCGGGCTGTGAATATCCCTGTCCTGAAATGGAATATGCCGATGAATATCCTGTATGCAGGAAGAATGATGGTACTCCCTGTCCATCCTCAGAGATGGTTGAATGTGAAGGACATAATGATTTCCGGGGCTGGTGGAGTTCTTCGTTTGATGCAGAGATTCTCTTGTATGATCCTGCTGATCTTGCTTTAGTAGCCGCAAAAAAGAAGAATACATGGGAACCACAGCCATATGCCGTTTTGGATATTGATCAATATCTCTTCCTCAATCCTGACGGGGTTGAAACCGAAATGATAGGAGAAGGAGAACAACGACGATTCCGAGTCGGGGATATTGCGTATGATCGGGGAAATCAGATTCTCTACCTTGTGGAATTGTATGCTGATGGGGCAAAACCTGTAATCCATGCCTGGTCGGTGAGTGTTTCTCAGGAAAAACCTCATGCCCGGTTTTTTGGGATTCCTGGCACTACCGTTATTCCATTAACAATCCAGTTTTTGGATGCATCAACAGGGAATACAAAAACGTATTCCTGGGATTTTGGAGATGAAACCTTCTCTAATCTTAAAAATCCAGTCCACACATTTAGTAATCCGGGAACATATACGGTCACTCTTACTGTTCAGGGTTCGAGAAAATTATCGCACGTCAGTATATCTGCGGATAATACATCGGATGCTATGAATCTAAATGTAAATAAAGTCTCATATGCTCGTTCTTCACCGGTTATCTCCCAAAATAACATGATATTAAATACCGCATCATCCCGATATTCCGGCATTGTCGGGCCTGGTTTGATATTACAACCAGATCAGAAACCTGTAATTAATCCGAAGGTACCTGATATACCGATTTCAGGTTCAATAACACTCCTGACAGCATGAGAATAATAATTATCATGAATAAGATCGTCAAGGGACTTTCCTTCAGAAATACGTCTTAAAAATGATATTTCATCAAGAATATGTTTTAAATAGACTCTATCATCCTTCAATCCAGAGCACCTCCTTCTCAACATATGGCCGAATGTATGGATCAAGTCCTTGAACTGTTATCAGATCCGCTTTACGATTAAACAAAGTTTCGAGATAATCCACGAGAGATATAAAATTCCGGGAGTATTGTAACCCTCCCTTAGTTCAACAAGAATATCAACATCACTATTACTTGTTTGTCCCTCCCGGACGAATGAACCGAAGAGACCAATACGGATAACTCCAAACTGGTTCCTCAAAGTTAACACTAAGTCTTTCAGCTGCTTAATTATAGAATCCCGGTTTTGTTCAAAAATTACCTGCATTTACCAAATTAAACCGCAATATTAGAAAACAGATATATTTTGTATTCATCCATCCATTAAAAACAGATTTTCAAAATTTCTCAAGCAGGGAAACAAAGGAGACCGGAAAACACTAGAAAATCACCGTAATGATACTGGTAGTAAAAAAAAGAGTATCTCAATTTTTTCGCTAAAAAAATTTATTTATTCTTATTTTTCCGGACCAGTCGTGCCTGCAGACCATAATACATAGAATATCCGATTGCATCGGTCTGGTCAACCGTAGTCGAATCAAACGAGGCAATATCAATCGAATAGAACGAATCCTTCGAAGATCGTCCGATTACTGTCACCGATCCCTTAAAGAGCCTGACATCCACGTCTCCATTCACCCGGAGCTGAGTCGTATCAATAAATGCATTCAGGGCATCCCAGAGCGGTTCATAGATAAGCCCGTAATATGCAAGTTGTGCCCATTTTGCATCCACACTCTGCTTGAATGAATACTCTTCCCTTGTCAGAACAAGCCGTTCAAGGTCTGCATGTGCAGCAAGAAGAACGGTAGCTGCCGGATGCTCATAGATCTCACGTGCCTTAATTCCCAGGACACGGTTTTCCATCATATCATTCCGGCCGATCCCATGACTTCCGGCAATATCGTTGAGCTTTCGGATCAGGTCTGCTCCCTTCATCCGGACACCATCAAGAGCTACCGGAATTCCCTTTTCAAAGGTTATCGTCAGGATCTTTGGATCGTCCGGGGCTTTTAGTGGTGAGGCAGTCCAGGCATAGATCTCCTCCGGCGGGTGAAATGCTGGATCTTCTAATTTCCCGCCTTCAATAGACCGGCTCCAGAGGTTTTCATCGACGGACCAGGGTTTTTCCTTATCAACCGGAACCGGGACACCATGCTCTTTTGCATACTCAATCTCCCATTCACGGGTCATATTCCGCTCACGGATGGGTGCAACAACTTCAAGATCAGCTGACCGGAAGACCACATCAAACCTGAGCTGATCATTCCCTTTCCCAGTGCAGCCATGTGCAACTGCAGTTGCCCCTTCCTTTTTTGCAACCTCAACAACTGCTTCTGCAATGACCGGCCGTGCAAGGGACGTTCCCATCGGGTACCCTTCATACAGACCATTTGCCTTAATGGATGGCATCAGGCACCGATCAACAAATGGCTCAATAAGATCAATCGTGTAATGCTTGTCGGCTAACTTCTTACCCTTCTCTTCTGCAACCGAAATTTCTTCCTTTCGCTGTCCGACATCAGCAGCGACGGTCACAACCCGGTCATACCCGTACTCCTCCTTGAGGAGCGGAATACAAATGGACGTGTCAAGACCGCCGGAATATGCAAGTACTACAGTTCCTTTTCCCATGGAAATTTCACCGGTTAATCTCCTATATATGAGATTTTCCAGATGAAAAAACCCCGGTAAAAAAAATAAAAAAAGTTCAGCTCAGGTAATGCTGAAGTGATTCGATCGTCAGGTTTTCTTCCCGCACAGAGTTTATCGCTTCTGCTGCTGCAACCGCTGCCTGGAGTGTTGTGATATAGGGAATCCCATAATCCACTGCAATCCGCATGATCTGCATGTGGTCATGACGGGACTGTTTATCCGCAAAATTGTTGATAATAAAACTGATCTCCCCGGCTCTGAGCATATCAAGGACATTGGGTGATCCTTCGGTAATTTTTCTGACAAGATTTGCTGTAACTCCCTGCTCTGCAAAGAACTCAACCGTTCCGCCGGTAGCATAAATGGAAAGACCATTTTCGGTAAATGTTTTTGCAACGTCCAGAATCTGATCTTTCAGGTCGTCAGTTACGGATATGAAAACATTCCCGGACTTTGGCAGGCGGTTTTGAGCCGCGATACTGGCCTTGTAATAAGCTCGTCCGAAATCATAGTCAATACCCATAACTTCACCGGTTGATTTCATTTCAGGTCCGAGAACGGTATCTACTCCGGGAAGTTTGTTAAACGGAAGCAGGACTTCTTTTACTGCCACATGCCGTATATCCTTTTCTTTGTAGGGCAAATCAGCAAGTTTTCTTCCCATCATTACAAGAGCAGCAATCTTTGCAAGGGGGATTCCGGTCGCTTTTGCCACGAACGGCACTGTCCGGCTGGCACGGGGATTAGCTTCCAGAACAAAGGTAGTGCTGCCCTGGACTGCAAGCTGTATGTTGACAAGACCGACAACACCAAGGCCGATGGCAATCTTGCGGGTATAGTCCCTCACATCAGCAAGGACTTCTTCAGAAAGTGACTGTGGAGGAATTACGCAGGCTGAGTCACCGGAGTGAACACCAGCTGTCTCGATGTGTTCCATGATACCACCGATAAGAACATCAGTCCCGTCACATACTGCATCCACATCAAGCTCAATAGCATTCTGAAGGAACCGGTCAATTAGTACCGGATGGTTCTTTGAGACACGGACAGCCTCACGCATATAGGTTGCAAGTTCCTCGTCATCATGTACAATCTCCATAGCACGGCCACCAAGAACATAGGAAGGACGGACAAGAACCGGATATCCGATCCTCTTTGCGGTAGTATAGGCTTCCTGTTCACTGTAAGCCGACCCGTTCGGCGGAGTTGGAACACCAAGGGAATCCAAAAGAATACTAAACCGGTCACGATCTTCAGCCATGTCCATTGCATCCGGAGTGGTCCCAAGGATCTTTGTCGGCAGAGAAATACGTTCGATCTCATTTTTTAAGGGGACGGCAAGATTTACAGCATTTTGACCCCCGAACTGGACCATAACCCCAAAATAATTGTCTTTTCGAAGAACGTGGGAAACATCCTCAAGGGTCATGGGTTCAAAAAAGAGCCGGTCAGACGTATCAAAGTCAGTTGAAACGGTTTCTGGATTGTTGTTTATAACATGTACTTCATACCCTTCTTCCCGAAGGGCACTAATAGCATGAACAGTGCAGTAATCAAACTCGATACCCTGACCAATCCGGATAGGTCCTGATCCCAGGATCATCACCTTCAGTTTGTCAGAACCGGTCATCTCACAGGAATCGTCTCCATATGTCGAGTAGAAATACGGAGTTTGTGCAGGGAATTCAGCGGCACAGGTATCTACCATTTTATACACCGGAAGGCCAGTAACCGATGCCACGGATAACTCATCCTTCCCTGAAAACTGGGCTATCTCACTGTCAGAAAATCCGAACTGTTTTGCCCTGCGGATAACAGTGTCTGTCGGATTGCTTGCCAGTTCCTGCTCTACGTCAATGATATTGCGAATTTTTTCAAGGAAAAACGGAGTAATGCGAGTAATATCAGCAATTTCTTCCAGGGTCATACCCTGCCTGAAAGCGTCAAACAAGGTGGAAAAGCGCTCATCAGTTGGCCGGGAGAGGATCATCCGTATCTCTGACATAACCTCATGATGATCAGAATCGGTGTCAAGCGACCTGATAGCTTTGAGAAACGCTTCTTCAACACATCTCCCGATAGCCATGACCTCTCCGGTACTTTTCATGGCAGTTGTCAGGCTGCGGTCAGCAGTTCTGAACTTATCAAAGGGCCACCTGGGAACTTTGACTACAACATAGTCTATGGACGGTTCAAAGGATGCAGGTGTCTTACCAGTAACCGTATTGAGGATTTCTTCAAGCCTGAGACCTATCGCAATCTTTGAGGCGACACGGGCAATCGGATATCCGGTCGCTTTTGATGCCAGTGCGGAAGATCGCGACACTCTGGGATTTACCTCAATTACCCGGTATTCTCTATCTGCTTTGAATGCAAACTGGATATTACATCCTCCCTGGACATCTAAAGCCCGGATGATCTTAAGAGCAGCATTCCGGAGGAGGTGGTACTCATCGTCGCGCAAGGTCAGGATGGGGGCAACAACAACGCTTTCCCCGGTATGAATACCCATTGGGTCGACATTTTCCATTCCGCATATAGTGATACAGGTGTCATTGGCATCCCGCATTACCTCAAATTCAATCTCTTTCCAGCCGGCAACACTTTCCTCGATGAGAACCTGGTGAATGCGTGACTTTCCAAGACCCAGTTCTACAATACGCCTGAGTTCATCCGCGTTTGAAGCAATACCCCCGCCCGCACCACCGAGAGTATAAGCAGGACGGATAATTGCCGGAAAGCCGACAGTCTCTGCAGCGTCTTTCAGCTGGTCCAGGGAGCTGACGATGACTGATCGTGGGACAGGTTCTCCTATCCTGACCATCAGATCCCTGAATTTTTCACGATCTTCACCTTCGTAAATCGCTTTCAGTGGGGTTCCAAGAACTCTGACTCCTTCAAGGGCACCCATCTCTGCCAGTTCAGCGGTCAGGTTAAGTCCGGTCTGACCACCCATTCCGGAAAGAATTCCGTCAGGTTTTTCTTTCTTTATTATTTTTGCAATTATCTCGGCCTGGAGGGGTTCCACATAGGTCACATCGGCCATGTCAGGATCTGTCTGGATGGTCGCAGGATTCGAGTTTACCAAAACCACCGAGACCCCCTCTTCACGGAGTGCACGACATGCCTGTGAACCGGAGAAATCAAATTCTGCAGCCTGTCCTATCTGGATCGGGCCTGAACCAATAAGCAGAACTTTCTTGATCGTCGGATCCCGGGGCATCAGGCCATCCTCCGAAACATCATGTCAAAAAATTGTTTTTCAGTATCATGCGGCCCGGCATGAGCCTCAGGATGAAACTGAACACAATTGATATCCAGTGAACGATCCTGGAACCCTTCCACTGTTCCATCATTACAATTCACAAAGGTTACCTCGCAACCTTCCGGCAATGTATCCCCGTCAACAACAAATCCATGATTCTGGGAGGATATTGCAATAGTCCCGTCAATATGCCTGACCGGCTGGTTTGCTCCCCGGTGTCCAAATTTCATTTTTATACAGTCAGCTCCAAGTGAGAGCCCGCATATCTGATTGCCCATGCAGATACCAAAAACCGGCATCTGCCCTATGAGTTCACTGACAGTCTTGACCGTCTCTTTGGCCTGTTTTGGATCTCCCGGCCCATTGCTGATAAACAGGCTTCGGGGATGACAGGCAAGGATCTCATCTGGTCTCGCATTATGCGGGAAGATATGAAGATCGCCTCCCCGTGATGAGAGGGATTTTATCATGTTTGTTTTGATACCAAGGTCGATTACCGCAATACGTGGCCCGTTTCCTGCCAGATGCTGGTATTCCCTGCAACTTACATCAGGAATCAGTGACTGGGTAGTGATATCCGGAGTTTTTTTTGCAATCGCAACTGCTTCCTGCCAGTCATCACTTCCGGTTATAAGCGCAGCTTTTACTGTTCCCTGTTCACGGATACTAATCGTAAGATGCCGGGTATCGATCCCTGATATACCCAAAAGACCTTGTTCTTCAAAAAAAGAGTGGAGAGAAAGATTTTGCGCGGGTTTCCGGCAGAGTTCATGCAAAACGCATCCCCCTGCCCAAACCCGGGGGTTTTGAAAATTCTTCGTATCCACGCCATAATTTCCAATTAACGGATATGTAAAAAGAAGTATCTGGCCATGATAACTCGGATCTGTTAGAGCTTCCATGTACCCAGTCATCTGGGTCGTAAACACAAGCTCACCCCCTGTTACGCCCTCTGCTCCAAAGCCCTCTCCGAAGAAATACCGTCCGTTCTCGAGTCCGAGCACTGCCTTCATGGTGAATATCCCATATAACTAGGCATGATAAGATTATAAGGTACGACCGGGAGAAGCATTCTGTCATGTCTAACATGACTTCATTCTCCCATGGCTTTTCTGCACCAGTAAGACTCAATAAACCAGGTATTACAGCCATATAAGAAGAATACCAGGAGGCAAACCGAACTCCCGGGTGTAATATTAAGCCATCTCAAAGCATACATTTCCGCAACAATGATGGTTCCGCAGAAAGTCTTCTTTACCGGGGGGACGGGAGTACATAAAGATCGACTTGCTTCATTTGAAGCAGCCCTGCGTTCGGCGGGAATTGAAAAATTCAATATTGTATATGTCTCTAGTATTTTTCCACCGAACTGTGTTGAAATTACCCGTGAGGAAGGACTGAAATTATTAAAACCTGGCGAAATTATCTACGCCGTTATGGCACGTAATGACACCAATGAACCCAAACGGCTCATTAGCGCTGCCGTAGGTCTTGCAGTGCCAGAGGAGAAAAACCATTACGGGTATCTTTCTGAGCACCATTCTTATGGAGAAACAGAACTTCAGTCAGGAGAATATGCAGAAGATCTTGCTGCAACGATGCTTGCTACAACCCTTGGCATTGAATTTGATCCTGACACCGCCTGGCAGGAAAGAGAGCAGATCTATAAGGCAAGTGGGAAAATAATTAAAACCTCACAAATCTGCACGTCTGATATCGGAGATCCCCATGGAAAGTGGACCACCGTTCTTGCAGCAGCAGTTTTTATCATGTAAATAATTTTTTATCAACGCATTGAGCAATGTATATAATCTATACACGGAATAATTCTACTATCACCCATATAACACGGGAATTTAACCAGTGGATATTTACCATATAAATGATTACTATGGATGCCGCATTACGAAGAGAAATCAGGAATCTGCTCCGGATGGGTGAATCAGCCCTCGAACGGAAGGATTTTGATCAGGCATCATTTCTTTTCAGAAAAGCCTTTACACAGGATTCGGAAAATATTGCTGCCATAATTAACCTGGGTTATACCTATGTGCGAATGGGGCGTTTTTCACATGCAAGAAAGTGTTTCACAACAGCCCTGGATATTGATCCTGAAAATCCTGTCGCAAGAAAAAACCTCAGTCTTCTCTTGCGCCCAGGGCAAAAATCAGATCAATATCGACCGAAATATCGTTCACGTCCTGAAGAAGAGATTTACATCAGGTACATGCAATGGGGAAACCTTCAGAAAGATCAGAAAAATTTCTATGCAGCAATTCAATATTTTGAATCTGCCAGTACCATTCACCCTGATTTTATCGATCCGTATTTAAAAATTGGAGAGAGCTTTGAGGAACTGGGAGAATACACCCAGGCAGCACGGGCATACGAAGAAGCATTAGGTATTTTTCCTGATGATCCTGTCGCAAAAGAACACCTTCACCGGTGCCAGAGCAGTTCTGCAGCAGTAAAACCTGGAAGAGAGCAGAATAACATTCCCATTGAAGATACCGATAAGCGGGGCATTTCCGACGAAGAATTATACGAGGAACCTGAGGAAAAGAAAGAAGAGCCAGTAAAGCCCTCAAAACCACTGGTTAAACCCCAGTCTGATGCAGATATGGTGTTGTCAATTCTTTCACAATATTCATCAGACGTAGAAGAAACAAAACAGGAAACACAGGCACCAGAACCTGAACCTGTTGTAACTCCTGCAAAAGAGGAACCAATGGGAAGTGAAGTACCAGCAGATGATCCTGTTATGAATATCCTCATGCAGTTTAAGGATGAAATCCCTGAGGAAGGACAGGCAAATGCAGAAGAAGAAAAAGGACCGGATGATGATATCCCCCATACCGGTGCAGCACCTTTGACAACCATGAAAGAAGGAGAAAAAACTGGGCATCGCGTTGATCTGAATGAAAATCAGAAAGATGCACTCAGGGAACTGGGAAATATTGGAGCTTCCCATGCAGCTACTACGTTATCAACGATGCTTAATACCCCAATCATGCTAAATGTTCCTGAGATCAATATCACGACCTTTGAGGAGATTAACAAGGATATTGAGCAGACCACCTCTGCCATGGTGATATTTACTATGGAAGGACAGATGGCAAAAGCGGGATACGTTATATTGCATGTTCCGCAGGAATCTGTTATCCAGATGACCAGCATCATGCTTGGTCTCCCCATTGAACCAGAAAGACCCCTCAACGAGATGGATGAGAGTGCCATCAACGAAATTGGTAACATCATGGTTTCAGCGTTCCTTGACGGGACCGCAGAACTGCTGGGGATAATAATGCTTCCATCTCCACCCCGCACCATATTTGATATGCCAAAGGCCGTCTTTGACCTTGTGATAAAAGAGAGTAATATTCTCTATGACAACATCGTATTCTTCAAAACCGAACTGATATGCGATGAACATGAACTGAATCTTAATATTCTGATGCTTCCAAATCCACCGGTCCTGATGGATATGGTAAAAATGCTTGAAAAAATTATTGAGGATTCAGCAGCGGGAATCTAAAATTATTATATCTCTCGCGTAGTTCCGTCTGCTTGTCTGATAACAAATCTTCCGTTTTCTTTTGGATAATAGGTTACCGTTCTACCAATTGTCCCACCAAGATCTTCACGAATTATGGGTATATGTAACTCTTTTAATATTTCTTTGAGAGCTTCAGCATTTCGCTCCCCGATATTGAGGTTTCCGGAAAAATTAGAGAACATCGAAGCACCGCCAGCCAACTTTGCCTTAATATTAACGATTTTGCTACCCTTCTGGGTCAGTTCCTTTAAGAGAACCTCAACAGCAGTGTCTGCATATTTCCCTGCTCTCTCATTGGGTTTTCCACTTGATTTTGGTAACATGACATGAGCCAGACCACCGATTTTTTTTGTCTCATCATGAAGAACCAGACCAATGCATGAGCCAAGGCCAATAGAAGTCATTACAGAATCACCAGTACTCCATTCACCAATACCAATAATAACAATCTCACGCTGGTCAAGGCCTGAATTAGTCAAACTCATCTTTTCAGCCTGCAGTGGCGATGACATTCTCCATTCTGGCAAATATCTCGGTTAGCAGGGATCTACTCGGTAATAATATGATATTTGCTTTTATTTCATTGGTAGAACACATAAGTTCAGTTCTGAATAAAACCACCTCGTCAACATTTTCACGTATCTCCTGCTGGGCGATTATTGATTCGAGTGCAGCATGAGGCATGTCAATGACCATGGAGGGTGGGGAGGGTATCATGATAATGCTGAGAAGGGTTGCACAGGCATCCAGGAATGAAGAAGTCATGATATTCCCAATTTCATTGATGGCGCTCCGATCCATGTCATCAATGCTCCTATTTTCATCAGTTGTCCCAATCATGATATTGGTAAGACGGACAATGGAGTTTTCAGGAATATGAATAATAAGGTATCCTTCTCCCTTGATCTGCCCCTGAATCTGGAAAACCACCATTGCAGCCATTACATCGTCAAGGTAATTCTGCAGATTTGCCAGGTTGACTAAAATTATATCAGGAACCCGGATCTGGATCATGGTATTGAGGATAGTAGAAAGTGTTGTTGCTGCATGTGCAGCCCCAATATTACCCAGTTCCCGAAGTTCATCCGCCTGTTGTTCACTAATCAGCAGATTACCATCAGTTACTACATTTTTAACCATTTTTTTCACCCTTCTGCCACCAGTTTTCCTCGTGGCTTTCTGTCCTCCTTCTTTGAGTATTGCTTTTACGTCAAGAACCGGAACCACTTCTCCATCACCTGGAATGGTGACACCACTTACACCTTCACAAGTTCCGACAAATTTTGAGAGAGGTTTTATCACAACTTCCTGCTGACCCTCGATCAAATCAGCAATAATTGCTCCCTTTTTCTCATCATTCTGCAAAACGACGATGACCTCTTCTTTTTTAGAACGGCCAAACATGTCATCAAGACGGTATAGAACAATGATTTCATCCCGCATCAGGAGACCTTCACCGTTCCCGATGTTCTGGATTGGAAAAGCTGCAAGGCTGGCAACTTCCGCAACGTTAGTGATGGGTATGGCACATCGTTTTCCATTAATCCGGATCATCATCACCATCACAATTGCCATTGTCGGAGGAAGGACCAGTTCAAATCTGCTTCCTTCACCGAGGACAGATTCTAGTTTTATGGTTCCCTGAAGCGAGGCAATCGTGGTTTTTACCACATCAAGACCAACACCACGACCACTGATATCACTGATCTTATCTGCTGTCGAAAAACCTGGCTGGAAGAGGAGATCAAATGCATCCTGGTCACTCATGGTTGCAATTGCTTCTTCAGTTACAATCCCGCGTTCAAGTGCTTTCTTTTTGATCTTTTCAACATTGACTCCACCACCATCATCTTCGATAACGATTACAACATTGTCCTTATCACGGGATGCAGAAAGTTTCAGTCTGCCTTTAGGGCTTTTCCCATTGGCAATCCTGACATCAGGAGGTTCAATGCCATGATCAAGACCGTTTCGAATGAGATGAAGAAGCGGATCATTAAGCCCGTCAAGAACAGACCGGTCAAGTTCGGTGTCACCACCCTCTATTACAAAATCAACCTCTTTTCCTTCCTTGGCTGCAATGTCACGAACAGTTCTTGGAAACCTGTTGAAGATCTGGTTGAGTGGGATCATCCGGATGTCCATCATCATGACCTGCAGGTCTGAAACCGACCTGCCGACCATATTCAACGTTTCATCCAGTTCCTTGATTTTATACTGCTGAGCAATCTGCTCAAGTCTGCCTCTGTTTATGACCAGGTCCTCAACCAGATTCATCATATGATCAAGACGGTCAATATCAACCCGGATATTCTTGACTTCACGTTTCTTCTCTACTTTGTCAGCAACAGGTGAAGATATCCTGGAAACAGTTCCGGACTCGATATCATCAGAAATACCGGTAACTGGAGCAATTATCGGTTTTTTCTCTTCCAGCTTTATCGTATGAGAACGTACATCTGAATTTTTCAGGAGAGATTCTATCTTTCCTGGTGGAGCCTCTGAATGAAGAGCCAGGTCAATAATTCCATTAAAAGTCTCACTGTCTTCAATTATCTCTCTTTTCGGGGAGAGCCGGGAAATGCTTCCTATACTTTCAAGACTCTGGAGAAGAAGCATTGACCGAAGATTCTTTGAATCTACTGAAGGGTTTATCTCAATATGGACGGTATAAGAAGAACCCTTTTCAGGTTTTGTCGGGACTTCTGATACCATATCAGGTTCAGGTTCACATAATGCTGGTGAACTGGATTCTATTTCAGATAAATCGCTTGATTTTAGATCGGATATTGTAAGAATAGTTTTTATTGCTTGAACTCCGGCATTTGTCCTGAACGTCACCTTTATTTTTCCGGAGAAATTTTCATCATCCTCAATGACACTTCGGTCGGGTTCAATTCCGCTAATTATCCCGATGGATTCCAGGTTCTGAAGGATGAGCATTCCACGCAGGTTTTTATTGTCTACATTGTCGGCAAGTTCAAGGTTAATTTCATAACTCATGCACCCGCTACCATAGTCCTGCTCATATGAAGGTCCTTCATACATGTCACCATAATCACCAGTCGTGTCCTCAGCAGGTTGTAATGGTTCTTCATGACTTATTTCAGGAGTTTTCTTAATTTTCTCCCCGCTCTCTCCATTCAACCATCTTTTTAGGGCAATTACACGCTGATCTTTATGAGCAAGCTGACCATCCCCTCCTCCTTCGATATCATCAATCATCTGCTCAATATCGTCAGCACCGGCTAGCAGATCATCTACAAGTGACTGTGTAACATCAAGATTCTCACTTCTTATCTGAGAAAAAACATCTTCAAGGGCATGACAAATCTCCTCCATGTGCATGAAACCCATTGAAGCTGACATACCCTTGAGAGAATGTGCAGACCGGAATATTTCATCGATTGCGTGCGAATCGGTTCCTTTTTCAAGGATTAAAAGATTACTTACAATACCTTCAAGGTTCTCCCTCGATTCTGCAACATAAAGACTCCGGTATGCATCAAGGTCAGACATAATTCACCCGTTCATGGATCTGATAGTTTCAGTAATTTTATCGGGAATTACCTGCAGGGCCAGCACATGATCTACACAGTTCCGGGATAATGCTGAACGCGCCATTCCATATACAAGGCAGTCCTCTTCTTTACAGACGATGGTAACACCACCCGCATTCTTGACTGCCTGCGTTCCTTCACCACCATCATTACCCATTCCGGAAAGGATTGCAGAAACACATTTAGAACCAAAAACCTGCGATGCGGAAATGAATGTTTTATCAACCGCTGGTTTTACGTTGTGTACCGGAGGAGAATCAGTCAGGACAATTTTTCCATTATGGCTGCCACCCTTGTCAAGCACCGAGGAGATTACTGTATGAAAACCGGCTCGGGAGACTAGTACGGTTCCATTTTTTAATATATCACCGTTTTCTGTTTCCCGGATCTGAAGCGGTGAAATACGATTCAGACGTGCAGCAAGTGCAGCAGTAAATCCGCCTTTTGGCATATGCTGAGTGATGATTACTGCAGCGTTCAGATTTGCGGGAAGTTTTGACACAATCGTATCAAGCATTGGTGGTCCACCTGCAGATGAACCGATAAGTACAATATTGCGGGCATTAACATCCTTCTGGATTGGTTTTGACTCTACGTAGGCAATCGTACAGATATTTTTTATTTTCTGCTTTAATTCCCCGCCAATTTCACGGATGTTTTTAATCCCACGAGGTTTAAGCATAAAATCATCTGCGCCAAGAGCAATAGCCCGCTTGGTCATTTCTGCACCTTCAGATGTTAGAGAACTTAATACGAGTGTTTTTGGAAATTTGTCAAACTCTTTTTTCCTCCCAAGCATTGAAAGCCCATCAAGACGAGGCATCTCAATATCAAGTGTGATAAGGTCTGGTTTTAATTCCCTGATTTTATCCAGCGCTTCAAGTCCGTCTGATGCAACACCAACAATCTGTATGCCTGGATCATCAGAGAGCATATCCTGTACTACAGTTCTGATAAAGAGTGAATCGTCGATGACGAGAACCCTGATCATAAATTAAGCACCAAGGACATTTCCAATTTCTTCCAGGACTTTTGGGGCCTGGAAGGGCTTTACAATGTATCCTCTTGCTCCGCTTTTAATTGCAAGTTTAACCATTTGTTCCTGACCTACGGCAGTGCACATGATCACTTTCGCATTTGCATCCAGTGATTTTATCGCTTTTAATGCCTCAATGCCATTCATTTTTGGCATGACAACATCCATCGTAACAAGGTCAGGTTTTAATTCACGATATTTATTGACACCAATGTCACCATCTTCAGCTTCGCCAACAATTTCGTGTCCTCCGGAGCTGAGAATGTTCTTGAGCAAGGTTCGCATAAACAATGTATCATCGACAATCAGGATTCGTCCCATGGGTGAACGGTTCCTCCTATGAATTAAACGATATTAATTGGTAAAAGGGTTGTGGAACTTTTGGTCTATGAAGGGGGTTTGAGAGCGTCTGTAATATAACGAACTCCCTTTGGAGTAAGCTGGACCTCCTTTCTGACCATAACAACGTCTACCAGTTTTAATTTTAAAAGAGTTTCGTAGATTGAATTCAATTCTTCAGGAGGAAGGCTGAGCATATTTTCAATTGACTTTGTATCCATTCCGCTGTAAATCAGCATCGCTACCTGGGCAGTCTGGGCATCAAGCTGATCCAGCTCTGAACCCTTCATGTCCATGTCCTTTGTAGCATCGCGGAGGAAGTTATATAATACCTGAAGGGTTGAAAGGGGGCAGAGAATAAAACTGGTTACAACTTCACCACCTTCAAGGTGGTCAATCTTAATCACGTCAAGTTTCTTCTTTTGTAACTCACGCTTCGTAAGCTCAAGGCTGGCCACTTCCTTAAGAGGCACACTTACCTGTTTTTCCTGGCTTACAAACCAGATACCTGTCTTCAGGACAGCTATTGCGCCTTTTTCCCACCTGGCATCGGTAACCAGCACCCCACCCCTGATTGCCGGAGACATAAAATGAGCCATGATCCTGTAGGCGTTACAGGCCATGATTATTTTCTTTGTTAAAATGACGAGGACTTTTTCAACCGAAGCGATTTTATATGTCCGCTCGGTCTTATCAGGCATAGTTACTAATAAGGTAATCATCTGCCCGCGTTTTTGCAGATCAACAATACTCCGGTAACTGACTGTTGTATTCCACGGATCTTTTAAAACGATACCATCATTTCCGATATCGATGCGTGAGGTCACCCATGACCCGCCTTTTTCCAGTTTTGCCGGAACCTCTGCCATACACTCCCACCTTTTAAAAATATCTTTTACTGCTATTTATCTTCTCTTTATTTTGCGATTGATAAGAGTCATGATCTCTGTCAGTTCCTCTGCCAGTTCTTCAGCAGTTACATGAATATCCTTCAGGTCACGAAGAAGAACGTCATCATCCCGTTTTTTAAGGTCTTCAATATCTGCCTTCAGTGAAGCGATAAGGTCATCATCAGTTCCGCCTTTCATCTGGCTGAGTTCAAACTGTTCTTCCCCACCAGAGTCATCCCCTTCCTGCCCATACATATAGGGACTATCGTCTGAAGAACTGTATGAAGAGAGATCAGATGAACTGATCGTATCCCCGCCTTCCATACCCGAGATAACATCTCCCCCACCATCAGAACCTATTTCAATAGTACTCGAATAAATCGCATCAATTTCGTCCGGACCCTGGTCATCATCAAGAATGATCTCCTCTTCTTCATCCTGGGTTGAGATGTCCATTTTTTTGACGTCAGTATCGGAGGGGATATCTACATCCTCTTCACCATATGGCGTTCGTATATTATCAAATTCAGGATTTACCGAGTCTAACTCAGCATCAATGTCAAGGCTGTCATCAAGATCAAGACCATCCAAAAGGTCCGAATCTAACGATATATCATCTTCTTTCCCCCCACCGGAGGAGCCAGTTTCTTCATCAACCGCGGCAGAGGATTTTTCAGTTTTTTCCGGCTTATCTTCCGATTTCTCTGATTGGGTTTTCTTTTTCTCTTCCTTTGTCTTCTTTTTCTCTTCTTTATCTTTTACAGAACGCTCTGGAAGTTTAATTGAAGGAAGTGAGATTGCAGGCATTTTGATCTTGCCGGTTAATGATGAGAATAGTCCCTCACTCTTCTTCTTATCTTTAGAGGGTTTCTCCTTTTTGGGCTTTTTTGGCCTGCTCTTAAGCCATGAAAGGAGATCGCGGATTAATTCTGAAAGAATGATGGTCCCGGTAATTACGAGAAGTATAACAGCTATCCCGATAATTGCCATAAGCAGGTACAAAACAGGGATATCAAATATCAGAAGGATTGAACCCCCAAGAACAATAGCCACGAATATTACAAGACGCCGGGTAGAGTCAGAGAGTTCAACCATCGCTTATACACCTTCAAAGACGGGGATCATAAAGAATATTCCGGTAATGATTGGGGCCACAATATAAAGAAGGCCGGATACGGAACAGATAAGACTTGTATAAAAATATACCAACGCATTATCTCCCCCTGATACAATCTTGCCTGCGAGAACATTCGATATCGTTAGCATTGATATAATAATTATTACATAAAAACCGATAGCATCCTTGTCAAAATTTGAGAAGACAAACATGCTGCCACCCATTGCACCGGCGATCGATGCTCCCTGGCCTGAAGTGAGGGCTGCTCCCGCTTCTCCAAGCGATGCCATTTTTTCAGCGATGGCATCTGCCATAACAACGAGAATATGGTAGAGAAATAAAAATATTGCCACCATCATGGCATGCATCGGAACAAGAAGCGTCATAAATCCCATTGAAATGGTATGCCGATGATCACGCAGAAGAACCTGATCAAGCATTGATGAGCTTACAATCTGTCCGACAGTATCAGCTTTCCCACCCAGCTTGAGCGCATCCCGATAGATATTCAAATATTTGTATATCAGGTAACTGCCCCCGTCATTGATAAACCGCTGCCATGTCCGGTCCTCATCAAGACCGAGATTCAGTTTGGAAAAAACCGCATTTATCAGAGGCTCAAGATACATAAGAGATTTTTTATCGATATCCTGAATCGCAGGAGCGATGGTTGTACCTTTTCCACCCTGTACCGCACCAACTCCCCGGATAAATGTAGGAAATTCAGAGTCTCTGAGAGTGATGTTCCCATCATCAATATAGGCAATAATTCCCAGTGGAAATAAGAGCATTCCAATTAACATGAGCACAAGGCCGAAATTCATACCCAATAGTAATAATAAAATAACAATAATCGCAAGAATCGGAATGACTTTCTTCTCCATCCGATGGATCATATTCTGTTCAGGCGAACCCTGCTGGAGACGATGTGATTTTGGATCGGCAGGAACTGCCTTATACATCGTAACTATTCCTACGACAGAGATGAGAGCGATAATAAGATAAGAGGTCATCAGGGTCCCCTGAATGTCATCAGGTGCATATATTGCAATAGAGACCATGATGATGATCCCAACTAAAGCTCCAGAGAAGAGCATGGAGATGTACGCATCACCCCATTTTTTCAGCATTTCAATGCCCTGCTCATAGGTTGACTTGTACACGTTCCTGATTGTCTCAAGCTCACGGGTCAGGTAATCACTATCAGGGACACCGGATTCAATAGCATTTGCATACCGGTTTATCATCGAAAACAGCATCTGACTCTCAATTTTTTTGGCTACATTGGTAAGAGCTTCAACATAACTATACCCCCATCGTTTCACCAGCAAGTCAGCACGGCGGATATACTTTGTTGAGACATATTCAGCTCGTGCACCCGTATATGAAAAAATTTCCGGACGAGAGGCGTCGGCTGTGATAATTGCTGCCATGTAGGTAAGCATAAACAGAAGATCTGACCCCATGTACTTATCTTCAATAAAAAATTTGTAGAGTCTTGCATGGACATCTGCATACAAATCCTCAAAGGGCAGCTTCCCTGAATTTGATGTCCTTAACCGGTCTAAAAATCCTTCAAGTGCCATAAATCTAGATGTCGATCGCCAGAAGACCCTGCTTTTTCAGTTTCGTGATCATCAGGAAGAGTTCAATAAAATCAGTATAACCGGCTTTATGGAGTCTTTCAAGAATTTTCGCGCGCTTGTCAACTTCCATGTAGATCTGCGCTTTTTTGTGTTCCGGGATACCAAGCATGGTTGCAATCTTATTCTCAAGAAGAAAACTAGAGCCTTTTCCGGTAAATTCATGTGTGTCAGTAACCGGATCCCAGGTAAAAACTTCAACAAACGAGAAACCTCCACTTTGTGGATCATATCCCACCAGTTCTGATACGTTTAACTGGCGTCTGACCATCGCTCCATCAGGACGACGTACTGCACTCTGGATTACCACGAGATTTAAGTTATCAATGAATGTCTTCGGGATAAGGATTGGATCTCCGGTAAGACGCTGAATGAGTTTTTCAACCGTTGCAGCATGGAATGTACTCATAACCGGGTGACCGGTCTGCATCGCACCGAATGCAACTGCACCTTCAACTCCACGGATTTCTCCGACCATGATCATGTTCGGACGCTGTCTGAGTGCAGCACGGAGCAGATCGAACATGGTCACATCTCCACCTTCACCTTCTCCTTTCCCCTTCCCTTTTGATACTTCACGAGTCCAGTTTTTATGAGGGATAATGAGTTCAGGAGTATCTTCGATACTTACAATCTTCGACTCTGGTGATATGAATGTCGTAAGTGCATTCATCGAGGTGGTTTTTCCTGATGCTGTCTCACCAGACATGAAAAGGGACATACCGTTCTCTATGCAAATCCAGAGATAAGCTGCGAGTGCATAACTGCAGGTGCCAAACTCCACCAGCTTGGTGATAGAGATGACATCATCCATAGCTTTACGAATAGTGAAATTACTCCCCTGACGGCTGATCTCTGTTGAATAGACAATATTGATACGAGAACCATCCGGAAGAGTAGCATCGACAATCGGGTTTCTATACGTAATCGGCCTGCGGGACTTTTCTGCTAACTTTATACAAAAATCATCAAGTGCAGCTTCCTGATCAAATCCGACGACAGATTTGAGGCCTTTAAAAATTTTATGTTCGATAAAAATGGGACCTAATCCGTCACAAGTAATATCTTCAATAAAATTATCTGAAATAAACGGGAATAGCAGACCGACATCTATTTTATCCCTGATCATCTGGTATTCTATTGCATCAAATTCCTGGGGACTGACTATTATCCTGCCGTCGGCAAGATGAGGAACATCTGCAAAAAGGCGTTCAGCCCCAGGTTCTTCTTTCGCAGTCAGATCGGTTGTTAAAAAATTTTTAAATTTATCCCCAAACCCAGTCGGCCCTTCGATCTTCAAAAGGGATGGATCGATGGCCTGCCCAGGTTTTTTAACATACATTACCTGCCTGAGCAGGCGTTTTAATACTGATGTACGCTCTTCCGGAGTGACTGGATCTTCATCTAATGCATCAAGTAAGTCAACCAGACGGTATTCGATTGCCGGAAGCAACCGTCCGATATTATGCATGAATGAGGGTTCGATGGGGATGTAAAAATTCCGGACATCATTTGGATCAAAAAATATATGAATGAATATTGGCGGTTTTGCTGGATAAATGAGATTTGGATCTTTGATTCCCTTCAGGTCTCGTTTTAGTTCAGAAAAGAACAAGGGGATTCCAAACTCGTCTACGGGAAATATATGCAGATATTCAAGGAGATGAGGATAATTTCTGGCATATTCTTTTGCATTCGCCGGAAGCATCCGGTACAGAGCACAGGAGTCAGGATTTATGACACACTCTTCAGTATCATGACTTTCAGCTTCCTGAAAAGGTATTTTACCCTGAATCTGCAACCGGGACATTTTCAGACTTTTGCAACCGAGACCGGAATAATCTTCATACCATAACCGGGGTGGACTTCAAAACTCACCAGGTTACCAGTCGTTTTTCTGGCACCTCTGACTTTGACCACTTCCAGAACCATGACATATTTATCTCCCATCAGTTTTCTCATCAGGAGCAGGTGTGCATCACAAATGGATCTGACCCGGGTCAGCACTTCATCGGTAAACGCATAACTATGCATCGTAATAAGGATTGTTTTCCCCTGATCACAGATATTTTTCGCCTGGGTTAAAAATGAAAGGACGGCTTCATTCGTTGTATATTCTGTAAAGATGGTCAATGAATCAATAATTGCCACATCAGTATTACTAAATTTTACATGGGTGATAATACGTTCCAGAATATCATTCATCGCATCCGGAGTCCATTTGAATTCCACCAGGTGACAGTGAAACAGGCGGATATATCCCCAGGCAAAGAAATCAGAGATGTCAAGAGACATTGATTCCATCTGGGTCAGAAAACTTTTCGTGGTAAGCTCGGTTGAAAAGAGATCGACTCTGAGGTTGTTATGCATGCTTCCCCACATGAACTGCTGGGTGAGCACTGATTTACCAGTATCATTCTCCCCTTCGATGAGTGTTAACGAACCGAGTGGTAAACCATCTGCAATTTTTTTATCGATTTCAGCGTTTCCCGTTGTGAGAATTTTTCGCTCTTCTTTCCCGAGGAGATCTGCAATGTCTCCCCGTGCTTCTTCGATAGATGTAAGATCTAGTTCCGCCATGTGATGAATGCCCCTATAATTATATTCCTTTCGTGTAGTATTAGGTGTTATCTAAACCTAATTCTTATTTTTTTTAAATTTTGGAAGTGATTGTTGTTTGTTGAAATGATGGTATTGGCGAGTTAGTTATTTTCTTCGATTTTTATTCTTCAATTTATATTACAGTTAAAGTCGCAGTAACGCCATTTGGTGTGACGAATTTTGCCCATGTAGGTTTTTGTGTCAGAGAAATATTTACAAGTAAAACTTCTGAAGGATCCCACATACCTTTATTAATGATGTCTGAAGCAGTAGTAACATTAAACGGGTCACAATTAGCTTTCGAATACCTCCTTGTTTTATTTACAGAATCATAAGTAAAAAGATCCATATTTAAAAAGTCTTTGCTCGTAAATGATGTCGAACCATTATTAAAAACATTTAATGAGAGAGTGCCTGAATCCCACGAATAATCCATCGATATATCTGTTTGTTTAATTAATTCCTGATTATATGAGACATCCATTTGAGTATAAACGGTGGTTTCTGCAACCA
>Ga0209510_1000831_pt1 | contig 39030 bp, 27 predicted proteins | sample BiotimSIPDNA_FD_185749 | JGI IMG/M metagenome (GOLD analysis project Ga0209510, IMG submission 185749) | Anaerobic biogas reactor microbial communites from Washington, USA - Biogas_R1 time_0 SIP DNA (SPAdes) (version 2) | ecosystem: Engineered > Bioreactor > Anaerobic > Unclassified | place...
GCGTAGTTGGAGTTTCTCGGGATTGGCTACGATGGTCAGAATAGTCCTTATGTACTATCTCAATCTGGAAAATTTCCTCAACCAACCAGACGCAGACCTTAAAATCCTGTTGGCACAGGCTTCAGAGGCACCTCCGGAAGTAATCGAAAACTAATCCGGGGGGCTTGTCTAAGTGAACAAATATGCCCAACCATTGGTAATAAAGAGGTTGGGCATGGAGAATTTATGTTTAGCGGACAGTAATAATTTTCTTTGATTAGTTGCCATTGAACAATGGTTCTTTTGCACATGAAGAATGCTTCAATCATTTCAAGTGTGAAATGACAGGGAAATCCTACTGTTTCATCTCTACACGCACATACTTTTATTTTGCTCCCCAATAAAATCCACACCAGTTCGGGACAACGTATCTCAACTTCTCTCTTTGAGACAACAGACAAAGGGACTGAATCACAGCGATTCAGTCCCTTATTATATATGTATGTATAAATGTGTTTATCTGACCATCATCTTGCGTGTAGCACCGTTTGCCATGCGAACAATGACAAGACGTCCCTTGATGCAGGCCTGCTCTGAAGTGAGAGGACGACCAAGCACATCGTAGTATTGAGCACCTTCTGAAGAAGTGGCAATAGATGGAGTGCTGATACCAGTGGAGAGTTCAAGTGTGAGAGGAATGAAGTCCTCTGTTGCATTGAGGCTGGCATAAGCATCAAATGCCTTCAGTGTGGTGGTCGCAGAGGTTTGGCGCACAAAGCCCCACTGACCGTCTTGCTGACCAAGGATGTAGTCGCCAGCATAGAGTGGCGTCTGCACATAGATGCCTCGGAGCACACCTGTTGCAGCATTGGCAGCATAAGACACTTCACCTGCACCATGGAAGACGACTTCACCCTGTGCCTCAACAAGCACTGGCTGATGGGCAGGTATCGTTGCAATAGAAGTCCAAGTCTGATCCGCATCATTCATCACGTATGCCGTCACACCTTCAGGCACTGTGGTTGCAAATGGAAGAATGAGAAGGCGACAGCCCTCCACATTTACCATCAGAGAAGTTGCCTCTGCAGTGAAGGCTGAAGCAGGACGGAAATCACCGCCATCGGCTGTAAGCACCAGACTCTTGCAAACAGAAGACTTGATGACATTGTCTGCATCAAGGGTGCTCTCCGCTCCGACATACACCACCTTGTTGGAATGATTGAGCCAAGGGAGATCAGCAGGAAGACCTGTCACTCCAGTCATGTCAAGACTCGTGCAAGCAGCATCACTTGTATATTCAAGTACATTGCTGTCGTCTGCCACATAAGTGCCTGTCAATTTAGCCGAATAATTGCCTATGTTGCGGAAATACACATCACCAAAATTAATGGTGAGTTTAGATGACCAGTTGTTGTTTGTGATAGAGATAACACCCTGACAGCCATCTGGAAGTGTATTTGAAGAAAGGTCGAACACGAGGTCGAAGTTTTCTCGACGGCTCAAATCCATATCACCATAATTGTGGGTGGCTACCTCACCCTGATTGTTCACATAGATGAGTGTGGTGAGTGCCGAACTATAGTTCATTGTAGAAGAAACGCTCTTGACATGGAGAACCAATTCGGAGTAGCGGTCGTTCAGTGCCACCCAACCCCTGTCTGTTGTGGTCTGACTGGATATGAGCGGATTGGAGTGGTCAAAGGTACGAGTACTATTAGACAAGCGATAAGCAGCGCCAAAGGTAGTCTTGGTAGTGCTCATATCGTTGATGCGGTCAAAACGAGTGACAGAGCCCTTCATGTTGGACACCTGACGATCGCGAGAACGCACAAACAAAACAGTGCTCACACTCCTTGGAGCAATCGTCACCTCTGGGCGACAAGTTTCCTCCTCTGGAGTGACAAGAGTCTTGGCAAGACTCTTGGTCTGAGATGTGGTATAGAGTTCACCCCCTTGAGTGTAGAAGGGAAGATCGACAGTGAGTGCCACAGCATCATTGGAGGTATTGGCCATAACCGCCATGACAGAGTCGCCCGTGACAGATATATATGCCGAACTCTCCAGGCTGTTGCCACTCCAGTTGGCATCCACACGAGTAGAGCCTGTAACAAAGCGTGAGAAGTTTGCCATAATATAGCCACGCTTGGTGATAGCACCATTGGTAGAGCCACGCTGACCATCGCCCAACATGGCATAATATCGCTTGGAAGCATAGTGTACCCAAGCATTGAAGTCACCCAACATGCAGGTGTTGATAGCAGAGAAGAAATTGAAGAAGTCTTTGTTGAAATCGTAGTTACGTGTATTGTTCTCAATCTCATTCCAGTTGATGAGATACTCGGTCATCCACATCTCCTTGCCTTTCTTGCCAAGATTCTTGTAGGCAGACTGAATGCCACCATATTGATGGCCACCATAGATGTCGAAATTGTCTATCACGTCTGTCCGATTGAGTGCATTGGCATAGTTGTCGCTCACAGCAAGTGTTTCAGGAGCCATTATCTTGCAACAGATCTGACGCCCATAGGTCTTGACAAACTCGGCCATCTCACCAGCATCCCATAGGCAACCTGCATAAGAAGCAGGCCAGTCAGGTTCATTCTGAATGGAAATAGCATCAAGTTCCACACCATTCTGCCTCATATATACCACGTAGTCCTCCAGATATTTGGCATAATCCGCCCAGTTCTCCCTTTTCAGTTTACCTGTCGTACCATCACTGTTCTTTGCGTTGATTGTGCCATTAGTCTTCCACTGGGCTGGCTGTCCCCAAGGAGAAGCAAACACAATGAGTCCCATCTGCTTGGCCTTCTTTGCTGTAGCAACAGATTGCGACCATGCTCTCTGATTGCCAGAGGTTGTGCCATCACCAATAGGAATGTAGATACGCATGATGTTGCATCCAAGGGTGCTGCCCTTTCCCCACACCTTGCGAATTTCCGTATCGGACATGTGGTTGTAGGTGAATTGTGGACTGCACACAAAACCACCAAATCCTGTGATATGCTGGTGTTTGGTCTGTGCGTCGATTCTGAGGGTGGCTTTTGTTTGAGCCACAGCAGGGGCTATGCCACCAGCCATCAACAGACATGATAATGCTAATCTTTTCCAGTTTTTATTCATTTCTATACGGTTTTTGGGTTAGTTATAATAAAAAAATGTCATTGGCTTCGTCTTCTCTGAAACCAATGGCAAAGGTAACATTCTTTTTTTGCAAAGAACTTATGACATGTTACATATATTTGCTGACATGTATCATTTCATAAAAACAAAATAAACCGCTGCCACCAGGCATAGAAAGGCTGCAAGGTGATTCCAGTGGAGCGACTCTCCCTGAAACATCATGCCTGCAATGACGGTGAAGACAGCGAGGGAGAGAACTTCCTGAATCACCTTGAGTTGGATGAGGGTGAAAGGGCCTCCATTGCCCACAAAACCAACCTTGTTGGCAGGCACCTGAAGGACATACTCGAAGAAGGCAATGCCCCATGAGAAGGCTATCACAGCAAAGAGTGGCCAACTGTTGGAGATGTTCATTTGCTGAAGTTTGAGATGTCCATACCAAGCGAGGGTCATGAACACATTGCTGCCTATCAGCAGCAAGATCGTATAAAGTCCATTCATCGTTTTGACAATTTGGTGACAAAGGTACGGATTTCTTGCCATTTAGAGATATTTCATCCCTCGTTTCTTTGATTTTTTCTCTCTTTATTGTACCTTTGTGGGACAAATGAAAACAAATAACAACTAAAACCAAAATATGCCAATGAGTACAAAACAAAAACGCTTCTTCCTCACCGAGGAGGAAATACCCACACAGTGGTACAATATTCAGGCTGACATGGTAAACAAGCCATTGCCTCCTATTAATCCCAAAACCAAAGAGCCCCTCAAGCCTGAGGATCTCTTCCCTATCTTTGCTGAAGAATTGAGCCGTCAAGAACTGGATCAGGAGCATGCTTGGATTGACATCCCAGAAGAGGTGCGCGACATGTATAAATACTACCGTTCTACCCCACTCGTGAGAGCCTACGGACTGGAGGAGGCACTTGATACTCCTGCTCATATCTATTTCAAGAATGAAAGTGTGTCACCTGTAGGTAGCCACAAACTGAACTCAGCCCTCGCACAAGCATACTACTGCAAGAAGCAGGGCGTGACCAACATAACCACAGAGACTGGTGCTGGTCAGTGGGGAGCAGCCTTGAGCTATGCGGCAAAGGTTTTTGGCTTAGACGCTGCTGTATATCAGGTGAAAATCTCTTATAACCAAAAGCCTTACCGCCGCAGCATCATGCAGACTTATGGTGCGCAGGTCACTCCTTCGCCCTCTATGTCCACTCGTGCGGGCAAGGACATTCTGACCAAAGATCCTAACAACCAAGGGTCTCTCGGCACAGCCATCAGTGAAGCGATTGAGTTGGCTGTGAGCACTCCCAATTGCAAGTACACACTCGGTAGCGTGTTGAGCCACGTGACTCTCCACCAGTCTATCATCGGCCTTGAGGCAGAGAAGCAGATGGAAAAGGCTGGTGAATATCCAGATGTAGTGATTGGTTGCTTTGGTGGTGGCAGTAACTTCGGTGGCATCTCTTTCCCTTTCATGCGTCACAACATTTTAGAGGGCAAAAAGACTCGTTTCATTGCTGCTGAACCTGCGAGCTGTCCAAAACTGACTCGCGGTGTGTTCCAATATGACTTTGGAGATGTGGCAGGTTACACCCCACTCCTCCCTATGTACACGCTCGGTCACAACTTCATGCCAGCCAACATCCACGCAGGTGGCTTGCGCTATCACGGTGCAGGTGTGATTGTCAGCCAACTCCTCAAGGACAAACTCATGGAGGCTGTTGATATTAAGCAGTCGGAATCTTTCAAGGCAGGCATGCTCTTCGCTCAAGCAGAAGGTATCATCCCCGCGCCAGAGAGCAGTCACGCTATCGCAGCAACCATCCGTGAGGCACTGAAGTGCAAGGAGACAGGCGAAGAGAAGGTAATCCTCTTCAACCTATCAGGTCATGGTCTCATTGACATGGCGGCTTATGACCAGTTCCTCTCAGGTTCACTTCAGGACTTTGAGGTAACGGACGAGGATGTAGCGAAGAACCTTTCAGAACTTGAACAAATCATCTGATTTCAGGAATACTGATACATAATGAGGGCTCTACTACAAGAAGTGGTAGAGCCCTCATCATATTGATACTTCTGCAAAACAGGTATATTCCGTGATCGGCAACCGTATGGTAGAAGAGCAGTAACTATATGGTTTTTTCTCACGAACCATATGGTCTGAGAAAAAAACGATGCGCTTATGGAGTAAGGATTCGTTATGAACACAACAGGCACACCTGTTCAGGATGATTTTTCAGAAGAGAACTTATCCCGAACTGGCGTAATCAACGATTACATCTTAGCCATCGCCTGTTCGAGATCGGCAATGATGTCGCCTGCATTCTCTATACCTACAGAAAGACGCACGAGATCTGGAGCAACACCTGCCTCACGCAATTGTTCGTCTGTGAGCTGACGATGCGTGTGACTCGCAGGGTGGAGCACACAAGTGCGAGCATCAGCCACATGGGTCACGATAGAGATAAAGTCAAGATTGTCCATAAACTTGATTGCCTCTTCACGACTACCTTTCAAGCCAAAAGCAATCACACCACAAGAGCCATTGGGTAAATATTTCTGAGCAAGCGCATGATATTTGTTGGATGGCAGACCGCAGTAATTAACCCAAGCCACCTTTGGATTATTCTCCAACCACTCAGCAACTTTCTGTGCATTGTCACAATGCTGGCGCATGCGGAGGTGAAGGGTCTCAAGACCCAAGTTGAGAAGGAATGAGTTTTGAGGAGCAGGGATAGAACCAAGGTCACGCATGAGCTGGCTAATGAGTTTGGTGCTATAAGCCATCTTGCCAAAAGCCTTGGTGTAAGTCAGTCCATGATAACTTTCATCCGGAGAAGTCAAACCAGGGAACTTTTCTGCGTGAGCAGTCCAATCAAAGTTACCGCTATCCACCACACAACCACCCACCTGAGTGGCATGACCATCCATATACTTAGTGGTAGAATGAGTAATTATATCACAACCCCACTCGAAAGGACGACAATTGACAGGGGTAGCAAACGTATTATCAACAATGAGAGGCACGCCATGCTTGTGAGCCATCTTGGCAAAACGCTCTATATCAAACACATTACCACCAGGATTGCTGATGGTCTCTCCAAAGAAGCACTTGGTGTTGGGACGGAACTCTTTCTCTATCCGTTCATCATCCCATTCAGGGTCAATGAAAGTACATTCAATACCCAACTTCTTCATGGTCACTCCAAAGAGATTGAAGGTTCCTCCATAAATAGTGTTGCTTGTGATAAAGTGGTCGCCAGACTCACAGATGTTGAATATGGCATAAAAGTTGGCTGCCTGCCCACTTGATGTGAGCACAGCTGCCACACCACCTTCAAGAGCAGCAATCTTCTTAGCTACCATATCGTTGGTAGGGTTAGCCAGACGGGTGTAGAAATAGCCCGAATCCTTCAAATCAAAAAGACGAGCCATCTGCTCGCTGTTTTCATACTTAAAGGTAGTGCTCTGATAGATGGGAAGCTGTTGGGGCTCACCCTTTGTAGGTTTCCATCCACCATGAACGCAGATGGTTTCAATATTCTTTTTCATATAATTTTGATTAGAATGATTTCAATGTGCAAAGGTACATTGTTTTTCTTGAACAACCAAAAGAGGACAAGAAAAAAGTGCACCGAAAAGTATCCGATGCACTCTTGCTATTTCGAGAAAAATATTTACAATTATTATTCAGTCTATTAGACGATGCCCTGAGCCATCATAGCCTTAGCAACCTTCATGAAGCCTGCAACGTTAGCACCCTTCACATAGTCGATGTAGCCATCAGACTGAGTACCGTACTTCACACAGTTCTCGTGGATGTTCTCCATAATCCAGAGGAGTTTAGCATCAACCTCTTCAGCAGCCCAAGAGAGGCGACCAGAGTTCTGAGACATCTCAAGACCTGACACAGAAACACCACCTGCGTTAGAAGCCTTACCTGGAGCATAGAGGATCTTAGCATCCTGGAACACCTTCTGAGCACCAGGAGTTGTTGGCATGTTAGCACCCTCTGCTACAGCGATAACGCCATTAGCAACAAGAGCCTTTGCCTCTTCCTCGTTGAGTTCGTTCTGAGTTGCGCATGGAAGAGCAATGTCTGCCTTCTCATTCCAAGGTCTTGCATCTGCCACATACTTAGCTGTAGGATACTTATCCACATATTCCTTGATACGACCACGATAAACATTCTTGAGTTCCATAACGAAGTCAAGCTTCTCACGAGTGATGCCATCTGGATCGTAGATATAACCGTTAGAATCAGACAATGTCATTGGAGTACCGCCAAGCTCAAGAATCTTCTCTGCTGCATACTGAGCAACGTTGCCAGCACCAGAGATAAGAACCTTCTTGCCTTCAATAGACTTACCACAAGTCTTGAGCATAGCACGGAGGAAGTACACAGTACCGTAGCCTGTAGCCTCAGGACGGATGAGTGAGCCACCAAATTCGAGTCCCTTACCAGTGAGGACACCAGAGTACTCGTGAGTGAGCTTCTTATACATACCGAACATGTAAGCGACTTCACGACCACCTACACCAATATCACCTGCAGGCACGTCCACATCTGGACCAATGTGACGAGTGAGCTCAAGCATGAAAGCCTGGCAGAAACGCATCACCTCAGCCTCGCTCTTACCACGTGGAGAGAAGTCAGAACCACCCTTGCCACCACCCATTGGGAGAGTTGTGAGAGAGTTCTTGAAAGTCTGCTCGAAAGCAAGGAACTTGAGGATTGAGAGGTTCACAGACTTGTGGAAACGGAGACCGCCCTTGTATGGGCCAATGGCGTTGTTGTGCTGGACGCGGTATCCCATATTTGTCTGAATCTGTCCCTTATCATCCATCCAAGTAACACGGAACTGGAATATACGATCTGGGATGCAGAGACGCTCAACAAGGTTTGCCTTGTCAAACTCTGGGTGCTTGTTGTACTCTTCCTCGATTGTACCGAGAACTACTGAAACTGCCTGAATGTACTCAGGTTCATTTGGAAATCGACGCTTGAGGTCTTCCAATACTTTTTTTGCGTCCATCGTAACGTTTGTTTAAAAATTGTAGTTATTGTGATTTATCTTTTGCCTTAACTCGTTCACTGACGCCTTTTCATAAACCCTAAAAACGAGTGTGAGTGAAGCGTCAGATGTCTTCGTTTCATGTTTTCGAGTGCAAAGTTAGAAAAAATATAGCAAACATCCAAAAAAAGTTACAAAAAAACACGATTTTTTAATAATTTGTTTCAAAATCACAATAAAACGTGTAACTTTGTAGAAAAAACACAAAACAAAGACTTTATTCTATCATTCACTAAAAGAAAGACAGACATTGGAAACAAAAGACAGGATTGAAGTTCTTAGACATCTCATGAAGAGGGAAGGTGTTAGCGCCTTTATCGTTCCAAGCACCGACCCTCATGCTGGCGAGTATATACCAGAAAGATGGAAAGCACGTCGTTGGATCAGTGGCTTCACAGGTTCGGCAGGCACTGCCGTGGTGACACTCAAGGAAGCTGCCCTCTGGACTGACTCTCGCTATTTCATCCAGGCCGCCAAACAACTGGAAGGAACGGAGTTTGTGTTGATGAAGGAAAAGGTGGAAGGTACGCCTACCATTGCAGAATGGCTGGGTAGCGTTCTTCCGCAGGAAAGCGTTGTGGCGATAGATGGATGGGTGAACACAGCCTCAGAGGTGGAGAGCATGGAAATAAGTTTGAAAAGCCACAACCTACAGTTGCGCACAGACCTTGACCCTTTTGCAGAAATATGGGAAGACCGCCCATCCGTACCTAAAGGAAAGGCTTTCATCCAAGGGCTGGAGTATGCTGGCGAAAGAGCAAAGTCCAAGATTGAGCGCATACGACAAGCCGTGTTTGGCTCTAAATATTCCTTTGGAAAAGCCATCGTGCTCTCTTCGCTGGAAGAGGTGGCATGGACACTCAACCTGAGAGGTGACGATGTGGCATACACCCCCTTTGTACTCAGTTATGCAGTTATCACCCCAACCGACACATATTTATATATATGTAAGGAGAAGGTTACGCCCGAGGTGGAAAAATATCTAAGAGGAGAAGGTGTCAGCATTCGAGAATATGATGAAATCATCCCTGACCTCCAAGCCATCAGAAGCCCCATCCTCGTGCAACCCGACAAGACCAACCACGCTGTTTTTTCTGCCATCCAGCAAACCATTCGCAAGACCAGCCCTGTCACTCGCATGCTCAGTTTCAAAAACGAGACAGAAGTCAAGGGGTATCGCAATGCCATGGAAAAGGACGGTGTAGCAATGGTCAAATGGATGAAGTGGACATTGGAAAATGTGCCTAAGGGCGGTCAGACCGAATTGTCTCTGGCAGAGAAACTATATCAATTCCGTGCAGAGCAACCCCTTTTCAAGGGCATCAGTTTCGAGAGCATCATGGGATATGGCCCTCATGGCGCCATTGTGCACTACGACCCAACTCCAGAGACAGACATCCCAGTGAAACCTGAAGGACTCCTTCTCATTGATTCAGGAGGGCAATACCTTGATGGGACAACCGACATCACCCGCACTCTGCCACTTGGACCACTCACTTGGGAGATGAGAAGAGACTACACACTCGTGCTTCGTGGCTGGATCAAACTGGGGTCTGCCGTTTTCCCGAAAGGAACTAATGGCACTCAGCTTGACGCACTTGCCCGTGAGGCTATGTGGAAATATGGCATCAACTACCTTCATGGCACAGGTCATGGGGTGGGTCAATTCATGTCTGTTCATGAAGCCATCGATCTCCATCAGTTCCGCATGCAGTGGCGTCCCACTCCATTGCTTCCTGGCATGACCATCACCGACGAGCCTGGAATCTACATAGAAGGAAGTCATGGGGTGCGACATGAAAACACCATGCTTGTGGTCAATGCTGATTTCTCCGACGAAAAGGGAAGAGCAAAGATGCAAGAAGCCCAACCCTGTGAGAGCGGAGAGGCAGAGGGCATCACTTTTGGCCCTTACTACACCTTCGAGCACCTCACCCTTTGCCCTATCCTCACCTCACCCATAATTGTGGATATGCTTTCAGACGAGGAACGCCAGTGGTTCAACAATTATCAGCAGACCGTGTATGAACGCTTGTCCCCACGTCTTGACACTGAACATCAAGTTTGGCTCAAGGAAATGACAAGACCCATCTAAAAAATAAGAAAGGGCGGTTTTCTCTCCCATCAAGAAATTGAAACCCTCCGTTCGGTATAACCAGAGAGAAGATAAGCACCTTGACCCTTTTCATTAAAAGACATATTCTTACACATCGAACAAAGATTCCATCATCTTCTAATTATTGACAAAAACATGATTGAATACATCAAAGGAAAAATAGACGAATTAACCCCTACACAAGCAACTATTGATGCAAATGGCGTGGGGTATCTTCTCAATATCAGTCTCAACACCTACACTGCTCTTCAGGGCAAGGATGAAGCAAAACTCTACGTGTATGAATCTATACGTGAAGACGCATGGGTACTTTTCGGCTTCTCCACAAAACAGGAGCGCGAACTCTTCCTCCTGCTCATCAGTGTGAGCGGAGTGGGCGGAAACATAGCCCGCACCATGTTGAGCAGTTTCACCACGCCCGAACTTGCCACACTCATCATGGATGGCAATGAGGGCATGCTCAAGACGGTGAAGGGCTTGGGCGCAAAAACTTCGCAACGCATCATTGTCGAACTGAGAGACAAGGTGATGTCGCTCGGAGTGGAATCCTCTTCCTCTTCCAACGAAAGCGGGAAAGCCACAACAGCCATCAACAGCGAAATCTACAACGAAGCGGTTGAGGCACTCAAGATGTTGGGTTTCTCACCTGCCCCAGTTGCAAAAGCCGTCAAAGCAATCCTCAAGGAAGAGCCTTCCACACCCGTGGAGAACGTCATCAAATTGGCACTCAAGATGCTTTAAGCACAAAGGCACTGAATCTTTCTTCCGATCAACAACACGAGGCGAGGGCGAATGACATGTAGCATTCACTCTCGCCTCATCACCGAGTTTAAGGCACAAGCATCTTTAGTCTGCACCATAAAAGAAGCATGAAGAAAGCAGAATGGTGATAAATTCACAAAAATCACATTTCTCCAAAAATCACCAAATGGACATTGATGGCATGGAATGCCCACATCCCTCTCTGTCTCAACCTTCATATCGGTCTCACCTCCCTTCATGTTGCAAAAGAAAAAAGTGATGGAATTATACAATACTCCTATCGAAGGTCTATCGAAGGCATATCGAAGGATCGGAAAAGCATAGGGAGGGTATCTTTACGGCGAGTGTGCTATACGCTGATTTTGTCAAACTTACATTAAAGAGATATTATATACAATAAAAAGGTTTTTTTTACGTTTCTTAGTGTATAAACAAGAAAGAGGCATAAGTCTCACAATACTGATTGAGGAATTTTGAAGCGCACACCTCGGAATATTATATATATCTTATTGATAATGACAAGCATAAGCACCATTGCCGCTGTTGGCAATAGCGCTTATCATCCGTTTGTACCTATCGCTACACCCTCTTCCGTTCCACAAAATGCAGAGGAACTGATGGCTGACACCATCAGGGTAAAGAAGACCGACTCGCCCAAAGAGCTCCATACAGAAGAGTACTCTCTCGACCTCAGAAATCCAGACAACCTAAAAACCGACACGGTTGTATATGACGAAAAATCAGGTCTATACAAGGTCGGCACTAAATTGGGCAACAGTTTCTTGAGTCAGCCTTGGATGATGACACCTGAAGAATACATGAAATGGTCAGAGCAGAAGGCCTTTCGGAACTATTTCAAGGTGAGAAACGATTCACTCTTTGTCAACAAAGGAAAGGAGAAATTCGACTTCACCAACATGCACTTCGACCTTGGTCCTGCCGAGAAGATTTTTGGTCCTGGCGGTGTGCAGATACGCACTTCAGGAAGCGCCCAACTCAAGTTTGGCTACAACTACAAGTATGTTGATAACCCTTCCCTCTCAGATCGCAACCGTGTGACCAAAGCCTTTGATTTTGACGAAAAAATCAATGCAAGCGTTCATGCCAAGGTGGGCGACAAGATGGATTTTGACATCAACTACAACACCGACGCCACTTTCGATTTCGGTCAGAAGAATCTGAAGTTGGCATATCAAGGCAAAGAAGATGAGATAGTCAAACTTGTGGAAGCTGGTAACATTGACTTTTCAACCAACTCAAGCCTGATTAGAGGCTCTTCCGCTCTCTTCGGTATTCGCACAGATCTTCAGTTTGGACGTTTGCGTCTGCAGACAGCAGTGAGCCAGAAGAAGACCAAGTCATCTACCATCAACAGTAGGGGAGGCGACCAGCTGACAAGCTTTGACATTCAAGCCTACGACTATGACGAAAACCGTCACTTCTTCCTTGCTCATTATTTCCACGATAACTACGACAGAGCGTGCGCCACTTTACCCAACATTACCAGTGGCATCACCATCAACCGCATTGAATTGTGGGTGACCAACACAGGCGGTCAAACTGAGAACACACGCAACATCATTGGTCTTGTAGATTTGGCTGAAGGTCTGAAGATTGCCAACACAACCGAATGGACAGGCATTGGTGCATCCAATCCTCAGAACAACAGCAACACCCTCTATGCCAACATGGTGTCCACCTACAATGCCGCCCGCAACATGGATCAGGCCACGAATGTGCTTGACCCCATCATGAGGGGTGGTATAGAATACGAGAAGGTGGAGAACGCTCGTTTGCTCTCCTCTTCTGAATACACGCTCAATAAGCATCTGGGATATGTCAGTTTGAGAAGCACTCTTCAGCCCAATCAGGTGCTGGCTGTGGCTTACGAATATACCTACAACGGACAGACCTACCAGGTGGGCGAGTTCTCCAGCGACCAAAACGACAATGACAAGGCTCTCTTCGTCAAACTTCTGAAGAACACCTCTGGTTCACCTAAACTTGGCAACTGGAACCTCATGATGAAGAACGTGTACTACCTCAAGGCTTCATCCATCCAACGCGAGAAGTTCAAGTTGGACATCAAATATTTGAGCGACACCACAGGCGTAAGCCTTAACTATATTCCAGAAGAGCAGTTCAAGCAAACCACCATTCTCAAGATGATGAATCTTGACCGACTTGACGACAATGGAAAGACTAATCCTAACGGCAAGTTCGACTTCTTAGACGGGTACACTGTGCAAGCACAGGACGGTCGCATCATCTTCCCTGTGGCTGAGCCTTTTGGCGCATGGCTACGCCAGCGCATAGGCAATGATGCCATTGCCGACAAATACTGCTATGATGCCCTCTACGACTCCACCAAGACTGTGGCACGCCAGATGGCAGAGAAGAATAAGTTCTCGCTCGTTGGTGAGTTCAAGGGCTCAGGCACTAACACCATTTATCTCGGTAGCATGAACATCCCTTCAGGTTCTGTCGTTGTGTCCGCAGGTGGTGTCACTTTAGTGGAGAATCAGGATTATAGTGTGGACTATAGCGGTGGAGTGGTGACTATCATCAACCAGAGTATTATTGATGCAGGAACCAATGTGAGTGTGAGCCTCGAGAGCCAAGACGACTTCTCGCTCATGCGCAAAACCATGCTGGGGTTGAACTGGGACTATGACTTCTCCAAGAACTTTTCCATTGGTGGCACATTCCTCAAGGTGAACGAGAAACCGCTCACCTCCAAGGTGGCTATGGGTAGCGAACCGCTCAACAACATGATATGGGGTTTTCATGTAAACTGGAAACAGAAGTCACAATGGCTCACCAACTTGCTCGACAAATTGCCATTCCTCGACCTGACAGCACCATCCTCCATTTCCTTCACAGGAGAATATGCACAACTCAAAGCAGGAAAAGCCAAGGACACTCAAGGCAGTGCCTCCTATCTTGATGACTTCGAGAGCACCAAGAAACCTCACGATGTGAGCAACCCAAAGGAATGGGTGCTCTCATCCACTCCGTCCAATCTCGAATATGGAAAACTCTCCAACGATGTGAGGTATGGATACAATCGTGCTCGTTTGGCATGGTATAATATCGACCCGCTCTTCACTCGCCGTTCCTCATCCCTCACACCTGCCCACATCAAGAACGACCTCGACCAACTCTCCAACCATTATGTGCGTGAGGTCTATGTGCGCGAGGTCTATCCAAACCGCGACACAAACTCAGGAGAAAGCAATACACTCCCAATCCTCAACTTAGCCTATTATCCTACAGAGCGTGGTCCTTACAACCTCGACACTGATGTGGACGAGCATGCACGACTGAAGAATCCAAAGAAACGTTGGGGTGGCATGATGAGAAAGATTGACTATAGCGACTTTGAGGCCAGCAACATCCAGTACATCGAGTTTTGGATGCTTGACCCATTCATCTATACACAGAACGACCGCAACTATGGCGGTGACTTCTATTTCAACTTAGGCGACATTAGTGAAGACGTGCTCAAGGATGGAAAGAAAGCCTACGAGAGTGGTATGCCAGTCAATGATGCTTCCACCTACTACGAGACCGTGTGGGGCAGAGTGCCCAGCGAGAAGTCGGTTGTGTACTCTTTCTCCAATGAGAGTGGAGCACGTCCCAAGCAGGATATTGGTCTTAATGGCTTGGCTGATGCAGACGAGCGCACCTTTGGTACTTATGCCGAATACCTCAATGCCATAAAGAGCAAGGTCACTCCGCAAGTGTATGACTCTCTCTACAATGACCCTGCTGGTGACAACTACCACTATTTCCGTGGTAGTGACTGGGACGCGGCTCGCACTTCTATTCTGGATCGTTACAAATATATCAACTCACCAGAAGGCAACTCACCTAACACCAGTGGGTCTGGCGAGCGTTATTCCACAGCCTACAAGAGCACACCTGATGCCGAGGACGTAAATTCAGACTACACGATGAACGAGTATGAGAACTTCTACCAGTATCGTGTCAGCCTTCGTCCTGAAGACATGGTTGTAGGACGCAACTTCATTGTCGATTCCCGTGAGACATCCGTAGGCCTTCGCAATGGCGAGAAGGAGAAAGTCACTTGGTATCAGTTCCGCATCCCTGTAGAGGAATATGAAGAGAAACAAGGCACAATCAGCGACTTCTCCAGCATCCGCTTCATGCGTATGTATATGACAGGCTTTGAAAAACCCATCGTGGTTCGTCTCGCCAACCTCGACCTCGTGGAAGGCGAGTGGCGCAACTACACTCAGGCACTCTACACAGACAACAAGCCAAGCGTGAGTGGAACGATTGTTTCTTCATCTGTTAATATTGAGGAAAACAACGACAAGAAGCCAGTCAATTATGTTCTGCCTCCAGGCATCACTCGTGTGCTCGACCCTTCACAGCCTCAGCTCAGACAGGAGAATGAGCAAGCACTCGCCCTCACTGTAGAGAACCTCGCCACAGGAGATGCCCGTGCCGTGTATAAGACCATGAACATGGACTTCCGTAACTACCGTCACCTTCAGATGTTTGTGCACGCTAATGCGATGGAGGGAGACACAGAACTACAGGACAATCAGATGAGCATCTTTGTGCGTATGGGTAGTGACTACAAGAGCAACTACTATGAATACGAGATTCCACTTCGCCTCACCCCTGCTGGCAACTACGACACCTACACTCTTGAAGGATGTCGTTCGGTATGGCCAGAGGAGAACATGCTCGACATAGACTTTAGCATCTTCACCGATCTCAAGCATCAACGAAACAAAGACCGTGCCAACGGCTCTGCTTCCTACACACAGCTCTACTACACCTACGACCCTAATAAGCCCAACAACAAGGTGAGCATCATCGGAAATCCTTCCCTTGGCGAAATCAAAGCCATGATGATAGGTGTGCGCAATAATGGTCGTAAGACAGGTAGCGTGGAGGTATGGGCTAATGAACTCCGCATGAAGGACTTCTCCGACGAAGGTGGCTGGGCAGCACAAGGCAACCTCAATGTGCAGATGTCCGACCTTGGTTCGGTCAATGTCAGCGGTCACATGGAGACTGCAGGCTTTGGAGGATTGGAGGAGAAAGTTCATGAGCGTCGTATTGACAACCTCTACGAATGGAGCATCACTACTCAATTTGAGCTTGGCAAATTCTTCCCTGAGAAATGGAAGATGAATCTGCCATTCTATTATTCTTATTCTTGGAGGAAAATCTCACCCAAATACAATCCATTTGACACCGACATGCTTCTCAAGGATGCCCTTGACGAATGTGGAACCAAGGCTGCACGCGACTCACTCAGCAGTCTCACGGAGTCTATTGTGAAAAACAAAAACCTCTCGCTCAGCAACTGGCGCTCGGGGGTACAGAGCCGCAAGCCGATGCCTTACGACCCTGCCAACTTCAACTTCAGTTATAGTTACAGCCAACGCTACAAGACAGGTGAGACCATTGTCTATGAGAATGAAGAGAACTGGCGCTTCAATATGGGCTACAACTATGCCCCTAAATACACTCCTCTTGAACCATTCAAGAATCTGAAAGGCAAGAGCAAATGGCTCGACATCCTCAAGGCTCAAAATCTGCAGTGGTTGCCACAGAGCATCTCGTTCAACTCTGACATCACACGCAGCTACTACGAATTTCAGGAGCGCGACATTGATGCTGGCACACAATTGCCTGTCACCTTCTCTGACCAGTTCCTTTGGAATCGTGACCTCTCTGTCAAGTGGGACATCTTCAAAGCACTCAGAATGCAGTGGAACTCCACCACTCATGCCGAGATAGAAGAGCCTTATACTGTAGTGAACAAGAACCTCTACCCAGACGAGTATGCAGCATGGAAGGATTCTGTCAAACGTAGCATTGCTTCCTTCGGACGACCACTCACCTACCGCAGCACCTTCAATGGTTCTTATCAAGTGCCTCTCAACAAGATACCTCTTCTCAACTGGATGACAGCCGATGGCACCTATAATGCCAACTACAACTGGACTCGTGGCACAGAACTTGAAGATGGCACTTCACTTGGAAATACCGTCAGCACTCAGCGCACAATCAGCCTCAACGGGCGCATCAGCTTTGAGACACTCTACAAGAAGTGGAAGTTCTTGGCTGATGCAGAGAAGCGACTGAATGGAAACACCAAGAAGAGCACCGCTCGTACTGCCACCAGAAATGCTCGAACCACCGCAAAGAATGATGATGACGATGATGATGACAGCAAGAATGACAACAGGAAGACACGTGGATTCACCAAACAGGTGGAACTCAACGACTCTACCGACGTAGAACTCAGGCATGGTCAGAACTCCAAGCGACTCATCGTGCGTGCCACAACGACAGAGGGCAAGACCTACAAACTGAAATACAAGAAGACAGATGCCAATACCATCAAGATTAAGAACCACGACAGCATTCCTGTCAAGGTCAATGTGATGGCTAAACAACCACTCGAAAACCTCTCTTGGTACAAGACCTCTCAGGTTATAGCCCGTGCATTGATGATGGTACGCAACGCCAGCATCTCCTACCGCAACACCTATGCACTCACCCTTCCTGGTTTCCGCACAGAGGTTGGTGACGCTTTCGGACAGAAGAACATCAATGGCTTGATGTCACCAGGACTCGGCTTCGCCTTTGGAGCCGTAGATGACAACTATATTCAGAAGGCTGCACGCAATGGATGGCTCATGCAGAATGATTCCAACATCACCACGCCTGCCACCTCTGCTTCAATGGAGGATTTGCAGTTGAAAGCCACCATTGAACCAGTCAAGGATCTCAAGATAGACCTCAATGCCAGCCGCACTGTCAATAAGTCTAAGAGCATCCAATTCATGTATAACGGAATGCCAACCACTCAGAGCGGCAGTTTCTCCCAGACCGTCCTCTCTTTGAGTTCAGCCTTTGAGAGCCGTGGCAACATCAGCAACAATTACCACTCCAAACACTTCGAGCAGTTCTTGACCAACCTGTCCATCATCCAAGGTCGTCTCGAACAGCGTTATGCCTCCACCACCTATCCTGCCGCAGCAGGGAGCGAGTGGGCAGGCAAGGACTATGATGCCGCCAATGGAGGAGTGGAACTCTACTCTGCCGATGTGATGGTGCCAGCCTTCCTTTCTGCCTACACAGGAGGAAATGCCATCTCAGCACCGCTCGACATCTTCCCAGCCCTCTCACGTCTCCTGCCCAACTGGTCTATTCGTTACAGCGGGCTCACAAAGTTATCTCCGTGGTTTGCCGACCACTTCAAGAGTTTCAACATCAGCCATTCCTACAAGAGCATCTACTCTGTGGGAGCCTACAACTCTTTCTCCAACTTCATGTCATACATGAACGACTGGGGCTTTGTGACCAATGTCACCACAGGCAACCCTGTGCCAAGTTCCATGTACAACATCTCTACAGTCAGCATCAACGAGGCATTCTCGCCACTGCTGGGTGTGGACATGACCTTCAACAGCGGTATGACAGCCGGGGTGCAATACAACAAGATTCGCACCCTCAATCTGTCCATGACCAGTGTGGCACTCACGGAGAACTTCTCCAACGACATCGTGTTTAAGATGGGTTACAAGGTGAAGGATCTCAACCTCTTTGGGGCAAAGAGCATCCAGAGCAATGAAGCAAGAGGCAGAAAGGGAAGAAATGCCAGAAACTCCAAGAACAAGAAGGAAGAGACCAACACCACATCACGCTCCCGCAATCAGGTGAGCCATGACCTCAATGTGCGTGGAGAATTCTCCTATCGAATGCAAAATGCACTCAACCGCAATATCCAGACAGCAGTGACCACAGCCACAAGTGGCGCTACTGCCTACAAGATGAGTTTATCTGCCGACTATATCTTCAGCCGACTGCTCACCCTCACAGGTTTCATTGACTGGCAGCGCAATGTGCCTATTGTCTCCCAATCTTCCTACCCTACCACTACTGCCGACTTCGGTGTCAGCATGACCTTCTCACTGGTAAGGTAATGCAGTGCGAGTTTGATACCATCATCACACCCCATCCTCATTCTTAGGGAGAGTAAACAAAAGCAGATGTCTGCGAGGATAAAATAGCAGAATCCCCCTCCAATTTGACATGTCACATGACTGAAGTATTCTTCGTGCTCCAACGAACAATGCTTCAATCGTCATTGAACAATGTTTCAAGTGCCAACGAACAATGCTTCAACGACCAACGAACAATGCTTCAACGACCAACGAACAATGCTTCAATGACGATCGAACCAGCATGCGTTTTCGCCCCTATAAGCACCGAGTCTTCAAGAATTCATAAATGTCTGTATATAAACAAGATATAACGAATACAAGAAACAAGGAGAACATCTTTTACTTTCTTGGTCAAGTCGCCCTGCGACAAAACCTTCCAAAATCTCTTCACCCTTTCTCCACATCATGTGAATTTCAAGAGAAACGCCTGTGAATTTTATCAAAAAAAGAAACGGAAAAGCATGAATGGAAAGACAAACAAACGTTCCAAACCTACTGCTGCTTCTTCCAAATTCGTCGAAACCACATGATTTCAGCATCCTTATACCTTCAAACTTTGATTTTATACAACCCATCATTCATACAGTTATAAGAGTCGTGTGAATTATTTGTGAATTATTTTCATCCTTAAAAACAAAATGTGAATTATTTGTGAAATGCCTCTCTTGGTATGATTGCAATATACTGATAACTTTGCAACAACAAAAAAGCAAATCAACCTATCAAAAACTGTCTGAGACATGAAAAGGATTATATTATTAGTGGTGTTAATAGCCATAGTTGCTATTCCACAGGCATCTGCGAAAAAGAAGAACCCCGTGATTAGAACATCAAAGGAATCTATCACATTTGTGGTGGACGAAGAATTAGAAGCTCCTACTGCCCTACTGCCCACTACTGACAGTGAAAAATTGAACGAATTCTTGGTAAACAAATTCAGTGTAAAGGGCGCAAAAGTCTATGGTTCGAGTTTCGACAACACGCCATTAGTTTCTTGTTTCAGCGATGATCAAATACCTTGGAATGTAGGACATGCCTTTATTAAGATGGTGTGTGCAGCCTATGCGGATCATCGTCCACTATCCTTCTCTCCCGACGACATCTGGCTGCTGATTTCACAAGGAATAGCCGAACATATCAAGAGCCATGCAGAAGAGTTGCGTGAGAAACTGGTGAATCACGAGGGTAAAATCCTGTTGTCTGTCACATCAGACGCTCCCCTACTCGGTCAAGACGACTCAGACGTATTGCCTGACAAGAGCAAACCAGTAGATTGGTCATCTATCTTCAGCCAATTTGAGACATTGCTGAAGGAGAATACGAAAGGAGAGATTGTAAGCACAATGACTGCCAACTTCAGCACAACTACTCCTACCACCCGTATTGCCTCACAGATTACAGTGATGAAGGTATTGGAACATTATTTCACCTACGAAGTGAATAGAATGGCATGTGGCATTCCATACATAACATTGAAAGGAACTGCTGAAGACTGGCAGAAGATTTTGGATAAAACCCGTTGCTTGGAGCAGTATGAATTAGGATGGTGGAGTGAAGAACTCATTCCCGTACTTGAACAATTTGTCAAGACAGCCCAAGGCAAACCTGATCAACAGTTTTGGAGAAGTATGGTCACACAAATCCCTATTGATGAAATTATCAGACCTCACTGCGGAGGTGGCGGAACAGAATTTGATGGATGGATCTCCAAGTTCTTTCCATACACCAACAAAGGAGAACGCACAAATTTCATCATCCGTGCTGCCGACATTTCCGAACTGCCAAGCGAGGCGGTGTCTGTCGATTTCATCTATCGAGTGGAAGACGCTTTCGGAAACACTGTAGCCACTACACCAATGAAATTCGTGGCAGGATTTATGGGGGGGGCAGAACAAGACGAGAAGACATTCGAGCTCACGCCACACATCGGTTGGCAAGTGAGCAAAGCAACTAAAACAGAATAAGCCATAATCGTCTTGAGACCATCTCGAAGGCATCTCTAAGGAACATAAGGAGAAACATGAGGAGGTGCTTTGTGGATAGTGGATACTGCCATGCATGATTATCTATTGGCACTTGCAAACCCACTTGCCCTCCCTCTTGTGCCGCATAGACTGGTGTGGCAACAGCCAAACAGGAGCAGACCCAATAACAAGGTCATGCTCCTGCACGCAGTTTTGAATGATTTCAGGATACGATTGATTGTTTGGTTTTGTTCAGCCATATATCAATCATCCATAACTTCATTTATCCCTCACTGAATCACAATCCTTAAGAATCTTTTCAAATAGTTCTTGAATTTTAGGATTTTTCAACGGATTGCCCACCAGAATGACATTTCCTTTAGAATCCAGCACAAATGTGTGAAAGATAGCTTCTTCAGGAATGTGTTGATTCTTTTTAAGGAAAACACCGATAGTATCTATTAATATAGAATGTTCCAAACCAGAAGATTGATATATCTTGATGGTGGACTCTAACTTACTTTTTTCGGGGCAAAGAATAAACACGAGTTGAACTTTCTTTTCTTTTTCGAGATCTAATAAAGCATTCCATTCTGAAAGACTATTCAGTGCGCACGTTGAACACTCGTCAGGCCCTGTGAATACTATAACACGGTAAGGTATTTCTGTATCATTGCCATAAGATGATATAAAACCATCTTGATTAAGACACATCATGTCAGAAAAGCAGAGATCTATTGGTCTTGATCGAATAGTCTCCATTTTCTTCATAATCGCCCTGTCATTAGTGCATCCAACAAATAAAAAGGATAGTAATATGAGTGATGAGAATATCCCTTTTTCCCGCAATGAAATCATATTAAAGAGACTTTAGTATATATTTAACTATGACGGGGTTCTTGTTTTCACCAATTGGCCTGGTTACTTTTTGAGAATGAGTCTCTTCTTGATTCATCAATCCTTTTTCTTGAATCATTGATCTGAAAATTTCCGCAGAGAAAACGGAATAAAATCCTTCGGCGTCAGAATAGCAAACAGAAAGAGGGAGGAAAGGAAAACGCTTCGTTTTACTTAAGTCCATTCCATTCTCCAAGTACAATCCTTTTCCTGAATCCCTATACCACAACACCGATCCCTGAATGGAATTAAGCAATATTTTATGACCAGAAACAAAAAAACCACACAACAAGTTGATGTCTGTTTCTTCCATCGCCTCCTGTATTTCTTCGAAATCATCAGAATCGAAAGAAGGAATGTCGCCCCACAATCCAAGGGACAACACTTTCTCTATAGTGAAGTTGTCTTTATTCATTTTATAGACATTGTTGTCAAAAGGAAGTGATAACAAAACATGATCGCCATCATGCCCCATTTCTTTTAGAGAATACGGGAAACTTCCTTCTGCCTTATATGTCGTTGGTATTGTGTTTAGAACTTCGAAGGATTTCAAATCAACGACCTCATATAATGCATTATTTTCACTAAAATTGATGTTGTAGGAAAAAACGGCTCTGTCATTGTCGAGGGCTAACATATCATGTAGAAATTTAACATTCTCATTACCGTCATGACTATCTATGAATTCGCCTTTGACATTATAGATTAAAAATTTATTTTTATTTAAATCCGTAACATACACTTTTTCGTTAAGAACAAAAAAGTTCCCAATCCTTACATACTCATCACGTGCATTTCCGAGGCGACCGATTCTATTTAAGAATCTCCCGTCGTGACTAAATCTGTATATCATTGGCAAGCGATTGCTCCCTTCAGCCATAACAAAAAACTCATCGTTCACCTTTTGTATTTTTCCGATATTGCCCAGAAGGCATTCAGGCGTTTCCTCTAAAGGTATGATTGAGATCGAATCAATTATATCTTGGATGATAGTATCTTTAACAGATGTAACATCCTTTTCTGAAACGACAATCAGAGATTGTTCACTATCAGGCTTAAAATTGCATGCCACAAAAACGAACATTGTGGTTAATGCCAACAAAGTTTTTCTATTCATATTTTTCCTTTCATTATTAGCTTTGTGATGAGGCTTCCCATCACAAAGCTATTTTATAGAATTTGATTATCTCTTTTTTATGGTAGTGCCCACTTTTCTTTGATCACAACAAGCACCTGTTTGCATTCCAGAACAATTTTTTGTGGTAATAACAATAATGTACGTATGGTCTTTTTCAAAATTGCCAGAATACGTTTTACCATCTGATTCTACCGTTATTTCACCCTTTGTATGACTTGTGCCTTGCTCTGTTCTGTCCACAGCTTCGAGAAATCGGTCTGGAACCCAATTCGAATTTTTACATTTTGTTGTTCCCTCGGTAGGATTACCCAAAGCCTCCACATTTGCCAACAGCAAATAGTCACTCTCACTCACATTTGTCTTGAAAGACTTTGCGCCAACGAATGCTACGATAGAGACGGCAGCAATGCACAGCAACAAAAACATTTTTTTCTTCATTTTAAAATTCCGTGTCCGCAGATTGTTACTTCACACTGATAAGGGCGCAGACTTTAATCCTTACCGTGCGTTATGATATTTGAACACATCAATCCAATTATACAGTCCAATCCATCCGAAGAAAAATATTTTCCTCGAATGATTTGCAATTCACACTCACCAGAGAGGCAGGGAATTACAACACGTTCTTGCAGGAATAATGGTTGTATAGACGGCAAAGGCATCTTTTTCGAGAACACTATATCGGCTGTATTACAATCGGCAACGTATTTCATCCGTAGCCTTATCTGCTCACCTCTTTTGCTGTCCATGACATGACGAGCAACAAGAAGTATGGGACAACATGTCTGATTCGACAATGTTTCACGATACAAAGATAACAAATTAAACTCAAAAAAAAAATATACCCCCAAAAAATAATATTTTTCAATATTTACTCAAGATGGCTTAACGGAACGAAGGATTCCGTTACTAATTTACAGTTCCAACCTCCTTGACCTTACCTCTTTGGTGATTAGACATACACTCTTCTCTTTTTCACCTTTTGCGTTGCGCCGAACTTGACAAAAACCTGTTGGTCATCCTTTGGTGAAAAAGGCATGCGTCACCATGAGCGTAAGGGGAGACTTTTGAGAGCGAGGTGATGAGCAATATTCTTTTTCACTACTCAAAAATTACAGGGAATTAGCCTCGAGACCATATCGAAGGCATCTCGAAGGATTGAAGAAAGAGAAAATGCCTCCCGCAAAACAATGGCGAGGACTTTTCCCCTTCCATTCTTTCACTTCGTAAGAAATATTTTCTCATGCTTCTCTTGGTTTTGACCAGGAAATCTTGTAACTTTGTACATCTTTCCATTTCACACAAAAGTGAAGAATGGGTTGCAAGAGAACAATGAGACTGAAAGATAGAATAGTGCCATACGTGAAGGTGCAGGACTGGACAGGACTGACAAAGATGCTGAACAGCCTAAGCAACATGGAGCTGAGGCGCACGGAGCATGTGGTGAGAGAAGAGGTGCTGAGCGACATGGGAAATGGTCTATTTTGGGAAACGCTCCTTCACCTTATTATATATAAGAGACCTGCCTACCTGAGCGGGGTGAGGGCTGTGGGTCATCTGGCAGAGGATGGCACGCTGGACTTCAAAGCGGAAAGCGTGAAGGAACTGTATGAGTTCTTGAAGGAGAAAGACCCTGCATCCGCCATCAAGATATGTGACATGATGCTGCCTAAACTCAAGACAGAAGAACAGATAGACCAGATGTGGGAGGCTTTCCACGTGGATGGAGAAAGAACACGACTGAGAATGCTCCTCAAACTGAACACGCCCCTCATCCTTTTCATGATATTCAAGACACTCAAGATGGCTGACGACAAGAAGACGGCACAGGAATGTTGCATGAGTCTTGCAAAACGGAATGATGACATGGCATTTAATGCTGCCTGCATCATAGGCTCGTACTTTGGACTGACGGGCTTGCCCATGCGGTTCTCACTGAAGATTGAGCCATACGAACTGAGTCACCTTGACCGCAACTTCGGCACTTTCTCAAGAATGCTGATGGGCAAAAGACCTGAAATGATGAGATGAAAGCACTGTCACTATATGAACTGAACGGGCTGGTGAGACGAGTGGTGGAACTCGACATGCCAGACACCTATTGGGTGCAAGCCGAGATTAATGCGCTGAGCGTGAATCGGCATTGCTATCTGGAACTGGTGCAGAAGAAGACACGAGGCGATGGCATCTTGGCAAAAGCAAGAGCACAAGTGTGGGGCGACAAGTGGGCTTTCATCAAACCTATGTTTGAGAACACCACGGGCCAGCGACTGGCTGTGGGCATGCAGGTGCTGGTAGAGGCGGAAGTGACATTCCACGAACTGTACGGATTCTCGCTCAACATTGTGGATATTGACCCCACCTATACGCTGGGCAACATGGCAAAAAGACGGCAGGAAATCCTACGCCAACTGGAAGAGGAGGGCGTGAGCACCATGAACAAAGAACTTCCTCTGCCACGACTGCTCCGGCGAATAGCCATCATCTCATCAGGAACGGCTGCGGGCTATGGCGATTTCTGCAACCAACTGCACAACAACCCACGTGGTCTTGCCTTCAAGACAGAACTTTTCCAAGCCACCATGCAGGGAAATGATGTGGAGCGGTCGGTAGTAGATGCCCTGAACCGCATAGCCCAGCATCTGGAGGATTGGGACGCTGTGGTTATCATACGAGGCGGGGGTGCAACCTCCGACCTGCAAGGATTTGATTCCCTGGAACTGGCTGAGAATGTGGCACAATTCCCTCTGCCTATCATTACTGGAATAGGGCATGAGAGGGACGACACCGTGATAGACCTCATCTCACACACCCGAGTGAAGACACCAACAGCGGCGGCCGAGTTTCTCATTCACCATCAAGAAATGGAACTCGACATGCTGGAAGATCTCTCAGCCAGACTGGCTGACCATATTGGACAACTGCTTCGCAATGAGGACATCAGGCTGAAACTGCTGGCTGGCAAGATTCCCCTGCTCTTCTCCACAGTAAAGGCACAGGCGGAAAGACTACTCAACCGGCTCTCCAGTCTATTGGCAAACAGCAGCATTCAGAGATTGGAACAAGCCAAAGGCAGAGTGGACATGTCAGACAAACAACTCACGCTCTATGCACCTCTCTCCATCCTCAACGAAATGAAGCATCTTGAGATGATAGAGAGCAAACTGAAGAGCGCACAACCCGACCACATCCTGAAACTTGGCTTCAGCATCACTCGCATCAACGGAAAAGCCGTGCGCAATGCCAACCAACTGGAGGAAGGTCAAGAGATAGAAACAACATTAGCATCAGGAACCATCAAATCAACCATCACATGGAAGAAAAAATGACATACGAACGTGCCATGAAGCGCATTGAGGAGATTGTGAAACAGATTGAAAATGGCGAAATGGACATTGATTCGCTCACTGCAAATCTGAAGGAAGCAAAGGAACTTGTAACATTCTGCAAGGACAAGCTGACAAAAGTGGAGACCGAAGTAAAGAAATGCCTTGATTTGTGAAAAAAGTGTAATTTCTCTGTTTCACGCTTGTAAATCAAAAATATTTTTTCTAACTTTGCAACGAGAATTGAATTTTAGGTTCAATACGCACTTGTATGATGTATTGAACAATCAACCCCAAAAAACTCGGACGAAGAGAAGACAAAAAACATAATGGAGAAAACTCTTGTAATCTTGAAGCCTGGTGCAGTACAACGCGCACTCGTAGGTGAAGTCACTGCCCGTTTTGAGCGTAAAGGTTTGCGTTTGGCTGGTATGAAAATGATGCAATTGACCGATGAATTGCTGAACGAGCATTATTCTCATCTCGCTGAAAAACCTTTCTTTCAACGAATCAAGAACTCCATGATGGCTTCTCCTGTTGTGTGCTGTTGCTATGAAGGTGTTGATGCTGTGGAAACAGTACGCTCAATGACAGGTAGCACAAACTCCAGAAAGGCCGCCCCTGGCACCATCCGTGGTGACTTCGGTATGAGTTTTCAGGAGAACATCATCCACACATCCGATTCGCCCGAAAACGCTGTGATTGAACTAAACCGATTCTTCAAGCCAGAGGAAATCTATGATTACACACCTGGCGTGTTCCAGTACTTGTACGCAAACGACGAGTATTGAGAACCATCAAAAAAATTACCAAACCTATAACACTTTAAAACCTGTGAATTTCTCATTTATTAAAAAAACACTTGGAATTGCCTTGCTCTCAACGATTTCAATGAGCACTTTCGCTCAAGATCTCATTGCAAGACAAGCACCATCCGACAAACGACTCAAGGACGTAAAAAACGTAAAGCTCAACAATACAGCAGTTCTCTCTGCTGACCTCAACGACCCTGCTGCCCATATCTATACGGACTGGACAAGCAACCTCAGAGGTTGTGCCGGCGTCGTTCCTTCCAACTACAAAATCGACTTAAGAAACTTCTGCATGCCTACCTCAAGCAGAAAAGTCAATTCTCTTTATGGTCCAAGATGGGGCCGTCAGCATGAAGGTATTGACATCAAGGTATATATTGGCGACACCATCCGCTCTGCATTTGATGGAAAGGTACGTATCTGCAAATACAATGGCAGTGGCTATGGCTACTATGTTGTCATTCGCCACCCCAACGGTCTTGAAACACTCTATGGTCACTTGAGCAAGCAGATCGTGAAGGAGAATCAGATTGTTCGTGCTGGTCAGCCCATCGGCTTGGGTGGCAACACTGGTCGTTCTTCTGGCTCTCACCTCCACTTTGAGACCCGAGTACTTGGTCAGCCTATCGACCCTGCATTGATATTTGACTTTGCCCGTCAAGACGTAGTAAGCGACTACTACATTGTCCAGAACGGATTCTCCAATGGTAATGTGGCTCGCAGCAGTGCAACAAAGAATACTACAAGCACAGAAAGTGCACATAGATAAAGACACACTTTAGATACCATTTCTAAAGACCATAAGCGTCAAGCAATTTGTCATTGCTTGACGCTTTTTTATGAGGCAAAAGAGAATGATTGGTCAATTATTCTTTAGACATCCATTATTTCATGTGTGGAAGAGCCGCTAATTCCTATTTTTTCCGTAACTTTGCAGTCAAATAGACGAAAGATATGGACACCCAACAACAATTCAGACAAGCCATGGCCGAATGCCGTGACATCTTCAGCAAGAAGTTGCACGACTATGGAGCGGCATGGCGCATCATGAGACCATCATCTGTCACCGACCAAATCTTCATCAAGGCCAATAGGATTAGAAGCCTTGAGGTGAAGGAGGTGTCATTGGTGGATGAGGGCATCTACCCAGAGTTTCAGGCAATCGTGAACTATGGCATTGTAGGTCTCATCCAGTTGGAGTTGGGCTATGCCGAGACTGAGGACATGGATGCAGACAAGGCCATGGAATATTATGACAAATATGCCCAGATGGCGCTTGAACTGATGTTGCGAAAGAATCACGACTACGATGAGGCATGGCGCTCCATGAGAGTGAGCAGCTACACCGACCTGATCCTGATGAAGTTGAACCGCACTAAGCAGATAGAAGGGCATGACGGTCAGACACTCATCTCTGAGGGCATTGATGCCAACTACCTCGACATGATCAACTATTCCGTGTTCGGACTCATCAAACTCTCCGAAGTTCAGCATGACGAAGAAAACTAAGTCGCTGCTTTTGACCATCACTGTAAATGCAAGCAGGTTGCTCTTGGCTGCAACCTTCATGTTCAGTGGGTTTATCAAGGCAAACGACCCTATGGGCACAACCTACAAACTTGAAGACTATGTTAGTGCCATGTTATGGTTCAGGTTGCCCGACACCTTTCTGTTAGGATGCTCAGTCATATTAGCTCTGGTAGAATTCACCTTGGGTGTATATATTCTCTTTGGTATCAAAAGAAATACAACGTCAAGAATTACGGTGGGCTTCATGTCGTTGATGACGCTCTTGACTGTATATATCGCTATCGCAAACCCCGTGGAAGACTGCGGATGCTTTGGCGACGTGTTGGTGTTAAGCAACATAGGCACGCTGGCAAAAAATATTGTGCTACTTGCTCTTGCCATCCTTGTATGTAAAAACTACAGCCTACAAAAGAACTTTGTTTCGTCGAGCATCAAATGGCTGATTGCCATTGTGACACTCTGCAGTATTGTGGGATACTCCATCTATTGCATCATCTGTCTGCCCGTTCTGGATTTCCGACCCTACAGTGTGGGTACAGATATGAGAGCAGTTCTGGACAGCACCTCTTCTCAGAAGAAATTTGACATCAAAATCATCTATGAGAAAGATGGCAAGACTTTGGAACTAAGTGTTGAGGATACAGATCCTGACTCCAGTTGGAAATATGTGGAAACACGGCGTATCCCTGTGGAAACAAGCCACCTTGCCACAGCCAACTTCTATGTGACTGATGCAAATGATGAAGATATGACCGAAGACATTCTCTATGCTGATGGCTACACATTTCTCTTGGTCATTCCAAACTTGATGAAAGCAGATGAAGGCTGCATTGACCGAGTGAACGAGATATACGATTACACTCGCGAACACAACACCGCCTTCTATTGCCTGACAGCCTCGGCAGATGAGCGAGCACAGATTTACTGGAACGACCACACGGGAGCAGAATATGGCTACTATATTGCAGAGGAACGAATGCTCAAAACGGTTGTGAGAGGCAATCCTGGATTAGTGTTGCTGAAAGACGGTGTGATCATCAAGAAGTGGAGCAATTACAACCTGCCCAACGAGGACGACTTGCAGGATTGGTCAAAGAAGGCAGAAGAGGAGAAGAACAAAGCCCATCTACACAAAAAAATCAACAAAAGCGAAGAACTATCAACTAAACATAAAGTTTAACTATAAAAATAACAAAACTATGGCAAAGAAAATTGTTGCTGGCAACTGGAAGATGAACAAGAATCTTCAGGAAGGTATTGAGTTGGCAAAGGAACTCAACGAGGCTCTCACAGCAGACAAACCCAATTGCGGTGTGATCATCTGCACTCCATTCATTCACCTTGCAAAGGTATCTGAAATCATCAATCACAACGTGATCAACCTCGGTGCTGAGAACTGCGCAGACAAGGAAGTGGGTGCTTTCACTGGCGAGGTTTCTGCTGAGATGGTGAAATCTACAGGTGCAGAATATGTTATCCTCGGTCACTCAGAGCGTCGTGAGTACTACAATGAGACTCCTGAAATCTTGAAGGAGAAAGTGGACATCGCTTTGGCTAACGGTTTGCAGGTGATCTTCTGCATCGGCGAGTCTTTGGCTCAGCGTGAGGCTAACGAGCAGAATGCTGTCGTGAAGGCAGAACTCGAAGGATCTGTATTCCACCTTACAGAGGAGCAGTTCAAGAACATCGTGATTGCTTACGAACCAATCTGGGCTATCGGTACAGGCAAGACTGCTACTGCTGAGCAGGCTGAGGAGATTCATGCCTACATCCGTTCTGTTGTTGCTGAAAAATATGGCAAGGCTGTTGCAGACGAGACATCTATCCTCTACGGTGGTTCTTGCAAGGCTTCAAACGCTCCCGAACTCTTCGCTAAACCAAACATCGACGGTGGTCTCATTGGTGGTGCTTCATTGAAGACTGCCGACTTCAAGGGCATTATCGATGCTTGGAAGAAGTAACAAATAAAAATATCTATGATGAAGGATGTGCGATGTGTCACACCGAATGCTCAAGACAAGGTTTGCAACACCTCGCACATCCAACATCTATTTTTAATCAACACATCATATAAATCTCAATTTCCTCACTCAAAATGAAAAGACTTCTCACGATTACACTATCCATTCTTTTGTGTACCATCACCATGTCTGCTCAAAACTTTGTGGATCATTTGACCAGCAAAAGTGCGGGACAAGGCACAGTGACAGTACACCAAGACTCCATTCTTAACGATATGGTGAACGGAAAGAAGCAGTTCACTTCAGAGAAAAAGGAGGACAAGAGAGAATCTGATGTAGGTATTAAAAGCGGTAAAAAGAACAAGGCACGTGGATACCGCATTCAGGTGTATTGGGGTGGCAGCACGCGTGCTGACGAGACCAAGGCACAACGTGCTGGCTCACAAGTGGCCTCTGTATTCCCAGAACTGTCTGTTTATACCGATTTTGTATCTCCCAACTGGCGTTGCCGTGTAGGAGACTTTGCCACTCATCAGGAGGCCAACGAATATCTCAACAAACTGAAAAGTGCAAGGTTAGTACAAGGTGCTATCGTTGTCAAAAGCGAGGTGTTTGTTTATCAATAACAACTTAAGAACAGAAATGAATAGAGAAGAACAGATAGAAATACTAAAAGACTGCTGTTTGAAGAGCCTCGAAGTCATCGGTGAGGATACGCAGCGAGAAGGACTCATCAAGACTCCCGAACGTATGGCGCGCACATTACTCGAACTCACCAAGGGCTATGCAATGGATCCTGTTGCCACACTCAAATCGGCCATGTTCCATGAGGAATACGACCAAATGGTGCTGGTCAAAGACATCGAGTTCTATTCTCTTTGCGAACATCATATCCTTCCTTTCTTCGGGAAAGTACATGTGGCTTACATTCCAAATGGAAACATTGTAGGGCTGAGCAAGATTCCACGCATTGTCGATATTTTCTCTCACCGCCTACAAGTACAGGAACATCTCACCAAGGACATTTGTGAATGCTTGCAACAATCTCTCAATCCCCTGGGCGCAATCGTAGCCATTGAGGCTCAACACATGTGTATCCAGATGAGAGGTATTGAGAAACAGGGCTCAAGCACTACCACGCTCTACTATACAGGTGTGTTCGAAAACATTGAGAAACGAAAAGAGTTCTTAAGCCTCATCAAATAATAAAATGAGAGGCAAGCATCATCTTGCCTCACCATCCTTTCATTTTTGCAACCCTAATCTGCATGATACCACAATCCACCATTGACCGTATTATTGATGCCGCCAACATTGTTGATGTTGTATCTGATTATGTCAAGCTTCGCCGCACAGGTGCAAGTTATAAAGGATTGTGCCCTTTCCACGACGACAAAACCCCATCTTTCTCCGTTTCACCAGCCCGAGGTGTATGTAAATGCTTCAGTTGCGGCAAAGGTGGAAACGCTGTCCACTTCATGATGGAGGTGGAACAAGTTCCCTATGTTGAAGCCCTTCGTCTTCTTGCCAAGAAATATGGTATTCCTGTTGAAGAAGAGAAGATGACTGATGAGCAACGTCAGAGGATGGATGAAAGAGAAAGCATGTTTGCCATCAACGAATGGGCATCCAAGTATTTCAGCCAAACCATGCAGAACAATCCAGATGGACGCGCCATAGGGCTGGCATACTTCCGCAGTCGAGGATTTAGGGATGACATCATTGCAAAGTTCAAATTGGGATTCTGCCTTGATAGCCCTAATGCCATGTCAGACGAGGCAAAAAAGAAAGGGTATCAAGAGAAATATCTGGTAAATACAGGTCTATGTGGAAAACGTGACAACGGTAGCATTTATGACCGATTCAGAGGACGTGCCATATTTCCCTGGTTGAATGTCAGTGGAAAAGTGGTGGCTTTCGGAGGGCGTGTACTGGACGCACGAACGAAAGGAGTGAACCAGAAATATGTCAATTCACCCGATTCTCTCATCTATCACAAGGCAAATGAACTCTATGGCATTTTCCAAGCCAAAAAGCAGATTGCCAAAGAAGATTTGGTGTATATGGTGGAAGGCTACACCGATGTATTAGCCATGCACCAATGTGGCATTGAAAATGTGGTGGCAAACTCTGGCACAGCACTCAACGAGGCGCAGATTCGCTTGCTCCACCGTTTCACCAATAACATCACCCTTCTCTATGATGGTGATGAGGCAGGTATCCATGCTGCCACACGCAGCACCGACATGTTGTTGGCAGAAGGAATGAATGTGAGGATTCTTCTCCTGCCTGATGGAGATGACCCTGACAGTTTTTCAAGAAAACACAATGCCGAGGAATTCAAGGCTTACGTGGATGCTCATCAAACAGACTTCATCCTCTTCAAGACCAACCTCTTGATGAAGGATAGCCAACGTGACCCCATCAAGTTTGCCAAGATGACAGAAGACATCCTAAAGAGCATCGCTGTCATTCCTGACGAGATTATCCGTTCCACCTATGTGCATGAATGTGCTGAAATTCTCAACAGAGACGAAGCACTACTTTTGAGAAATGCAAACAAGAATCGCATAGCCATTCTTGAGAATCTAAAAAAAGAGGCCCAAAGGGAAAGAGAACGAGAAGAACGATTGAGCAAACTATCTGAAGCAGAAAGAGTTCAAGAGGAAGAACAAGAAGCAACAGGCAACATAGAGACCACTCCTGCTGTAGAGCCTATCGAACCTATCAATCAGACCCCATCGCCAATCATTAGCACTCCCCTCCAACTGAAAGAAGAGAGTTCTGAACGCTTCATTGGTTTAGAGCGGATGATGATGACACTGATAACCCGATACGGAGAGAAAGACATCCAAGGGGTAGATGCAGAAGGTAACGACACACACATCAGTTTAGTGGAGTTTGTACACAATGACCTCCTTTTTGATGGGATTAAACTACGTTCGCCACTCTACACAAAAATGTTGAGCCAAACAATCCAACATGTGCATGATGAAGGTTTCATCGCCAGCAAATTTCTTCTGAACAATCAAGATGTGGAAATTAGCCGTGAAGCGGCCGATCTTGTAGAAGACCGCTATCAACTGAGCAAAACCTACCAAATGACACAATCGGAAGAGGACATGTCTGTCCCCTATCTGGAGCGACTCTTGCTCGACTACAAGAATGCCATTGTTGAAGAGGAACTGAAAAAATGCAATGCAGACCTGACACGCCCAGAAGTGAAGAACAATGCTGAGAAGATGATGGAAACGTTGCGACGCATCAATGAACTGAGTGGCGTTCGCCGTAATTTGGCAAAACTGTTAGGAGACCGTGTAATGGTCAAATAAAGAATGACACGAAGGATGTGCAGCCAGAAAGCCTGCCATCGTCCCACATATGAATGAATATACTCAGTCAAGATATTAAATATCTGCAAGGAGTAGGACCCAACCGCGCTACCCTACTCGCCAACGAACTCCACATCACCACCGTTGGCGATCTTCTGGTGTATTATCCTTATAAATACGTGGACAGAAGCCGTATCTACAAAATCGGCAACATCAACGGGAACATGCCCTATGTGCAGTTATGCGGACAAATACTCTCTTTCGAAACAACAGGTGAAGGAAGAGGTGCGCGACTCATTGCCCATTTTTCAGATGGTACAGGATTTATCGACCTCGTATGGTTTCAAGGTATCAAATATATCAAAAAGACCTACGACTGCCATAAATCTTACATTGTATTTGGCAAACCAAACGTGTTCAACGGACGCATTCAAATAGCCCATCCTGAAATGGAGAATGCACCCGAAGAAATCAAACAGCAAGCATGCACCACAGGCAATTTGTTTCAAGAGAATCCGACAAATACCAATATTCAAGAGTCTTTGGATGCACAACCATCGGTGTTCAAGGGTCTATGCCCCAGCTATAACACCTCAGAGAAGATGAAACGTAGCGGGCTCACATCGGCAGGCATGGCCAAACTCACGGCCAACATGTTTAAGATTCTCAAGACTCCCCTACCAGAGACACTACCCGGCTACATCGTTCAGAAGCATCATCTGATGTCACACAACGATGCCATCCATAACATTCACTACCCTTCTTCACCAGAGTCACTCAGACATGCACAGCTAAGACTGAAGTTTGAAGAACTCTTCTATGTGCAACTGAATATTCTTCGTTATGTGAAGGATCGCCAGTTACGCTACAAGGGGATGGTTTTTAACACCATTGGAGAGAACTTCAATCGTTTCTTCTACCATCACCTACCATTCCAACTGACAGAGGCTCAAAAGCGTGTTATCCGAGAAATCCGAGCCGACATGAGGTCTCAACGACAGATGAACAGGCTCTTGCAAGGAGATGTGGGAAGCGGGAAGACATTAGTAGCACTTATGATTGCACTTATTGCCATCGACAACGGTTGTCAGGCTTGCATCATGGCTCCCACAGAAATCTTGGCAGAACAACATCGAGAGACACTATGTGGCTTTTTGGCCGATTTGCCTGTAAGGGTGGAATTGCTCACTGGCACAGTGAAAGGGAAGAAACGCACCGCTATATTGGAAGGACTTGTCACTGGAGACATTGACATTCTTGTGGGAACACATGCTGTGATAGAAGACAATGTGCTTTTCCACAAACTGGGGCTTGTAGTCATTGATGAGCAACACCGGTTCGGTGTGGCCCAGCGTGCCAAACTTTGGATGAAAAACACTGTTCCACCCCATGTGTTGGTGATGACAGCAACCCCCATCCCACGCACACTCGCCATGACCCTGTATGGCGACCTCGATGTCAGTGTCATCGACGAACTTCCACCTGGACGAAAACCCATCCGCACCATCCACATGTTCGATGCCCATCGCCCTCGCATCTATGAGTTGATGAATCGTGAACTGTCTATAGGCCGACAAATCTACATCGTCTATCCACTCATCAAAGAAACAGAAAAACTGGATCTCAAAGACCTTGAGGCTGGCTATGAAGAAATTGCACGTGCCTTCCCCAACTATAAGGTGAGCAAGGTTCATGGTAAAATGAAACCGAAGGACAAGGATGCGGAGATGCAACGATTTGCCAACCACGAAACCCACATCCTCGTCTCCACCACCGTGATAGAGGTTGGTGTAAATGTGCCCAACGCCTCTGTCATGATTATAGAAAATGCCGAACGCTTCGGACTCAGCCAGCTGCACCAGCTTCGTGGACGTGTGGGTAGAGGCTCCGATCAAAGCTACTGCGTGTTGGTCACAAAGTTTGAAATAGGAGAAACCACCCGCAAACGAGTGCAAGTCATGGTAGATACCACCGACGGATTTGAGATTGCCGAACAAGACCTCAAACTAAGAGGTCCTGGCGATCTTGAAGGCACACAGCAGTCTGGCATGGCTTTCGACCTCAAGATTGCAAATCTTGCCAAAGACGGACAAATCCTCACCTTGGCACGAGACACTGCCCAGTCAGTCATTGACTCAGACCCAGAGGAACGAAACACAGAAAACGACATCCTTTGGAGAAGACTCAGAGAACTGAGAAAGACCAATATCAACTGGGGAGCAATCAGTTGATGGACTCTTCCGCCAAGCAAAAACACAAACAAAGAAGGAGGCATATTTTCTTTTTCTCAGACTATATGGTTCGTGAGTAAATACCATATAGTTGCCACTCTTATACCATATAGTTACTACTCTTATACCATATAGTTGCCACTCTTATACCATATGGTTGCTGATCACGGAATATACCTGTTCTTTATTTTCAAGTTCAGCAATCAACCCAAGTTCGTCAGATTCGCATTCTTCATTCTATGGAGAGAGTGAATAAGACCATGCGTTTGAGAGCATGAAACGATAAACTTTCTCTGCTATTTGACACATCACATGACCAAAGCATTCTTGACGTTTCAACGAACAATGGTGCGATGGCAAACAAACAATGCTCCAAGTGGCCATGAACAATGGTGTGATGCCCCATGAACCATGCGTGCGTTTTTGACCTCACATACATAGAGTTCCTTTGCTTCAACCAACCATACCCCCAATATGGTATGATTCACCCTGTTGAATTGGGCTGTCTCTTTTCTCGTAATCATCTGTGGTCGCTTATTTATCAAATACATGGGCTGATAGTGATTTATTGTCATTTGATTCACGGTGAGTATATAAATGTGATACATCATGAGGGAAAACAATTTGAGTATGTTTTTATTATATACTAAAGTTTCGCAAGTGAATATGTATTCATCAAGCGACGTTTAAATTATACATATTAAAAAGTTTATGGAACTTAGGATTCTCATCAATAAGCGCACTGAGCAACTCGCTGGCATCAGCAGAGACAAGCTCTGCTATTTCCAGGATGGCATCCAGGATAAGTTCCCATATCTTGTCCGTAATGGACAACTCGAGAGTATCATCAGTGGCCTCAGAAAAGAGAGCACCAACGGTTTCGTAAGATTCAAATCGCTTCACCGTACAAAGGATGTTGTACTGCATCAACGTCAAGGTAAAACTAGCTATCTGCGCAGAGAAGTGCACCGATTGGCATTTGCCCAGATTCAGGAGCATTTTACAGTCTCTGTAAGCAACCTCCGTAGCCCAGCGCATAGCATAAATCCTGTATGCTTTGAGGAAGCTAAGACTCAAGTCTGTGGTAAGCAATCCATTCCACTGGCCATTGCGGCCACGCTTGCAGAAGAACAATCTTACAGTGGTGCCGGCGAACTTTACATCGATAGTGCAATAAGTGCATCTGAGGGTGGCATTATGCTTGCAGAGCCCCTGTTTATGCAGTTTCTTGATGATCTCGCTCGCTGTCAGATTGCCATATTGAGTCTGGTATCTGGTTTTGCCAATCTTGATCATACCAAGCAGGTTGCACCTGATGTGACGAGAAGTGATCAGTTTTACAAAATCGGCATTGGTAAACCAGCTGTCTATCAAGAGATAATCAAAACGGATGCCACGCTTGATGGCATATTTCACCATCTCGATAGCCTTGCCGGTCTTCTTCATGTCGTATTCCCTGACGCGATCCTCAACAGCCTTGTCTGCATGATCTTCACTAAAACGGGACTTTCGTTCCTTAGCTGTAAGACCATAAGGACGATCCTTCTTCTTTCCTTTCTCGCCATGAAGGGAGAAATCGAGCATCAACTGGCCGGTACCATCAGAGAGAAGCAGCGTGAGACACTTGTAACCAAGGATGCTACGGTGCAAGACATGCGACCAGACACGACCAATCATCTCTGTATGACGCCCACTTTTTGGGGCATCAGTGTCATCGACAATCAAACATGCAGGTTTGTCATGGCCTGCATTGCTTTCTCGTTGTATCTTCCTGATCAACTGGAGATTCATGGCATAGAGAAGTTTGCGCCATTCGACATTACCATTATTCATAAAACGATAGAACATGTCCTTTTCACAGACAAACAAATGGCTGAGTGCTGATCCAGAGTACTGGCAGGCATTCTTTACAACAAAGAACGGAAAGAGCAAAAGCAGATTGAGCACTTGCAGGGATGTAAACTTGCAGTTCTCTCTCTTCTCTACTCCGATCTGTTTGGAGCGTATGTTTATATGTTCCATCACTCTCATTATGCTATTGATTGCACGATTGTTTTCATTTTCTGAGAAGAAACTTCTCAAATCTGATAAAATTGTTGTATCTTTGCTCATGGCTTCTGAGTTTTATCTTTATCGTTTGGTCACTTTAAAGATACTCATTTTTAATGAGTTACACAAACTTAGAAGCCTTTTTTATTCACAATTTTCGATAATTTATGCATGTGATTACTCACTTGCGAAACTTTAATAATATGACATGCTTCTTCATGCCGTTTTGGCTTTGGTGTTTGCCTGTGGAGAGAGCGGGGGGCGTTGGCGAACGCTGTGTAAAAACATGGGCAAATATACATGATTCTTTTATGACTTGCAAGGATTTTGCGGTATAAAACAGTGAATGTGGGAGAAGTTGTGGGCTGGTGTCCCCCTTGTTGTCGTGACTGCAAGGAACAAATCATATTGTTGCAAGCGTCAATGTGCGGATGTTTTCCATTCCTTTTATTCAATATCGCTCACGATGTTTATCAATGTGTTTTAATTTAATTACCATCGTGGACGATATTTCTTAACAAATCATAAAAGATTAAACATATCGCTTGCGATAAGAAAAATTGTTCTTACCTTTGCATCGTCAAAACAAAGGAACAGTGTCCTTGTGATGATAACAAACATTTGGTTCATCCCCGAATTGCGTTGTTTTTGTAGTTTCCTATCATATGAAAAGCTGACAAATCATTATCTTTGTGGTTCCCCAACCATATCAGATATGAATGCCAGCTT
>Ga0209510_1000834_pt1 | contig 38954 bp, 31 predicted proteins | sample BiotimSIPDNA_FD_185749 | JGI IMG/M metagenome (GOLD analysis project Ga0209510, IMG submission 185749) | Anaerobic biogas reactor microbial communites from Washington, USA - Biogas_R1 time_0 SIP DNA (SPAdes) (version 2) | ecosystem: Engineered > Bioreactor > Anaerobic > Unclassified | place...
TAAATGCGAGTGAGCGGATCCCAAAAGTTGTCTCATAGCGATCGACCACAAGCTGGTTCACACGGATTTCGCTGACTGCCACATATAGGTTGGCTGCGCTTGCCGGAAGCGGTTGCCAAAGATCCGGTTTGTCTATGGTTCCGGAGCCGGTGGAAGTTGCCGTCCTGTTTGCCTCCAGCTTCACTCCGGCGTTTTCAATCAGGAGCACCTCATTCCCGGGTTTCCGGGAGTCGGGATCCCATGTGAATACGCGGGTGGAGATATCGGCCTCGACCGCTTCCGGGCTATCATTCGAAACCGATACCTCAATCGTAACGGCAGCGCGATCCTCCGATGCTTCCGGCGTGGTGATTTTGGTGCCCCATTGGGGCACATGGATGGGGTGGGTCTTGGTCAGCCATACGTCGCGGTAGAGTCCGCCCCCGACATACCAGCGCGATGAGTTGGGGGGATTATCGAGCCGGATGGCCAACTGATTGACCTCTCCGGGATGAAGATAGGGTGTGAGATTCAGGCGCCAGGAGGCATACCCGAAGGGCCATCCGCCCACGAGCTGTCCGTTGCACCAGACCATCGCGTAGGACATGGCGCCTTCGATATCCAGAAAGATGGATTTTCCATCGTCGGACTGGGGAATGTCGATTTGACGGCGATACCAGGCTGTTCCGTGGCTGGGCAGCCGTCCCATACCGCCACCGATCGGGGCATCATCGCCCTCATAGAAGGGGCCTTTGATCGCCCAATCGTGCGGGAGGGTTACATCATCCCAATCGCTGTCGTCAAAGTCCTTTTGCACAAAAGGGAAGTCTTCCCCAGGGCTGCCCTCGGGGCGCTTGTGCCGTTTGCTGGGATCTCCGATAAAGGCATTGCCCGTCGGGAGGATCCAAGGCTTGAGAACAAATGTATCGGATTCGATGCGGACCGCTTCGGTTGGCTTTGCATCCGCAGGTAAAGCATCCCATGAGTTGCTGCGGTCATCCGGCAGAACATCGTAGATCCAAGCATCTGCATCGGATTCATTCGCGTAGCGCATGAATTTCCATCCGCTGTCGAGCAAAACGCTTTCCCTGGTGGGCACATCCGGTTTTTGTGGGGTTGTCTCTGTCGAGTGAAGGGAGCCGGCATTGAGGATCGCGGCAAGAATAAGACTGGTAAGGATGGTCCGGGGCATGTCAGGGGTTGTTTTCATGGCTTGGCTCAAACGTTTGATCCATCCCTATCATAATCTGTCTGTGGGATCACGAAAATTCATCCAATCGATGGCTTGACAGTAATGCTGGCCCACATGGAGGGGATCCCGCAATACTGGATTCAACTATCCGGATTGAACCCGGAATCTGGTGTCGGGCGGGCGGGCGATTCAGAGTTGAAAACGTTCAAGGCTGACCTCGCAAGGCAAACCGAAATATTTCCCTGCACACACCCACTCGTCGTCGACCAGCACATAAGTATAGGCGAGGTCGAGGGGAATAGACCGGAGCTTCCGGTCGGTGGACCCGGCGTAGGTGAGATCCGCTCCATTTCCCACCCGGGTTGCGCTCAAGGCTTCGTGCGACCGGAGCAGGGGGCGAGCGGTGAGGAGCACCTCAAAGAACGATCCGTGTCCGGTGTAGTGTGCCTCAGCATGGGATACCAACCAGAGTTCGAGCGTGTCACTCTCGCATTCCGAACAATAGGTAATCATGATTTCACGCTTCTTCAGATCCTCAGCCACCCGGATTGCTTCCGGTTTATCGAGATAAGCCAACTGATCCGAATGGCAGATGTGGATGGCGGATATTCCGAGAAACAGGCCGATAAGGATTCGTGGGTTCATAGCCGTGTTGTGGTGAGGGCAATGGAGTGTAACCCCTCAAGTCTCGCGCGGGAGCGCAAAAGTGTCAAGGATGACAGAATGCAGCAGCGTGTGTTCCCGGTTTTCCGGGTGAGTAAGGGAACAACCGGGAATCCGGTTGATTCCTTCGGGGTTCCCGAATCTTTGAATCAGAGCCCGCCGTCGATACCTTCTGGAAAGAAGCGTTCGATCTCGGTCCTCGCGTTTTCCGGGCTATCCGAGGCATGCGCGATGTTGCGGCGATTGTCGGTCCCGAAGTCTCCGCGGATGGTGCCTTTTTCGGCTTTGCGGGAATCCGTCGGGCCCAGAATTGTGCGCGCATGCTGAACCGCATTTTCGCGTTCGAGCACGAGCGCCATAACCGGAGCTTCAAGCATGAATGCTTCGAGCGGTGGATAGAAATCAAAGGTGACCAGATGAGCGTAGTGCTCCCTGAGCAGTTCCTTTGATAGTGACACCATTTTGGAGGCGCGAATCACGAATCCTTCGGACTGAAAACGGTCGAGAACTTTCCCCGCAAGCATCCGCTGGATGCAATCGGGTTTGAGCAAAATAAGGGTTTGTTCCATTGTAAACAAATGGGAAGCGTTGAGAAGAAGAGATGGTTCGAAGGATCAGGCGATTCCCAATACAATGCGGTCCGCCAGTCCATAGGCGATCGCCTCGGATGCGGTCATGTAGAAGTCGCGATCGGTGTCCTTACGGATTTTCTCAATGGGCTGACCGGAGGACTCCGCCAGAATGTGGTTCAGGTCATCGCGGATGCGTTCCATTTCCTTGGCCTGGATGTGAATGTCCACGGCCGGGGCCCATATGCGGCCTCCGATGAGCGGCTGATGGATCAACACGCGGGCATTCGGGTAGAGAAGGCGTTTGCCCTTCTGCGCCCCGCAGAGCAGGATGGATCCCATACTGGCCGCCATTCCGGTCACCACAACCGTGATCGGGGAGGAAATAAGCTTCATCGTATCATAGATCGCCATTCCCGCGGTAATGGAACCACCGGGGGAATTGATGTAGAACGTGATGGGCTCACCCGGATTCGTCCACTCCAGATAGAGTAGTTTCTCGGTGATATCCCGCGCGGATGCATCCGTTACCGCTCCCCACAGGAACACGGCACGCTTCTCGAGGAAGCGCTTCTGGATTTCGTGTTGGATTCCTTTCGAAGCATTGGAAACCACTTCCTCGTCTTCGGAATCATCGTCGTCGTCGTCAAATCGGGTGGATCGCATAATCGGTGTGTATTGCGTAAAATCTTGAAAGATGAAGGAGAGATGCGCGGGTGTCAACCGTAGGGGACACAGTCGGGTCAACGGAGCGCCACCAGAGCCATGCAAAGGCTGGGGAGCTCCGGTTATTCCAAACTAGTCCAGCATCTGGATGCGCCTGAGGTGACGACCGCCTTCAAAGGTCGCACCCAACCAGGCATCGACAATGCGCTTGGCCACATCGGGCTCAACCAGGCGACCGCCCATCGAAATCACGTTCGCGTTGTTGTGCTCCTTTGCCAGGCGCGCGCTGGTTTCATTCCAACACAATGCGCATCGGATGCCCTTGACCTTGTTCGCCGCAATCGCCTCGCCGTTGCCACTTCCCCCAAACACCAGACCCACATCGCATTCGCCAGCCACCACAGAACGGGCGGCGGCTTGCACAAAAGGCGGATAGTCGCAGGATGCTTCAGAATCCGTTCCGAAGTCCCGGACTTCGTGTCCAAGTCCGATCAGGTATTCCTTGATGCATTCCTTGAGGGAGAATCCCGCGTGGTCGCTTCCCAGTGCTATCTTGAGTTTCGTATTCATGAGGAAAAAAGACACATTCTTTGATCAAAATACCGGGATCTGTCAACCCGCCGTTGCTCAGTCGACGGAGTCGAGGGAGCGGGGAGAGTGGGAGCGCCCGGGTTTCCGGGACGGATTGGGGCGGAGCATACGTTTCTGGCGTTCGCGATCGCCCGCGTTTTTGGCAACGGGGATGGGTTTGTCCTCGAGATCGATGCCCGTGACATACATTGCGGCGGCGGCAGTCATGGGGAGCGGAATGAAATCCTGAACCTGTTGGAGGTTCCAATGCTGGTCGCGGAGGAAGCATTCCACGGAGCCCATTTCTTTCTCCGTGCACCCGGGAAAACTGGAGATGAAATAGGGGACAAGGTATTGTTCTTTGCCCACCTTCTCGCTGATTTGAAAGAAGGCTTCCATGAAGGCCTGAAAATCACCGGCGGGTTTGCGCATGCGTCGGAGAACAGAGGGGTCGAGGTGTTCGGGTGCGACCTTGAGGTGTCCGGATACGTGGTGTGCGATGAGCTCGCGGAGGTAGTCGGGGGTGTGGAGGGCGACATCCATGCGGACCCCCGATTGGATGAAGACGTGTTTGACGCCGGGTTGGCGTCGGGATTCTCGCAGGAGCCGGATTGCGGGCTTCTCGTTGATCTCGAAATGAGGGCAGAGTTTGGGCCAGAGGCAACTGGGCCGGTGACAGCGAAGGCATGCGTTGGTGTGGCCGTTGCGGGCGGCGTAGAGATTCGCGGTGGGCCCTCCAAGATCCGATACCGTCCCATGGAAATCCTTTTCGGATGAAAGCGCCCGGATTTCACCCATCACAGCGTCGATGCTGCGGCTGGAAAGGAACTTACCCTGATGCATGCCGAGCCCACAAAAGGTGCATCCGCCAGCGCAGCCACGGGACACGGTAATGGACTCGCGAATCGTTGCAAAGCCCGGAATCGGTTGCTGATAGGATGGATGGGGCCTGCGTTGAAACGGCAACTCGTAGAGCGCATCAAACTCGGCGGTGTTGAGGGGCTGTGCCGGTGGCTCCATGATGACAGCGCGTTGGCCATGCATCTGGATGAGCTTTTTGCCACAGAAGGGGGTCTGTTGGTGCTCGACTACCTTGGTCAGGCGCATGAGCAGCCGTGTATCGGCTTGAATCTCCTCCCATGACGGCAGGACAATGGCGTCGCTCCGGTCAATCACAGCGCTCTCTCTGGCGCCCGGCATGCGGGCGGTTCCGGGAATTCCCTCAATGGAAGTATTTCCCGAGGAAAGGCGCTGGCAGATCTCCCTTATGGCACGTTCGCCCATGCCATAGACGAGGAGATCCGCCTTGGAGTCGGACAGGATGGACGGTCGGATTTTGTCCTCCCAGTAGTCGTAATGCACGACCCGACGCATACTGGCTTCAATCCCGCCCAGAATAACCGGACATCCCGGGAATGCGCGGCGGGCCATTTGCGCGTAAACCACAGCGGCGTGGTTGGGACGTTTGCCGGCAATGCCACCCTCTGAGTAAACATCATCCTTCCGCTTGTGACGGGCGGCGGTGTAATTGGAGAGCATGGAATCAAGGTTGCCGGCGGTCACTCCCACGAAGAGCCGTGGCCGGCCCATCAGCGTGATCGAATCGATGGTCTTCCAATCTGGCTGGGCGCAGATGCCGACCCGCAAGCCTTCCGATTCGGCTACTCGCCCGATCATGGCGGCTCCAAATGAAGGATGGTCAATGTAGGCATCGCCCGTGATGATGAGTGCATCGAGTTGATCCCATCCCCGGGCACGCATCTCCGCTTGCGACATCGGGAGGAAACGGTTGTCGGTGGGCAATGCGGATGATGGACGATGGGCGGACATGGTTGCGCGGGCATTGGGAACGATGCTCAATTCCCGGATCTTGGCAAGCGTGGATCCGGAGTCGGGCTACTGTCTGCATGTTGGTCTTTGTGGATTTACGACATCTCGCGTTGGGAAGCGTCGGATAGCGTCAGTGCGACAAGGGAGGAGATTGATTATCTGGTTGTTTGTGTCATGATAATTGGTTTTTGAGATTCATGGACAATAGTGGGCGGTGTGAGGTGAAAGATGAGTTCAGCTGTGGTATGGGCGATGCGGATGGCGGGCGCATCAACTGGGATGGGTGTTCCGCATTCGGGTTCTCCTGTACGTGTTGCGGAGAGTGTTGCCGTGGGAGGATTGATATTCGCATGAACATCGAGGATCTTTGGCTCATGGCGCGTTTTATGGACCTTGGGGATACGGCGGATCTGTCCCAAAGGGGTTTGATCCGGGAGGAGCCGATCGAGGGCGGTGGCTTGCGGTATTGCATGCAGTTCAAGCAGGGATGGTTCAAGTGTTGCCCGTTTCTGGAAAACCGGCTTGAGGATTGCGGAACATTGCGGGGCTTGTGCCGCTTGCATCCGCACACGAAACCGTTGGTTTGCCTGCTCGCACCCCTGGGTCGTGAGTGGGATGAGCACACCGGGGAGAGCCAATGGTTTTTTCAGGAACCAATCTCCGGTTGCCCCGGGGTGAAATCGGGTGCGGAAAACTATGATCCCAACGCTGTTATCGCTGAATTGAGCGGTCGTTTGGACCGGGAGTCACACTACTATGGGGTCCTTGCGGAATTGCAGCGAATGAATGCGCCGGACGAGGTTTTTCGGGAGTTTCACCGGATGGAAACCCGACGGAGCGTCGATGCACACATGGAGGACTGGGAAATCCGTTTGGGCATCCGGACGTCGGGTTGATTCCCCCGTGTGAAGCGCCAGAGCGGATGAGGATGCGCCTAGGGGGTGGCGTTGGTTTCCCCGGATGCGGGGTTTCCGGTATCATCCTATCATCCGGCTGATAGTTAATAAAAGAGTCGGGAATGGGAATATACGGGGGGGGAGATACGGATGCAATGGGTAACCTAAAAGTAACCACGAATTGATCTGAAAGAATTGATTGTCTGAGGTGTTATTTTTGTCAGAGGTTGATCAGGGAAGGGAATTGGGGATTGATTGGAATGCCACTAGATTAAGGAGCTAAGGGCAGAAAAATGTCCTGAAAACATACGAATGAATAAAACAATGCTCGACCACGGTCGAATACCAATATAACGTATTGGTGTGAAATAACTTAAGCTATTGGTGATAGAAACCGGGCATTTACCCGTGTGACGGTATTCTGGGCTGCACTGGGCAGTATTGCTTTTTTCCCAAAGATTCTGTCATGGTGTTCGACCGCCACTACTGTTCATATCTCAATATTGCCCAAATGATGGCCTTGGGCATCCACTCGGTGAGTCGGCTTCATCAGGGGCGCAAGGTGGATCTACCCGAAGGCGTCAATGACAAGGTCGTCGAGTGGACAAGGCCTCTACTCTCGCGCTGTCCCGATTACATCTCCCGTGATGAATGGCAGCAAATGCCTCAAAAGCTCCATGTGCGCTACATCCGCATTTGCCTTCAACAACAAGGCTTCCGTCCCGAACACATCATCATCGCCCACAACCTCATCCGCTGGACCCTTATGCAAGCAGCATCCCGCTCCAACGTCGATCTGGACCGTTTAAGCTTCAAGGACTCTCTGGATGTAAGGCACCACTTCAAAGACAGCATATACCAGCACAAGAAGCCCGCTGATCGCAAACGCTGTTGGATCCATCTGCTCAGACTCATCGCAAATGATCCAAATCCTTTGCGTCCCTCAAGATCCGAGCCCAGAGTCATCAAAAGACGCATGAAGTGTTTCCCTTTGCTCACCAAGCCCAGATCCCCTTATTCTAGCGCCCTCGGGATTGTGTAATTCGACCTTTTCGACCTATCTGGATTCGCCATCGATGTGTGCTTGAATGGGTGGGCGACCGCAAAACATCTCTCCCGTAGTTCTTATTACATCCGATGAATAATCCTTGTCCTGTGTCTGGGCTGCTCCTATCTTTTCTCATAGGTGGTTTCCTTTTTGTTTTGTTGTCTCCGCCAATCCTTGAGGTTCTGCGGAGGTGAAACCATCGCCATTTTCCAACAATCCATTGGAGTTTTTCCTGCAAAAACTCTACTCAGGGATCTAACATTAACGACATAAACAGTTTCCCATACCCTTACCTGACCTATGGTTCCACTAGACCATTCCAATACCGCTCCCAATCCCCCGTTTCCTGAGTTGGAAGTCCGGAGGCTCAGAAACGAACTTGCACCTGGATTGATCGACAACACGATCGTGATCCTTGTGGCAATGAAACCCGAAGCCATGCCGATTGTTGAGGCGTTGGGAATGGAATTAGTCGGACGCTTGCATCCATGCTACCCGATTGAACACTATTCGAGTGAAAAACAGCCGCATATCCATCTGGTTATTAACGGTGTTTGTCCCCGGTTTGGGGTTGACAATGTGGCTTCTCAGCCGGCGACAATTGCTGCGTTTCTTTGTATTGAAAAACTTCATCCCAGCATCCTTCTGAATGCTGGAACAGCAGGAGGTTTTCAATCGGCGGGCTCGTCTATCGGCGACGTATACTTGAGTTATCCAAAGGTCTATTTTCACGATCGGAGAATTCCCATTCCCGGTTTTCAAGAGTTTGGACTTGGATCCTATCCCTGTCCGGATGTGCGGCCGATTGCAAAGGCACTAGGGGTAAAAACCGGATCGGTTTCGACTGGAAACTCCTTGTCTTCGATAACGGAGGATTTGGACATCATGAAGGGCTACGAAGGGAGGGCAAAAGACATGGAAGCTGCTGCGATAGCATGGGTTGCGGAGCAGCATCATGTGCCGTTTTTCGCAATCAAGGCGATTACGGATCTTGTTGATACTGATAAGCCTGTTCAGGAGGCGTTTTTGGAAAATCTGGTGACAGCATCTGCGCACCTCGCTTTGAAGACGGTTGATGTCGTGGAGTATCTCGAGTCATATGGGCTTCCGTCAGTGGATGGAACCGAAACGCGAGGCCATCGATCCACGACTCTCAACGAGCGAGAGCCAACCGCAAGCCGCAAAGACATCCAAGCAAGAGGGATTTTAAAACCGGCAGCGAGGCCGTGAGGCCGAAGTCATCGTCGTGGGCGAAGCCCATTCGACTAAGCTCATAATCAAGCCCATCCAACGAGGGATGTTAGATACAAAGAACTGATTAACAACGTCCGGGTGTTGGGCTCACTAAGATCAGCTGCGAGGACCACGATGCCTTGATCGGAGTCGAGGGGCGCAGGATTGATGATTATTTCCGAAGCTGCGTGGTATTGAGATGGGGAGTGGGAATGGAACAAAGACGGAACAGGTAAGCTTTCCGCTACGGGGAGAGGAACTTGTGGGTTTTATGCCACATGAAGTATCTTCAGATTGGTAATTGGAGGAGATGTGGGGGGACAAAAAAGGCGGTCGGCACGGGAAGTGCAAACCGCCTTTGGTTAAAAGAACACTGTAATCCGGTTTTTGCCGGATACAGCAGGGCGATCAGAGGCTGTCGCCGAAGTCCTTGCGGAACTTTTCCATGAGTTTGACGGGCCAGTCGTTGATGGGCTCGAGTCTTCCGAGGAAGAAGCGCAGCACTGCGGGTTCTTCCACGAAGCGCAACCCACCGATGAGTTCGCGGTTTTGATACAACCACTGCATGCGGTCGGAAGCGTATTTCACCTGGGAAAGGGTGAATACACGACGGGGCATGGCGAGGCGAAGCAGTTCAACGTCCGCCAGCACATCGTTTCCGTTTTTGTCACGCACGCTGGAGATGGTGCCTCTTTCCATTCCGCGCACGCCTGAAGCGATGAAGAAGGCGGCGGCCAGAGCGCCGGCCGGGTATTGGGACTGCGGCACGTGGGAGAGAAATCCGCCGGCATCGACGTGGCATCCGAGGCCTCCCGGAGGGGTGATGACCGGCACTCCGGCTGCGTCGAGTTCCTCGACGATGTAGCGGATGAAGGAGGGGGACTGGCCGATCACGGTGTCGTCCGTGGTTTCGTAGAGTCCGACCGCCATCGCCTCAATTTCACGCACCGACATCCCTCCATAGGTCAGGAACCCTTCATAGAGGGGGATGAGATCCTTCATTTTGTTGAAGAGATCCATGCGGTTGGTCGCAATCGCCCCGCCGCGGGTGGAGCTGACTTTGCGACTTGAGAAATAGATCATGTCCGACAGGCCGCACATTTCGTGCAGGATATCGATGATCGGCTTGTTGGAGTATCCTTCTTCGCGCTGCTTGATAAACCAGGCATTCTCACCGACCAGGCTGACGTCGAGAACGAGCATGATACCGTGCTGGCGGGTGATTTCCCTGACCTCACGCATGTTGGCCATGGAGAAGGGCTGACCGCCGATGAGGTTGGTGGAGGCCTCCATTCTGACGTAGGGGATGCGGGCCGGGCCGTACTTCTGGATCACGTCCTTGAGCTTGGCGGTGTCGATGTTGCCCTTGAACGGATTGGTGCTCTTGATCTTGAGCGCTTGATCCGTGAAGATCTCGAGGATTTCACCGCCGTTGATGTCGATGTGGGCTTTGGTGGTGGTGAAGTGGTAGTTCATGGGGACCACATCGCCCTGTTTCACGAAGGTCTTGGAAATCACGTTTTCAGCGGCGCGACCTTGGTGAACCGGAAGCACGAGGCTCATGCCAAAGACATCCTTGATCGCCTTCTGCATGCGGGTGAAGCTGGCGGATCCCGCATACGCATCGTCGGCCACCATCATGGAACCCAGCTGCTGATCGCTCATCGCATTGGTTCCGCTGTCGGTCAGCATATCGAGGAAGATATCCTTGGTCTCGAGAAGAAAGGTGTTGAATCCGGCTTCACGGATAGCTTCCAGGCGCCTTTCTACAGGACGGAGATGGAGCTTCTGAACGATACGCACCTTGTGCAGTTCAAGCGGGATATTTTCGCCACTGAAAAAGGCGACGCGTGGAGAGGCATTATTTTCTGACATATTATTCTGAGTGGGATAATGAAAAAAAGAAGGGCGAGCGTGTGGTTTTGCTCGGCCTGAATGTGCCATTGAGGCTCATAACCTGCCGTGCGGGGATCCCATACACGATCGTCCGGATGGGGCGGGATGATTCAGCGCATTCGCGTCGTTGGCAAGCTAAACTGAAGGGTAGACTTGATTTTGAAATATCAGGGTTTCCTGCCGCCGGGATGATTATCAGGTTTGGGCATGGCGCGCTGATGCGACTTGCACAGGGGCGGACACTCTGACAAACAGAACCGGAGCATGGAGCAAGCGGCACATTCTTCGGCTACAGACAGACATAAAGGAGCATTGAGGGCTCTGGCGGGCTTCGTATGGAGTCACGGCTTTCTGATCTGCCTTTTTTCATGTATCGGGCTGGCCCACCTCTTTCCGGAAGTAGGAAAAAAGGGTGGGGTGCTGAGAACGGACATTCTGGCTGGATACGGTGTGTGGTTTGTGTTTTTCAGTCTGGGGTTGACGCTTCCGCGTAAACAACTGATTGCCGGATTGGTCCAGTGGAGGATCCATGTGTTGATCCAGATTTGGATTCTGATGGTTTCTCCGTTGCTGGCATGGATCATTCTGGCATTGGCTCCCGGCGAACAGGCTCCGGCGATGCGGAACGGGCTGTTGTTGTTGTCTTTCCTGCCCACCACGGTGTTTTCCTCGATTTTGTTCACCCAAAGGGCCGGAGGGGATCCGGTGATCGCGATCGTGAACTCCGCACTGTCCAACGTGCTCGCGGTATTCACGATCCCGTTGATGTGCGCGTTTTTGATCAGTGAACCGATAACCGGCGGGCTATCGGTGGCAGAGGCAATCCTGAAGCTTGCGCGCACGATCCTGATCCCGCTTGCCCTCGGAATGCTGTGCCGCCCGTTTCTTCGCACCTGGGTTGACCGCTTCAAAAGGGCCATCAAGTGGGTGGACTACGCGGTCTTGTGTATGATCGTATTTGCCGCTTTCTCGAACAGCGTATCTGACGGGCTCTGGACGAAGTATGACTGGCCGATCACGCTGGAGGCCTTTTTGCTCACGACGGCGTTCCTGGCGATCCAAATCGGTCTGGTAATGTGGTTACGCAAACGGGTGCCCACGAGTCAAGCGGTACGGTCGGCGATCTTTTTTTCGAGCACGCAAAAGGCATTGGCAACCGGAGGACCCATTCTGATGACGCTGTTCGGCGCATCACCTAACATGGGCATGATCATTTTCCCGCTGCTGATTTACCATCCTGTCCAGCTCATGATTGCCCCCGTGATCGCGCACCGGTTGCGACGCACGGAGAAGTAAGTCATAATCTCGCGCAGGGCCGTGAGTGGGAGACGCTATTTTGAGGCAACTCCCCATGAATTCCAATGGACAAGACTGGAATCAAAGGTGTCTTTGGGGCCACATTCCTCCGCCGGATGGCCAATGGCAATCAGGGCAAACGGAATTACAGTCTCCGGAAGATCGAAATACCGGCTGAGCGAAGTCACATTGGCCGTTGTCGGGTATACTCCGACCCAAACCGCTCCAAGCCCGGACGCATGAGCCGCCAACAGGATATTCTGCGCCGCGCACGAACAATCCTGAACCCAGTAGCCATCCACCTTCAGGCGGGACATATCGCCACACACCAGAATCGCCAGCGGCGCTCCCGCCACCAAGCCGGCGTGGGTGTGAGCCGTGGGGATCGCCTGGAGTTTGTCGCGATCTGTGACGACCACATACTGCCAGGGTTGCTCATCAATCGCCGAAGGCGCATGCATCGCGGAGCGCAGGAGGGTGAGGACCTGCCCGTGATCGATCGGGTCCGGCTTGAACGAACGTATGCTGCGGCGGGTCAGGATGGCATCAATGGTATTCATAAGGGAGAGAAGAATCAAAGGATTAGGGTTTGTCTTTACAATACCAAAGCGCCATCGTTATACCCGATACCAGAACAACGCCCACCCGGATCCATCCACCGGAGAACCATCAGAATATGGGCTTAGTGAGGCATATACTCCAACCGCTTTGTCAGCATGATTGTTCATATGATTGGAAACGCCCGTTTCCGACCCATCGAGGGCGAAACTGGGCAACCTGCGATTGATCAGGCCATCGCAACCTTTAGAGCTGCGGCTGACCGGTGCGCGGAGTCGCCGGATTACAGGTTTTCGAATGGCGATATCTGGGCCTATGAGGCGGTTGAGCGCTATGATCCAACGCTGTTCAAACGGATCGTGAAGCTGATCCGGAAACGTCAATGGAGTGTGATCAACGGCTGTTTCACGTTACCTGATCCGGATACCCAGACCTATGCCGGGTGGGTCAAGCAATTCGAGATCGGGATCGGGTATTGCCGGGAGAAACTGGGAGTGGTTCCAAAAGTATTTTTCCATCCGGAACTCCGGTCGCTTCCGGCGTTCGTGCCTGACTTGCTAGCGAGGTTTCATTTCCAAGGGATGTTCATCTACTTACCGGATTGGCCTGAATCACTACCTTCCCCATTATTCCGATGGAAAGGACCGGAGGGCGGCGAAATACTGTGTTCGAGAATCCATCCGAACCACCTCACGCGGAGCGACGATCTCTATGGTCATCTCATGGAAGCCGTGGAGAATGGCAGCCTCATGCTTGGCCATGTGCCTTGTCCCTATGGATTGGGCCCATGGGGTGGAGGTCCAACGAAGGCAAACATCGAATACCTGAGGCAGCACAAGGACGCCTTCAGGGATGTCCTTCTCAAGTTCAGCTCTTATGAGGAATTCATGAGTGAGGCCTTCCTGATGTCCGACAGTTTTCCGGTCGTGGAGGGACGGATTGGACGTGTTGGGAGAGACAAGCCGGCCTGTGGAAGTCTGAAGTCTCGGAGGAAACAACTCAGGGCCGAAGTGTTGGCCATGCACACAGAAGTTATCCCGGGCATGATTACCGACAAGGGTCGGAAGAACGAGGCCGCATTGAAGAATGAAAGCATCTGGAAGGATCTGTTGATGGCGGAATCCTCGTTTTTGGATGAAGGGACACGCGGCTGTGAACCTGCCTTGGAACGGCTTCGATCAAGAGCGGAGACCAATGCCATGGAGTTGATTCAGCAAGGGATTCTCGATTGGATGGTCCACCGGAACACGCAAAGCCACCACCAGCAGATCCTGATCGAGGATTTGGCAGGCCGGATCGGGAAAGCTAATGAGAGTTGGGTGGAGGCCGTCGCGCATCTGGATGGAGACTGCTGGGGCTCGAGGATGCTCTGTGATTTGGGTGGGAAGCAATACCCGGTGCAACTGATCGCCGATGAACCCGGAGCGGTTCGACTTCTGACAAAGGTTCCGGTTGATGTGAGTGGACGTTTTGAAGGGCTGATTCGAATACCGGGAACGATGGATGAGCCGGTCGCCAATGCAAAGAAGGATTCTGGCGTATTTTCGCTTTCAGCGAACTCGATTTCCAACGGTCTCGTGAAGGCGACCTCGAAAAAGGAGGGTCTTCTGGATTTGTCGGATGGGGAAGCGAAGGGCACCCGATCGAACACCATCGAAATCACTTTTTCCGTGGATGGAGCGCAGGGAGCCGATCCGGAAGCGGGATGGTCGTGGAAACCATGGCAGCTTGTGGAGGAAGGTTCTTTGCGAGCGGTGTGGCAGGCGGTTGGATCTTTTGACAACAGTAAACTCGTGGTCCGCGTAGAAATCCATGAAGGGGAGAATCGGGTGAAGTTGCACCTGACGGTGGATTGGAATCAGTTGGACTCTGCTTTGGACTTAGTTGTAAAGGGTGCCAACGCACAGGAGAATTCTCTTTCATGTGGGTTGGCAAAAGGAGAATCCCGGATTCGTGCGGATGGCCAATGGCACCCCTTTCAGAACTGGCTGAGGCTGGAAACGCCGGAACGCGTGTGGGCGCTGGTATCGCCGGATTTATTAGAGGGAAAGATTCGAAAGGATGACCTGTACCTGCGGATCGCAGATGAATGCTTGAGGGACGGGACAGGCGGGTGTCTTGAAGGCGTCGGATCAGGTTTCCACAAGGTCGCGATGGAGTGGATTCCTGGGCAAAAACATGAGGGTCAACAACTTACCCGTTTGGCGTGGAGCCTGATCATGAAACCTTCGGTTGCATTCTCTTACGAAGGAATGCAGCGCCCGGTGTGGGGAAACCGTCCACCTCCGCATCTTTGGACTGAGAATGAAAAGAGGGCGATCAGGGATGGGCAAATGCGGCACCTTTCTTCTACGGACACTTCCACCTGAAGACGGATCGGATAAATCGTGTTTCTGAAGTTTTCGACAATGACGCCGATTGATCGGATGAACCTTTCGATGCATTTCTTTACATGAACCTTGGACTCACAGGAGACATCGGATCCGGCAAGTCAACCGTGCTGAGGATCTTCGCTTCTCTCGGATGGAATACGTTTTCAGCCGATGAAGCGGTGCATCGTCTGCTTTCCTCCGATCCGGACACGATCCAGGAAGTGTCGGCGCGTTTCGATTCAGGCATATTGAACCCTGACGGGAGCGTGAATCGAAAATCCCTCGGGGCACTCGTATTTGGCGATCCATCCGCTCTTGAGGCCCTTGAAGCCATCCTTCATCCAAGAGTCAGAGCTGATTGGAAGGAGTTCTTGCGGCACCACGAGGGAGAGCTGAATGTCGTCGAAATACCACTGCTGTTTGAAAAAAGGCTTGAAAACGATTTCATGTTTTGTGTTACAGTATGGGCACATTCGGATGTGAAGATCCGAAGGCTGGAGCAAAGGGGAATGGACCTCGCCGCTATTAAACGACGCATAAACGCCCAGCTACCACAAAACACCAAAGCAACCCTTTCTCATTTTGTACTACTAAACAACGGTTCGATAACCTTTTTGGAGGATCAGATTCGTCTGCTGACGGATAGGCTCCGGCCCAAAGGTTGTTCGTAAGGAGCCGAACGGCTTCCGGATTTGCTTGGATGCAGGTGATCATAAGCCTTCACGGAAACAGGCATTTCCCCAATCGCACACCCAATTATCCATCATGACTGATTCAAACGAAACTGAACAGGGCCAAACGGAAGGAAAATCTCCCATCGCAACTCCGCGCAAACCATCCACGCGCAGACCAAGGAAGCCTCGCGCGGAAGCATCCGAAGCACAGGCGGATACGGCAGTCCCCGCGGTGGTTGCTCCAAGCGAAGCCCCTGCAAAAGAAGCGGCTATTGTAGCCCAGTCAGATGGATCGGAGCGGAAGAATCCAGCCAGAGGGCCACGCCGCAATCGCTCGGAAACACCCAAACCGCCGAAAACGGAAGCCCAACGGGAATTGTTGTTCAGTTCGGACGATGAAGACAACAACCGTCCAGTGGAAAGCAGTCCGGAACTCCAGCCATCATCGGGCCCAATGGATCGGGATGATGCCGGCTCCGAAGAATCGCGGGAACGCAACCATCCGCAGCAACGCGAGGAAAGAAGTCAATCGGAACCCCCCGCAGATGCGGGCTCAAGGGATCAAGGTCAACCTCAGCAACAGCGGAACCAAAATCAGGGGCAAGGGCAGGGACGCGACAGGGGTGATCATGGCGGACGTCCGGACCGTCAGGGATTTCAGCGCCAGGGCGGAGGACATCAGGGGCGGGATTTCCGGCCCCGCTTTGACAATCGCAATGACCATCAGGGCCGGCATGATGGAGGAAACCGTGGCCCCCAACACTCCAACAACCCCCAGATGCAGAACAAGAAGAAGAATCTGCCACCCTGGAAAAACAAGGTTGTGGACAAAAAGCCGAGGAGGGAACGTTTCAACATCGACGGACTGAATGCGGAGGTGGACGATCAACTCGACCTGGGCAACCTGACCGGATTGCAAGCGCTGCAGACATTGGAAGGCATCCAGTCCCTCATGGAGCCAGCGCCGATTGCTGCTGAGGAGGGATCGCATGCTTCCGATGAATCCACAACAATTGAAGCGGCTCACACTGAAGTTGCTTCCGCTGAAGCAGCTTCCGTATCAACGGAAGCCCTTGACCTCAGCGAAATCTACAACATGCCGCTGGAAGCCTTGCGGGCAGTTGTGCATCAGTTTTCTCCGGATATTCCGTCTGGATCGAATCGCAAGACTCTGATCGAAGCGTTGCTCAAGCACGCGTTTTCGAACCGCAGAGTGATCACTGTCCGAGGAGTTCTGGAAATCCTTGGAGACGGAAACGGACTCTTGACCTATTCATCCGACAGCTACCGGATCAGGGCCCTCAGTGCGTTTGTTCCAGCCTTTTTTATCCGTAAGCTCGCGCTTAAGAGGGGGCATGACATCCTGGCCCGGATCATACCGGCGGTTGAGGACTCCACATGTCCGCTGGTCACCGGGATCATCGAAGTGCAGGGCACGACGGCCGAGCAAGCTGGCCAGATCATTCCTTTTACCGAGCAAATCCCGTATTATCCTCTCCGCCGTATTCTTCTGGAATGCGACAAGCAGGAGGAATCCAACAAAGTGTCCATGCGGGTGGTTGACTTGATTTCCCCGATCGGTTTCGGACAAAGAGGCCTGATCGTGGCACCGCCACGAACAGGGAAAACGGTCCTGCTTCAAGGCATGGCGAATTCGATCCAAACGAATTATCCAGATGCACACCTCATTGTTCTTCTGATTGATGAAAGGCCTGAAGAAGTGACCGATTTCCGCAGGCGCGTGAAAGGTGAGGTGGTTTCTTCCACTTTTGACGAATCGGCTGAGAGCCATGTCCATGCAGCCGAGATGGTGATTGAAAAATCGAGGCGCATGGTGGAGGCCGGTAAGGACGTTGTGATCCTGCTCGACTCTATCACGCGTCTGGCACGCGCCTACAACACGGTCATGCCCAGCAGCGGTAAGATCCTCTCGGGTGGTGTGGAAGCCAATGCGCTGCAAAAGCCCAAGCGCTTCTTCGGATCGGCGAGAAACATTGAAGGTGGCGGCAGCCTGACCATCATTGCGACCGCTCTCGTCGAGACCGGCAGCAAGATGGACGAAGTGATCTTTGAGGAGTTCAAGGGTACGGGCAACATGGAGCTGCACCTCGACCGCGCGCTGGTAGACAAACGTATCTTCCCCGCGCTCAGCATGGAAAAGAGCGGCACCCGCAAAGAAGAATTGCTCTACCATCCCGATGAGTTGAACAAAGTGTACTCACTCCGTAGAGCGATGAAGGGAGTCCCCTCGACAGATGCAATGGAAATGCTGATATCGAAGGTGAAGAAAACCGGAACCAACGCCGAATTTTTAATGACAGTTAATCGCTAGTCATTATAGAAGGAGCTGTGGGATTTGCTCACAGCTACATTATCCGGATTTTGGAAAAGCATCAGTTCATCCAGCCAGATGAGGCCGGTGAGCTACTGGATGGAGTTTGCGCCGAAGCGGATTACTTTGAGCGGGAACGGTTGCTCTATGAGTCATTTTGTCTGAGCCGAACGGAGGAGTCGAATGCCGGAATCCTTGGAAGTCTGGCGGCTGAACTTGATGTGACAGTGATCGATGGATGCTCCCACCCGGATCCGGAGTTGATAACTGACCGGATTTCTGAAACGCAGGCTGAGAGGATGCGTATTCTTCCATTATGCATCGGAGCGGATGATTCGGTGCAGGCCGCGGTGTGCTATCCCTGGCAAGAGGTTCATTGCGAATTGCTCTCCCAAAAATATGGGAGAAGGATTGAGCCCAGGCTCACAACTCCAGGCCACTGGAAGCGGCTCATGGAGGCGGCCTTTGGAACCCGACCATCGGAGGTGAATGACGGAAACAGTCCTCTTGATTTGGAGAACAAGGACAGTGTGTCGGGATACATTGACTGGATGGTAGGGGACGCGATCGAAAGAGGAGCGTCGGACATCCATCTTGAGCAAACAGCAGTCGGGGGGCGTGTCCGCTATCGATTGGACGGGGTTCTATGTGTGGTGGATGCTCCCCAGAAAGAATTATCGCAGGCCATCTCTGCCCGTATGAAGCTTCTGAGCGGGATGAATCTGGGTGAGAAGCGACTGCCGCAGGACGGAAGCATGACCTTCCTCCACGCCGGGACCAACGTGGACTGCCGGGTTTCATCGATTCCCTCTCTCCATGGAGAATGCCTTGCGATCCGGTTGCTCATGGACAACTCCGCAAACAGAACCTTGGATGATCTGGGCATGGATGCTGGGGAGCGGCAAACCATCGAAAGGGTAATTCAACGTTCGGATGGGCTATTTGTGGTCTGTGGGCCAACTGGTGCAGGAAAATCGACCACCCTTTACGCGGCTCTCCGTGCGATGGATCCGGACCGTCAGAAAATCATCACGGTGGAGGATCCTGTGGAGTCAGTGGTTCATGGTGTCAATCAGGTGCAAATCAACAAAATGTCCGGTATGACATTCGCGTCGGCTCTGCGCTCCATTCTGAGGCAAAATCCCGACTCGATCATGATCGGGGAGATAAGGGATCGCGAAACCGCATCGATAGCGGTGCAAGCCGCGTTCACCGGGCACGCTGTCTTCACCTCGCTCCATACGAAAGATGCTTTGGGGGCCGTGATTCGCATGCGTGATCTTGGGGTCGAGTCCTATCTATTGAGTGCCGCCTTCCGGGGAGCGATGTCCCAGCGATTGGTCAGAAAGATGATCCCGGAACAGCGGATTCCCTACACGCCGGATAGGGGATTAAGGCGGGCATTGGGCGAACCCGTCCACGATACCGCGGGTGCCGGTCAAAAACCACTCATTTTCTGGAAAGCAGGAGTGAGCGACAATGCATACAGAGGGAGAACGGGAATATACGAAGCTTTCCAAGCCGATGACACGTTTCTCCGATTGGTGCACGATGGGGAATCCCGCAAACGTCTGGCCCTCCACCTTGCCGACACCGGATTCATCTCCATGAGGGAGAATGCCTGGAACAAAATCGTCAATGGAGTGACTTCGGCAGAAGAAATACTTGCCGTGCTGGGCATTTCTTCAGATGATTTGTTTAGCACCGATGCTTAACCCGATCGGAGGACTTCAAACATACCCTTAACGTTTTCTACGTAACAACGCATAACAGAGGCAGATACCATGAGTTATCAGATGAATGAGCTTTTGGAATTGATGGTGGATGAGAATGCATCCGACCTTCACATCCATGTCGGTCAGCCCCCCTGTTTTCGGATCAACGGAACCATCACCCCGGCGGATGGTCCGGCACTTACCCCAAAGGATACGGAAGAGCTCGTGGATGCAATCGCATCCGAACACCACATTCAGAAGATCAAGACTGTTGGGGGGGCGGACTTCGGATTTGCTTTCAGGGATAGAGCACGGTTCCGCGTGAATGCGTTCAAGGCGAAGGGAAGCTTCGAAATTGTTCTGCGACAGATTCCCAATGATATTCTGACGCTCGGACAGGTGGGACTTCCGGACAAGATGAAGGATCTATTGATGAGACCCAGAGGCTTGTTTCTGGTAACAGGGCCCACTGGATCCGGAAAGTCAACGACTCTTGCGTCCATGATCGACTGGATCAATACGCACCGGGAGGATCATGTGATCACGATCGAAGACCCGATTGAGTATTATCACACACACAAGAAGTGCATCATTACCCAGAGAGAAGTCGGTATTGACGTCTCTTCTTTCGCGGAAGCGATCCGCTCAGGTCTTCGACAAGACCCGGACGTCATTCTAGTGGGGGAAATGCGTGACCTTGAAACTATCGAGACTGCGATTACCGCAGCTGAAACCGGGCATCTGGTTTTTGCGACCCTGCATACCACCGGGTCCGCCAGGACGGTAGACCGTATTGTTGACGTTTTCCCGTCAGGGGCAAAAGACCAGATCAGGACCCAGTTGGCTTCTTCCATCATCTGCGTGCTCTCGCAGGTGCTGTGCAAGAAAATCGGAGGGGGCCGGGTGGCGGCTTTCGAGATCATGATCACGACGAATGCTATTGCCCAGCTCATTCGTGAAAACAAGACGTACCGCATCACTTCTGACATTCAGACCGGCGCACGCTTTGGGATGATCACGCTCGATGACCACCTGCGCAGTCTTTACAATCAGGGAATCATCGACGCCAACGAAGCCATCGTCAAGTCGCAGTTCCCGAACGAAATGCGCGAGAAGCTCATGGCTTGATGTCCGTCGGGATGGTCTCATCCCTGACCTTGAATACAAAGCGCTTCTGCATGGGGTCATAATCCGGCGTGAAAGGGACTCAACAAGCTGTGTCGACACCCGTCGGAGACGGTCAGGATCTGATGGGTTATGTGCAGCATTTGTTGATCGATGCCGTGAACCGCGGGGCATCGGATCTGCACATAGAACCACAGAAAGACGGTGTCCGGGTCCGGCAGCGTGTGAACGGAAGTTTCGTCTCTGCCGCATGGATTGATCCACACCTTTATCCGGCGGTTTTGTCCGGTATAAAGGTCATGAACGGTGCGGACATAGCTGAGTTCAGAATTCCGCAGGATGGAAGAATGACGTTAAATGCAGGGGATCGACGGGTTGATGTGCGAATGTCCACTTTGCCCACCCGTTTTGGAGAAAGCGTAGTGCTCAGATTTCTGGATCGAATGAGGGTTGGGCTTTCGATGGACGCGCTCGGAATTCCGGAAGCCGAGCTGGGGAGGATCCGGAGTGCCCTCACGCAACCCAGTGGAATTATCCTTGCTACCGGCCCGACTGGAAGTGGAAAAACCACCACCTTGTATTGTGCAATCCAGGAAATCAATCGTCCGGAACTGAAAATTCTCACCGTTGAGGATCCTGTGGAATACGCGCTTGAAGGGATTGTTCAGGTTCCCGTCAATACCGCGATCGGGTTGGATTTCGCCTCGGTTCTCCGTGCCTTTTTGAGGCAGGATCCGGATGTCATGTTGATTGGAGAAATCCGGGATGAGGAAACCGCGTCAATCGGAATTCATGCGGCCATGACCGGACATCGGGTTCTCAGCTCGCTCCATACCCAGGACACAGCGAGCGCAGTTGTGCGAATGGTCGATATGGAAATTGAGCCGTTTCTGCTTGCGGAAACCCTGTCCGGGCTTGTGGGGCAACGCCTTTTGCGGAGAATCCCGGGTCATCTCAAAGAATGCTACGAGGCATCCGATGAGCAGAGGGCGGCATTAGCGAAGGACGAAGATCAGGGACCGCTTACTCTCTGCAGAAAGGCAGTTCTGAAGGGCCCGAACACAAAGGAAACATACGATCATACCTTTCACGAGCGAATAGGCATATTTGAAGTCATGATCCCGAACGATGCTATCCGGGAGTGTGTGATCAACAAATCTCCCGGGCAGGTGATCCGATCAATAGCCTCGAAAAACGGTATGACTTGCCTGCGGGAACATGCCCGGAAACTGGTTCTTCAAGGCGAGATCGAGTTTTCGGAAATGATTCTGCAAACAGTTTGATCCGGTGAGACCTCCGGCATCTTGTCCCTGACTTGGAAAAAGATGATCCGAATGTGACGCTGCTCAGGAATCGCACCTGAAAATGAGCGTGCTCATAGCTGGAAGATTCACCATGGCCGAGCAGGGAAGGTTATCCCATGGTTGATGATCCGCAAAGATCGCACCCATGTTACCTGCCCCGAATCCGCCATAGTCGCCCGCATCCGTGTTAAGGCATTCCGTCCATTTACCCGGATAGGGTAGTCCCAATCGGTATCCTGTGCGGGAAACGGGAGTTGCATTCATTGCAATGGCATAGGTTGATCCTGGACGGCTGCCAAGGCGAAGCATGCTGAATACGCTGTTTTCACTGTCGTGGCAATTGATCCACGAAAAGCCATCGGGACGGTGATCCCGTTTCGCCAAATCCGGATCGGACGAATACCAGCGATTCAGATCTCGAATGAGCTTTGCGATCCCCTCGTGGTCTCTATATTGAAGCAAATGCCAGTCCAGACTATTATCGTAACGCCATTCGCGGCTTTGGCCGAACTCGGAACCCATGAAAAGGGTCTTTTTCCCTGGCCATGCCCACATGAAAGCATACAGGGCACGTAACTGCCGAGCCTTTTCGGAAATGGACCCGGCCGCCATCTTTCCCAGCATGGACCCCTTACCGTGGACCACTTCGTCATGAGAGTAGACAAGCACGAATGATTCCGAATACTGGTAGATCATCCCGAAAGTCAGCTCATCATGGTGCCACTTCCGATAGATGGGATCTTTCTGGAAATAGGAAAGGGAATCGTGCATCCAGCCCATGTTCCATTTGAAATCGAAACCAAGTCCGCCTTTTGCGGTCTCATGGGTGATGCCACCAAACGCGGTAGACTCTTCCGCGATCGTGATGGTGCCCGGAAAATCCTCATGAACCGCATCATTGACGAGTCGCAGAAACTCAATCGCCTCGATATTCTCACGACCGCCATACCGGTTTGGAATCCATTCGCCTTCCTTCCGTGAGTAGTCCAGATAGAGCATAGATGCCACGGCATCCACACGCAGTCCATCAACGTGGAACCGATCGAGCCAACAAATCGCGCTGCCCAATAGAAACGATCTGACCTCATTCCGGCCGAAATTGAAAATAAGGGTGCCCCAATCCTGATGTTGTCCCTGCCTCGGGTCGGAATGCTCGAAAAGGTGCGTTCCATCAAATTCGGCCAGCGCAAAACTGTCCTTCGGGAAATGCCCGGGAACCCAGTCAATGATCACCCCAATGCCATGCTGGTGAAGGGTATCCACCAGGAACATGAAATCGAGCGGATCTCCGAAGCGGTTGGTCGGCGCATAGAATCCGGTGACCTGATAGCCCCACGATCCGGCAAACGGATGCTCAGCGAGTGGCATGAACTGAACATGGGTGAACCCGTGATCCTTCGCATACTTTGCAAGTTCATACGCGACCTCCCGATAGGATGGGGGACGACTTGCATCCTCAACGATCCGACGCCATGATCCCAGATGCACCTCATAGATGCTAACCGGTTCGTCCTTCCAGTTTCGCGTCGCCCGACGCTCCATCCACTGCTGATCGCCCCACTGATAACCGGACGAGTCAAAAATGATGGATGAATTGTGTGGAGGGGATTCAAAATAGCTTCCGAACGGATCGGATTTCAAGATCAACTGACCTTCCGCACCGAGGACTTCGTATTTGTAATAGGTACCAACCTCAAGCCCGGGAACGAACAACTCCCATATTCCACTCGATCCCAGAATCCGCATCGGGTGGTATCGACCATCCCATTGGTTGAAGTCGCCAACCACTGAAACCCTTTTCGCACTTGGTGCCCAGACCGCAAAAGCCACCCCGCTGATGCCGTCGATTGTCCTGAGATGAGCTCCGAGTTTGGTGTAGGGACGACGATCCGAACCTTCGTTGAAATAATAGATACCCTTCTCATCAATCGAGGGGAGAAAACTGTAGGGGTCGTAGAACTGGCGGATCTCGCCATTGGCCTGTTCCACGCGCAGACGATAGGTGAAGAAATCATTTCTCCCCTGGATCGTTACCTCATACAGCCCTTCCGGCGATATGCGTGCCATCGGATACCGGCGTTCCGGATCACCATGAATGTCCACGACCTCACAGGATCGCACATTACGAAGGAAAGCACGCACGACCATCGCTTCGTTCCCCTTGGCGTGCATTCCAAGGTAGGCGTGCGGATCCGGATGGATGGCTTTCAGGAGCTTTTCGGAATCGGAAGTTTTCGATTTCACAGTTTGGAATTAAGGTTTCATTCTCGTGTGGAAGCAATGCTTAATGATGGACGGAAGAGGGACTCTCAGCAATCCGAATCCCAAATCCACGAAGATAAAACTGTCTTAGAACGCGGATTCGATTGGTTTCGTTCAAGGAATGCTGTGAGAGTGAACAGTTTGACGCTTGAACTTGCTGAGACCTTATTCATAATCCGCGCCATGGAATTTCAGCAACTCATCATCCGTTCCAACCGCTATCTCGCTGCATCATTATTGGAATCCAAGCTGATAAAAAGCGAGCATGTCGAAAAGGCCAATGCCCGGCTGCTCGGTTCCATTCAGGCTGGGAATTACAAGCAGGCTTCACTTCTGAGTATTTTAATATACGACCTCCAAGTCCTGGATGAGGCCAGCCTGATTGATCTCGTGATCGACACACACAAGATCGGAGTGATCAGCCTTGGAAACCTTGAATTGAAGAACAAGGTTACCACTGAATCTTCGCTCGAACTTTGCTGGTCCACTTGGAGTCTTCCTTTCGATACGCTGGACGAGTGTGTATGCATCGCTTCCTGCTACTATCTCAGCAAACCTGCGGTGGATCATTGGGAGAAACTACTCAACCGTCCGGTGATCTGGTATGCCACTTCTCTGAACTCAATGGCTATGGCCTTGGAAAAACTCGAAACACAGGCGACGCAGCCAGTTACTTGATTCATTGCCAGACGCTGCAGGACTTCGACCCGCGACAAAAACGATACCCCCATTTTCACATAATCCTTAAGAAGGACATGGTCCGGTCGATTATCCAGAGAGTTGACAATTCTTTTTTCTCAGTCACCCAAATTTAATAATACCCATCCATGCCCGGCAGAATTCTAATTGTAGACGACGACGACGATTTCAGAGGTCTGCTCAAAGACGTGTTCACGCAGGCAGGACATACCGTCACTGCTGTCAACAGTGCCCACAATGCTTTGGGGGAGCTCAGTCAGCACGAATTTGACGCGGTCGTGACAGATCACAACATGCCGGAAATGTCCGGTGAAGAGCTGATCAAACGCATACGGAGTTCGGAACCGAACATCCCGATTATTCTCGTATCTGGATACTTGAATCAGGATTTAATACAGAATCTAAAGAATGTGAACACTGAGATATTTCACAAGCCGTTGAATGTCATTTCTCTCTTGCGAAAGACCGATGAGAAGCTCAACATGTCGGGAAAATAACCCGTAAACAGATTGTAAAATTCCTCCTTATACCATGGCGCACCGCATTCTGATTGTAGACGATGACGACGATTTTCGCTCGTTGCTGGCGGATTTGTACACGCAGGCCGACTACGAAGTAACCCCGTTTGCAAATCCGTTGGAGGCGCTCAAGCAATTCAAAAAGGATGACTATCAGTTGTGTGTGGTTGACCAAACGATGCCGGACCTCAAGGGAATCGATCTCATCGACCAGGTCAGGCTTATCAACCCGCGAATCCCCGTGATCATGATTTCGGCCTTCCTCGGTGAGGATGTGATCGAAAGGCTCAGGCAGCTCAGAATTGACGTTTTCCACAAGCCGTTGAATGTGCGTTCGCTGCTCAGAAAAACAGCGGAACTCATCAACGGCATGGCGGCAGCCGGCCCGACGCATGCGGCGGAGGTCATGTCAGAGGCTGGCAGGCGGGTTGCAACGGACGAGAAGGATGCTTTTATGTCCTTCCCGTTGAAATCGGAAATGAGCCGGAAGTTTCATCGTGAGATTCTTTCGATGAAGCAAGGTCCGAGCAATCTGGTGCTTGTTGGTCCTGCAGGTTCCCATTTTCACCTCATCTGCGAGGACATCGAAAGTCTATATCCCCCGAAAGACCATTTATTCCTCTATCTTTCGAATGACAAAATCACATCATTCGAAATTCTCCGCATGCTTTCCGGCGAAGAAGCTTCGAGGAATATCATGGTGGTTCTGCTGGAGGCTTATGATTTGCAGCCGGTCCACAGAGACGTTGTATTGAAGCTTTACCGTAAAGCGGGTCCATTTTCGGCGATTCAGAATCAGGTTCGTTTTGTATTCTGTTTGAATGAGGATCTGGATACCCAGTATTCCAAGGGCAAGATCGATGAGGATTTCTATCTGATTCTTGGACAAAAGGAGATTTTTGTTCCCACGCTTAATGAATGCTCAGACGACATCCCCGAGATGGCGCTGACGATCGCCAAGAACTACGCACGGGACAACCGTCAATTCTCGTTCCGTGGTTTTGATTCGTCGGCAATCGATTTCCTGAAGGGCTACGAATGGGAACGCAACTATGCCCAGCTGGAGGCGACCATTCATGCTGCAGTCAGACTGGCTGAAGGTTATCCTATTGGGGAAGATCTTCTCAAACAACTTGCAAGCCAACCGGATTTCATAGTCGAGACCCCATCGATCCGGCCCTCTAAACCGGCTGGTGCACAAGAAGGGGCTCCTGCTGTTCCTCCAGCCCGACCTGCAACTACAGGTCCACAACCCGCCGCCGGTGCTCCGGTTAGAAGACCCGCCGTTCCTGGAGCAGGTCCAGCTCCGGCTCGTCCATATGTCGTTCCCCCGCAACAGGGTATGAGGCCCGCCGCATCGGCGCCTACAGGAAATCCTGCAGCTCCCAGACCGACACCGACTGCTGATCAAGCCAAAAGACTACATTTCCCAACGGCACAGGAGATGGGATTACCGGCAAGAAAGCCGCAACTCAATTTGCGTCAGCCCGGAACCGGGCTGCCCGTGGCAAAGCCCCAACTGAACATCAGGGGTGCAGCAGCACCGGCAGGCGATGCAACTCCAGCTCCCGCCGCAGCACAGAGGCCACCGGCACAAGCTCAGGTGCCCGTTCAACGTCCAGCACCAGCCCAAGGCCAAACTCCGGCGGCAAGACCGGCTCAGGCTCAGCCAGTCGCGAAGCCGGCTATCAAGCCTGGCAACGTCATGTCGGCACCGGCACAAAAACCGATTGTATCCCCGTCTGAGCGGCCTCAACCCAACACGGAAGTCATGAGATTCCCGAAACTGGTGGACGAAACGGATCAGGCTCAGAAGATCCTATCGCGGGGCAAGCCCTTCTAAATCTATCATTCGGGTTAGGTGAACGAGTGTGTATCGGATTGCAGGATGTTAAGCTATTGTGTGCTCTCCCGATTGTAATTTGTTCCTATGACGCAAAATCACACGGGGGTCGTTGTCTTTGATGATTCTGTGATTGCACGGTAGTGTGTTCCCATTATGGCGATCACAGCTCTGTGTATTTTTTCGCATTCCCACGGGATTTCTCCGCGGGGTACTTCTCTCGGTTCTCCTCAAGCTTTCGATGGATGACCGCCGTCAGGTCGATTCCCATAACCTCAACAAGGTGGAATAAATAGACTGCGATATCGGCAATCTCGGATTCGATTTCGGATCGGCGCGTCTCCAGGACTTGCGGGAGCTCTTTGATGTCCTTCCAGAGGAATATCTCCATGAGTTCGGCGACTTCAATAGACAAGGCCCCGGTGAGGTCCTTCGGATTGTGGAATTGGCGCCAGTCGCGTTCTTCGCAAAATGCCCGGATTGCGGCAAGGGTGGGTGTGAGCTCCATTTGTTTAGCGGGATTGATGCAATGAAAGTTGAAGGCCGTGCCTCCGGAGGCAACCCAATTCGGCGCTCCGGTGGCACGGCGTGCTACTCAACCGATTCAGATTCAGTTTCCGGATAATTGCCCGGCGATCAGTGTTTGCCCACTGTATCCAAGCTTGCGGGCTTTTGCCATGGCGTAGTCCGATCCTTTGCGATCACCAGCGACAAGGTATGCTTCACTCAATCGAACATGAAAACGGGCATTGTGAGGCATCAGACGAATCGCTTTGCGGAGGTGTGCGATTGCTTCATCGGGCTTTCCTTCTTTAAGTGCCTGCTCTGCCTTGGCGTAGTTGTAGAAAGGGTTTCTGCGATTGAACTTCTCCGCCAGTTCAGCGTAGCGTCTCGCTTGCTCGGGTTGGTCCCTGAGCTTATACACTTGACTGAGCATGAAGTAGACTGAGGCTTTGTCTCCTTTGGCCCCGAGTGCCTTGTGAAGGCATTTTTCCGCTTCATCAATGTTGCCTTCGGCTTTGTAGAGGATGCTCCAGTTTTTCCATGTCGCGGAGCTGTCAGGATAAAGCTCCACCGCAAGTCTGAAGTGTTCGTGAGCTTCCGAATTGTTACCTTCAGCAATCTGGAAAACGGCCCGGTTATTGTGAAAGTCGGCGAGCGCTTCCTCGTCCGGAATAAGGTCGAGTTGGTAAGAATAAAGAGTCGTGTATTCGGGGAACAGTTCTACCAGGTGGGCTGAATAACTGGTTTTGACCACACAGTTGATGTGGTGGTTCTCGACGATAATCCGCCCAAGGTCGGTCCATGACGGATTCCTGGGGGCTCGATTGAACTGGACATCGAGCCCGATTTCCCTGCCCAATGCGGTAACCAGAAACGCGAAACTGAGACAGTTTCCTCTCCGCATTTCGAATGCTTCCGATGCAGTGAGGGTAAGCGAGGCGTCGTATGTGAAACCGAGCCCTTCGGAGCTGACCACTTCGCGAAGCAGAGAGTCGAGTCTTTCGGAAACGGTTCCTTTGGCAATTCGCTTGCGGGCAAATTCCTTCATGCTTTCGGAGGGTGTAATCAGCGCATGGGGGTCATTGTTGGACCCGTGTGATGAGGCCAGAGCGGCAGCGAAAAGAATGAGGATCAATCCGCAGCGCAGCAGGGAGAATGGGGTGGTGTTTTGCATGTTGGATCCTTTCAAGTGGGGATTTCGGGCAACATGCGGTAATACACCGAAAACGGCCGTTCTACTTCATGAACGGTGTCACAAGCACGGTTCTCGGGATGCGATTCCTTGATGGGAGCCAGGGGCCCGTCAAATGAATCTTGCAGAGTTTCTGTCCCTTCGAGCCACTTGTGCTCAATCCGATGCCTCGTCTGCAAACGGGGGGAGGTGTTCGGGTGCCCATCCGGTGTCAGCCATCAAGGCGGCCGACGAGATTCTGCGGTTCGGCCTTATACCGGAGGAGCGCAAGGATTTCTCCCCATTCCGTGGGGGGGTAGTGGCTTCGGGAATCCCCGGGATACCGGATTGGGCCCATCGATCAATCACAGAGCGGGGCGTCGGGTGATTGTCCGTGAGATTGTAGACTGCAGAGGGTAGAGACGTCAGGGGGGCGGCAAGTTTTAAAATCGCTGCACATGCATCGTCCACATGGATGAGATTCAGATAGGGATCGGATGTGGCCCCGGGCTCGGGCGTCCTGTTTCTGAGAAAGGAGTCCCTTCCAGGCCCATAAAGCCCTCCCAGACGCAGGATAAACCAGTTTGGAAGCGATTGCCCGGTTATGATGCGTTCGCTTTCGAGTATGGTCTTTCCCTGAGTCGAGGCAGGGACGGTCGGTGCTGTCTCATCCGCCCAAGCTCCTCCGAAGTCACCGTAAACCGATGCGCTTGATGTGTAAATATACCTCTGGATCGACTGTGCTCGGGTGTTCCATTTCATGATGGAAAGCATTCCCTCGACGTAGGATGAATGATATCCATCCGGGTCGCCGCTTGCAGATCCGACACAATTCACCACGGCAGACCAGTCATTTGTGTCCAGTTCATTGTGCCAGCTGTTTGAGCTCAACATGGCGCAGATTTGCGGGTCCACTCCAATTGATGCAAGTTGCCGGCATGTTTGAGGGTTGCGGGTGAGCGCTCCTACCTTCCAGCCGGTGGAGATTGCAAGCTTGGCCAATCGGGATCCCAGGTATCCGCATCCCAGGATGAGCATGGAAGGGGCAATCGATTCGATGGTCATTTCTGATCAGAGTGTGGGAATGATCCGTTTGGCATGTTCCACATCCAGCGCGATTTGCCGGGTGAGCGCTTCCGGGTTCTCGAACCGCGTTTCGGGGCGGATAAAATGCAGCATTTCCACCGCGAGTTCCTTTCCCTCGTCGAATGTGCCAATTGTTGCGGGGTCTCCAAATAGAAACACCTCAAGAACCGGATTGAGGTTTGCTCCGAATGTCGGCCTGAGTCCGTAGTTGGCTACTCCTTCCATAGAAGCCTGCGAACCATCGCGAAGCAGCCGGATGGCATAAACGCCGTGGGGAGGTTGGAGATCAGGCTGCCAGTCTATGTTGAGCGTCGGAAATCCAATCTGCCGGCCGATTCCGCGCCCGTGGACAAGGTTCCCCACTGCTGTGTAAGGATGTCCAAGCAGAATGCGGAGATCGTTGAATTTGCCGGCTCCAAGGATGTTTCGGATTCTTGTGCTGCTGATCGATTCTCCATCATATCGGCATTGCTGCATGCTGAAGACGTGGATCCCGGCACTTGCAGCCATTTTCTGTAGAGCGGAAACATCGCCGCTGCGTCCCTTTCCAAAACGGAACTGTTCCCCCACAAATAGAGAGCGTAATGTGGGCACTGCCGCTTTGATATGGGGAATAAAACCATCCGCCGGAATCTGCGCGAACTGTTGATCAAAGGGTAGGGTGATGAGGTAATCCATCCCGATTCTGGCCATTGCCCAGCGTTTGGCGGCCGGCGTCAGAATCTGGGGCGTGGGGTTATCGGGCCTCAGCAGCTTGCTTGGATGTGGCCAAAAGGTGAGGACCGCTGCACAGCCTTGGGATTCGCGGGCGGTTGTCCTGCATGCCCGGATGACCGCTTGATGCCCGATGTGCACCCCGTCAAACATCCCAACCGCCATGTGGATCGGGCAGCGAATCCCCCGAAGATTCTCAATCGATTCGATGGACCGCATTGCTGATTCTAGATAGGATGAATTCCGGTTGCATGGATGCTGGCACACTGAATACAGGCGCGTGGATGCGGATGAATCGAATGGGCGAGATCAGTCTTTTTTGCGGGATGCAAGCCATTTATTGATCATCCTGAATATCCACGGCAGACGTTTTTGCGGCGTCAGCTTTTCTCCCCGAATGTATGCGGGAGTGCGGTCGGAGTTCGATTTGCTGAGGTAAACTTCATCAAACTCCACTAGTGGAGCTTGCGGCAATCCCAATACCGATGGGTAGATGATCGGGTTGCCTGTGTTCGCCATGACTTTGACCGCACGGTCATCCCACAGCTCAATCATATCAAAATCCTTGGCATTCGTGACCTCAAGTTCACCGAGTCCGTATTTTTTCAGCCAAGCCTGAACCGGAGCAATACCATCGGGATGGGAGGCGCGTGCGGTCACGATTTTTACGCGAAGCCCCTTTTCGATCCACTTTCGCACCCGGTAGAGCATAATGGGAATGGGCTTCCCGATGTGATCATATCCGCGGAATCGGGTGTAGTGTGCCAACGTGCCGTCGAGATCAACTCCGATCCATGCCTTTTGCTTGTCCATTTGCTGGGAGGTTATTGAAGGGATGCCATTCCGGAGCAGACGAAAGGGTGTAACACTCCGATTGGTGTTACTAAGAAAACGAATTTGAGATCTAAATGCAACAGCTTTGCAAAATCGTTGTGTCCCAAACCACACGCTTTTGCCCAATTGCAGTCTCTCTGGTGAATATTTACAACATTTCCATGATTCAATGTCTTGTTCAGGCCCGAAAGTTGCAACGATCTCAGTTCTGGTGTGAAATTTTCATCTCTTTGGATCCCTATTTGATCGATTCCGGACTCTCCCTCGATGGAGGACTTGATCGTGAGCAAAGCGCTTCTTTGTGGTTTTTCCTTGTTCTCTGTGGCAAAGAGGATGAATTTCCACTTGATCGCACCGGCAAAGACTGAGGCGTAATCATGCCCTTTACGGATTAAGAGTTCATTTCAGCAGATCGCTTTGCCTCGTTCACATTCTTGCTTGCCCGCGCATTGTTGACGTGCCAGAGCATCCCCAAAAACCGTGACCCACGAACTCCTACATGAGCACTCGCCCGATTCACGGTTATTGTCTCTAATCAAGAACCGGTACATTGCGTCAAAGGCGATGGAAAAGCCAATGCTCAGGTCTTTCCATTGAGCTGATAACATGCCAAGGCACATGCTATTGCTTCAGGACTTGTGATCACCACATAGTGAACCTTAATCTAAATGCTATATGTATGCTGAATTTCGTGTTAGACTATGATTCCTGTTGCCCGGGATCGCTTCCCAACCAGTCGGGATCGGTATCCGGCCGGACGGATTCAATTTCATGCTTGAGTTTGTTCAGGAAACGGGCGGCTGTGACTCCATCGATTCCCCGTGGATCACATGCGAGGGTGACTTGAATCATGTTGCGGATGGCGAGCGCATCGTTGACGACGGCAACCTTTTTCTGAAGACACCCGATCGCCAGGCAACAGGATTGCGGAGGTAGGATCAATGGAATAAATGAGCTGACTCCGAATGCCCCCAGATCAAAAAGAGTGAAAGTCGGGTCATCGTCCACGACCAACTTCGATTTGGTCGCCATTGAGAGGTTTTTGCGAACGGTTTCCACCATCTGCAGAAACGGCAACCTGCCTACATTCGACACGACCGGGATCACGACACCCTCTTCGAGAGAGGTGACGATTCCGATGTTAATCGATCGCTTGAGAACAAGACTGTCCTGCTGAACATGGGAATTCATCTCAGGCATGAGCGTGAGCACGTAGCCCGCAACTTTCATGAGGATGTCCGTGGTGCAGACCTCCACCATGTTGCTCTCGTTGTAGCGTGTCATCCAGCGGAGCGCATCACTGAAATCGATTTCCGCGAAGAGGTGGAGCCTCGGTTTGTTGTGGATGCTTTCCACCTGTAGGTCCGCGTAGGACCGTTTGAGGGTGGTGAATGGGATGGTGACCTCCTCGCCGTCCTTCGAGAGGAAGAAGAGGTCGGCAACATCGCCCTGATTCGGGCTGATCGGGGTTGAAAGGAGTTCGGAGAGAATTTCTGTCAATCCTCTTCCGGCATACCATGGCACGTCCTCGCTTGGCGGTTTTGGAGTGAAAGGCGGTTCGACTTCCAGATCACTGAAGACCGGAACCTCAGGTTCATCCTCGCTGGATTCCGGTTCGTCTCTATCCGGAATCGCAACAATTTCAGAAGGGGTGTCCTGTTCAGAATCTGTGCTCTCCTCTTCCGTGGTGGTGGTGATCTGCCCCGTTTGAATGTCTTGAGCAGGGGAATCGGAGTCGGCGGCCTGAGCTTCAGCCACGTGGAGATCTTCCGGTGCTTCGGATGCTGTGTTTGATTCTTCAGCAGGCTTGTTTTCTTCGGATTCCACACTCTCTGCCGGCGGTTCCGAAGTCGTCTGTTCTGCAACCGGTTCGGGCTGAAGATCACCTTGATCGCCTTCTTCCGTGTCTGATTCGTCTTGCGCAATCGGCTCTGATTGTGAAGTGGCTGCCTGTTCGGGCTCAGGGTGCGGGATCGCCTCTGTTACAGGTTGCTGAACCTCACTTGCGGCAAGTGCGGCATCGGGCAGCGCAACCGGTTCGGAAGGCGTTGGCGGCTCCTCTGTGGCTGCGACGGGTTCAGGTGCTTCCGGATGGCTGCTCAGGTAATCTTCGACATCAATGTAGAGGATGCGGCCATCTTCACCGGTTCCCTTGATGATAGACAGATCGACTCCAAACTTTTCTGCCAAGCTGCGGGCGGCAGGCGAGACCTTGACCCCGTGTGGTTTGGCAGATGACTTTGTCTTGGGCTCAGGTTCCGGCTGAGTCGGTGTCGGTGGCTCTGGCGTTGGTTCTGAAATATCAGTCGGAGCTTGAGCCGGGTCAGGGACTGGCTGCTCAGGGACTTCGATCGGCGTGGCTGGATGTTCCAGCGGCGGTTGTTCGGCTGACGGTGTGGTGCTGTCAGCGGTCGGGCTTGGTTCTGCAGCAGTCGGTGCGGTGGGTTCCGGTGCGGTCTCCGACGGTTGGGATTCAACGGGAGGCGGAGTATTGTTCGATTCCGGACTTGTTTCAACCGGCTTCGAATCCTGAGCCAACATGGCAATTGGAGTTTCGAAGTCGATCGTCGAAGCTGCTTTCTGAATGATGCTTGCGAGGGTTCCTTCCTCCTCCGCAGTGACCCTGAATGAACCGATCGATGTCTTGATGATCGCGATGACATCCCCAATTCGAATCCGGTCGCCTTCGGATTTTTCCCAGGAGGTGATCGTCGCATTATCAAAATCGGGGCCAGGCTTGGGGATGCGAATACTGATCATACAGAAACTCAAAGATAGACAGATTTTGGGAAGGGATCAACCCCACAATAAATCCGCTTCATTCCGGATGCGAACTTATCCGGAATCCGAATGCTGTGTGCGGAGTATGCTGCAAGTTTAGCCGGAGTTTTGTTCCTTTTCCGCTTGGGTGGCGAGTTGGCCGCAGCCGGCTTGAATGTCGATCCCGCGCCGGATTCGAATGGTACACGGGATTCCTGCGTTCTCGAGAATCTCACGAAAGGTTTCGGCCCGCGTATGGGTGGTGGATTTACCGTCAAAACCTTCTGTCGGGTTGAGCGGAATCGCGTTGACGTGGCACAGTAGACCCTTGAGCAGCGCCGCGAGTCTTGAGGCCTCGGCGGGAGTGTCGTTGACTCCATGGATGAGCGCCCACTCAAAGGTGACCCGCCGACCGGTTGCCTCCACGTATTCGCGGCAAGCATTGATGAGATCGGCGATCGGGTAGCGCCGGTTCACTGGCATAACAGCGCTTCTGGCCTCGTCGACCGAGGCGTGAAGGGATATCGCGAGGTTGATCTGTCTTTTTTCGGATGCGAACCTCTGAATGGCGGGGATCAGGCCCGAAGTGGAGATTGTGAAGCGACGGGCTCCCAAGTTGCAGCCATCGGGGTGGTTGAGCCGATCGATTGCGGCAAGCGTGTTGTCGTAGTTGTGAAACGGTTCACCCATGCCCATGACCACTACATTGGTCACCTGCTCGTTGCTTTCCCTCAAGACCCGGGCGTAGTGGATGACCTGCGCAACGATTTCTCCGCTGCTGAGGTGCCGTTTGAATCCCATCTGACCGGTTGCACAGAAAGTGCATCCCATGGCGCAACCCACCTGAGTGGATATGCAAAGGGTCCGGCGATCTTCATAGCGCATCAGGACGGCTTCGATCTGGCGTCCATCATGAAGGCGGAAAAGTGTTTTGCGGGTTTGTCCATCGCTTGAATCCAGTGTGAGAGCAGGTTCGATAACCTTGAAATCAAAAGACTCCTCGAGTTTCTGTCGGAGAGGAGCGGGAAGCTGAAGGAACTGCTCCGGCTGGCTCCAATACTGTCTGTAGAGCCCATTCCATATCTGCTTGGCACGGAAGGCCGGTTGCTGCCACTGTTTGAGTGTTTCGACCCACTGAGGGAGGTCCAGATCGTATATGTTGGTGTGGCTCATGGGCATACTTTACGTGTGATTCCGACAAAGTCCGTCATCCAGTGCAAGACTCAGCTTGTTTGCCGGAGAATGAAATCAGCGGCCCGGCCGGGCCCGCCCGCATCCACCGGAGGGTTGAATGCATGTTTTCTTGCGTTGGAGTTCCCCATGGTGATTCGGGAAAGTGCCCGGTTCAGTTCATCCGGAACAAACGAGTCCGGATACAGCACTGGCATGTTCCAGATGTCTTCGGCGAACTTGCACGTGAGCGTTTGGTTGTCAGCCACCTTGACCGCAACAAAAGGGGTATTGCAGAACGCGATCTCGCAGAGCGTGCTTCCAGCCGCTGAGATGACGGCGGATGCCCTGTCAAATAGCCATGATAGTCCGGGTGCATCCAGTGGTCTGGTGGAGATGTGAATGCTGGATTCCGGAATCTGGAATGGCGGATTCACGAATACAATGGGTAGAGGAGGGTCCCAGTTCTTATTCTTTATCCATTCCCATGAACGCACAGCAACATGGCTTGGGTCGCTGCCTCCCATAATCATCACAAGGAATTCCGGGGGGAGCCGGTCTTTGATCCCGGGGATCGCCTCAGGGGCATGGAATCCCGAGCGGATCAGTGCCAATGAGGGACCGCAGACAGCTGGTTTGGCTGGATAGTCCGATGGTTTTGCGTAGGGGTTCGGGTTGATCACCCCGCTGGCATTTTCCATAGATGACGGAGCGGGGATGTCATCTATCACGATCACGGATTGGCGGTTTTGGATCAGGGTATCATAAAATGGATGTCCGCTCCGAAGTGCGTAATGATCGATCACCCATGCGTCGCATCCCGCATGAGGCGGCGCGTATTCCCATGATGGGATATGGACGGTAGCGGGAAACTCACGACCCCACATGTCAGGGGGGGTATCTGGGGTGGTCGTCAGGAGTTCCACACGACAACCCCGGGACAGGAGTTCATGGGCGATTGTGGAGCACCGGACCCCATGTCCCCAGCCGATGGATGCCGGGTAGTCGAGGCAAAACCGGATGATACGCTGCGAATGGGCTGAAGCAGGCATGGAAGACAAAAGGGTGAGTCGGATGGCCGTCAGGGTCAATCTGAAACAAGGTGTTGATGGCTCCGCGGGTATTGATCCTCAAGACCGATAGTTCTGGCTTTGACAGCAGGGAAATACTTGCGGTAGGCTGTGTTCATCCACACGCGGGGAGTGAATTATGGGTTCGAAGCGCCGGGTCGTTATGAAGGACATTGCAGTGAAGCTTGGGCTCCACCAGTCCACGGTGTCTCTGGCTTTGCGTAATCACCCCCGCATACCAGCGGAGACCTGTGAGAAGGTGCAGTGCACGGCCCGGGAACTTGGCTATGTGCCCGACCCGATGCTGAGCTCGTTAATTGCCTATCGCAAGGAGATCGGGCGAACCTATGGCGCAAATGTGATCGCCTTTGTGATCAACCTTAACGACAAGTCTGAGTATGAGGCGTCCCATGTCCATCGCAGGCAGGTGGAAGGTGCCCGCCTGCGGGCTGCCGAGCTGGGATACAAGCTGGAGGTGTTTTGGTTCGGTCGGGACTATCGGGATGGGGCATCCCTTGAGAAGGTAATCCGGGCGAGGGGAATCCGGGGTGTGATCCTTGGAAGTCTGCGCAAGTATCCTCTCCGCATTTCGATGGACTGGAGCAGTCTTTCTGTCGTGAAGATTGATCTCTATCCCTCCGAGTTGGCTTTCGACACAGTGGTCCCTAACCAGCTCGAGTCCATCCGTCTGGCAATGCAGCACCTCAACAATGATGAGCCGGTTCGTATCGGCCTTGCTGTGAGTGACCGGGATGAACAGCAGAACCGGCACCTGTTTACCGCCGGATACTATCTCGGATCGATGGAGATGCCTGCCGATCTGGCCATTCCTGTCTACATTTTTGGTTCAAACGAAGTGCCCGGAAGTCTGGTGGAAAAAGTGGCGCGTTGGGCCTCCCAGCATCAGCTTGATGTGCTGATGAGCAATTGGAATAATCTGGATGCGGCCACTGAAAGGATGGAACGTCTCAGCGGCCGACACTGCCGATTTGTCAGTGTGGATGCGGACGAGCGGACCATGTCATGGGGCGGGGTGTGCCAGTTGCACGACGTCATCGGGAGAGTGGCGGTAGATCAGCTTGTTTCCAAGCTGCAGACCTTCCGCTATGGATTTTCGGGGCATCCCGCGACTACTATGATCGATCCTGTTTGGGTGGAGTCGGATTGCGCAGGCAATGAGAAAGGAAACAGAGTATGAGATACAATGGATACGTTCACAATGATCGGGTGTCTGGCGGAATCAGATTATGCTCCTTGTTTTCGTTGATTGGATCGCTTCTTTTGTTCTTGGGTGGGGTTTCTTCGGGCTTGGGTGTGGAGGCGGCCCGGGGTGCTCGCCATCTTTACCTGCAGTATTGTGCTTCTTGTCATGGAGCGGGCATGGATGGAGGCAATGGAGGATCCCTTCTTACTGGAGTCTGGAAATTTGGAAGCAGTGACGAGAAAATTGCACGGGTCATCGCGGATGGGCTCCCCGATGAGGGCATGCCGGGTTATTCCCTGCAATTGAGTGCAGGTGAGATCCAGGAGATGGTGCGCCTCATCCGGCAGACAGCTGTGCTCACCCCGGAGATGCGTGCGTCCCTTTCCGATGAAGCTTTCAATGATGGCGTTCTGGACTCCGGAACGCATCGTTTCCGTCTGGAGACCGTGCTTGAGGCCTCTGACGTGATATGGGGTGTGGCTTTTCTGCCCGATGGTAGTCTCCTATATACTCTGCGTTCCGGCCAGTTGATGCATCGGCATACCAGCGGGGTAGAGGAGGTGATCCAAGGGACTCCGGGTGTTTGGGCGGTCGGACAGGGTGGTTTGCTTGCAGTAACGCCGCATCCGGACTACCTGTCAAACGGATGGATCTACCTTGGTTTCAGTGAGCACAGTGGAGTTTTCGAAGGAGGGAGGCCGGCCGGAATGACGACGGTGGTGCGAGGCAGAATATGCGGCGAACGATGGGTGGATCAGGAGCTGATCTACCGGGCTCCCGCACGAACCCACACGTCTCCTCATCACCATTTCGGGACAAGGATCGTCATCCGCGATGGTTTTCTGTTTTTTGGTGTTGGGGATCGGGGTAGAATGGAGATGGCTCAGGAATTGTCTTCTCCGGCCGGGAAAATTCATCGTTTGCATGACGATGGCAGGATTCCGGATGACAATCCTTTCCGGGGAGAAGGGGAGTTGAGGTCCATATGGAGTATGGGGCACCGCAATCCCCAGGGGATGGTTTTGCATCCCGTGAATGGAGATTTGTGGATTGCGGAACATGGCCCCCGGGGCGGAGACGAGCTGAATCTGGTTCGGAAGGGACTCAACTATGGCTGGCCCTTGGTTACTTACGGGATCAATTACGATGGGAATCCGATCACGGATAAAACAAGCATGCCCGGGATGGAGCAACCTGTTCA
>Ga0209510_1000835_pt1 | contig 38941 bp, 34 predicted proteins | sample BiotimSIPDNA_FD_185749 | JGI IMG/M metagenome (GOLD analysis project Ga0209510, IMG submission 185749) | Anaerobic biogas reactor microbial communites from Washington, USA - Biogas_R1 time_0 SIP DNA (SPAdes) (version 2) | ecosystem: Engineered > Bioreactor > Anaerobic > Unclassified | place...
CGTGAGCTGCCGCATGAAACGTTCGGACGTAATAGACAATGCCAACATTCAGGCAGGTGACGTGATTGTTGGACTCTCCTCATCGGGACAAGCAACCTATGAGACATCCTACAACGGCGGTATGGGTAGTAACGGTCTCACATCCGCCCGTCACGATCTTTTCGCCAATTATCTGGCACAGAAATATCCGGAGAGCTATGACAATTCAATTCCTTCCGATCTGGTCTACTCGGGAGGCATGCGTCTAACCGATGCAATTGAAGGACTAGGCATCGATGCAGGCAAACTGGTACTCTCCCCCACCCGCACCTACGCGCCAGTTATATCTCAGATTATCAAAACATTAAAAGACGAAATTCACGGAATGGTGCATTGTTCCGGTGGTGCTCAGACAAAGATACTCCATTTCCTGGGTGAAGGACTTAAAGTGATGAAAAACAATCTCTTTCCGATACCACCCCTGTTCGAACTGATTCAGCAACACTCCGGAACCAGTTGGAATGAGATGTACAAGGTGTTCAACATGGGACACAGGATGGAGATCTACCTGCCTGAAACATATGCACAACAGGTGATAGATATCTCCCGCTCCTTCCAGATCGATGCACAGATCGTGGGGTATGTAGATTCCTCGGAGAATAGAGAACTGGTAATAGAAAGTGATAAGGGCCGCTTTGTCTACTGAGAAGGCATCCCAAGGAGAAAGAAATAAAAACATATGTCAGATCATTCATTGCTCGACAAGCTGCAACACCTGGTGGCCCGTTTCGAGGAGGTCTCTACACTGATCACTGATCCTTCGGTGATTGCCGATATGAACCGCTTCGTGAAACTCAACAAGGAGTACAGCGACCTGCAGAAAATCGTGGAGGTGCGCAACCGCTACAAGAGAGCCCTCGACGAAATTGAGGAGGCACGTCAAATTCTTGACAGTGAGTCGGACAGTGACCTGCGACAAATGGCCAACGAGGAGTTGTCTGCCAACACGGAGATGCTTCCGGCACTGGAGGAGCAAATCAAACTACTACTGATACCGGCTGACCCCGAAGATGCCAAGAATGTGATTATGGAGATCCGTGGTGGTACCGGTGGCGACGAGGCAGCCATCTTCGCCGGTGATCTCTTCAAGATGTACACCAAATATTGTGAAAACAAAGGGTGGAAGTGTGAGGTTTCCAGCCTCACTGAGGGCACTTCCGGAGGGTTCAAGGAGATTATCTTCACCGTCACCGGCAGCGATGTGTATGGTACCCTCAAATATGAATCGGGTGTGCACCGCGTCCAGCGGGTACCCCAGACAGAAACACAGGGACGGGTACATACCTCGGCAGCCACCGTTGCGGTGCTGCCTGAAGCGGAGGAATTCGACGTGGAGCTCAATCCCGCCGACATCGATTTCCACACCGCACGCTCCAGTGGTGCGGGGGGACAGAACGTTAACAAAGTAGAGACAAAGGTACAGCTTACCCACAGGCCCAGCGGCATCGTGGTGGTCTGTCAGCAAGCCCGTTCACAGCTCCAGAACAGAGAGCTGGCCATGCAGATGCTGCGTACCAAGCTCTATGACATCGAGCTCTCCAAACGACAGGGTGACATCGCTTCGCGCCGCAAAACAATGGTCTCCACAGGTGACCGCTCCGCGAAGATCCGCACCTACAATTATCCTCAGGGACGTATTACCGACCACCGCATCAATTATACCCTCTACAACCTCTCCGCCTTCATGGAAGGCGATATCCAGGGGGTAATAGACCAACTGATGATCAGTGAGAATGCAGAAAGAATGAAAGAGGCCAATCTCTGAATATAATGCGTACGATTCATGAATCAAAAATTATGGTTTACAGTGTTGCTGTGGATGACGATTGTTGTTGCCACAGCGCAAGTGGCGATGCACACCCCCACTCTTCGTTTTTCTGCATCGGGAGGGGTAGGTGTTCTCTTTGCTGAAAGCGGCTCTGAGATTGAGAGAGTGATCACCACCGCTAAGACTGATCAGCTCTACCAGTCACTTCGACGTGCCAAAAATCTGAATGGTGACATCCATTACCTGATTAAGGATCAGTATGGAATAGGCATCAAGTACATCTTCCACCACACATCTGGTGACGCCGCTGAGGTTGTGGTCGATCCGGGAGATGAGATTCATTTTATCGTGACCGATTTGCGCGAGAGCGATTATCTGAACTTCGCCGGTCTCTCCTTTGGTGGTTACTCCGCTGTAGGAAAAAGGAAGAGGATCGGCCTAACCTCCTCCCTGAGTGCCGGCTATGCCTTTCTGCGCAGTGAGCTCTCCATGATCGGGCAGCAGTTGCTAGTCACCGGTGGCAATTTTGCGATGAACGCCGAGATCGGGGCTGATTACCGGTTCCATCCCAACCTGGGCCTGGGGGTCACGCTCGGCACTTTCAACGGCACCTTCCGAAAGGTGAAAATCACCGATGGCACAAACACCCGGGAACAGAAGCTGGAGAAGGATGAACAATACAATGCCTCCAACATCCATCTCACCGTCGGATTGCGTTACTATATCCAATGATGATGCCATGAAACAGACAATCCCCATTCTTTTGATTCTTTCGTTGCTGACCCTTTTTACGGCCTGCGACGACTCTTTCCTGGAAGAAAACAGAAAGAAAACAGACTCCTATATTCTCGATGGCACCCTCTTCGTGTATCCCACCCCACAATTTACCGAGGTGACCTTCGCCCTTGCAGATCTAGACGTCAACCGTTTCAAGGTAAGCCGTTATAAGGTAGTACAGTACCCTCGCATCCTTCACTTCGCATCGCTGCACGGGGAGATCGATGGATCGGGAAAGCTCACCTTCGACATCAAGGTGGATCCCTTTGAATCCACTGTTAGTCTCGAACCGCTGGAGCTTGGAACGATCATACTGGATATCGACGGATTCGGACTTCTCTCCATCCCTGTGATGCATTACAATCCCGGCATCCCTCATGCAGAGCTGAGTGAGCAACTGCTCGACCTCGACTCAGTAAGCATAGAGAAGGAGTTCACACTCACCAACCAGGCCAACGGCTATCTCTTTTACCGCCTCGCTGCCAAGCCGGAATGGATCAGGCTTTCGCAGCAGTCGGTATATGAAGACTCATTCCAACTGGATAGCACCCGCCTGCTGTATCCATTTAGCCAAACCTCCTTCAGAATCATCCCCGACAGGGATCAACTACCTGCGGGAACGCATGAAGGTGAGATCATCCTGGAGACAAATGACCCGGATAATCCCAGGCTGCTGATCACGGTTAAAGTTGTAGTTCGTTCGTTTAAAAACCCATACTCCATGATTCCGCTTGAAGGAAAAGTGATCGATGCCGAATTTGACAAGTTGACCAATTGCGCAATACTCATCACCCAGAACCCGGCACAGTTGATCACATTCCAACTTGATCGGAAAGAGAAACAGGTGGTCAATCTGGAGAGAAATCCCAGTTGCATACAACTCTCCTCCGATCATCAGCTGATATTAGTGGGGATGAACGACCGTATAGAGAGCTTTCAACTCTCCACCCTACAGCGACAAGAAAACTTTGTCACCGGTTTCATCGTTACCGATATCACCGATGGTGAAAACGGACGCTACTATTTCTCCGATACAAACTATGAGCTCTACTCGGTGGAGAGGAAGACAGCAGAAGTAATCAACCACACTGCCGGTGTATGGCAGAACAGGATTGAAGGTGATGTGCTATTAAAATTAAAGGGTAAACCAACATTGCTGCTCTCCAGAAAAACAACCTCCCCTAACGGGGTCTTTATGGTTGATATTGCTGATCCCGCTTCGCCAAGGCTTCTCAATTACTGGCATACCGGGTTCGGGGCCAGGTACTGGACCACTGAAGATCAGCAGCTGCTCTTTAGCACCAACGATGGGAAGGTCTATCATACTCCGGCTGAAACAACCGGAGAAGAGATCAGGGAAACCGGTAAATTGATCCCCTATGACAGCGGATACGAATATTTTTATTACTTTAGTTCTTTCGATCATAACAAGGAGCGTTCGGTGATATGGGGTGCGTACGCATCGCTTGTATCACTGGGCCGTAATATCGTGGTGGCGTTCGACGACAGCCACTACAACCGTCAGCGCACCATCATACTGAACGACTACGTCTTCAACGTATCTGGCAAAGCAGACTACTACAAAACAATGGCCCATTACCTCTTCACCTCCAGCAATGGTAGTCAACTCCTGTTGGTGAAGAATATCGACAGCCATGACCTGTCTACCAATGCCTGGCACCTGGAATTAGTGAATATAACCAATGAATGATAAATGAATCGGCAACAACTATTCGAACAAATTGAGAAGAAAAAATCCTTCCTCTGCGTGGGACTTGACAGTGACATCAACAAGATCCCGCAGCACCTGCTGGAGAGCGATGACCCACTTTACGCCTTCAATAAGGCCATTGTGGATGCCACCGCCCCCTATTGCGTGGCCTACAAGCCCAATGTGGCTTTTTATGAAAGTCAGGGTGTAGAGGGGTGGCTCGCACTCGAGAAGACGGTAGCATACATACGGCAGCGCTACCCGCAGCAGTTCATCATTGCCGATGCCAAACGGGGCGATATCGGCAACACGAGCGAGATGTATGCCCGCACCTTCTTCGACCGGATGAAGGTGGATTCCGTCACGGTAGCTCCCTACATGGGTGAGGACAGCATCAAGCCCTTCCTGATCTACCCTGAGCGATGGGTGATCCTGCTGGCACTCACCAGTAACAAGGGCTCGCTCGATTTCCAGCTGACAGAGGACCTGGAAGGAAAAAGGCTCTTTGAGAAGGTGCTCTCCCGCTCACAAGAGTGGGCTTCGGCCGATCAGATGATGTATGTGGTGGGTGCCACACAGGGTAAGCTATTTGAAGATGTGCGTAAAATTGTACCAGACCATTTCCTACTTGTGCCGGGTGTGGGTGCGCAGGGTGGTTCGCTGGAGGAGGTGTGCCGCTACGGCATGAACAACCGGTGCGGCCTTTTAGTGAATTCATCCCGAAACATCATCTATGCCGGCAGCGATGAGAATTTTGCATCTGCAGCCGCCAGCGAGGCAAGAAAGTTGCAACAAGAGATGCAATTGATGTTGCAAAAATATTTGGGTTGATACAACAATTTATTGATCCATTTTGCTTCCATTTCGTACAGTCATAGTCCTTAACTGGTTCTAATCTCGTTCTAATCTCGTTCTAATCTCGTTCTAATATGGTTCTAATAGATTAGACGCAGATTAGAGTAAGATTAGAGTCAGATTAGAGTCAGTTACGATTCAATTCAAACGAAAATAAGAAGTATAACACCCCCAATATCATGTCCCTGAAACGCAAAATCATCAATGACCCGGTGTTCGGATTCATCAACATCCCGAACGACTTTGTCTATGCGTTGATATGCCATCCCAACCTGCAGCGACTCAACCGCATCCGTCAATTGGGATTGGCCCCCTTTGTTTATCCCGGGGCTCAGCATACCCGCTTTCATCACTCCATTGGTGCCATGTACCTGATGGATGAAGCCCTCAGGACGCTTCGGGAGAAGGGACACAATATCACTGAAGAGGAGTACAATGGTGCCCTGGCAGCCATCCTGATGCATGATATCGGTCATGGACCCTTCTCACATGTACTGGAGCACACATTGGTTACCAGCGTCCACCATGAGGCAATCTCACTGTTGATGATGGAACAGATGAACCGTGAATGGCATGGAGCATTGCAGACTGCCATCGACATTTTCATCGACCGCCATCCCAAGGGATATTTGCATCAGCTGGTGAGCGGTCAGCTCGACATGGACCGTCTCGATTACCTGCGACGTGACAGCTTCTTTACCGGTGTGAGTGAGGGTAACATCGGTTCGGCTCGCATCATCAAGATGCTCAACCTGAAGGATGACAGGCTGGTGGTGGAATCGAAAGGGATCTATTCCATCGAGAACTTTCTGATGTCCCGTCGTCTGATGTACTGGCAGGTATACCTCCACAAGACTGCCGTGGCGGCGGAGAAGATGTTGATAAACACATTGAGGCGCGCACGTTACCTCTCTATGGAAGGGAAAGAGTTGTTTGCCTCCCCCGCCCTCTCCTATTTCCTGCGGAATGATCCAACCCTCGATGATTTTAAAGGTGATGGTGAGGCATTGTACCGTTTCATGGATCTTGATGACAATGATATCTGGACAGCACTCAAGGTGTGGAGCACCAATGATGACACAGTCTTGTCGGTAATGAGTGAAGCAATGGTCAACCGCCGTCTGTTCAAGATTGAGATCTCCGAACAGCCTTTTGGAGAAGAGCGAGCAGAGAAAATGAAAAAAATATTTGCGGAAAAATACCGGATTTCACTAGAGGAGGCTGCCTGTTTCATCTCATCTGATAAACTCTCCACCGATATGTACAATGAGAGAGATGACAGCATCGATATTCTCTACAAGGATGGTAGTGTAAAAGATATATCCCGCGCTTCGGACATGCTCAACATTGAGCTGCTCTCCAAGAAGGTGGTAAAGCACTATTTCGCTTACCTGCGCGGTTAAGTCGCGGACAGTTCATTCTACTTTGTTTCATCCTCATTCTCCACCTTTGCAGGATCATCGAGGGCGGTGGGTACGAAAAACCAAACCACTACCATGCCAATTACACCCATGGAGAGGATCACAATTCGAATGGGAATGATTTGAATGACCACGAAGGAGGAAAATAGCACCATTACTGTCATAAACAACATGATTCCCAGCTTACCCTTGCGTGTAACCCCTTTTCGACGCTGGTAGTTCCTGATACGGGGCCCCAGTATTCTGTTGCTCAGAAGCCAATTGTAAAGTCGCTCCGAACTCTTGGCAAAGAGGAAGGCAGACAAGAGTGCCAGAGGAGTTACCGGCAGTCCCGGTACGGCGATGCCAAGGATGGCCAATGCCAGTGACAGGATTCCTCCTGCAAGGTAAAGGCCACGCCGGATCCTGTTCTTTTCGATCTTCAGCTTAACCTTTTTCTCAGGCACGGTTGCCACTACTTCCTGCAGTGGTGTACCCTTCTCCTTAAATCCGTTACTGTTCATTGTTTTCAATTGCTCTGGTGCCGACTCGTAAAGTGAGAGTCTGCAAGGTTGCAAAGATAACCAAAATCCCAAAACAGGCAAACAGGATCAGGGATTACCCCCTCATCAGCTTGATCTTACTTGTTATTTTTTTTTGGACTTCTTTGGAATTCCATTATCTTTGTAGAAATTGTTAAGGTTATTAAACTGTAAACTTCTATTGAACATATGAATCCTACAGAAGGTAAGAATAAGAAGATCAGGTTGCTTTTTGTGTGTCTGGGAAACATCTGCCGCTCACCTGCAGCAGAAGGAATCATGATGGGTCTCGTAGAGAAAAATGATCTTCAGGATTTGATTGAAGTTGATTCTGCCGGCACTTCGGGATGGCATGAGGGAGAGTTACCAGACGAACGCATGCGAATTCACGGTGAAAAAAGAGGGTATGACTTCTCCAGCAGTGCAAGAAAACTCACAAGAGAGGATCTCTCCACCTTCGATTACATATTGGTGATGGATGAAAACAACTACAGAACCGTGCGGTCCATGGCATCGAACAGCGAGGAAATTGGAAAGATACATCTGATGACCGACTACCTGGTACAGTTCCGCAAGCTGCATAACCATATCCCCGATCCCTATTATGGTGATGCTACAGGTTTCGAGCTGGTGCTCGATTTACTGGAAGATGCCTGCGAGGGATTGTTGCTCGCCATTAAAAAGGAACACATACTGATATAAAAAAAAGAGGGCTGATCATTCATGATTCAGCCCCTTTATGTTAATAGGTTACCTCTTTGTTTTGATTAGTAGGTCATTCTGACTTCCAACTTGCCTGCATCTTCAATCATTTGGCTCACCTGACTCAGTGAAGGCAGACGGCGTACAAGTTGTTTCGCTTCATTTATCTCCTGAAGTTTGGCATAGAGATTTTCTGCATTGCGGGTGCGCAACTCCTTTACCGTGTCTACTCCCGATGCTTCAAGAAGTTCTGAAAATTGGGGTCCGATACCATTGATGCGGAATAAATCGGCGTGATTGGTCCACTTCAATATCAATTTCTCATCGATACCTGTTTCTTTTGCCAACTCTGTGCGTCCCTTCTTGGCAGCACATTTATCCAGTAACTGATCAACCTTGTTGATACCGGCTGCTTTTAATTTTTCGCCATACACGGGACCAATTCCTTCAATCTCTTCAATCTTGTAATCCATATCATATAAATTTTTGGTTATTGAACAATCACTTTGACAGTTTACCAAATATAATCAATTTACTGAAACAATCATTTAGAGCTTAAGTCATTTGCATATGCGTGGGGAAAAATTCCCATTACAACTTATACGAAAGGGTGAACCCTCGTATTGGATGAATTGGTCAAACAACGTAGAGTGAACTGATCGACTCGTTGTTGCAAACGCGCATAATGGAGTCGGCAAACATGTCAGCTACAGAGAGTATCTTCACCTTTTCCGATTTCTGGGAATAGGGAATACTGTCGGTAAAGATGATCTCTTTCAGCTTGGAGTTGTCAACTCTGGTGGAAGCCGGATCGGACATCACGGCATGACTGGCGATGGCTCTTACCGAATTGGCACCATGTTCCATGATCAGGTCGGCCGACTTGGTGATGGTGCCTGCGGTATCGACAATGTCATCGATTAGCAGGACATCCATACCCTTCACATCACCGATGATCTGCATATCGGAGATCTCATTTGCCTTTTTACGTAGCTTGTAGCAGATTACCATGGGACATCCCAGGAACTTTGAGTAAGCACTGGCCCTTTTGGTACCTCCCACGTCGGGAGTAGCGATCACCATGTTTGCCAGATCGAGCTGCTTCACATACTCTACAAATACACCCGAGGCATAAAGGTGATCGACCGGCACGTTGAAGAATCCCTGGATCTGATCTGCATGTAAATCCATCGTGATGAGACGATTGATACCTGCCGCAGCCAGCATATCAGCAATCAGTTTGGCTCCGATGCTGACACGTGGTTTGTCTTTACGATCCTGCCTAGCCCAACCGAAATAGGGAATCACTGCAACAATCGACTTTGCTGATGCTCGTTTTGCTGCATCAATCATCAGCAGCAACTCCATCAGGTTGTCGGAATTGGGAAATGTAGACTGGATGAGAAATACTTGCTTGCCTCTTATCGATTCCTCATAGGAGACGGCAAACTCGCCGTCGGCGAAGTGTTCGATAATCATGTTACCCAGGGGGCACCCCAGGCTATTGCACACCTTCTCGGCAAAATAGCGTGATTTTGTTCCCGAAAAGATTTTAAATGGTCTTTCCTGCATGCTCTGTTGTTTTCAATTAGGTTCTGATCGCTTAACGTGACCCTTCTATCGGTGATGTTTGAATGATAAGACAAAAGTACAAAAACAAACAACAATAAATGAATAAATCACAAAAAAGTGATTCGGTATATTTCCCCACTGTAGCCATTTAACTGCACATGATAGGGAAAGCCCGGAGTGAAGAGCAATGTCTCTCCCTTCTCTTCTAGCAAAGGTGTCAACGTTCCTTCATCACTCGCATCAATCCCGAAGAAAGAATATGCATGTTGGGGAATATGGAGGGTGCACTCTCTAGGTGTGCGGCCGAAGTTGGTCACCACCAGCAGCAACTCTCTTTCATTGCCACGGAGGAAGGCAAACAGCTTGGTGGAGTCGAATTCGTCATTCTCATAATTGACCGGCATCAGGTCGTAAAAGAGGCCGTTAGAGAGCGCCTCCTCTTTGTTGCAGAGTGTGATGAGCTGTCGGTAGAAAGCCTTCAATTCACGCTCCTGTGGTGTTAACAACTTGTTGTTCCACTGTCCATTGTTGTTCCATCGCCGCAACGTATCAGGCGACCAGTAATCGAAAATGGAGGTACGTCCGTTTACTCCGCTGAATCCTTCATTGTCCATTCCCTTTTCGCCCAGCTCCTGACCATTGTAAACCATCACCGGATTGCTGTTAATTGCTGCAGTGACAATCATCGCAGCCTTACCTTTATAAGCCTCTTTCAGGAAATAATCGGATGCCAGTCGCTGTTCATCGTGGTTCTCCAGAAAGTTGAGCATCTTATGCTGGATGTCACCCACGTTGTTCAGGGCAAAGGTGATGTCAGATGAGGGTCTGTATCCGCACGAGACATCGCGCAGGACATCATAGAGTCCCACCTTGTCGTAAAGGTAGTCGAAAAGGTTTTCACCAAGGAAATCACGATATGCAGATGGGTTGTAGATTTCAGCCAGGAAGATGATGTGAGGATAGTGCTCCTTTACCTGCGGAATAACCCATTGCCAGAAAGGGAGAGGCACCATCTCTGCCATATCACATCGGAAGCCATCTACATTCTTCGATGCCCAATAAAGGAGGATATCCTTCATCTTGAGCCATGTGTCGGGCAGTGGTTCAAAATAAGCCTGCTTCCCATTGAGATAATCCACGCCATAGTTAAGCTTTACCGTCTCATACCAGTCGTAGGTGGTTGGCATATGGGTGAAGCAATCATTACCGGTGGCACGTGCGGGCGACTCCTGGTAACTGAATTCGGCTTGTCTCTCCGTGGGGAGTTGTATCTTCAGTGACTCTCCGGGTAGATAGTAAAAATTGTTTTGGGGTGAGAAAGCAACTGAGTCGTTGTCATCATCACCAAAATCCTTGAAACCTGAGGGTTTTGCCACCGAGCAATAGTTGCGTGCCACATGGTTGGGTACGAAGTCTGTGATCACCTTCAACCCCGCTTGATGGGTACGATCCACCAGAGCCTCAAACTCCTCCATCCGTCGGGATACATCTTCTGCCAGGTCGGGATCCACATCGTAATAGTCTCTTATGGCATATGGCGAACCGGCCTTACCTTTGATGATCTCAGGGTATTGCTTCGGGATTTCATAAGCTGTATAATCGGTTGCTGAAGCATGTGCCGGTATGCCGATGTACCAGATATGCGTGTAGCCTTCAATCCTCAGGTTGCGTAGCAGCGAGTGACTTAGGTCGTTAAATTTTCCGCATCCGTTCTCGGCCAGAGAGCCGTTGTGTCGGTTTGTACCGTTTCTATTGCTGAATAAACGGGGCATCATTTGATAGATGAACAACTTTTCTCTCATTACATATGTGTTATTTGATAGCCTTTCTAAAGGACATTTTTTCCAGTCGGTTTTTCACATTCTGTTCGAGTAAGGCGTGTCGATGACATCTCCTCACGATCTCCAATGATTTTTTCTCTGCCATAGTGTTGGCCGCAGCATGATACCCAATCTCCATGATTTGATTCTGACTGTGCATGTCGAACATCGATACCTTCTCCAGTCCGCTTGTCTCAATCAGAATATCACATTTCACCTTGTCCATCAACGTATTGGAATTCGACATCAGATTGAAGGTGCGTTCCACCATGGTGCGAATTGACTCTTTTTCTGCTTTAGGAATAATAAGTGAAACGTTGATACCCACAACATAGCGGCACATCTTTCTGATCACCGTTACCGGAAAGTTCTTCAGGATTCCACCATCCACATATGGAATGCCATCTATCAACTGCGGACTGAACACAATGGGAACCGAACAAGATGCAACAACCGCATCTACAAGGTTGTCACCTTCTGAGAAAGCAACAGTATGCGCCTTTTCCCAGTCTGTTGCAATCGCATAGAAAGGGAGTTGCAACTCCTCAAAGCTTCTGGCCCGAAGGTTCTTCTTCAGGAATGTGTGTAATCCGGTACTTTTCAGGAAACCGGTTCGGGGTATGGTGAGTGATACAAACTCACGAAATTCATGCTTGCGGAAAAGATCTACGATCTCATCGGGGTGAAAACCGTCGGCATAGAACACACCGGCAAGTGCACCAGCACTGGTGCCGGCAATCACATCGGGTTTAAGACCATATTGTTCAAGCACCTTCAGGGTGCCTAGGTGCGCGAAACCCTTGGCACCACCCCCACTAAGGGCATATCCTAGAAAATAATCATAACCTTTACCGAAAATTGGCATATATTGAAACCAAACGAAACTTTATATATTCTATTACAAATATGCTACTTTTTTCCCTATTCTCGACAACACCCATTGTTTAAGAAGTTAAATTAAAATCAATTTTTGCAAATATGAGTAAAAGTACTAACTTGCAATGAATTTATTTTAATATTTAGGTCACAGAAATGAAAATAAGAAAAATTGAGAAAGTAGTTCGTGGTAGTCGTCAGGTTGATGGTGCGGGAGTAAGTCTGGTGAGGGTATTTGGATTCCACGATGTACGTGATTTTGATCCCTTCCTGTTGTTGGATGCCTTCGACTCATATGATCCTCAAGATTACATAAAGGGTTTCCCGTGGCACCCACACAGAGGCATTGAGACTGTGACATATCTGATAAAGGGAAGGATGGATCATGAGGACAGTCTCGGCAACAAGGGTTCAATCGGTGAGGGAGAATGCCAGTGGATGACTGCCGGAAGCGGCATCCTTCATCAGGAGATGCCCATAGCATCCGAGCGGATGTTGGGAGCGCAACTATGGGTGAACCTGCCGCAGAAGGACAAGATGACCGAACCGCAGTACCGTGACATCACTGCCGACATGGTGCCGGAGGTGAAGGATGAAAATGGAACGATTCGAATTATTTCAGGAAATTTCCTTGGAAAAGCGGGAGCCATTGAGGCCTCTTATGTGAAAGTGCTTTACCTCGATGTGGAAATATTAGCAGACTCGTCAATGGTGATCCCTACCCCGCCCTCAGAGAACCTGTTCGTCTATGTGGTAAGTGGAAGCGGCACCACGGGTGAATCGTCCGATGCAATCGAGTCCCACACAGCGTTGTTGTTCAACAAGGGTGATCAATTGAACTTCCGGGCAGGTAGTGAAGGGTTAAGAATGTTGTTGCTCTCAGGAGAATCGCTCAATGAACCGATTGCCTGGGGCGGTCCCGTGGTGATGAATACCAGAGATGAGCTGATGGAAGCCTTTGATGAATTGGATAGAGGCACTTTTATCAAACACGAACCTCACTGATTTTTTTCCTCAAGCTGCAACTCTTCTCTTAACTGACGGATGGTCTTACCCAGTAGTGGATGTATCCGATTGGGTGCTATCTCACACAGAGGGGTGAGTACGAAGTCACGCTGGTGAAATCGGGGGTGAGGTAGCGTAAGCAGCGGAGTGTCAAGGATCAAATCGCCCGCCATGATCAGGTCGATGTCGATAAGGCGATCCGCATATTTGCCATCCACACTCTTTAAAACCCTTCCAAGCTCTATTTCAATTTGTTGAGTGATTGCGAATATAGTATATATGCTTAGTTTGCTACCTACTTCGCAAACACAGTTCACATATTTATTGGGTGAATCATAACCTTCAGGCTTGGTTTGATAAAGAGCGGATAGGGAAATAATTCTCCCAATCCGCTCCTCAATTTTCCGGAGAGCTGTATGGATCTGCTGCTCCCTATCGCCCAGGTTTGATCCCAGCGCCAGGAACAGGGAATCTGTGCCTGTAACCGTCAAACCCATCTCAATCTAAGATCAGCATTGCATCTCCATAGGCACCAAAGCGATACTTCTCTTTCACAGCTTCTTCATAAGCACCCATCACAACTTCATAACCGCCAAAGGCTGAAGCCATCATCAGCAAGGTTGAATATGGCAGGTGGAAATTTGTGATCAGGCTGTTTGTAAGGGTGAACTCGTATGGCGGGAAAATGAACTTATTGGTCCATCCTTCTCTTGGCTTGATGTGACCGTCAGTGCTCACCGTGGTCTCCAAGGCACGCAGAACAGATGTACCCACAGCACAGATGCTGTGTCCTTCATCCTTGGCCTTGTTCACCTTTTGGCAAAGCTCTTCAGTGATGCTTATCTGTTCAGACTCCATCTTGTGCTTGGTGAGATCTTCCACGTCGATCATACGATAGGCACCCAGTCCGTTGTGTAGGGTAAGAAATCCAAAATTGATATCCCTGATTTCCATTCGCTTCATCAGCTCACGACTGAAATGAAGTCCGGCAGCGGGTGCCACAACCGCCCCCTCGTTACGGGCAAAAATGTTCTGGTATCGCTCTACATCTTCAGGTTCGGCATTACGCTCCATATATTCAGGGATGGGTGTCTCGCCAATGGCAAAGAGTTGTTGCTTGAACTCATCGTAAGGTCCGTCGTAGAGAAACCTCAGAGTACGACCACGTGATGTGGTGTTGTCTATCACCTCTGCTACCAGTTCTTCATTTTCTCCAAAATAGAGTTTGTTGCCGATGCGTATTTTTCGTGCCGGATTTACCAACACATCCCATAGGTGTTGATCGGGGTTGAGCTCACGCAACAGGAACACCTCTATCTTGGCTCCTGTCTTCTCTTTGTTTCCAAAGAGTCTTGCAGGGAAGACCCTGGTGTCGTTGAAAATAAAGAAATCCTTGGCTTGGAAATAGTCCAGCACATCCTTGAATACTTTGTGTTCTACTGTTCCGGTTTTTCGGTGCAAAACCATTAGCCGGGCTTCATCACGATGTACTGCCGGATGCTTCGCAATGAGCTCATCCGGCAGGTTAAATTTGAATTGTGAAAGTTTCATATGATATAACTACTATTTACTCTCTGTAACGGTCTTGCCAATCTGTTGATTCAGAAAATGGTCTACTTCTTCCATCTTCAAACATTGATCAAGAGTCACCTCCCCCACCCGTGTACGGATAAGGGCTGTTAGATGTGCACCCGAATGAAGGGCTTCACCGATGTCTCGGGCCAATGCCCTTATATAGGTACCTTTGCTGCATGTCACCCGGATAGTGATATCGGGTAAATTGCAAGTCACCAGTTCGATACTATCTATAACCAATAATTTAGGTTTAAGTTCAATATCTTCGTTTTTGCGGGCAAGTTCGTATGCTCTTTTGCCATCCACCTTTACAGCAGAGAAACGTGGGGGTATTTGCATGATTTCACCCGTGAACCGGATGAGTGCCTCTTCAACGAGCTGTTGGGTAATGTGATCGGTAGGATATTCGCCATCTATTTCGGTTTCGAGATCAAATGAGGGTGTTGTTGCCCCTAAGCGAATAGATGCCATGTACTCTTTTGTTTCTGCCTGTAGTCGATCAATCTGTTTGGTCATACGACCGGTACAGAGAGTCATCACCCCGGTAGCCAGGGGATCGAGCGTACCGGCATGTCCCACTTTCAGTTTCTTGATGCCCAGTTTGTGACACAATTTGGCCCTCACTACTCTTACGACACGGAAAGAACTCCAATGCAGAGGTTTATCGATATACAAGACAGCACCTTCAATGAAATCCGTCATATTGTTACATACTTACATTCACACCCGCCACGATCAGGATGAGTAGAATTCCACCCACGATGATACGATAGTAGCCGAAGGCTTTGAACCCATACTTGGTAAGAAAGTCAATGAAAAAGCGGATGGCTAACATAGCCACCAGAAATGCTACCAGATTGCCAGTGATCAGTAGTAAGATGTGATCGGAGAGCATTTCCAGTTGAACGGGATCTTTTAAGAGCTGATAGATCTTATAACCTGCTGCGGCAGCCATGGTAGGCACCGCCAGGAAGAATGAGAATTCGGCAGCATTCTTGCGATCGAGTCCTGTTCCCATTCCACCCACAATGGTAGCCATGGAACGGGACACCCCAGGTATCATGGCAATGCACTGGAAGAAACCGATCTTGAGTGCTCTCTGCCAGCTCATCGACTGGTCAGCCACGGGACGGTTGAACCAACGGTCCACAAAGAGCATGAAGATGCCTCCAAGAACCAGCATCACAGCCACAACGGTTACACTCTCGAGCATGCTGTCGATCAGGTCACCCATCAGCAGACCGATGACACCTGCCGGCAGGACGGCAATGATAAGTTTCCAGTAAAAATCATATTTGTACAGTAAGTTCTTACCGAATTGAAAAAAACTATTTTTTGAAGAGTGTGGATCCTCTATTCCCTCTTTAGGTTTCTCAATATGATTGAGCTTGAAAAAACGCTTCCAGTAGAGCACCACAACTGAGAGAATCGCTCCAAATTGAATGATCACTGTATAGGCTTTCAAAAATTCACTGCTCTCCATACCGAGCAACGACTGGGTGATGATCATATGTCCTGTTGAAGAGACCGGCAGAAACTCCGTCAGTCCTTCAACGATGGCAATGATAATTGCTTCAATAAATGTCATGAAAATGGTGTTTGCAGCTGTTTACCTTCACAAATGTTTACTTTTCCCCTTTTTTTTCTTTGTTGGATGGGTAAAGAATGCCAACAATCATCAGGGCAAAGCCTGAAAGGGCAACTACAGGTGCCACCCTGATTCTTCTTATACTGAATATGTCCGGTTCAAAACCGCTCACAGTGGTGGAAGGACCTGTCATTAGCAGTAATCCGACTACGATTAGCAGGACTGCTATACCGCAAATAATCAGGTTTGTTTTGCTTAACGCTAAGTTCTTTTGAGACATTTCTTTTGTTGTTTATACATAATAAAGCTGGTCGGTACGCATCTTCAGGTACCTGTTCACGGCAAATAGCGTTGCCAGTGTGGAGATCAGAACTCCCATCAGGACGACCACCGTGAATATTATTCCCAGATCGACATTGGTGATGATGGGTTGAATTGTTGCATACTCCCTGTTGAAATAGCTTATCAGTCCAAAGATGATACCGTCCGCAATAATGCCAGAAATGATACCTGTGTAAATGTTGTTCACCACGAATGGTCTGCGGATGAAGCTACCGGTTGCACCCACCAACTTCATGGTGTGAATGATGAATCGCTTGGAGTAAACACTGAGCCGAATGGTATTTCGGATCAACGTGAATGAGATAAAGAGCAATACCAAAGCTAGAACTAGTAATACCGACATCACTTTAGACAGGTTATTGTTTATCAAGTCTATTGCTTCCTGCTGGTACAGAAGGTCGGTCACATTGCTCTCCTCTCGTATAACTTTGTTGATCACTGCAATGCTGTCACTATTTGCATACTCTGAGTGTAGGAAGATTTCTATGCAGTCGAGTGCGGGGTTGTAACCAAGTAATTCCTCGGGATCATCGCCCAGCTCCTTGACTAGTTGCTCTTTGGCCTCCTCCTTGCTAATAAAACGAGAGGAGCGTACGAAGGGCTGCGCATCGAGACTACGTCGTATATTGGTGATTTGGGCTTCACTGATACCGGCTGAAAGCATTACATTGAAACTCATGTTCTCTTTCACCTGTTTCGAAAGGCTATTGCCAGTAAACAGGATTAGCAGAGTGACACCCAACAATACCAACACCAGGGTGATGCTGATGGTGGAGGTGATCTTCGCATTCAAAAAACGGACTACTGATACTTTTTTCTTGTTCGACATAGGCGCTTCGATAAACGAAAGGCGTGATAGATGAAAACAGTCTATTCCAAATTAAGTTGCAAAGTAATATAAAATCTGTCAGAAAACAAGTAGTAAACGGTTTTATTTTCAACCCTCTTTTACCGGTTTGAGCCCCATCTCTTCAGCAAGTACAAGCATATAGCGATATGCATCATCATGTTCGTTGGGGATTATCCCATCAAGAATTGCATCCTTGATGGCCGTCTTCAGGACACCGACCTCCCTACATTCGGGAAGACCAAAAAGTGTCATGATCTCATTGCCGTCCACTGGTGGCTGAAAGTTGCGTACTCGGTCTTTTTCCTCAATCTCACGAAGTTTGCGACGTAGAATTTTGAAGTTGCTCACAAAACGACGTACCTTGACGGGGTTCTTTGAGGTGATGTCAGCTTCACAAAGGGTCATCAAGTGGTCAATGTCGTCACCGGCATCAAAGAGTAAACGGCGCACGGCTGAGTCGGTGACCTCATCTTCTACCAACTGCATTGGTCGCATGTGGAGGGAGACCAGCTTCTGTACATATTTCATCTTCTCATTCTGGGGCAACTTCATTCTGCGAAAAAGATGGGGTATCATTTTCGCACCTATGAAGTTATGGTTGTGAAAGGTCCATCCTAGCTTAGGGTCCCAACGCTTGGTCACTGGCTTGGCGATGTCGTGCAATAGTGCGGACCATCGTAACCAGAGGTCATCTGTCTCACGGGCGATATTGTCTAATACGGAGAGTGTGTGATAAAAATTGTCCTTGTGCCCTACACCCTCTTTTGTCTCAACACCTTTCAATGCTGTAAGTTCGGGAAAGAGTATCTCCAGTAGACCAGTTTTTTCGAGCAGGATGAATCCGACAGATGGTTTGGGTGAGAGAATGATCTTGTTCATCTCTTCAGTGATTCGTTCCATGGAGACGATGGAGATACGCTCCTTGTTGCGATCAATGGCGTCGAAGCTATCGGGGTATATGTCAAATCCAAGCTGGGTGGCAAAACGTACTGCCCGCATCATCCGTAGCGGATCGTCACTGAAAGTAATGTCAGGGTCAAGTGGTGTGCGGATGATCAGATCCTCTAGGTCCTGCATGCCACCAAAGGGGTCCAGCAACTCCCCAAAGCGTTCACTGTTCAGGCAGAAAGCCATTGCGTTTATTGTAAAGTCGCGTCGCCGCTGATCATCCTCCAAGGTACCATCTTCCACGATGGGCTTGCGTGAGTCGCTCCGGTATGACTCTTTTCGGGCACCAACAAACTCAATTTCGTATTCTTTGTATTTGATCTGAGCGGTACCAAAGTTTTTAAAAAGAGTAAGATGCGCCTCCTTGCCCAGCTTGCGTGCGATGGCAGTTGCAAGTACTGTACCTTTACCAATCGCAACCACGTCGATATCATTTGAGGGTCGAAAGAGAAAGAAATCGCGCACGTATCCCCCTATCAGATAGCATTCCATCTGCAACTCATCCGCAGTTTGAGAGATCATCCTGAATAGTGGTGTGTCTATATGTGCCCTAATTTCTTCCGTGGAAATATTCATGTTCAATGGACTTTTATCAATCAATTAGCTATGGAGCAGTTTGTCATTCTGCTGTACTGTTTTTTGTTACGATTTGCAAAATTACAATAATAGTCTCTTAAAGCCATTTTTATGCCGAATATATTTGTACTTTTGCACTCGAATTCGTTGCTAAGCAGGTTATTTTTTGTCAGTTGATATTGTTTTTCTCTTATGCGTTACTCTCATCATTTGATTTCACCCTGGTTAATACTGCTTTTTATACTCTCCTGCGGAGGTAGTGACAGTGGCGCCAGAGAAAATCTAAGGGAAGCGAGAAATGCTTTCGAGAAGGGAAATTATAACCTTGCTAAGTTGAAGATTGACAGCATAAAGATACTTTATCCAAAAGCTTTTGATGAGATTGATGCAGGTTTTAAATTAATGCAGGAAATACGCATGACAGAGAACCGGCGAAACATCATCTACTGTGATTCTATGCTCCGTGTGAATTATATAGCACTCAGCAAACTGCTGAATGATTTTGACTATGTAAGAGACAGCCGTTATCAGGAGTTCGGAGAGTATTATCCCAAGACCTATCCACTTCACTCTTCACTCGAAAGAAACGGGCTCCGTTCAGGTGTACAAGAGAGGGGGGGCCTTTTTATCGAGAGTGTGCTCGCCGGAAATGCCATTCAACACAACCGTATCAGGGTAACAGCAGCTGACGGCAGCTATGCCGAGAGCGGCCGTGTGACTGCCGACGGGTTCAACTACCGGTTCAGCACGCTCAACAGGAACTACGAGATCGTACGTTTCACCGGCAACGATGAGAACGGTGTGGCCGCCTACATCCACGCCTACCGCGACCAGCCGCTCACCCTGCATTTCATTGGTAACCGTACGGTGAACACAGCTCTGAACGATGCGGCGAAAAAAGGAATCAGCCTTTCGTTCGAACTCTCCACCCTATTGCTTGACATCGAACAACTGAAGTTCGAGAAGGAACGCAGCGAGGTGCTGATCCGCTATCTGGAGAGCCGTGCCAACAGCCTGCAACAGAATAAGCGCTGATGTTTTCGATATATCCCGGGCCTAAAACCATAAGACCCTTGGCTCACAATCGAACTTCCCATATCTCGTATGCAATCGTTAAAATTCCACATCCCTATTTCCATATCCTATACCTCACATTCACAACATGATCAAAAAAACCTCTCTTTTATTTTCGTGATTCATGGATCAATATTCAAATGTTTGCTATACCTTTGTCTTGAATTTTGGTGTTGCTCACTTCACACGGCTTCGAAGTGAACGATGAAAAGGGAATCAGGTGTAAATCCTGAACAGACCCGCTGCTGTAAGCTCCGCTTATGTGCTGAACAAAGACCTCAATTGCCACTGTCCACCAGGATGGGAAGGCGTTCAGACACGGGAGTAAGTCAGAAGACCTGCCAAACGATTCATATAAAAGTTACATGGCTTTCGGGGAATAAAGCTTGAAAACAACACGCAACGGAATCATTTTTTTACTACGTGTTTCTTTTCATCAGGCTTTACCGGAATATAATTCGGTATAGATGAGATTATTTATGCAATCTGTTTTTATGCTGGCGCTAATCACCAGCATCGCACCGTCAGAGGCTGCCGCACAGTCGGTATCCGACACCATCGGACTGCCCGAGGTGGTGATCACCGAGCAGTTGAGCGACCGTGAGATGCGGGCTACGGCACCCCGTCACATTCTCACAGGAGATGAGATCGGGCAGCTGAATGCACTGCAGCTCTCCGATGTGGTGAAGCATCTACCGGGTGTCACCATCCGTGATTATGGTGGCATAGGTGGGCTGAAAACGATCTCTGTACGGAGTCTGGGGGCACACCACACGGCAGTAAGCTACAACGGAATTACCCACTCAGACCAGCAAACGGGGCAGATCGACATCGGTCGCTTTTCGCTCGAAAACGTGGAGAGGTTGACGCTCCACAACGGGCAGGATGATCGTATCTTCCGGCCAGCACGAACATTTGTTTCCGCTTCGGTACTGGAGATCATAACCACTGCACCCCGTTTTAAAGGGAACGATCGGTTGAATGGAAAGGTATCTCTGCGGGGTGGCTCATACGGACTCTATAATCCCTCCTTACATCTAAACGGTAAACTTACGGAGCGGGTAAGTGCGACCCTCAGCGGTGAGTATATGAGCTCCCGGGGAGATTATCCCTATCTGCTTCGTTACGGCTCTTCTGTGGGTGACAGTACATCCAGGGAGCGTCGAATCAACAGTGATGTGAAGAACCTACGACTGGAAACGTCACTTCATGTTTCATTCTCTGCCCGTAGCAGGGGCGATTTACGACTCTACTATTTCAGTTCAGAACGAGGACTACCGGGAGCGACCATCTACTACAATACACTTCACGATGCCGGTCAGCGATTGTGGGACAGGAACTTTTTTCTGCAGGGACATTTTGAGCACACCTTCTCCAGTAAGTGGGTGCTTCAGTCCGACGGTAAATACCAGCGGGGCTATCTGCGTTACCTTGATCCCACCTACCTGGGTGTATCTGGAAAAGTTGAGGATGTCTTCACACAACAAGAGAATTACGGCTCTTTGTCAGCACTATACCGCGCTTTTCCCAACCTCTCATTTTCTGCCTCCACCGACCTGATATCGGCCACCATGTATGCCAACAGACAGGATTTTGTCATTCCCACCCGACTCACTTCCCATACAGTGATTGCCACAAAGTGGGTCAATGAACAATTGCTTGCTACTGCCAGCCTGCTTCACACACAGACATTCGAGTCGGCCGAGAACGGAACGGCAGGCACCAATCGCACCCGACTTACTCCCTACCTGAGTGTATCTTTCAAGCCTTTCCATGCGCATGATTTACGTATGCGTGCCTTTTATAAGAAGAGCTTTCGGTTGCCCACCTTCAATGATCTCTACTATCCGCAGGCTGGAGTGCGCAACTTACTTCCGGAAGATGCGGAGCAGTTCAACATCGGATTCACCTATGGCACTACAAACAATGAGTTGCTGCAACAGTTTACATTAATGGCTGATGCCTATCACAACCGGGTTATGAACAAGATCGTTGCCTACCCCACAGGAAACCTGCACCAGTGGGCTATGGTAAACGTGGGAAAAGTGATCATAAATGGAGTTGATCTTTCGCTTGAGGCCTCGACAGCTGTGACAGATGAGGTAAAACTCCATACAGGGACCAGTTACACCTGGCAGACAGCAACGGACCGAACCGACCGGAAACAGACGATCTTTGGACATCAGCTTCCCTATACCCCCTCCCACTCTGGGTCAGCCAGAGCGGCTGTGGAAATTAAACAGTTGCAGGTTGCCTATACCCTGATTTGGTCGGGCAAACGTTACAACAACGGTTATAACGATGCTGCCTATCTAATGCAGGGTTATGCCGATCACAGCATCTCGCTTCAGCAATCATTTTCTACCCGTCTGGGGCAGCTCACGCTCATTGGCGAAGCGCTGAACCTGGTGGGCCGGAACTATGAGATTGTGAGGAACTACCCCATGCCGGGCCGCTCCTACCGACTGACACTATCTATTCACTTTTAAATAATTCAATGAAATGAACAAAAACAGACTTTTATTTTTTGTGATGCTCCTGACAACTCTTTTGATATCGAGTTGCGACGAGAACGACAATCCGGCCGGTGAAGGAGATAAGACCCCTGAAGAGGCAACATCGCTGCTGATTCTCAATGAGGGAAGTATGGGAATGAATGATGCCACCCTGACGCAGTATAACCTGCAGGAAGAGGCTATCACGAAGAATTATTTCCGGAATAAGAATAAACGGGGATTGGGGGATGTGGCAAACGACATGGTACAATACGGGTCGAAGATCTACATTGCGGTCAATAAGTCGGGAACCGTAGAGGTTATCGGAGCTGCATCAGGCATTTCAATTCAACAGATTAAAATGGAAACCGCAAGCGGTGCAAGCAAAGAGCCACGACGAATCGCCACCCATGGAGGGAAAGTATATGTCACCTCTTTCGATGACACCGTTACCCGTATCGATACGGTCTCCCTCACAGTGGATGGATCTGTAGAAGTAGGAATGGATCCGGAAGGAATAGCCATCAAAAACAACAAGATCTACGTGGCAAACTCAGGGGGATTGAACTGGGAAAATGGGTATGACAACACCCTCTCGGTGATCGATCTCTCCAGTTTTACAGAAGAGAAAAAAATCGTGGTGGGCACCAACCCGGGAGCAGTACAAACCGACAGCCAGGGAGACATATATCTCTCGGTAACAGGCAACTACGGAGATGAGCCCGGCGCTTTCAAGATCATTCGCTCAGGTAGCAACACTGCTGAGACTGTTGAAGGCATCACATCTCCGCAAAAGTTTGTGATCAGTGACAACAAAGCCTATATCATCACCGGTTCCTATGGTGTTCCCAACAGTATAGTGGTCTACGATTGCCTTGAGGAGAGAGTCATCACCAACAGCTTCATCAGCGATGGTACTGAGATACCCATCATGAACAATGTGACTGTCGATCCCGTGAGTGGTGATCTCTTCGTGGCATCCACCGACTATGTCCATCCGGGCGATCTCTACTGTTTTGACAAGGACGGAAAGATGAAATTCAGGCTTACGGCCATAGGCATCAACCCCTCGGTCGTAGTGTGGCAATAACAAAAAAAGCTGCGTGACAGTTTTGCTGTCAGCAGCCTTCTCTCTACTTTATTATTATTTTGATCAGAAAGGCATTCCAAGTGATTGGCGTGCCTTTTGCTTTTTGTTACAGTCGCGATTACCGACTGTGTGTCACAGGATCATACTCCACTGCTCCACCTTCACTGTCACAGGAAAAAGGGACAAATCCCTCTTTTCTTCGCAGGTAGAAAAACTCGTTTTCCTCTTTTGCATCCCTCACGATCTCCATCAGTTCGAATCCCTCCTTGCTGAGCATGTTCAGCACAGCGATCATCCCGTTGAAGGAGACCACCCTGCGGCGGTCGTCAGTGATCTGGGGGATACGCCCCCCTTGTCCCCAGTCGACACGTACCGTCACCTTCGAACTGAGCAGTGGTCCCGAGTCAGACCAGATACGGATATAGTCGGCATCCAGCGACCCGATTGGTGTCTCATTCACATACTGTGCCCGGGCCAGCGAGACGCTTCCCGCAACGAACAGCATCATCAGAAAAAATCTTGTCTTCATCGTTTTGATATTTTTAGTTGGTTGTATGCTGGGATCAGTAAGCTGTTCTAATCCAACTTCAGTACCGCCAGGAACGCTTTCTGCGGCACCTCTACGTTGCCCACCTGCTTCATACGCTTCTTGCCCTCCTTCTGTTTCTCCAGCAGCTTTCGTTTTCGGGAGATGTCCCCGCCGTAACACTTGGCGGTCACATCCTTGCGTACCGCCTTCACCGTCTCACGGGCGATGATCTTGGCACCGATGGCAGCCTGGATTGCAATGTCGAACTGCTGGCGTGGAATCAGCTCCTTAAGCTTCTCGCACATGCGTCGTCCGAATGCCTGTGCATTGTCGTTGTGAGTCAACGTGGAGAGGGCATCCACCGGCTCACCGTTGAGCAGGATATCCATCTTCACCAGCCTGGAAGGACGGAAGTCGTGCATATGGTAGTCGAATGAGGCATACCCCTTTGAGATGCTCTTCAACTTATCGTAGAAGTCGATCACGATCTCGCCCAGCGGCAGGTCGTAAATGATCTCCACCCGGTCGCCGGAGATATACTCCTGCTTGATCAGCACTCCCCGCTTACCAAGACAGAGCGTCATGATGGAACCGATATAGGCGGTGCTGGTAATCACCGACGCACGGATGAAAGGCTCTTCGATCCGCTCAATCAGCGTTGGATCTGGCAACCCGCTGGGGTTGTGTACTTCCTTCATCTCCCCCTTCTTGTCGTACACTTTGTACGATACGTTGGGCACGGTGGTGATCACGTCCATGTTGAACTCACGTTCCAGCCGCTCCTGAATAATCTCCATGTGAAGCAATCCCAGGAAGCCGCAGCGAAAGCCAAAGCCCAGTGCTACGGACGATTCTGGCTGGAATGTGAGGGAAGCGTCGTTGAGCTGTAGCTTCTCGAGGGAGGCACGCAGGTTCTCAAAATCTTCACTCTCTATCGGGTATACACCGGCGAAGACCATCGGCTTCACCTCCTCGAAACCTGCAATAGCCTTGCTGGCAGGGCGCTTCACGTGGGTGATGGTATCCCCCACCTTTACCTCCTTCGAGGTTTTGATGCCGGAGATAATGTAACCCACATCGCCGCAGTGCACCTCCTCGCGGGGCACCATGGTAAGACGCAGAATCCCCACCTCATCGGCTTCATATTCTTTGCCGGTGTTGATGAACTTCACCTGGTCCCCCTTGCGGATGGAACCGTTCACGATCTTGAAGTAGGCGATGATGCCCCGGAAGGGATTAAAGACCGAGTCGAAGATCAATGCCTGCAGCGGGGCATCCGGATCGCCCACCGGCGCGGGTACCCGCTCGATGATCGCTTTAAGGATCGCCTCGATGCCGATGCCTGTCTTGCCGCTGGCACGGATCACCTCCTCGCGCTTGCAACCCAGCAAATCGACGATCTGGTCCTCCACCTCGTCGGGCATGGCGCTCTCCAGATCCACCTTGTTGAGTACCGGGATGATCTCCAGGTCATGCTCGATGGCCATGTAGACATTCGAGATGGTCTGTGCCTGAATCCCTTGAGCAGCGTCCACCACCAGCAAGGCACCTTCGCAGGCGGCGATGGAGCGCGACACCTCGTATGAGAAGTCCACATGTCCCGGGGTGTCAATCAGATTGAGGGTGTAGTTCTCCCCCTCATACTGATAGGCCATCTCGATGGCGTGACTCTTGATGGTGATGCCTCGTTCCCGCTCCAGATCCATGCTGTCGAGCACCTGTGCCTGCAGGTCTTTTCCTTCTACCGTTTTGGTAAACTCCAGCAGTCGGTCGGCAAGGGTGCTCTTGCCATGGTCAATGTGGGCAATGATGCAAAAGTTGCGTATCTTATTCATTTATCTTTCTCTCAATCTTAAAATTCCGCATTGTTTGGAGTGCGGGGGAAAGGAATTACATCACGGATGTTTGTCATCCCTGTGACGAAGAGCATCAGTCGCTCGAAGCCCAGCCCGAAACCGGCATGAGGGGCGGTACCGAACTTGCGTGTCTCGAGATACCACCAGATGGGATCGGTATGCATGCCAGTCTCCTCGATCCGATTCATAAGCTTGTCGTAGTCCGCTTCACGTTCCGATCCACCAATAATCTCGCCAATCTTTGGGAAGAGCACGTCCATGGCGCGTACGGTCTTACCGTCATCGTTCTGTTTCATGTAAAACGATTTAATTTCACGCGGGTAATCGGTCAGGATTACAGGTCGCTTGAAATGCTTCTCCACCAGATAACGCTCATGCTCCGACTGCAGGTCGGCACCCCAATATACTGGGAACTCGAACTTCTCTCCCGATTCTTCCAGGATCTTAACCCCTTCTGTGTAGGTAAGTCGTACAAAATCGTTTTCCACCACAAACTTCAACCGGTCTTCCAGCTCGTTGTCATACATCTTGGCCAGGAATGCAATGTCCTCGCTGCAATTCTCCAGCGCGTAACCAATCAGGTATTTCAGGAAATCTTCTGCAAGGTCCATGTTGTCATTGTTGTCATAGAAGGCCACCTCCGGTTCAATCATCCAGAACTCTGCCAGATGGCGTGGTGTGTTGGAGTTCTCGGCACGAAAGGTAGGACCAAAGGTGTAGATGGCACCCAGTGCCATCGCTCCCAGCTCACCCTCCAGTTGTCCCGAAACGGTGAGGTTGGTCTGCATCCCGAAGAAATCCTCCGAGTAGTCTACTTTTCCCTCCTCATTGCGTGGCGGGTTGGCTGCATCGAGCGTGGTCACATTGAACATTGAGCCGGCTCCTTCTGCATCCGAAGCAGTGATGATGGGGGTATGGAAATAATAAAAACCCCGGTCGTTGTAGAACTTGTGGATGGCATATGACATGTGGTGACGCATACGGTAGATGGCACCGAAGGTGTTGGTGCGGGGGCGCAGGTGAGCAATCTCTCGCAGGAACTCCAGTGAGTGTCCCTTCTTCTGCAATGGATAGACAGCAGGATCAGCCCCGCCAAAGATCTCTACCTCTGTGGCCTGGATCTCGACTGTCTGACCTTGCCCCTGCGACTCAACCAGACGGCCGTTCACATTGATACATGCGCCGGTGGTGATGGGTTTAAGAAACTCTTCACCAAATTGAGCGATGTCAATCACAATCTGTATGTTATTGATAGTCGATCCGTCGTTCAGGGCGACAAAACCCACATTCTTGTTACCCCTGCGGGTGCGTACCCACCCCTTCACGTTTATCTCCTCACCGAAACTGGTGAGCTGTAACGCATCCGAAATTTTTGTTCGTTTGATTTGTTTCATACCTAACTATATCACCCCTTAAGGGAGAGACTCTATACTTATTCTATTATAAAAAGTTCCCTCCGTACATTGACGGAGGAAAATGATCTTTAAGTGAATTGAATGAACCATTAATCGAAGGCCCCCATGCGGAGCATGTTCACCTCCTGTTCAGAAAGGTAGCGCCATTTTCCACGAGAGAGTTTTTTCTTGGTGAGACCTGCGAAATAGACACGGTCGAGTTTCAACACTCGGTATCCCAGCTTCTCGAACATACGGCGAACCACACGGTTCTTGCCGGAGTGTATCTCGATACCCACCTGAGTGAGGTCCTCTTCGGTCACGTAACTGATGGCATCAGCATGTATCTCACCGTCCTCCAGTTCTATTCCGTCGGCGATGGCTTGCATATGTTCCATGACTACCGGTTTGTCGAGCCACACCTGGTAGATCTTCCGTTTCTCGTACTTGGGATGTGTTAATTTTGATGCCAGATCACCGTCGTTGGTGAGCAGCAGTACCCCAGTGGTAGCCCTGTCAAGGCGTCCCACAGGATAGATACGTTCGGAACAGGCACTCTTCACCAGTTCCATCACCGTCTTACGGTTCTCAGGGTCGTCGGTGGTGGTGACAAATCCTTTTGGTTTGTTCAGCAGTACATAGACCTTGCTCTCCAGTCTTACCGGCTGGTTGTGGAACATCACTTCATCGGCACGTGCGATCTTGGTACCCAGTTCAGTAACCACCTCTCCGTTCACTTTCACCACGCCAGCCTGGATGAATTCATCCGCTTCACGGCGCGAGCAAATCCCGGCGTTGGCCAGATACTTGTTCAGACGGATGGGTGCGTTTGGATCGGCATTCTCCTTGTACTTGATCTGCTTAAAAGGTTTTTTCTTTTTCAGTTTCTTGCCGCCTGGGCCCATGGTGGTCTGATCGTTCCGTTGCAGAGAGGGGCCTCCCCAGCTGCGATTACCTTGTTGAGGAGCTCCAGGACCCCTCCTCTGAGGAACAGTGCGCTCTCCCACTCTGGGACGACGTTTTCTGGGTGCACCTTCCTGATTGCCGTAGCTGTTGCCCTGTGACGCATCTTCCCAGTTGCGGTTGTAAGATCTCTCTGAAGGTTGACGATCGTAAGACCTGTCGGCTGATTGACGGTCGTAGGACCTGTCGGGTGATTGACGGTTGTAGGACCTATCAGATTGCTGACGGTCGTAAGACCTGTCGGGAGACTGCCTGTCGTATGGTTTGCTGTTGTGTCTGCCGGAAGAACGATATCCTTCCTGATTTGGTCTCCGCTCATTGCCATCGTTGCGGTTAGGTGCAGCGTGTCTCTCATTGTTCGCGCTAAAAAATTGTCGTTTGGGGCGCGATTCTTCGTTGTTTGTAGTCATTGTTGTTGTCGTTGCTTTGTTTGTAATTACAGTTGAAACCTCACGGTTTTATTTTTTCTTCCTAAAACTTCCATCTCTATACCATGCTGGCACAGGAGGCCTGGAATTTTCAAACTCGATGCGTTCAGTACGCTTTCTTTGTCGATCTACAATCATGTGATTCCCTCAGGACATCAGCATGTCAGATACCAGTGTAATTTTGAGGTGTGATGGCTTTTAATTCCTCTTTTATTTTTTCATTTACATCCAATGTCCCAATGAACTCCGATATACTCTTTTTCGTGATCTCATTGTTGGTTCGTGTAAGTGATTTCAATGCCTCATAGGGTTTCGGATATCCCTCTCTTCTCAGGATGGTCTGGATCGCTTCGGCAACCACTGCCCAGTTTTTCTCCAGATCCTGGTCAATCGCCTCTCTGTGTAATAACAGTTTACCCATCCCTTTTGTTGTGCTTTTGAGGGCAATTAATCCATGAGCAAGGGGGATGCCAATGTTTCGTATCACGGTGGAGTCTGTCAGATCCCTCTGAAGACGTGAAATGGGCAGCTTGGCCGCCAGATGTTCGAGCAACGCGTTGGCTATTCCCAGGTTCCCCTCGGCATTCTCAAAGTCGATCGGGTTCACCTTGTGCGGCATGGCCGATGAGCCTACCTCACCCTCTTTGATCTTCTGCTTGAAGTACTCCATTGAGATATATTGCCACATGTCGCGGTTGAAGTCGATCAAGATGGTATGGATTCGCTTCAGTGCATCGAACGAAGCCGCCAGTGCGTCGTAGTTCGATATCTGGGTGGTGTACTCTTCCCTTGCCAGATGCAGCTTCTCCTGCAGGAATCTTTCTGCAAAACGTTTCCAGTCGGTATGTGGATAAGCCACATGGTGGGCGTTAAAGTTTCCCGTGGCACCGCCGAACTTGGCTTTTGCAGGGATGTGCTTCAGCACTTCCAACTGATTGTTGAGCCGGTAGGCAAAAACCATTATCTCCTTGCCCAGCCTTGTGGGCGATGCCGGCTGACCATGTGTGCGGGCCAGCATCGGGATGTCGGCCCACTCCTCAGCCAGTGATCCGATCTGCGCGATCAGCTTCTCCAGCTCGGGGATGTAAACCTCCTGCAACGCCTCCTGCCACATCATAGGCGTGGCGGTGTTGTTGATATCCTGCGAGGTGAGTCCGAAATGAATGAATTCCTTGTAAATATCAAGCCCCAGCCGGTCGAACGCTTCTTTCAGGAAGTACTCAACAGCCTTCACGTCATGATTGGTTACCTGTTCAATCTCCTTTACCCGTAGTGCATCTTTCTCTGAGAAGTTGTGATAAAGATTCTGCAATTCATTGAACAGGTTCTTTTCTACCTTGTCGAGCGGTTCAATGCCTGCTTCACACAAGGCAATGAAATATTCGATCTCTACCTTCACACGATATCTGATCAGTGCATATTCCGAAAAATAGGCACTCAGCTCTACGGTTTTATTTCTATAGCGTCCGTCGACGGGGGATATGGCTGTCAATTGGTTTAGCTCCATTGTAGTTGTTGCGCAATGCGGATTATGAAATCGGGTACTGAGTTACGGAAAATCACTTTCCGCATGTTTCACCTCAGTCTTATTGTTGTTGATTTATCCCGAAAGTATATAACACCCTAAGTTTACGGTACAAAAATAGCGATAATTACAGAGTTGTAAAAATATTTATAAAATTATTTGCAAAATATTTTGCGGGAAAACAAAAAGAGTCTATCTTTGCATCACTTTTTCAGAGAACATCCTCCGGGAGCGGAGTTCAGCAAAGAGAAAAGATCTTTTTCGGGCGTTTAGCTCAGCTGGTTCAGAGCATCTGCCTTACAAGCAGAGGGTCGGCGGTTCGAATCCGTCAACGCCCACAAAATAAAACACTTATCGATTCATTTCGGTGAGTGTTTTTCTTTTTTAGGTATGCTACCTGTTTGAACTCCCATCTTTATTGTGAAACGAGTCATGGCGTATCCCCATTTGAATCGTTTTCTTCCATTTCCTTCAGGTTAGGTATGGTACAGGTTCTAATCTCGTTCTAATATGGTTCTAATATGGTTCTAATCTCGTTCTAATAGATTCGAAGCAGTAAAGACTCAGTTACGACCAAATAAAGATGAAATTGTGAGTCAAAATAAGCCCTGTAGGGAAGATCAGTTGAACAAAGCATCCGACGAGATGGTTACTCTCGTAAACAACCAACCACTATGAACGACTTGAAATTTTCCATCCTCGACCTGGCTTATTATTCAGAAAGCAACCGCTCACCCGGCGAGGTACTGCACAATTCCACCGAGATCGCCATCTTAGCCGAACAGCTGGGATACCACCGCTACTGGTTTGCTGAACACCATAACAGTGCATCGCTGATGAGCATGTTCCCGGAAATCATCATGGCACATGTGGCTTCGAAGACAAGCAGGATACGGGTGGGTAGCGGAGGCGTGATGCTCCCCAACCACAGTTCATTGAGTGTGGCGGAACGCTTCTCCATGCTGGAGGCGCTGCACCCGGGACGTATCGACCTGGGCATTGGACGTGCCCCCGGCACCGACGGCAGAACAGCATATGCACTGCGTCGTTCCTGGGAAGTGTTGCGCGAAGACACCTTTCCCCGGCAACTGGACGAGCTCTTCGGTTTCTTTGGTCATGACCTGCCGGAAGATCATGAGTTCTCCAGGATAATAGCCAATCCCGATCCGTCACTGGTGCCACAGATCTATATGCTGGGATCCAGCACGGGAGGAGTGCAATTTGCCATACAAAAGGGACTGGCATTCGTATTTGCGGCGCAGATCAATGCCGAGATGGCAGTACCCGTGATGCAACTTTACCGGCAGCAGTTCCGTCCCTCAAAATATTACGACCGACCGAAGGCTATTCTCTCCATTAGTGTCTTTACTGCTGAAACAGAGGAGGAGGCCTACTATCAGGCTGCCCCCACCCTTTTGATGTGGACAATGCTGGCCACCGGTAAACGCTTCACCTCCTTCCCTACCCTTGAAGAAGCGAGCAACTACCCATACACCTTGCAGGAGAAGGCAATACGCGATCAGCAGATGAACAAGTTCGTGATCGGCACTCCGGAGCATGTTGCTGACAAGCTCCATCAGTGGGCTGCGAAAACAGGTGCCGACGAGATCATCATGTTGGATGGCTACCCTGAGATGAACGCCCGCAGGAAAGCTTACACACTGCTGGCCCGTCAGTTTGGACTCAACAGTGAGGGGAAATAGTTGCTGCACTTTACAAGTGCTGCTTATTCAGACATGTTTTTGATGTAGGGCAACTCTTTCAGATTACTGAAACCATAGAACTGATTGGCATTGCTACTGAGGAACATCTCCTTCTCCACATCGGTGATCAGCGAGGAGCGCAACACGAAATCGTATGACATCCTGTAGGTGATGGCGGTGATTGTTCTGGGATAATCGGAACCCCACATAAGCTTCCCAATGCCGACAAGCGATGCAGCCTCTTTGATCGCCCAAATGGCTCCCTGATAGGGGTAAAACTCTTCATGGAATAGCCAGGTGATCCCACCCGATTCAATCCGCACGTTAGGGTGACGGGCCAACTTAATCTGTTCCTGCCACTGTGGACGGGTTACCATGCCAAAGTGACCGATCGCAATCCGCAATCGGGGAAAGGCGGCAATGATCTCCTCCATCTCCGCCACCTGGGCAGCACCATCGGCCAGGTCTATCGAGAGCAGCAGATCCTGTCGTTCCATCTCTCCGAAGATCTCCATCAGCTCATCGGTGGTGAGCCATATCCTTCTGTCGGACATCAGCAAGCGGTTAGCCGGGATCTTCAGCGCCCTGAAACCCTGCAGGAAGAGCTCCGATGCATGGCTGAGCCACCCCTCCCTGCGAAGATCCACCATGCCGCAACAGAGAAAGCGGTCAGGGTATCGCTGCTGCACCTCCAGCAGATAATCATTCTGAACTCCATCGATGTACTCCTGTGTGATCACAGCTGCCGATACCTGGGCATAGTCCATGTTCGACAGGAAGATCTCGGCAGTGTTGCGGCCATCAACGATAAAGGGAGGCACCATCTGCCGAATCTCACCCATGAAGAGTGAACGCCCGTTGGCGAGGGTCTCAATTTTCTGCCCCTCAACTGTTGTATCTTGCCTGAGCCATAGATGGGCGTGGGCGTCGATGATGGGATAATCTGCTATCATTCGAATGCGAGTATGATTTTGAGTACTTTATCGCGATTTTCAGACCAGTAGAGCAATGCCTTATCTGCTTCCTCGGGAGGATAGACCGCCGTGATCAGTGATGCGGGTAGCTGGTTGCGCCGGATGTAAGCGATCACCGCGCGGAAGTCTTCCGGCAGCGCATTTCGCGAGCCCCTGATGTCCAGCTCTTTTGAGACAAAATATTTGGTTTCGAAGGAGACCTCCGACTTAGCATAGCCGATACAAACCACCCGACCGGTGAAGGCCACTTCGTCGATCGCCATGCGATAGGTGGCAGGTGAGCCCACCGCCTCGATCACCACGTCGGGTCCCATCCCTCCTGTCAGTTCCATCAGGCGGGTATGCAGATCCTCCTCTGTGGAGTGGATCGTATCTGACGCTCCCAACTGCTTTGCAAGCTCCAGCTTCTGATGGTCCAGATCTACCGCGATCACCCGTGCACCCCGTTGTGCTGCGCGGATGATTGCCCCGGTGCCGATCATCCCGCAACCAATCACCATCACCACATCCAGGTCGGTGACAGCGCCCCGGGCTACGGCATGAAAACCAACACTCAGCGGTTCCACCAGCACCAGTTCGCGGGCGTTTAGGTTGTCGGCGGTGATCACCTTCTGCCAGGGAACAGCAATAAATTCGCACATGGCACCATCCCGTTGCACACCCAAAGTCTGGTTAAACTGGCAGGCATTGGGACGTCCGTTGCGACAGGAGGGGCAGTTGCCGCAGCTGGTGTATGGATTCACCGTACAGTGCATCCCCACCCTAATGTTTGCCGGAACACCCTCAGTCACCTGCTCTACTACGGCACTGATCTCATGACCGGGGATCACCGGCATGCGCACCATCGGATTCATCCCCAGGTAGGTGTTCAGGTCGGAACCGCAGAATCCGGCGAATATCACTTTCAACAACACCTCACCCGGTTGTGCAGCCGGCCTCTCTTTTTCCTCCAGGGCAGCTTGCCCTACAGCTGATATCTTTACTGCTTTCATTGTGATTGTTCAAAAAATTTCATCATTAACTGTTCAGCCAGGTGTCCCTGAAACGGGGTTCCAAAATTCTCTTTACATCGGCCAGCAACTCCTCGTTGAGAGGCTCCTCCATCCATTGCAGGTTCTGCATCACCGATGCGCTGCGGGTGGTACTGAAGAGCGTGGTGGCAATCTGCGGATTCGACACAGCATATTGTATGGCCAGCTTTTCAATGCTTTCACCTCTCTTCCGGCAGTAGTCGGCTGCCTTCCGGCAAAGCATTTTCAATGGCTCCGGTGCCGGATGCCAATCGGGTGCACCCCGCTCTGTCAACAATCCCATGGAGAAAGGCGAAGCGTTGATCACACCCACCCCATGCTGCTCAAAATAGTCGAGATAATCACCCAGTGCATCATCGTTGAGTGTATAATGACAGAAAGAGAGGATCGACTCCACGGTGCCCGGTGGCACATGATCAATCACATAGACGAAATGGCGGAGTGTCAGGTTGGTGATCCCGACATGCCCTACCACACCTTTCTCCCGTAACTCTACCAATTTAGGCAGTGTTTCATTGCAGACCTGATCGAGATCGGCAAATTCAATGTCATGCACGTTGATCAGATCGATGTAATCGACATGCAGCCGCTCCATGCTCTCATAGAGACTCTCCTCTGCCCTTCGTGCCGAGTAATCCCACTCATTCACCCCCTCCTTGCCGTAGCGTCCAACCTTGGTGGAGAGGTAATAGCTCTTCCGGTCTGCTCTCTGTAAAGCCTTTCCCAGTACTTTCTCCGCTCTGAGATGCCCGTAGTAAGGCGACACATCGATGAAATTGATCCCATGTTCCAGTGCTGTCAGCACCGCTTCAACACCCTCCTCTTCCTTGAGTGAATGAAATACCCCTCCCAGGGAGGAAGCTCCAAAGCTCAGGGGTGTCACCATCATACCGGTATTGCCGATTTCTCTTTTTTTCATATTTCAGACTTTCTATCTGCCACAAAGCAGGAGTACAATGAACAAAAGTAGAAATTTTTTCAGACAATCAACATCCTAAATACTCATCGTTATGTTCGACATCCATTTTTAATTAAAATTTGCTATATTTGCATTGGCGTGTTTCAATTCGTTGATCAATGAAAAAAGCAGTTTTTCTGTTGATGATGTTGCTCTGTTACATCACCTTCATGCAGGGTGAAGAGCACCCACGGAAGAAAGTTGCGGTGGTACTCAGTGGAGGTTCAGCCAAAGGCTTTGTACATGTAGGTGTGCTCAAGGTGCTGGAACGTGCCGGCATCCCCATCGACTACATTGCAGGTACCAGCATTGGAGCTGTTGTTGGCGGTCTCTATGCCGTGGGTTATGATGCAGAGATGATCGACTCGCTGATACAACAGCAAGACTGGAACTATCTGATGAGTGACAACATCTACCGTGAAAATCTTCCTGCAACCCAGCGTGACAGACGCAACGAATTCATCGTTTCTCTTCCATACAGTTTGAATTTCAGGGAGAGAACCGGTAATGTAAGTTTGCCACGGGGAGTCTTGTCGGGACAGAATCTCTACAGTCTCTTTTTGCACCTCACCATCGGTTTTCAACATGAGATGGAATTCGACAACCTACCTACACCCTTCGGATGTGTAGCTGCCGATGTACGCACCGGTAAGGAGGTGGTTTTCCGGAAGGGCATCTTGCCTGAAGCCATCAGAGCCAGCATGGCTATACCGGGAGTCTTCACGCCGGTGGAGAAAGACAGCATGCTGTTGATTGACGGGGGAGTGATCAACAACTATCCGGTTGATCTTGCCAGGTGCATGGGTGCCGACATTGTGATCGGAGTGATCATTCCCCCCGATGAGAAGACGATCAAAAAAAACCGTGGCAACATTGCAGAGATAGCCGAACAGCTTACAAACTTCGTGGGAAAAGAAAAGAAGTCGCAGAATATCGATGATACCGACCTGCTGATCACCCCTAATGTGCATCCCTATGGGTCAATGGATTTTCAGAAGCCGGCAATCGACTCACTTATTGCACGTGGTGAGCAGGCCGCCATGGAACAATGGGAAGCCCTCATGACACTGAAAGCATCGCTGGGAATCACCGGAAATGAATCCTTCACAAGAGAACGGCAGAATCCCTATATACGACTTGACACCCTACTCGTAGATAATGTCAGCGTTGAAGGTGTCTCCCCCCGCGATGAGAAGCGTATACTGCAATTGTTGCCGGCACAGATTGAAAAGGTTACCCGTAAAGAGCTGGATGCGATGACAGCGCGCATTTTCGGTGCCGGGCTCTTTTCCCGTGTCACGTATCGTCTCGATGGCAATCAACCGTTCAATCTGGTCTTCCTGGTGGAGTCGAAGGAGTATAACACCCTTAACCTGGGGCTTCACTTCAACTCCAATGACATGGCAGCAATCTTGGCCAATACGACCATCCGGTTAAGTGAATCATACAATTCGATGATCGACATCACCACGCGACTCAGTCGCGATCCCTACCTGCAAATCGACTACTCCATCAACAACAGTCTTTTTTATAAGGGCGGCATCAGTTATCGAATCAGCAACAACGACCTCAGCATCTACAACAGGGGGCAGCTCTCCTACCAGCTTGAGGTCATGCGCAATGCCCTTGATCTTCACTTCTCTGAATTCTATTTTGGCAACGTACAGCTGCATATGGGTGCCGGCTTCGAATATTTCGATTATTCCAACCTTCTGGGACGCAATACCCATTCCACCCTGAAGGGAGTATCGGATCAGCTCTACATCAACTACATGATCAATGGGGTGTATGACAATCTGAACAACACCTATTTTCCCACCTCGGGTCAGTATTTCTCATTTCGTTATACCCTTCACACCGACAACTTCCTTCAACTACAGGATGAACTGCCGCTCAGCGTGCTGAAGTTGAACTTCTACAAGCCGTTGCAACTGGGTAACAAGACATTCCTTACGCCTCGCATCTCAGCCCGATACGTGATGAACGACAGCGTACCTTTTATTTACCGCAATTTCGTAGGTGGCAGGAATGACGGGCACTACCTGCCCCAGCAAATAGCGCTACAGGGGTCAACAGGCATGGAGGTGCTGGGCAATTTGGTTGTATCTGTCGACGCCATGCTGCACCATGAGTTCAGACCTAAGAATTACCTCTATGTTCACCTCAACTACACCCTTCACAACAATCATCTCTACGATCTGTACAAGGGAGATGATTACTGGGGCTGCAATACCGGTTATTCCTTTCTCTCCATTGCCGGACCTTTGCGACTGGAGCTGGGCTATTCCGGTCTGTCACGAAAATTTCACCCTTATGTGAGCTTCGGATACCATTTCTGAAAACACATTAAACTGAATCCAGGACTCGATTTTATAATTAGAATCTATGGATGATTGTGCCTCATTTATTTTGAAACCACATAAAAAATCGCTATATTTGTAGCAGTACAAATGAGAAAAACAACATTAAAAAGTAAATTATGAAGACATTGGATTATTTAGGTTTAGACCCCAAAAATGTAAAAAAGACAGTTGACGGATTGCAGGAACTGCTGGCCAACTTCCAGGTATACTACACCAACCTGCGCGGTTTTCACTGGAATGTAACAGGTATGATGTTCTTTGGTGCACATGCTCGTTTCGAAGAATATTATGATGACGCGGCAGCCAAGGTAGATGAAGTAGCGGAACGGATCCTGATGTTGGGTGGTGTGCCTGCCCATAATTTCAGCGACTACCTGAAAGCTTCTGCTATCAAGGAAACAGCGGTGGTAAGCGACCACAAGGAGATTCTCAAGCTGATCCTCGACAACCTGAAGGTGCTGATCTCACTGGAACGCAAGGTGCTGGAAACAGCTTCTGAAGGCGACGATGAGGGCACGGTTGCCCTGATGAGTGATTTCATCTCCGCCCAGGAGAAAACTGTATGGATGCTCACTGCCACTCTTTCGTAAGAGCGCATCCCTGCTGAAGATACTGAAAGCCGTTCCGCCACTATGGCTGGAACGGCTTTCTCATTGTATGGACACGCCTGGAATATCTTCTCCGGTTCTGGGTGCTACTCACCTGTTTCCAATCATCAAATTAAACTGCCGGCGGTAGGTCTCCCCTATCGGGATCTGTTTTTTTGCGATGATGATCCTGTTCTTGTTGATGCTGGTAATCTTGTTCGTATGGATGATGTAGGAACGATGTACCCGCATGAAACGATCGACTGGCAGCTCTTCCTCGAGCGACTTGAGGCTCATAAGTGACAGGATTGGCTTAGCCTCATGCTCGGTATAGATCTTCACATAATCTTTCAACCCCTCAATGTAGAGCAAATCATCATAGAGCAGGTGTATAAGCTTGTATTCCGATTTCACGAAAAGGCCCACTTTTTCCTGCCGGTGCTCCGCGGCAGGTTTCTGATCGATCATCTCGAACCAGGTGAGCGCCTTCTTGGCAGCAGTGTGGAAATCAGTGAACGAGAATGGTTTCAGCAGATAATCGATCGCGCTCACCTTATACCCCTCAAGAGCATATTCACTAAAAGCGGTGGTGAAGATGATGCGGGTATGGCTGCCGATGATGCGGGCAAACTCCATCCCGTTTACCTCAGGCATCTGAATATCCAGAAAAAGCAGATCCACCTTCTCACTGGCAATCTTTTTCATTGCCGAGAGGGCATTGCTGTACTTACCGGTGAGACACAGGAACGGGGTCCTTTCCACATATGATTCGAGGAGGGACAACGCCAAGGGTTCATCATCAACGATCCAGCAGTTCAGTATCATCCTGTTGTTTTTTTGTATCGATTACCAGCACGGTAGAGTAGACATCATTCTCCACGGTGGTATGCCACAGATAGCTGTCGGGATAGAGAAGCTCCAGCTTTCGCTTCACCAGATCCAATCCGATGCCGCTGCCGCTCTTGTCAGAACCACTCTTTGGAAAAAAACTGTTGCGGGTTACAAACTCCACTTTGCCATCGGGA
>Ga0209510_1000836_pt1 | contig 38917 bp, 28 predicted proteins | sample BiotimSIPDNA_FD_185749 | JGI IMG/M metagenome (GOLD analysis project Ga0209510, IMG submission 185749) | Anaerobic biogas reactor microbial communites from Washington, USA - Biogas_R1 time_0 SIP DNA (SPAdes) (version 2) | ecosystem: Engineered > Bioreactor > Anaerobic > Unclassified | place...
ATCAAGCAGCGAACATCCGAAGGATTTCTGCCCGTAAATCCGGAGGCAGCATCCGGGCCATAACAATCCAATGCATGCTGCGCAACTATGCGCAACAACGATATCAAATTTGTTAAAATCAAACAACGAGGCGCAATAATTCTGCGTCTTGTTTGTGCTTGTTGACATATTATTGTGCTGGGTTTAATATAGGGTTATGAGCAAGCGGTTGCGCATAAGTTTTTTTTATTTGATATTCAAAGTAGCCATCGACCGAAGATTGTAGTGATCATGTATTAATCGCAGTGTTTTCAGAGTGCAAGGGCGGACTTATGAGTGGCAGATTATTCTCGTTACTGATGGTCTTTGTGGTGTGTTCCTCGGCAATCGGTTTTTCCGGGTGCAAGGGTTCAGAAGTCAAGTTGCCCGCTGTAGAGATATTTGTGAAGAAAATACCTTCTTGGACGGATGAGTTTGTCTGCGGCGTGGATATTTCAAGTGTCATTTCACTGGAGCGAAGTGGCGTCATTTTCAAAGACCGAAATGGAAACCCTCAAGATATATTTGTGACGCTCAAGGATGCGGGTGTGAATTATGTTCGCGTCCGTATTTGGAATGACCCGTTTGACAGTGAGGGTTTTGGTTATGGCGGTGGCAATAACGATTTAGCGACAGCGATTGAGATTGGAAAACGAGCGGCCGAACAAGATATGAAGTTGCTTGTGGATTTTCACTATTCAGATTTCTGGGCAGATCCCGGCAAGCAGATGGCTCCAAAGGCTTGGGAGGGGATGAATGTCACGCAGAAGAGCGAAGCGCTGTATGATTTTACCAGGGATAGCTTGGTGCAACTCATCGACAGCGGAGCCGATGTTGGCATGGTTCAGATTGGCAATGAGATCAACAATGGCATCGCGGGCGTGACCGACTGGCCCAATATGGCGGTTCTCTTGAACGCAGGAAGTCGAGCTGTTCGGGAAGTATCTGCAACTAATAATAAGTCAATCTTAATAGCAATACATTTTACGAATCCTGAAACGGAGAATCGATATGCGGCGTATTCTTTTAACCTCAATCGATATGAGGTGGATTACGATGTTTTCGCATCGTCATACTATCCGTTCTGGCATGGCGAGCTTAAAGACTTAACCTTAATTCTGAAAACGATTGCTGAAACGTACGACAAAAAGGTCATGATTATTGAGACGTCATACCCGAATACGCTTCTTGATTCGGACGGCCACGAGAACACGATTTCTAAGGGCTCGGATCTGGGCGCTTATCCGGCGACGGTTCAGGGGCAGGCGAATTTTATAGCAGATGTGATGGCAGCCGTGGCCGAATTGGGGGATGCGGGCATCGGGGTATGTTACTGGGAACCGGCGTGGATCGCAGTCGGAGCTCCGACACAGATCGAAGAGAATCAGGTTTTGTGGGAGCAATACGGAAGTGGTTGGGCAACAAGTTATGCCAATGAATACGATCCGGTGGATGCCGGCGTGTGGTTTGGTGGCTCGGCAGTAGATAATCAGGCACTATTCGATGCGGATGGCAGGCCGCTCGACTCGCTGTATGTATTTAATCTTGCGCGAAAAGGACATGCGGTACCCAAAGCGATAGATGCTGTTTCGGATATTAATGTCAGCGGCACGATTGGCAAGGAGATTGTCTGGCCGGAGATGATAGAAGTCATATATAACGATGGATCACGTTTGTCACAGCCGGTCGTTTGGCAGGTTGAGGATCAGACAAAGGTTGAGGCGCTGTCGGCGTCGGGTGGCATCGCAGCGATGGGAACTCACGTAATCGTCGGTAATACGGATGGATGGGAGGCGCCGGTATCGTGTATTTTGACGCTTAATCCGGAAAACTATGTGAAAAATTACAGCTTCGAGTCGGAAGACATGTCGGACTGGGAGATTGTTTACCCTGCGGACGGCACGGCTTGCACGGATCGTCAGATGAAGACCGCCGATGCGTTCTCCGGAGACTACTCGCTTCACTATTATTCGGTAGGGGATGTTCGATTTATCGCGAGGCAATACTTTTCGGATTTGCCGAACGGCACCTATTCGGCAACGGCTTCTATTCAGGGCAGTGTTGAGCGAAGTGGGGAACGCATCTTGATTTTCGCGGAGAGCTCAACCGGAAGACTTGAAACAGAAGCAACACTTGCGGGCTGGCAAGTGTGGCAAAACCCGGAGCTTTCAAATATTGAGGTGACGGACGGGCAACTTTCAATCGGAATAATGGTTGAGGGCAACGGCGGCGCGTGGGGCACAATTGACGATGTATATCTTTATCGCACGAGCTAGTGACTTTTGGTAACGGCTTATTCGCGAGCATCTTGATTCGCAGAGACATTTCGTTCGAGTAAAAAGAAAAAACATGACTATGACATAAATTCAACCGGAGAGGTAGACAGAATGAAGGAAGAGAAAAAAGAAATCGAAGTGACGTCTTTAGACGATATCGCCCGCGAGTTGGGGTTATCCAAATCGACCGTATCACGAGCGCTCTCGGGCAAGGGACGAATTGGCGAAAAGACAAAGGCGCGTGTGAGACAGTATGTGAAAAAGGCGGAGTATAAGCCCAACTTGATTGCAAGGAGCCTGGCACAGTCGAAAACCTACAATCTAGGTGTGGTCCTTCCGGCAGATTCGGATCTCGCCGAAAAACCCTTTTTTCAGGTATTTCTTCTCGGCGTCTGCGAAGCTTCCGCCGCCAATGATTATGATGTCGTGGTAACTGTGGTGGTCGAAAAAGATATTTCAGCACTCAAGAATCTGGTGAGAAACAAGAAGGTGGACGGTATTATTCTGACACGTTTGTTAGTACACGACCTGGCCGCAGCTTATTTGAAAAGAGCGGGAATTCCTTTTCTGGTGGTCGGATCAAGCTCGGATGAGTCATTGGTTCAAGTGGATACCGACCATGAAGGCGCTTGTGAGAATTTGACTTCGCTACTACATTCGATGGGGAATCGACGTATTGCTCTGATTATCGGAAGTGATGAACATGCCGTTAATGTCAATCGTTATCGAGGATTTGCGAAGGTGCTGGAAAATCGAATTGACGGCATTTGCCGAGAAATTATTTTTCAAAACGTCGGCAGCAAGACGGCAATCGATAAGAGTGTCGAGGCCATTATGAAAGAGGGCGCTGACTGTATCTTGTGCGGTGATGATGTCATCTGCAGTCAAGTTCTTTCCAAACTCAATGCCATGAATATAAGTATACCCGAGGAGATTCGTGTGGCGTCGTTTTACGATAGCGCTCACTTGAAATATAACAATCCGCCAATCACGGCTTTAGAAATTGATGTTAAAGAATTGGGGGTGATAGCGGGGCAAAGTCTGATAGACAAAATCTCGGGTAAGCCAATTACGCGAAGGACGATTTTGAATTATCAGATTGCACTCAAAAAATCGACGCAGTAATTCGAATAATGGTCATCGCGCCTGCCTCTATTTGCTAAAGGATTATGAATGCATAAGAGTTCGCGGGCAGACAATGAAAGAGAAGGTGGAAGTCATGAAAAAGAAATTCATTGCTCTGAGTTTAGCCATGATTATGATGTTAGGTGTATTTGCCACCGCTTGTAACAACGGCACGGAGACGGATGCGACGGATTCACAAAGTGCCGGAACACAATCAAGCGCCGATACTGAAACGACTCAGTCAGATAAGAAAATCGAATTGGTCGTCTGGGAGTCTGTAGACGGACCGGACAAATGGATTGAGGCGGCCGGAAAAGCTTTTACGGAGCAAAATCCGAACATCACGATTAAGTTCGTAAATGTCGAGCTGGGTGACTCTTCGAGCCAGATCGCTTTGGATGGACCGGCAGGTGTCGGACCGGATCTTTTTGCCGCGCCTCATGACAAATTGGGTGAACTTGTGACCGGTGGTCACATTTTGACAACCAAAAATGCGGATGCGGTCGCCGCGGCGGTTCTTCCGGCTACTTCTGCAGCTCTGACCTATAACGGCGAGATGTATGGCGTACCGACTTCGGCAGAGACCTATGCGCTTTACTACAATAAGGATTTGATCTCTGAAGATGAAATTCCTGAGACATGGGATGAGCTTTACACCTGGTGTAAAGATTTTAATGCCGCTAATCCGGGTAAGTATGGATTTGTCATGGATGTGACATCGATGTATTACACGATTTTATTCACTACCAAGGGCGGCAATCGCCTCTTTGGACCGGGCGGAGCGGACGTATCGTCCTCTTACCTTGCGACGCCGGAAGCCATCGAAGGCATGAAAGAATTCCAGAAGCTCAAAGAAGTGATTTCTTTTCCCGCAGCAGACTTAGGTACGGATACCGCAGATGGTGCTTTTGCATCCGGTAATGCAGCGATGCATATCTCCGGCCCTTGGAATGTCAGTAATTTTGAGGGCGCCGGTTTGAATTTTGGCGTGACAACGTTACCGGCATTAAGCGGAGAATCCACTCCGGCGGCTTCGTTCTCGGGTACTCGCGGCATGTTCGTCTCTGCATACTCAATGAATGCGGATGCTGCACAGTTATTTGCCGAATTCCTGGTTTCGAAAGAGATGCAGGAACTTCGTTATGAGATAACCGGAGCATTGCCGTCAATTGACATTGCCGTAGATAGTCCTTATTCGATTGGCTTTATTGATCAATTGAACTATGCGTTCCCGATGCCTTCCGTGCCTCAGATGAGTGCGTTCTGGGAAGCTGCCGGCGCTGCCAGCAGCAACATCTGGGATGGCGCAGACGTAGAGACTGAGCTCAAGGCTCTGGATGCGGCAATTATGGCAACGGTCGAATAGTCGCACGTATATTATTTGCAATGGTTAGTGTGGATGGGATGCGCGGTGAGTGCCGGGCATCCCGGTCCACTGCTTATGATTAGTCTATTAGTGCAACCCTTTTGACAACGAGAGGGGAGGGAATACCTCAATGAGAACACTTCAATCTGACGGTTCAAACCGCAAGACGATATTTATTGTTTCGCTGATTTTCATGGGCTTGGCGCATTTAACCATTCTCAAACAATACGTCAAGGGCGCATTGTTCGCGCTGCTCGAGATTGTGATGATTATCCTGTCACCGAAGATATTTCAACTGATTCAAAAAATGATTACACTGGGAGAACCTCAGCCGAATCTTCCGATTTTCGAAAAAGATAATTCGATGTTTATGCTTATCGACGGCATATTAATAGTTGCCGTCTTGTGTATTTTTGTGTCGCTATATTTCATTTCGGTCCGCAGTGCGCTGTCGACGTATAAAGATTATTGTGCCACCGGCAAACTCCCTGAAAGCAAAAACTTTTTTTCGGAGTTCGGCTCGAAGGCATTTCCTATAGCAGGACTGTCTCCCCTGGTTATACTTATCTTGTTTTTTGTCGTTGTGCCGTTGGTTTTTTCGGCTTCGGTGGCCTTTACGAATTACTCGGCCCCCGGACACATTCCTCCGAACAATACCGTGGATTGGGTGGGATTCGATAACTTTAAATTTTTATTCGGCGGCAATGCGACTTGGACGGGTGCCCTCGGTCGAGTTGCGGCCTGGACAATTGCTTGGGCTACCGCCGCGACAGTGACTTGCTATGCCGGTGGTATGATTATGGCGGTCGTGATGCACGAGTCAAAAATTAAGATTGCTCCGTTTTTTCGCGCAATTTTCATCCTGCCTTACGCGGTTCCGGCGGTGGTCTCGATGTTGGTCTGGCAGAATTTGCTTAACGGCAGTTTCGGAACAATTAATCGGACGCTGATTGAGTTGGGATTGATGACGCAGGCGACGACCATTCCTTGGCTCAGCAATGCAACTCTTGCCAAATTTACGGTGGTACTCATTAATCTATGGGCAGGCTTCCCTTATTTTATGCTCTTAACGATGGGATCCATGACGGCTATTTCCAAGGAGACCTTTGAAGCGGCACGTATTGACGGGGCGAGTCGCTCTCAAGTTTTTCGCGCAATCACGTTGCCGTCAGTCTTGTACCAGACAATGCCTCTGATTATCATGTCATTCACGCACAATATCAATAATTTCGGCGCGATATTCTTCCTTACCGGCGGTAATCCGATGGTTTCTGATTCGACCACTACCAGTGCGAAGGGCACGGACATAATGGTGACTTGGATTTATAACCTGACAATCAACCTTCAGAAATATAATTACGCCGCAGTACTGGCCGTATGCATTTTTGTGGTCTTAGCGCCTTTTGCTATTTTCAATTTCAGGCGTACCAAATCGTATAAGGAGGGAGAGCTGTGAATATGAATTCAGATCAAAGCCCGATCAATGATATAAACGATTTGAATCAAGCCGATAACCTTCAGAATGGAGGCGCTGCTGTCGGACAAGAAGCGGGTAATTTAGATGACCAAATTTCGAAAATATCAGTCAAGAAAACAGAAGACACGGACGAGAATATCAATAAGGACAGAATATACGAGAAGCAAAACAATAATAAATCTCTCAAGTATCAAAATGCGCTTCAACGTGCGAAAAATCGCACCTACAAGACGTTTGTGTTGGTTTTTCTTGTGCTGGTCAGCTTGGTGGTCTTGTATCCCCTGGTTTATGCCGTGAGCGCCGCGTTCTCTCCGGGGAGATCCATTTCCGCGATGAGTATTGTGCCGTTCGGCAGCGGTGTGACTACCTCACATTTTCAAAGACTCTTCAAAGAGACGAATTATATCCGGTGGTTTCGAAATACCCTAATGATTGCTACCGCCACGAGTGTGAGCACCATCTTGGTCTGTTCGCTTTCGGCGTATGTATTTTCGAGATTTCGATTTTTGTTTAAGAAGACGATGATGCTTGCATTACTGGTGCTTCAAATATTTCCTTCCTTCATCGGAATGATTGCAATCTATGTGATCCTCTTACGAATCAAGGGGCTCGATACCCTTTGGGGCATGGTGTTGATCTATTTGGCCGGCAACATCCCTTACAACACCTGGCTTGTAAAAAGCTATATCGACGCGATACCCAGAGCATACGATGAAGCCGCGAAAATTGACGGTGCCAGCAACGCTCGGACTTTTTTCAGTGTTATACTGCCTCAGGCTTCTCCGATTATCACGTTCTTGGCCATTGTGAGTTTTACGGGGCCGTGGATGGAGTTTATTTTTGCAAAACTCATTCTTCGATCCAATGAAAATCAAACGTTGGCGTTAGGGCTTTTTAGCTTCGTCACAGACCGAAAAAATGAATTTACCATGTTCTGTGCCGGCGCATTAATCGTGGCGATTCCGTTCATCATCTTTTTCTTGATTACTCAGAAAATGCTTGTTTCATCTCTGGCGGGTGCCGGTGTAAAGGAGTAAGTATGGGACAATACGGCTATAACGCAAGGTTCCTGACGCGGGACGGAATACCGTGGGCACCGGTTATGGGCGAAATCCATTACTCTCGTTTGCCCAAGGCGGAATGGCTCGATCGATTGCGAAAAATGAAGACCGGCGGCGTCGACATTGTGTCGTCTTATGTCATTTGGATTCATCACGAGGAAGAAGAAGGAAAATTCCGTTTCGATGGATCAAGAGATCTCAGGCATTTTGTGGAATGTTGCCGTGACTGTGGATTATTGTTCTTTTTGAGGATCGGGCCGTGGTCTCATGCGGAAGTCAGACATGGTGGATTGCCGGATTGGTTGTTTGAAAAAGGCTTCGAACCGCGCCACAATTATCCCGAGTATTTCCGATATGTCGACCGATTTTATAGGGCTGTGTATGATCAGGTCGCGGGCTTATTCGAAAAGGATCATGGACCGATTATCGGCGTTCAGATCGAAAATGAATATGGCCATTGCGGCGGCTTGTCCGGTGAGGCCGGCGAAGAGCATATGCGGACACTGACTCGCATGTGCAAAGAGGTCGGATTTGATGTGCCATACCTTACGGCGACCGGGTGGGGCGGCGCAATTACCGCGGGCCTTTTACCGGTTATGGGTGGATATTGTGACGCGCCGTGGGATCCTCGCATAACTGAGATAGAGCCTAGCGGTAACTTCATCTTTACACACGAACGCAACGATCACAGCATCGGATCGGACTACGGGATTAACGAGACGCTCTCTTTTGATCCGACGGATTATCCCTATTTGACCGCGGAGCTTGGCGGCGGTTTACAGGTCACCCATCGCAGGCGCCCCGTTGCGAGTGGGCGTGATATTGGTGCGATGTCCATTGTTAAGCTCGGTAGTGGAGCGAATTTGCTTGGCTACTACATGTACGGCGGCGGCACCAATCCCAAGGGTTTGAAAACGCCTTTACAAGAGTCCAAAAGTATTGGCGATGCCAATGATTTGCCGGAATGGTCGTATGATTTTCGCGCGCCGATTCGTGAGTATGGTCAGCTCGGAGAGGCTTACGGCGAGATAAAGTGCCTGGCCTTGTTTCTTCAAGATTTTGGGGCATCCCTATGCGAAATGGACACGCGTCTGCCCGAGAGCAATCCACTCCTTCCGAAAAACACGGAGCAACTTCGCACGGCAATCAGAAGCAACGGTCGCTCCGGGTACATTTTCGTCAACAATTATCAGAGGCGGCAAAAACAGGCTGAGCACAGAGCGATTCGATTGGCGGTCTCGACCGAAAACGGGGATATTGAATTTCCGACGATGGACATTTGTGACGGCGATGCATTTTTCTTGCCGTTTAACATGAGTATCGGCTCAGCGGTGCTCGAATCCTCTTTAGCGACGCCGTTGTGCGTTTTGAATCAATCGAAATACATTTTTTATACCGATCTTGATCCAAGTTATAAATTCAGAGGGGAATACGATGCATCAAGCATCATTACTATTACGAGAGCGCAAGCGAGACAGGCCTTCAAATTGACTCAAGATCAAGACTACCTTGTTATTAGCGAAGCATCGGTCTTTTGCGATGGTTCGAGCATTTGTTTTGAGAGTGGTGAACACTTAAGATTCAAGGTTTTTCCGGATTTTTCGATTCGGCCGAACCATATCGATTATGTTGGGATGGACGGTGTTTTCTATGTATATGAAAAACGATATTCGTCACCGAATCTTAAGGTGGATGTTCGGCTACGAAGCAATGATTCGGTGCTTCGACAGGCAGTCGAATCTCGAATAGTGGCAGCGGTCTCAGGAGATCTGTTGGTATCTGACCTTCCCGGCGCGTTGTACTCGATTGACTTTGATACGAGAGACATTGAAAAAATGAAAAAAAATGTCATGCACGAGTTCAAAGACATTCGCCTTCGGGTTCGATATCAAGGTGATCGTGCGAAGTTAACTGTGAACGGACAGTATGTGGCCGATGATTATTGGAGTGGTCCGCCTTGGGAAATTGCGCTAGGAAGATTTGGATTTCCCGATTCGATTGACATTCAACTCTTTCCGCTGTTGCCGGACGATCCGATATATCTTGAACATGCTCCTCGATTTACAAACGGCGTGGCCTGTTCGATTGAGGCAGTGGAATGTGAGGTCATATTTGAGACTCGCTTCGCGTGTGATTAGATCAATTCGACGACATACGCGTGTGATCGGATTAGGCGGGCCGTTTAGTCGGTATTTTCCGCTTCGCCAGGGCCCGAGACAGGCTGAAAGGTGCTGCATACGTACTAAATCGCACGATTGGAATAATTTAGTACGTATTTCTGCGTTTGCGTAGACTGTTCAAAGTTCCCAGATACGTACTAAATCGCACGATTGGAATAATTTAGTACGTATTTCTGCGTTTGCGTAGACTGTTCAAAGTTCCCAGATACGTACTAAATCGCACGATTGGAGTAATTTAGTACGTATTTCTGCGTTTGCGTAGACTGTTCAAAGTTCCCAGATACGTACTAAATCGCACGATTGGAGTAATTTAGTACGTATTTCTGCGTTTCGCGACTGCAACGCTGAGCGTTCGGTTCCTGGCGAGACAGGCTGAAAAGTGCTCGAAACGCACGAAACTCCGAAAGAGCGCCGTTTCCTACGTACTTTCGTGTTTGCGAGGCCTTAAGAGGCCGCGGACACAGACGAAGTCGCCCGGAAAGATGTCTTTGGCCGGTATTTTCAACTTCAGAAGTTACGGCGCTCCGACATTGACAGTATTTCGAGAATATATAAATTCTGGGGCGCTCGCGAAAATAGACGTATTGCATTTTCCGTGTTCTGCACAAATAGATGCATAGCATACTTGCCAGGAAGCTGAGCGAAATAGTGGCTTTGTGATAGAATGTAGGTATTGTAAGAGTACAAAAAATCGTTGATTCAGAGGAGCCCATTCAAGAATATGGAGCAGAGCAATTCGTTTGACCAACCGGACGTTGCAAAAGACAAGTCCGACAATGACACATATATGGGTTTGCGCCGACAGGTGTTGGGGCTTCGCCGAACTGATTTTGAAGCATATATGCGAGAGCACGGCGTTCACGCCGTACTCATTGATACCAATATGGATGGTATTGTCTATTCTGTAGCACTGATCGTTGACGGTACAATTAGTTTATATTATCAAAGCGGTGGCGGCATTATTGGCATGGGACAGAAGTTCCCAGACCTTGCCATGGCAACCCGTGCCTTTGTATATAGTTCAGATCAAGTTTTGTCGAAGCTGAAGCCTGCGGATGACTTGGATCTTCCGGGAGCGGATGAACGAGTCTTTTATTTGGTGGCTGCGGACAAAGTCTACAAAGCCGTTTCTCGAAAGACTAAGATGGCCCAGGAGCCCTATGAGATTCAGATGCTCAACTATTTATCGGAAAAAGTGATGACTCAGTTTATTTCGCTTTTCGAAGCGAAGGACATACAGGGAGAAAACATTGATTAATGCAACCGAAAAACAAGAAAAAACTCATTTAGTGAATACGCTCGAAATGCTTCAAGTGGCACATGTCGAGCATAGGGCACTCATCGAAAAATATGACGACGAGATTCAAGAAGGCAAGGATTATATTTGGGAAAATAAAGCCGATTTGGACGGCGCCGAAAAGGCGACAAACCGTGCGGAAATTCATGAAAGAGTTGCAATCGGTGAGCGAGCGATTGCCGAAATAAAAAAGATTGAACGCTTGTTGGAGTCGCCCTATTTCGGACGCGTCGATTTTCGGGCAGATGACATTGACGAACAGAAAACTTGCTATATTGGGCTACATTCCTTTTCGAGACGTCACGGTGAGAATCTCCTGATATATGATTGGCGCGCACCTATATCGACGCTATTTTACGATTACGACAAAGGGCGCGCTATTTATGACGCGCCCGTCGGACAAATATTCGGCAATATCGAGCTCAAGCGGCAATACAAAATCCGTCGCGGCGTCATGGATTATATGATAGAAAGCGCGATCAATATTGATGACGATGTCTTGCAAAAGGAGCTCAGTCAAACCTCCAACGAGAAGATGAAGAATATCGTTGTTACAATTCAACGCGAGCAAAACGCAATTATTCGAAATGCGTCGGCGAATACACTGATCGTTCAGGGCGTTGCCGGTTCCGGGAAAACCTCAATCGCGCTTCATCGCGTTGCATTTCTGCTCTATCGAAACTCAGAAACTTTAAAATCAGAGAACATGATGATTATATCTCCCAACAAAGTCTTTGCCGATTATATTTCGAACGTTTTGCCCGAACTCGGCGAAGAAAATATCCAAGAGATAGACATGAGTGATATTGCACTCGATTTATTGGACGGCATGAAGATTCAATCGTTTGCCGACCAAGTGGATTTTTTGCTGCATGATGCGACACCGGAGGATTTGGCGCGCATTCAGATGAAAGCTACCACTGATTTTGCGGCGTCGCTTAAGTCCTATCTCAAGGAGGCAAAGAATCATGGATTTGTGCCGACAGAGATCAATGTCGAAAAAGCGAATATTACAGCAGAAGAAATTCAGACCGCTTTTTCACGTCTGGGACACTTGCCAATGAAAGAGCGTCTGGAGCAGACAGCCAACCTAGTAATCGTAAGATATAACAACTCAAATGGCGATCGAAGGCTGAGCCCGTCACAGAGCCGGAAAATCAAGACGAGTATTATCAAGATGTTCCCGTTCAAAGATGCGATTTCGCTATATGCTAACTTTTACCACGCCACGGATCGGACAAACATGTTTCGATACAATAAGAACAAACCATTGGCATATGAAGATGTATTTCCGCTTATCTATACCAAACTGTATTTTGAAACCAACAAAGTTTATGACAGAATCGAGCATTTAACAAGCACAAAGCCGATAGACGGCAAATCCCTTGATTTCAAGGCGTTTGCGGACCATCGGCTTTGTCTTTGTATTGTGACCCCCGCCGCTCTTACCGTTCTTATTGGTAAATAACCCCTATTTTGAACCCAACCTGAGAACGCTAAGCAAAAATGAACCCAACCTGAGAACGCTAAGATAGTTAGCGTTCTCAACTTTAATTTCGGGCTATTTCTTTGCCACAGCTACTGTAATCTCCGTGCCATCTCGGAACAGGACTGCAACTTCACGCTCGCTGTGAACTGTGTACCTGTCAACCGTTGCTCTGAAAAGGGCTTCATCAAACTCAATCAGCAGACCGTCCTGCTCTCTCAGTTCTGCGAGAAAAATGTTGAGTCGTTCCCGACGGGCAAGGATTGACTGCCGCTTTTTGGAGAGTTCCGTAAGCCTGCGGAGTTGCTCTTCGTATTTATCATTGAGAGTGCCGAATCGTCGCTCATAATTGTCTTGATTGAGGGCTTGGCGGGCGTTTTCGTCCATTGCCGATTTCAGAGAATTGTAAGTCTCCACGCTCACGGCGTTCAGCTTCTCGGTTTCGCTATCCAAGGCGTCGGTGTTGGTCAGTTCGGTTACCACCGTTTCATACTCTGCAAAATAATCGTCCTTGACTGCGAGAATCTGGTTGATTGCCGTGATGAAGGCGTACTCCAATTGCTCTTCCGTGATGTGCGAAGATTTGCATTGCGCCCCACGGGGTTTGCTTGGGTCGCGGTCGCTCCGTTGGTACTTGGCGTTACATTGCCACACAATTTTGCGATATTTGGTGTTCGACCCCCACACTTTTTTGCCGTAGAAACTGCCACAGCTACCACAGACCACCCGACTGCCAAAAAGGTTCGTCGTGTTTCGGCAAGTGCCGACCTCGCTGTTCCGTCGCGTCTCGTCTTGCACGAGGTCGAAGATTTCTCTGCTCACGATGGCGGTATGGCTGTCCTCTACCCAATATTGCGGAAGCTCGCCGTTGTTTTTGAGCCGTTTATGGGTCAAAAAGGACTCGCAGTAGGTCTTTTGGCTGCGATTGCACCCCGCATATTTTTCGTTGGTCAGGATGGAAAAAACCGTCCTTGCTCCCCAGTTTTTCATACCTCTTGGCGTAGGTATTTTTTGACTGGTAAGCGACTGGGCGATGGAATTTGCTGAGTGCCCGTTTAGGTACATGTTATAAATAAGACGAACAACCTCAGCTTCACTCTCTACAATCTTGGGTTGCCCGTCCTCGCCCTTTTCGTATCCGAGGAAATTGCCGTAGCAAATGGTGACTTGTCCGTCTGCCATGCGTTTTCTTTTGCCCCAAGTCACGTTCTCGCTGATAGACCTTGATTCTTCTTGCGCCAGACTGGACATTATTGTCAAAAGCAATTCACCCTTGGCATCGCCGGTATCTATATTTTCTTTTTCAAAGAAAACGAAAACGCCTGCATCTTTTAGCTTGCGGATTACGGTTAAGCTGTCGACCGTGTTTCGTGCAAAACGGCTGACCGACTTCGTTAAGATAAGGTCTATCTTGCCAGACAAAGCATCTTCGACCATTTCATTGAAACCGTCACGCTTCTTGGTATTCGTAGCCGAGATTCTGAACTGATACCCAAAAGCTGTACTTTAGATTAACATGAGTACAAGCAGGAGGTGTTCAGTGAAAGAGCGGAAGAAAAACAACAGATTGTGGAGCGGGGAGTTTAAATTGAAGGTGGTTAAAGACATCATAGAGAATGAGTTGTCTTACAGCCAAGCAGCCAGAAAATATAATTTATATCTCACAAGCGGCAGCTTGAATGACACACTGCCTGCCAGATGGGTCTATCAATATCGACTTTACGGCAAGGAACGATTTTTCCAAACGCCAAAAGATTACCGAAAAAACAAGCCCAGACAATTCCATAAGATATCAAAAGAAGCCGAGATAAACCTCGAATTAAAAGTGAAGCATCTGGAAATGGAGCTCGAATACATAAAAAAACTTATCGCCTTAATTCAGTCAAGGGATCAAACCAAGAAAAATATCAAGTAGTCAAGGAATTAAGGCGAAAGTATTCACTAAAGGCTCTACTTGAAATCTCCGGACTGCCAAAATCGGTGTATTACTATTATGAGCATCGCCCTGAAAATGACAAATACCAAACGGCCAAGGCCATGATGGTTGAGATTTTTGATGCCAGTAACAAAACATATGGGTATCGCAGGATCAAGCTCGCGCTTCAGAATTTTTATGACGTTAAACTAGCTTATAAAACGGTCCGGAAACTGATGAAAGAGCTGCATTTGGTATGCAAAGTCAGGAAAAAGAAATATCGGTATATATCTCAAATCTCTAACAAGATCACACCTAACCTTTTGAACAGAGACTTTAGAAAAGATGAACCTAATCAGGCCTGGGTGACAGATGTTTCTGAATTCAGAGTCAATCGCAAAAGGCTTTACTTATCCGTTATCCAAGATCTTTATAACGGTGAGGTCAAGGGGTACCAACTATCCCGGAGCCATAATCAGGAGCTGGTCATAAAAACACTGAAGAAAGCGGTGGAGCCCGATGAGGATCTGTTCCAGCTTCTCATCCACTCGGATCAGGGTATCCTCTACCAATCACCCAGATATCGAAATTTCTTGAAGAAGGCCAACTTTATTCAGTCGATGGGAGCCAAAGGCAGTGCTTATGATAATGCGGTGGTCGAAAGCTTTTTTGGCACGCTTAAATGTGAAACCATCTATCTTCAGAAAGTCAGGACGCTATCGGATTTGATCAGAACCATCGATCAATACATCTATTGGTATAATCATCACCGGATTAAATTAACCTTAGGCGGATATTCACCTGTTCAGTTTAGATTGATGAACCAACAAGCATGATAAAATATCAACATGGCTACGAAAGTTCAAGAAAACGGTACCAGTTCACGCTGCAGTTTGTATGTTTACGCCAAGTTGCGTGATTTAGAGCCAACAACAAGCGATACGACACTAACAGAGCGATAAAATACAAATCATTGTTGATTTTTGATTGGATATGTGTTATAATATTTGATGTATTTCTTTATCCTTTCGGCGATGCGTGACATACCCTGTCGGAAGCCGCCGCAAGACCGAGATACGCTCTAAACACAAATCCTCTCCCCGCGCCCTACGAGAAGAGGATACAAAAATCAAAGTTAAATAGAGTTCCGACGGAATTCTAATGAAATTCATATAAAATTCCAAAAGGGGGTAAAAGCTATGGTTTCGGAAGCATTGTGCTTACGGACTTTCGGCGAATGTGTCCGTCCGTGCATGAATAAGAAATCCGTCATAAAGTCGCTGGACTTTGGGCGTAAATTCACACAAACCGGGCTTCAAGAGACTCGTGACGCTTCCGGCGTCAATGTTTTCTACTCCCTCTTAATGGAATCGCTGTCCTACGGTGCGTCGGTCGATGGGATCGAGGGCATTCCTGATATCTCCAAAACCCAAACTACCTATCTGAAGTCAGGGCAATCCGATGTCCCTGCCAAGTTCGTGGAGATTGCTCAAAAGAGCGGTGCCGTTGCCGATGTGTCCGCGTTCTTTGCCATTAACCTAATCTCCAACATTGTCAAATCATCGCAAGCCGTCTGCCTTGACCGAGTTCTTGCTCTTGTCGAAGGCGACTCCTCGCTTGGGAAGACAAAACAGAAGCAGTTCAAGGCTTGGCGTAACGAAAAAGCCCCTGCCGATTTCTTGGCAGAGGCGTTCGTGCTGGCGATTCGCGTGGGAAAGAACAAGGTCGACTACTCTATGGAAGCGGCCGACGAGATAGCCATTACAATGCAAGATGTTGACGACCTAAAAATGCGGCTCGGCGCCATTCCAAAGATTGAAAACGATGCACCGCCCGCAAAAGAAATACCCCGCGAACGGGTGTATATAGCGGCTTTATATGACGCATACGACGATGCTGCTCCGGAAGCTGCTACACCTCCGAGCGAGGACTTATCAAGACATCCGAGATTCGAGAGAGACCTCAAGAACCGACGGATAGAATACTTTGCCGCTGAATCTGTGAGGCGCGGGACAAGGGAGAACTTCCGCAACAACGACCCAGACAGTCTGTTTACCGAACTGATGACCCAAACACACAGCGGTATTTCTGATGTCCACGCAATGGGTTATGACCACGGCTACAACCGATTGCTGAATGTCATGGCAAAAGCAAGCAGTCTGCCTCTTGAAAACACAATACTGGGAAGCGTTCCGACTTGGGTGGGCCCCAGTCAGAAGAAAGGCGTATGTCACATCCTCGTCAATGAGGGTAAAATCAAAGGCTGGGTGGACGAAGATGAGTAATGTTTTCAACACAGCCTTTGAACTTTCGCTCCGTGTCCTGCTCACATTAGAGACCTCCGAGGGTGGGAGGCTTTCCGCTGACAAAATTGCAGCTTTGGATTTCATAACCACCTATGGACTGGAGTTCGGAATTGCCGACGAGAACCTCCACGGAGAGAATGACTACAAGTTCGGCGAGTTCGCTCTGCGGCGGGAGTTGGTCAAAGAGGCTCTCCGTTTGCTTGTTTTGGACGCTTTTGTCGTAGTGGAGGATACAGACGGCGGTTTCGCTTATTCAATATCCAAGCGTGGCAAAAAATACACAGAAAAGTTTGGCAACGAATACGCCCACATATACCGTGCCCTCTCTATAAAGGCAAGCAAGTATCTGACGGGGCTTTCCGAAAGGGAGGCATTGCGGCGAATAAACGATAAGTCGCTCTTGTCGTTACAACGGGGTGAAGTGAATGGCTGATTTCTACATCAAAAAACTGACTATCACGGGTGCGGGCAAAGAGCCTTCTGTTGTCGAATTCGTCAAGGGTCTGAATATTATCTTCGGTCCCTCTGACACGGGAAAAAGCTATATCGCCGAGTGCATAGATTTCATGTTCGGGGCAAAATCCATCCGCTTTGACCGCAACACCGACTACGATACATTCACTTTGCTTGTTTCGACTGGCAAAGGAGATGTGACGCTTGAACGCAAATTGGACAAGCCTATCATACGGGTTAGCAGTAACCGCTTGGACATTGATTCAGGCGAGTACACAGCAAAATGGCAAAAAGGCAGCAAGAAAGACGACATCAGCGATGTGTGGCTGAGGCTGATGGGGATTGCGAAGAGCCACGAGATTATCAAGAATAGCCGCAGAGAGAAAGTCCGTCTGACGCTTCGCTTGTTCTCTCATATCTTTCTCGTGAAGGAAGAGGCAGTGCTTCAGGAGAAATCCCTCATCGCACCTGTACAGAATACGGTGGAGCCTGCGGCTTTTTCGGCTCTCTATTTTCTCGTGACGGGTGAGGATTTTTCAGGCACCACACCGAAGGAAGAAAAGAAAATTCGTGAAGCCCGCAAGAAAGCAGTTATCGAATACATGAATTCCCGCCTTGCGGCGTTTGCTGATAAGAAAGCCGCCCTCGCTGAACTGCCATCGGCTGACCCCGCTGAACTTCAAGACGAGGTTAACCGAATGGTGGAGGAGCTTGAGGAAATCAACCGGCAGATTACAGTTGCCATTAACAGAAGCAAGACACTCATGGAGGAGGCATATGAACTGAGCGGCAAACTCAGCGAATGCAACACGCTCGACACCCATTTCAAAGACCTGAAGAGCCAGTATACAGCAGACATAAGGCGGGCTGAAATGATTATGGATGGCGAATCTCACCGTCATGGCATCTAGGATAACGAAACCTGCCCTTACTGCGAGAGCAAAATGCCGCCCCGAAAAGCGCAATCACACACCGCTTCCACAAAGGGATCTATTGAAACTACAAGGGGGCTACTCGCAGACTTGCTCGTCACCCAAGCTGACCTCGATGTAAAGCGTGGCGACATCATTAAGCGAATACAGAAGCTGGAGAGTGAAAAGAACGGCGTGGATAATCTGCTTGCAAGTCAGCTGCGCCCCAAAGCAGAAAACCTCAAACGGCTGCTTCAGAGTTACAAATACGCAATCGAAATCCGCAAGGAGGTTTCTGTCTTTGACACGCTGGAACTTGAACTCAAAACAGCTATCTTTGACAAGATGTCCGAGGAAGAGAAAACCAACGCAGGCTTCAGTATCAAGAAGCACTACGATAGCGAGTTTTTCCGAGCAATGGACGAGTATGTAAACCGGCTGCTAATCGCAGCGGAGTACCTGAATATGGACACGGCGTATGTTGGTCACAGTGACTTTGACCTTTGGGTCAACGGGCAGGAAAAACGGGTACATGGAAAGGGATTCAGGGCGTTCCAAAACACGATTATGGCGATGGCACTCCTTGAGTTTCTATCCGAAAAAGGCAAGTATTCACCGTCGATGTTGATAGTGGATTCACCGATTCAATCTTTGGAGGAGAGCGTCGACCAACAGACGCCAGATGTAATGAAGACAGGACTATTTAAGTATCTTTTGGAACACCAGAACTATGGACAGGTTATTGTTATTGAGAACAAAATCCCGCCCAATCTGGATTATAGCAAAGCGAACATGATTGAGTTTACCAAAGGCAAGAAGCCCGGCAGATATGGTCTGTTGAACGGCGTAAAATCTTAAAGGAGGCGGAGGCAAGGTAATGAGAAAAGATAACATTGACAATCTCGAAGAATGGAAGCCTATGGCTGCGATTCAAAAGTACCTGAGTGTGAGCCGTGAAACCGTCCTGCAATATATCAACAAGAGGGGTATGCCGGCGCACAAACTCGGGCGGCAATGGCGGTTTAAAATTTCCGAAGTCGATGAGTGGCTGCGGTCTGGGGATGCGGCTGAAGCAGATGGGACTGATGCTAATGAACTAAATGGGGGACTTCAAGATGGAGATTGAAATCGGCAAATTTACTCTCGAATCGCTGACTACAGGGATGTACAGTGAGCCTGAGTCTTGTTATCGAGAGTATATTCAAAATGCGGTTGATTCGCTTGATTCTGCACTTGCTGATGGGCTTATGCAGGCCCAGGACTTCCGTATTGAAATTATTGTCGATGGTTCACGGCAGGAAATTAGCATTAAGGATAACGGTACCGGCATCAAAAAAGACCTTGTGCGAAAGACCTTGCTCGACATCGGCAACTCAACTAAATTACATACGACTAACCGAGGTTTTCGCGGCATTGGAAGACTCGGTGGGTTGTCATACTGTAAAAAGTTGAGTTTCTGTACCACCGCAATGGGCGAAAGCGAGAAAACGCTGGTCACCTTTGACTGTGACAAGCTAAAGGCACTGTTAGTGCCGGGTCAAAGTACAGAACACAATTTGCAGAGCGTTGTTGAAGCGGTCACTGAAGTTCGTGTTATGCAAGAACAGGCATCGACGCATTACTTTATTGTCAAAATGGACGGTGTTGACGATATTTCCTCTCTGCTTGATTTGGACGAGGTCAAAGATTATATATCACAAGTTGCTCCTATTCCGTTCAAAGATAGGTTTTATTGGGGACGCGAGATAAAAACCCATCTTGCGAAAAATGGAATTTCGGTAGCCGAATACCCCGTGTTCATTGGCGAGTCTTTTGAGTCGCTTTCGCAGGTATTCAAGCCCTATAAGTCTATTTTTGAAGCAAACTCTCGTGCGGGTGTTGCAAAAGACGAAATCCTCGGCTTATCCTTTTTCAGTATTAATGATGGCACTCAGCAGCTTATGGCGTATGGGTGGTATGCCGATACGAATTTTTCAGGGACGCTGGTTGACGAACGTCTTTCTGGCGTTCGAGTACGTCAAGGCAATATTCTCATTGGAGATAAAGATACGTTAAAACCGTACTACAAAGAAGCCCGCTTCAATGGGTGGGCGGTCGGTGAAGTCTATGTGGTTTCGCCAAATCTCATTCCAAATGCTCGACGTGATGATTTTGAGAAAAACAATGCGTTTGCCGAGTTTACCATCGGGCTTCGGGACACCATTGGTACGGAAATCACGGAGAAAATTCGCACCGCTTCAAAGGTGCGTAACAATCCCGCGCAAAAGGCTTTGAAGAAAGTTGAGCGCGATGTAGCTAAGGTTGAGGAGGTGTTGTCAACCGGCTTTCACTCAACAGCTGAAAAAGAGCAAGTTGCCAGCGGACTTGCTGCTACTCGACGCGACTTATATGCAATTCCAAGAAACGCACCTGCCGAGGTTATTGAGCAAAAGAGTGCCCTTATGGAAAGGCTAACCTCTCTTGCAACTGCGGTCGACGAGTCCACCAATTTCCGAGTTAAAAAAGATGTGCCATCGAACTTCTCTAAGGCCGAGAAAAAAGTTGCTCAGACTTGGCTTGAGGTGCTAACCCGTAATTTTGAGCGAGCCACTGTGGACAGTCTTTATCGCGAATTTTTAGAAGAACTACAATCGGGAGGGCGGAAATAATGCTACAACTGTATCCCGAAAAATACGACCAGTTAGAACTGTCGGTTGATGAAAAGTCATTCTTGCGAACAGTAGAGCGGGCTTTCTCTAATGAGGAGATGGCTTATTTCGTGCTACATATTAATCCGCGCAGAAAAGATATGGGTGACGGAAAGCAGCCCGAACTGTTTAACTTGCTTCTCGTAAAAGGAGGGATATTGCTGTTTCGGTTCATTGATACACCTAATGAAATGGTCGCTCAAATGACGCTCAAGGCTCTCGGTAATCCGGCAGTCTATGAAATGCTTAGAAGAGATATCGTCAAAAGGCTTGAAGAGAGCCGATACCTGACTGACAAAGCGGGAAATCTTCGTTTTGCTCTCAATGTTTGTTTGGTGTTTCCGAAGGCTAACGAAACTCAAGTATTATCTGGTCTTGACGAAGACGAGAAAAAGTTTTGTGCCGACCATGTCCTTTTCAAAGACACAATAACCCAAATACGCAAATCAGGTTCAGAGGCTGTAATGCGTTACTTGAGTCAAACTGACGAACTTCAGGAAGACCAAATAAACAATGTGTTTCAGCGGCTTTGCCCCGAAATCACGATCCCGCGCAAGTATATCCTCGACGAGAACGGAGCAGTAGGCGGGATTGACGGAACGGTGGATGTTTCTGATAGAGCAGTTCAAGCTTATCGCCTTGACAGCAAACAAATAGATATAATCAATAAAATTGCTAAGGGAAATCAACTGATTCTGGCTTGTGCTGGAAGCGGCAAGAGTGTCCTGCTAATATCCAAATGCTTTAAACTGGCGAGTCTTAATCCCAGTGAACAGTTTCTCATTACCTGCTACAACCGAAACCTAAACAACTACTATACATGGGCGATTGCTCAAGCAGGATTCTCTGATAAAAATGTGCGTTGCTCAACTTTTTTCGGCTTATGCCGAGCGCTGTTAGAAAATAACGGTATTCCTATACCTACATTCAGAGGTAATGGGGACGTTTATGATAGGATTTTTGAAGCCGCAAACAATGCGTTGGCGCAAGGAAGAATCAAAGAGCGCTTCTATGGCGTCTTCATTGACGAGGTTCAGATTTTCAAGCCCGAATGGTATCGTTTCTGTTTCAATTTGCTGAAGAGCAAAAATGCCGACGACCACTTTTTTATCATAGCCGGAGACAAATCGCAGGACATAAAAAACAACATTAAGCATGGCAAGGCACCTTGGCAAGGCGGCGGGGATTCCTACCCAGAATACCGTGGAAAGACGCTTCCTATTGAGACAAACTATCGGAATTCAAAGCCGATAAATGATGCGATAGACCGTTATGTTGAGGCATCAAAACGATTCGGTGCGGAACTGGGTGTCGACCTCACTTCTGACCCGGAATTGTTTTTACGAGGAACTGCCTATAGGGATGGAAATAAGCCGACCTTGGTAGAACTCACTGACTTTAGTAACCAAGGAGAAGCTACTGCTATTGGAGATGCAGTTAAACATCTCATTGAAACCAAAGGCTTGAGTGAGGTTGATATTGCAATCGTGATGTACAACGAAAATGCCAAATACACGACGAAAGGTTGGGCTACGCATTATTACAAGTTATGGCCTTTCATAATTCAATATTTCAATGCCAAAGGGTGGGAACGTCCGGCTTTCTTAAAACAAGGTGAATCAGAAGGTGTTACTTATGGTTCTCGTCGAGGCGTTACTGCTGTAACAATTGAAGGCTCATTAGGTCTTGACTTTAGCGCAGTTGTCTTGGCCGGGCTTCGTCCACTCGGAACTCATGAAAAAGTTCGAGTTTTGAACGAGTTTTCTGTAGCTACAACGGAACAGTTGCCAGATAAGCTTGAGTCCTTTAAGAAGAATATAAACTTTCTCTATACAGCCTGCACAAGGGCAAAGGACGAGTTGACCATAATTCTATCAGCCCCGCGCGGAGAGTCCATATACATGGATTTGCTGAGAGATTCGATGGGAGGTGCAAAAGCATGACTACATACGATGATAAGACCAAAGGCATAGTTGCTTCGGGCGGTCGCTTCATTTTGCCGCAATACAAGGAGTACAATGAGGTGACTTTTAAAGCCAGTTATATCGTCGTTCCTGATTTGGTCTGCACGGGGAAAATTACCGCACTCTTTGACCTCACTATCCTTGGTAACGTTGAAGCTGCTGAAATTGATGTCAAAGGTAAATTTGTTTGCCTCGGCAATTGTACTGTCGGCGGTTCAATCGTTGTCCAGAATGAAATCTGGGCAAATGACATCCGTGCTTCGAAAATAGAATCGCACGACAGAATTGTCGCTCAAGAAATTGATGGCGACACCATCCTTGCTGACGGAAGCATCGTTGTGGGTAAAATTCTCGCTGTTGAAAGACTTGCCAAAACGGAAAAAAACATCCTCTGTGGCGAGACAGCTTATGGAGCGGGCAAAGTTGCAGCAAATACTATCATTACTGGCGAGCCGCTCGATTTGGACGACGGCGAGGACGCAGTCGAGTCACCGAACTTTTATAAGCCGAAGCCAACAGCAAATACCGCAGTAGTTAATTCTGCCGCTTCTCCCGTGGAACCGACTGACCTTATCGCCATTGGTGAATCAAGCTATGCACCTAATGGAGATTTCTTCGGCTATTTAAACGTCCTTACAAATGCGATGCTTGATGTTGATGTAAAAGCTAAGTTTAAGCGGTGGCATGACGTTTTGAGTGAAGCCACGATGGTCAAACGAACCTCCTCGTTGGGTGGCTATACAAACATTGCTTTACTTATATGGATGGCTGAGATAGCGTGGTCGGATTATTTCAAAGAGTGGGATGCGGTTGACGACCTTTTTGATACTTTTGAAAGTCACTTCAAAGGGTTAATAGGACAAGATAAAAGTGCAGTGGTATGCTCAATCGATTGCTACGATAGTTGGCTTGAAGCACTCTCTGTGCTTAGTAGATTTGGAGCGCTAATTGACAGGGATGTGTATAACACAGCATTTGAACTTCTTGTTTCAAATCTTGGAATAAAAGCAAAATTCGTCTCTGAGAGACTAAACGAAAAGGGGTGGGAAGCTCATGGCGAATAACAGAGAGATACTGGCGAGCAACATCATCGACCGTTTTGTTGCCGCTGTTTCAGGCACTGACAGAAATCAATGGTTGGTTAACAGCCCGGAAGACCGTATCTATGTAGGTAAGCTTTCTCCTCAAAGCGCAGAGGCTGATTTCTCGTCAAGCGTCCTGATTAAACAAATCAGCGTCGACTTCCGTATACCCAAAACAGATATTGATTCTGCAGTACTACAAGTTTATCCGCAGGGCAATTTCTTCTTTAGAGTGTTGCCCACGCTTGAGCAACAAAGAGCATTCTTTTTGAAGGATTTCACGGCAACCTTCAACCCAGAGCCGCAATACTCGGATTTTCCTACCCTTGCCGCCGCTTTTGACGAAGGGGTGCTATCTACCGAAATGCGAGGGCATAAAGTTCAACTGCTACCGGTGTATGAGAAAATCGCCATTGACAGAAACAATGTGTATTTTGAGGTTGAAGTTTCGGAGATCTACAGCACTAAATTCGATTGTGGGTCTGTACCACCAGAAGCATCGTTTTATACAGAGATAAAACAGCAAGTCGATGCGTTATGCGCCGAAGCAAAATCCCGTCCGAATATTATGCCTTGCCAGTTCAGAGATAAATTGACCTTTTCCGACTTGCTATCTGAAGATGCATGGGATGCTTATATCAAAAGGCAATGTAAGCGCGAAGAATTCGATATGTTCCCACGGTTTGACTATTCAATGAGTGTCGACTTGAAAGGTAGCGGCAACTACCTCAATGTAACCGTCGCTTTAAGCAACGAGACTCCGTGGGGCGACGAAAGTGCGGGTTTTGGTCAGGCTGCGGCTAAAACCGATAAGTATAGGATTAGCACGCTCTTTAATTCCGGCATTAAAGTCAAATGCATTGACACGGAGTTTGTGCCGATTGAATTAGACTATTTCGCCGACGACTATAAATACGACCGCTATGTTTACGCGCTTGGGAACAATTGCAATGTTGATTATAACAAGGACAAGGTCGAAGTACAGACAACTCATGTGCCATATTTTATTCAGCATCGCCTGAAGACGAATGACAAAATGGCTATTAAATTCAGCGATTTAATTGCTGACCCTATAAAGACATTGCAGACTATTCATTCGCAGATGCAAAAAGAGCTGGATCGTTGGAAGAAAGATTATGAGGAACGAAAAGCCATAGGCTTGTTAACCGCGAACGGAATACGCCAGTTCAGCAACGAGATAGAAGCTTTTAAACAAGAAATGACTCGCTTTGCTACGGGCATTGATCTCCTAAACAAGCACAACATGGTTTTAGAATCTTTCCGCTATATGAACCAAGCTTTTATGGATTCAGCCAAGAGCAAAGGTTACGACAGTTGGCGCCTGTTTCAGATTGTCTTTATCGTTTCCTTAATGCTTGATATCGTAGCGCACGAGCAAGACCTGATGCTTGACGATGACATTAAAATCAAAGCAAAAACCGACGATGTGGATATTCTGTACTTCCCAACCGGTGGTGGTAAAACAGAGGCATTCTTAGGCATACTTGTTTTCAATTTATTCTTTGACCGCCTACGGGGTAAGAATTATGGGGTGACAGCCATTTTGAAATACCCACTACGCTTGCTCTCCGTTCAACAGGTGCAACGGGTAGCGAACATTCTTGCAACCGCAGAATTAATTCGTCAAGAGAAGGAAATCGGCGGCAGTAAATTTAGCCTCGGCTATTATGTTGGTGAGGGAAATACTCCGAACAACATCGATAAGACGCTTCAGACCATACTGCTGGAGCTGTCGCCGGATCAAATAGATGAGAAATATCGATTGGTTGATGTTTGTCCCTTCTGCGGCAAGGAGACAGTACATGTTGTTTACGATGCGGATGCGAATGCCCTGAAGCATATTTGCGGTCACCCAGAATGTGCATCAGGCGGTGTGATTCCTTTGTATATGGTAGACAACGACATCTATCGTTATTTACCCTCAGTGATTATTTCGACGGTTGATAAGATGACCGCAATCGGGTTCAACTCGAATTTCCACAACATACTTTTTGGAGCGGAGCGAGATTGCCCCAAACACGGTTTTACTGCTAAGACGAAATGCCTCGCCTACGGCTGCCAGTGTGACCCAGCAGACTTCAAAAACGTCTCCATAAAAGACCCTGCGCCGACGCTGATGATTCAGGACGAGTTGCATCTTATAAAGGAATCATTAGGCACTTACGACGCTCATTACGAGACATTGATTGAGTATTTTATTAAGAATCTGTCGGGCTGCAATCGGGGCATTAAAGTGATTGGGGCTACTGCTACAATATCTGCCTATGCAGAACAAGCTAAACACTTATATTGGAAAGGGGCGATTCGTTTCCCAGCGTCTTCTCCATACCTCGACCACAACTTCTACTCTTTCGTTGACGGAAACGATATCGGTAGAATCATCGTCGGGTATGCTCCATTCGGGAAAGCTATTGTAAACAGCGTGGCATATTCGCTTCAGTATCTAAAGCGAGTGGTTTGGAATCTCTACGCAAATCCGCAAGAGGTTCTTGCTTTTCCTGACATAGCAATAGACGGCACCGAAGACGAGCAAGTAGCGGAAGTTAAGCGGCTCTTAGAAGAATATTGGATTATCCTTGAATACAACAATGTAAAACTCGAAAGTAATCGAGTTCTTCAGGCTTTAGAAGACCCGATTAATACCGAACTCATTGGCGAAGGTGTACAGCCCTTAACCGCTAAAAAGATGACTGGAGACGACACTTTTCAAGAAGTTCGGGCGACGCTTTCAACCATCGAACACGCTGACAGTATGATAAATGGAATTGACTTTAATATGATTGCGGCAACAAGTATGATTTCTCATGGTGTAGATGCAGACCGATTTAACCTTATGTTATTTTACGGAATCCCCGGCAATACAGCCGAGTACATTCAAGCCTACTCTCGTGTTGGAAGAAAGCATACGGGCGTAGTTATCGATATTATGCGTCCATCACGCGAGAAAGACCAAAGCTACCTTAAGAATTTTATTAAGTTCCACGAATACAAAGACATCCTCGTGGATTCTGTGTCTATCAACCGTTGGGCTACAAAAGCGGTTGAGAATACTTTGCCGGGAGTTATTTCCGGGCTGTTGCTAAATTATTATTTGTATCGGCTTCAATTCACGCCGAATATGAGTGACATCAGCAAATATTCTAACCTCAAGTCGGCGTTAATTGAGGGCAAGATAACGGCTGAAGAACTAAAGGAACATGCCTATGGAGTTTACAAGTGTTCAACTCACCACAGTGCGGTTGGAACGCTGTATCGTCAGACGATTGACCGTCTGATAGACCAGTTAGTCGATGCCTTGAAAAACGGCTCCTACGATGGGACATCATACATTACGGAAGTTTTTAAACATTGCTATTTCCAAGTCATGCTGAGCTTAAGAGATACCGACAAGCAACTCATCGTCGAGATGCAATAGGGAGGGAAAGATATGCCATCTGACAAGAAGACCATGAGACGTGGGGTTCATCAAGCCTTATACAAGTATCTGCCCGGCAGTTGGGTGGACTTTACGCAAAGCGGCGGCGGTATCACCTATGCGGTTCACGTTGACCGCTGGAACAGCATCCAGCTGTCCGGCATTAACAACAAGCGATTATTGCGCGTCGTTAACCAACGGATTGGGGAATTTCGGAGCGGAAGTCCAGATGGGATATCTTCAACTGTGGGGTTCTCTACGGTTATTAACGAAGAGAACTATTATGTTCTTACACCTAAAGTTAGCGAAAACGAGAGAGCCATTGTGACATCCGTTAAGCCCTGGGTGTTTGTGTGCAACTCATGCGGGCGAGCTCGTCAATATTACAGCTATGATGAGTTCAAACGCCGCGAGCATGAAAAGTGCGACCAATGTGGCAAGCATATGACCCAGTTGCGAATGATTCGATTTTGCAAGTGTGGATATGCGGACGGGATTTTTGTACCGAAATGCAAAAACAAAGAACATGGCACAAAATACATGACCCGTCGTGGCAGCGGTCTCGATTTCGTGTGCAAAAAATGCGGACAGAAAGCAGCTCTACCGTTCTATTGTCCGGATTGCAAGTCGAAACTCGATATCAAAGCTGCATTGGATTCCTCACACTATTTCCCATTTACGCTCTCGCTCATCGACCTGCTTGACAAGCGTAAGGATGTGTTCTTGGATAATGAGGATGATAGCCGAGGTGAAAGAGCTGTTATTGCTCAATATTTGGGTTTAATACCGCAAGAGGAGTACGCAAATATAATAACCAAGGGAAACATCACGCAAGATGATGAATTTGAGGCGGCTTTACAAAAAGAGGCGGAAAATTTGCGTTCAGGCGGGTTGGATGAAGCTACGATTACTATTGTTTTAGACGCTAAGCGCAGAGCTAATCCAAGCGGCAAGATATTCGAATCCATCGAAAAAGTCAGCCAAGGGCTTTCTCTTGCAAACCCTGATGATATCAAGCCCGTAGCTGAGGAAATCCTTGAGTATGATGAACTCGTCCATGCTAAGGTAACACTCTCTCTTCCAGAGGCAGAATGTGATGCGGAACTTGTCAACGACGGCATTAAGCCAGATTATGTGAGCATAGCAAAAGCACTTGGGTTTTCTAATGTGCAAATTTGCTCTGGCGTCCCCATTGTTTTCTCGGCGTATGGGTTTACCCGCAAGGAACGGGAGCCGAAAGAGGGTGTTCGGCTTCATGGATTTCCTCAGGAAATGGAGAAACGGAACATCTATGCCACTCGCCTTGAAACGGAGGGTGTGTTGTTTGAACTTGACCGAAGAAAAGTGTTGGACTGGTTGCTGGACAACAGCTTAATTCAGAACGAGGACTTGCCGCAGGATATGAGCGACTATGGCATTAAGATGTGGTTTTTAGACCGTATTAGACTTGACCGTATAACTCCGTTCACGGCTATTGATGAAACGGACAGCTACGGCGCAATTACCAAAAGGGTCTATACCCTCATTCACAGCATTTCTCACGCTTTGATAAACGAGGCTTCTGAGATTTGTGGGTTGGATAAGAGTTCTCTTTCGGAATACATCCTGCCCAATATTCCAGCGGTGTTTGTGTATTGCTCGAATTCGCAGGGGTTCAATATGGGTGCGTTATATAGTGCTTTCCAGTCTCATTTTGACCGTTGGTTAAAGCACGCAAAAGAGCGGTCAAAAAAATGCATCTTCGACCCAATATGTATAGATAAGGGAAAAGCCTGCGCGGGTTGTCTGTTCCTTAATGAAGTTTCCTGTCAACACTTCAACAAGGATTTAGACCGGGGCTATCTTTGCGGATATTTCGACAAACAGAAGCAGGAGAAGCTGACAGGCTTCTGGGAGGACTAATTATGGCTATCATGCACCCGAACAAAATACCCGAAGTCTACCACGCCTATTCGGAGGTAAAGTTCTTTAATGCCTGTAAAGAGCAGTTGTCGGACAAATATCATGTTTTCTACTCAGTACGGTGGTACTCAACGAACAACGGAGTAAGAGAGGACAGCGAGTGCGATTTCCTGATATTCAACCCTGACTATGGGTTTCTTTGCGTTGAAGTTAAAGGCGGTACCGGTATGAGGGTTGAAGACGGTGTATGGTATCTTGTTGACCGCGACGGTGAACGGAAGCTGAAGAGATCTCCGTATGACCAAGCTGAACAGAGTATGCGCTTTTTTAAAAAATACTACGAAGAAGAAGTTGAGTCGCAATTTCCCGGCGTCTTTGGGTGTGCCGTAGCTTATCCGAACTATTGTATAAATACGCCCATCACGACTGGTTCGCCTTTGGAAACGACTATCGACCTAAACGATATGGATACGCTTCAAAAACGAATAATAGAAATATTTCGCTACTTCCGAGGGGCGAAAAGAGGAGGTTCAACATTTCTTTCTCCTGATGCTCAAAAGAAATTTATTAGTGTAGTAAATAAACGTATTGCCCTATCCATATCAGCTGGTGCACTTATCCAGGATAAAGAACGCGAATTGCTTGAAATCAACCGCACGCAGGACACGGTCATTGACCTGCTTGCCCATTATCCACGCGCATTCATTGTTGGCGGCGCCGGAACAGGCAAGACGTGGATTGGTATTAAAAAACTTCTTCGCTGTGTAAAAGGCGGAGGAAAGGCGTTATATCTATGCTACAACAAGGCCTTAGCCGAGGCGGTCGGCGAGATTGTTTCAGATTCGCGTGTAGACTGCTTCAATATGGACGCTTTGGCGTATTCATTGCTTAGGGAGAAAGCGGCTTCCGCTCCTGAACATCATGGCAGCAAGGAATACAGCAACTTGATTAGTGAGCTTCCATTCCTGGATAAATACGATTTAGTGGTCGTTGATGAGGGGCAGGACTTCTCTGAAGATTGGGCATTTGCGGCGAATTTACTCCTTAAAGAAGATGGCTCGCTATATGTTTTTTACGATGAGAACCAGAATATTTTCAGTCGTAGCTTCGGCGAGAAGTTTTTCATTGACGAGCCGCCGTTTGTGCTTCGGTACAATATAAGGAATACAGCAAACATCTATCGGTATACCCAAGAACAGACCAACTTGGGTATGGATACGATTGCGAATCAGATTGAGGGAGTTGAACCTGATTATCGCAAGTTTACCAGACGCGCACAAGCCGTGGCGTTCATTGATTCTGTTATCAACAAACTTGTTAACAAGGAAGGCGTTGCGCCAGAGAAGATTGTCATTTTAAGCAATCGGAAAAAGGGCAATTCCATCCTCAATGAGACTATGATGGTCGGCGGTCACGCCATACACGAAGAGCGTACAAAACAAGACGGCGATTCAATAGCCTATCGAACTATACAGGGCTTCAAGGGGCTGGAATCAGATGTCATTATTTATATAAACCATACATACAAGAACGAGCCAAAAACCGACGGCGTTCGTGCTACCCTCTACACGGCGCAAACGAGGGCGAGATTTTACTTGTATGTCTTGGATTATGAAGAAATCGGGAGGGTTTGACCAAAGTGGAGGACATTTTACTAATTGAACCAAATTACGCAAATAAATACCCGCCTTTGGGGTTGATGAAAATCTCAACTTTCCACAAAAAGATGGGCGACTGCGTAGTGTTTGCCAAAGGAAACCTGCCAAACGAAATGGCCGAAAAAAGGTGGGACAGAGTCTATGTTACGACGCTGTTTACATTTGAGTGGGAAAAAACAAAAAAGAGCATCGAATACGCATTGACAGTTGCAAAGGACAAAAAGAAGGTCTATGTGGGTGGCATAATGGCAACCTTGATGCCGGAACTCTTTAATGAAACATTTCCCACGATTAACCTCATAAAAGGGTTGTTGAATCGTGAGGGGACTCTCGGATTGCTAAACGAGCAATGCATCGACCGCCTAATGCCAGACTATGACATCCTTGAAGATGTGGATTATAAATACCCAGCCACTGACGCTTACTTCCTCTATATGACCCGTGGTTGCGGAATGAAGTGCCAGTTTTGTGCAGTTCAAACTCTTGAACCTGAGTATGTGCCATATATCTCAATTCGTGACCAAATAGCAGAAGTGGACAAGAGATTTGGCGCAAAGCGCAATCTGCTCTTGATGGACAATAATGTACTGCGTTCAAACCGCTTTGATGATATTGTCGACGAGTTGTTAGACCTCGGATTCGGAAAAGGCTGTAAATACCCCAGTCCGCATACAGGCAAGCCACTTCAAAGGTATATTGACTTTAACCAAGGCTTGGATGCCAAACTGCTCAATGAGCATAAAGCCAAACGCCTCGGCGAGTTGGCGATCAGTCCCGCTCGAATCGCTTTTGACCATATTGAAGATGAGGAGCAGTACAAACGAGCTTTAGATCTGTGTGCGAAAAATGGCATTAAATATCTGTCGAACTATATTCTTTATAACGGCGAAGACTTCACAGGCAAAGGGCAGCATTATCGTGCTGACACTCCGCAGGATTTGTATACTCGCATGAGGGTTTCAATGGATTTCTGTGATGAGATAAACGAAAAATATGGAAACGACGGGCGGGTGCATATCTTCTCCTTCCCGATGAAATATATCCCGTTGAATGCGCTCGACCGCTCTTTTGTCGGCACGCATTGGAATAAAAAATACCTTCGTGCCGTGCAGCGTATGCTTATTCCTACTCAGGGAAAAGGTGTATCCACTCGTTCGTTTTTTGAAGCGGACTTTGGAAGAACTGCCGAGGATTTCATTGAGAACCTCGCAATGCCCGAAGACCTGCTTGGTTTACGTGGTCACTTTGTCGAAAAGAAGGATGAAGCTAAAGAAGAACGCCAAAAGCGTTATGCCCAATGGGAAGTAAACCACGCCCGAATTGACGAATGGACTCGGCTTTACCGATCGCTTGGTGCCAATTACTCAAGCTATGTCAATTTGATTCAGGACAATGACTTCTCAATGCATAACTATGTGAAAGCGACCACACCTACACTTCAAAAGATGTTCATCCACAATCTTTCATTTCTTGCGATTTTGAGAAACATCGAGACTCTCGGAACAGAAATGCTAACATACATAAAGGTTGAGTTTCCAATGCTCTATACTGAGTTGCTGAAGTATGTCATCCACTCGGAGCATACGCAGTTTTCCAGTCTGCAAGGGATGCTCACTATGCAAGGTACAGCGTACATTACCGATATAATTCGGATGTTCATAGATGAACCGTATCTTAAAACAAATGTCTTTGATGCCCTTTATAAGGCACAAAAGGCTCTGAAAAAGATAGTTCTTGATACACGCAGTTTGGATATTGCTCTCCGCTTTAAGTTGGCAAACGCCATATCCGATACGGAACTCCGAAACATCATGCGGCTGGGACTTGAAGGTGATGAGAAGAAAATCGAGGCTCGACTCTATCAAAAATCAAAGCAACTGCGGGAAACCTTGCGAGAACAAAACGAGGATGAAATTGCCAGTGAGGTAATACTCGATAAAATTGAGGAAACCATCTCCCTGTTGCAAAAAGTCTACAGGAAGGAGGTAAAGTAACATGGAAATCACAATCGGGAAATTCACACTCGAAACCCTGACATCGGGAATGTATGAGCGCCCCAAAGACATCTATCGTGAATACATCCAAAATGCTGTCGACGCGATTGATAATGCCATAGCTCAAGGCATTGTGAAAGCTGACAAAGCACAGATTGAACTGGGTATCGACAAGGAGGGGCGTACCATTCGGGTGTCTGATAATGGCACCGGCATTGGCGTGGACTATGCCGGCAAATACCTGCTTGATATCGGTCGCTCTCCGAAGCGGTTTACAAATGCGAGGGGCTTCCGTGGAATCGGTCGTTTGGCAGGACTGGCTTATTGCCACAGCCTAATTTTCGAGACCTCTGCGGCAGGCGAGGACAAGCGAACAATTATAGAATTTGACGCTCATACCCTTTGCGAGCGTATGCTCGACGAAGATGTTGATGTTGACCTCCTTGCACTCATTACAGAGGTGGTGACAGTTAAAGTCGAGCAGGAGGCACGGACAAAACACTACTTCAATGTTGTCTTGACCGGTGTCGAGGACACAGATGACATTTTAGATTCGGAAAAAGTTCAAGAATACCTCGAACAAGTCGCGCCTGTTGATTTCGATAGAGATTTTGGCTGGGGTAAAATCATTAAGTCTAAGCTGCGTGTCTTTGACTTCGTTCCGTCCAGCTACAATATTTCCATAAGCAACGGTGAGAAAAGTGTCCCAGTCCGGAAGGCCTACCGCGACATTGTCATCTCCGACCGTTTGAGAAAACTTGAAGATGGTATTTCAGATATCGAAACAAAGGCTTTCACCTATGAGGGCGAAATTGTAGCCTATCTATGGTATGCTCGGACAAGTTTCTATGGCACACTCCAGAATGAAGCTATCAAAGGACTTAGAGTCAGAAAAGGCAATATCCTCATCGGAGATAAAACCACCCTCAACCACATCTTCAAGGATGAGAGATTTAATGGGTGGTTGTTTGGCGAACTACATATTCTCTCGGATAGGCTAATACCAAATGCAAGACGAGATGAAATGGAGAAAAATGCTGCGTACACAGTAATGATTGAGGAACTACGAACTTGGGCTGACGGCATTTCTTCGGAAATCAGGAAAATATCCAACCAGAGAAGTTCGGATAAAAAAGCGCAACGAATCATTGAAATCGCGCAGAGCGAGACGGCAAATATTGAGTCCTCCACGACGGTAGTAATGCCAGAAGCCTTGCTGAATAATAAGAGCGAGACCGAGCAAGTCAACCATACCGATTTAATTGCCGCTCTGGACATTCTTATCGGAACACAGCAGTCAAGCACGAAATACAAGGCGCTTAATTTGCAAACCAACATTACCATCGAGCAGAAGAAAGTCTTGGAGAGGGTTTTCGATATTTTGCGTGGTGATGAAAGCCAAGATGCCAATTCTCTGGTCACAAAGATTATCAGGGAGTTCGTGCCGAAGGCATCTACCCTAGATAGATAATTTTGCGAGATACTTTTTTAAGGAGGACGACCATATATGACAACACTTAATCAGCTTCTCATACCGAATGTTAAATGCTGTCGATTTTAGTCAACTGAGGTTTTGAGCAGAGCTGAAATGAAGAGAAAAGGAGAAATCGCAGAAATGGAAAACCTCCAAATTGAACTTGTACCTTATAACGAAATGCTGCTTAAGCCAGAATATGACCTTGATAAGATAATCTACGACTTAGATAGTCAGATTAATTTGTTGTCAAGTCAAGCGGACAAATACGACTATTTGGTATCAATCGGCAGCGGGGTGCTGTGTGGCTTGCTCGACATCCTTTGGGTAGGAGAGTTTAGCTTGGAACGCGGACGGGGAATCGCAAGCGATAAAATAGATGATTTTGTCACAAAAACAGCCAAGATGCTTGGTTGTAAAAAAGATGATTTGAAATCTGCTGTAGAATTTCTTGAGAAGTTTCATATACCGAGCGACGGAAATACTCCTGACTTCGGTGGAGGCCTTCAACATCATCTACGTGACTTTGCCCACCATCCCACTATCGTCGGACTGTTGTTCTCACTTCTTACGCAGTTTACATGCAAATCATATGGCACGGATACGGGCGGTGCTTTTATGATCGTTGATGTGCCGGAAGTGAGCAGAGGTTTTATAGGAAGTGACATACCGTCCAAAATACTTTTTGGTACGATTACTTGGTTCTTTCATCTCGTTAGTGATGTTGCTGGTTCAAGCAGTTCAGCCGGGAAAAGTGGCGGCACGGGAATACCTGGACCCATCCTTGCTTTGGTAAAAGAACTTTCTATACTGCCAATTTTCAAAAACATGAATGTCGGAGACAATTCGTTGTCGGTATTCTTATCGAAGCTATTCAATGGCACTCTGCTTGCGAAGCGCGATGAGAGCGGCAAGATCATCAGAGAAACAGTTCTAAAGTTTGACTTGCGTGGTGAGCTGGGCGTTGGGATCGAACTCGGAAGACAGGCTATTCCGATTGTGGCGAACGACTGTATCGTAAGAACATTCTATTTCATCCGACGTCTTGCAATGGAAATACGATCGAATGACATACAGTTGATTTCTGATCTGAACCAGATAAACTGGGATAATGTGAAACCGTTGAACAATCCCACTATCGCCAGAATGCTAACGATTGCGACAGGTGTCTTCACGACCGTAGATATTAGTGAAGCGATAATAACGCAGAAATACTGGGTTTCGATTAACTATGTTGGTGTCGGTCGTTTCGCTATTGCCATCGGCGAAGATGTATCTTGGTGTTTGAGGTCGCGGAACATCAAACAAATTAAACAAGTTTATGAGGATATGAAGCGGTTTGCATATATGCAAGAAGACGATAACATTTATAAAAGGATAGGTGCGGATATGGACATCGACAAACTCGGTTTAACAGTTGAACAAACGGAGTTTCTGTACAACCTCGAATACTATAAAACACTAAATGACATCGAAGCCACAAAACAGCCGATAAACAAGGATGGAATTAAAAACTTGAAAAATGAGTGGCTGGATGAATGGAAAACATTCATAACAGATGGCTTTGCGAGCTTTTTGGGAATTGAAGGTGCTACGCTTCATTGGTATTCTAAACAGGAACTTATAAAGAAAATTGAAGAGAACGAGCCTCAAAAAACCTGGTTCAGGTTGGTTCTCCTTGAAGCAATGCTCTTTGAGCCATATTATCCGTTGGGCTTGGAACAAGATAAAAAGGGCAACTCTGTACCGAGCAAAAAATACCAGCCTTTGCAAATACCGACTTGCGGATATTCCAAAAATACTGGTGATGCATATCTTGACTCGTATTTCAGCGGTAATTACTACCAGCAAGGTTACATTAAACGTCTTCGTAAGTGCTATGAAAAGGTCGTTTTTGAGATGAAAGAGGTCCTCAAGGGGCTTCTAATCGGTGGCGCAATAACCGCCGGTATTGCCATAGTCGCGATTGCAACCGCTGGAGCATTAGCAGGACCCATCGCAGTTGCTTTGGTCGGCTCAAACTTTGCCGGGCTTAGCGGTGCTGCTTTAACAAGTGCATGCCTTGCTTATCTTGGCGGCGGTGCAATAGCAGCTGGTGGTGCAGGAATGCTGGGCGGTACTGCTGTGATTGTCGGTGGAGGCGCTGCCCTCGGAATAGGCGCAGGCTTAGGTGTCGGCGGTGCTGTGGGTGCGGCAGGTTTAATAGGGAAACAAAATACGATTTTGCAATCAGCCAAACTTCTCGTTTCAGTTCGTGAAATATTTCTTAATGATGAACACGACACCGAATATTCTAATACTGTGTACGAGCAGTATGTACAAAGCATTATGGATATCGAAAAGGGCTTAGTCGAACTGAGGCTTAAGGCTGATGTTTCGGGCGGCAAGGAGAAAAAGGAACTGAAAAGGCAGATAAAGAATGCCGAGGAGTCTGTTGAGGCTATGAAAATTGCGAGGAAAAGCTTGTTGAAATTCAAGAGCTCATTTGAGGTTGGATTAACATAAGTAACTAAAATCGATTATCCAATACAATGAGAAGATAACTTATGAGATTTTCTGAATAGAGGTATTGCTTAATGACTCTGACCGAAATGAAAGCCACCGCTGCCGACACGTTGGCATACTTTATCCGAGTGATGCCAGAGGTTTTGTTTTCAGCCGAGGACATCATTATCGAGTTTGCCCCAAAAGGCAAAATGGTGGAGTTTGTTCGCGCCCTCTGCCAAAAGTATGTCCCCGATAAAATCATCAATAAAGCTCAAGCAGAAGATTTGGAAACCAATGTAGGTGCGAATGTGCTTGTCGGTAGGGATAAATCGGTTATCGTTGCTCGCATAAACCGTCAGATGAATGAGCAAGAGTGGCGGGCTACTATATTCCACGAGTTGACTCACATTTATTGCGGTAAACTTGAAATGGACGGCGAGCATTTTATTGATATCTACGGTAGCGGAACTACGCCAGAAAATCCGAACATGACTCCGATAGAAAAAGTCCACGATGGATTTCTCGTTGCCGGACATCAGGTGTGGTCAGAATTTATAGCTCAGTATTATACTTGGAAGCACATAGAGGTCTACCACCCAGAGGTTGAGCAAATGTCGGACTACATCAACGGAATGCTCTCCTCAGTCGGGCAGAACGGTATTAAAGGCGACAAATACGCCGTAGCGTTTGCTTGTGCAAGGTGGCTGACCTGCTCCGATACGGATGAGGCAATTGACTCTCTAATGAACGACCCCTACGAAGCTGATGCAGGGCAAAAGGCATTTGAAGCCTGCCTGTTTCTTTTCCATGAGCATATAAAAACCGAAAAGCCGTGGAAAATCAGCAAGGAGTTTATCACCGACCTTGGGCAGAAATATCTAATGTTCAGAATGCTAAATGCCAGTGATTTTGATCAGTTGGGACTTTAAGCGCAGCGGTTCAAAGTGGGTTCAAAATTATCTTACCGTTCTCAGGTTGGGTTCAGCACATTTTAGCGTTCTAATTTATCGGACTTGGGGTGGTGAGGCATCTGTTGGTCGACGAAATGCAAGACTATACACCCATTCAATATGCTGTGATTCGCAAATTATTCCCTTGCCGAAAAACAATCCTAGGCGATAGCAATCAATCGGTTAATCCATACACTTCAACGTCGCTGGATGTCATCTGCTCCATTTTTCCGGACGCCGAGGCGGTCAAGTTGTGCCGGAGTTATCGGTCGACGTTTGAGATTACGGAATTGTCGCAACGTATATCCGAGAATCCAGATCTCATTCCGGTTGAAAGACATGGCGAAAAACCGATTGTTCAAGGCTTTGAATCGGATAAAGAAGAAAGAAAGCACATTCGGAAGCTAATTCGCGAGCACCAAGAAGCTTCGTATCAATCTTTAGGCATTATTTGCAAGACCAACAAACAGGCTAAAGCTCTTTATGAGAAACTCAAGGACAAATTCGAAGATGTTTGCCTGTTGGATTTTGATAGTCGTGAGTACAAAGAGGGCATTGTGATCACGTCGGCACATATGGCCAAGGGATTGGAGTTTGACCAGGTTATCATCCCGCACGTTGACGCAAATACATATCATACGATGCTCGATCGAAGTCTTTTATATATCGCTTGTACGCGTGCTATGCATAAGCTGGATTTTACTTATAATGGAGAAATGACCGAGTTTTTATCAAATCAAGTCTGACTTTGGTGTCCCTGATTTACGCTATTATGGAGGTATTGATTCATGGATTGGAAATTTGAAAATGGTCGCATTTTCGCTAATGCTGAAGATCAATCAACGCTGGCAGAACTCACTTATCGCGTGCGCGAAGATGGAATAGCGGTTATTGATCATACTTTTGTCAGTTCTTCACTTCGCGGTCAAGGTGTCGCAGGAGAATTGATGAAGATCGCATCGGAATATTTCAGGAAGCACAATATTAAAATCGCAGCGACTTGCAGTTATGCACATGCCTGGCTAGAAAGGCACTCGCAGACGTATGCGGATATTCTTTCAACGGCATTCGAAGATGAAGCGACCGCGTGTAAATTGGATGGTCGGCACGAGTGATTTCAGTGTTAATAATCGAGATCTAATCTTCTTGTGCCACAATATCCGGATATCATCCATACATATTATGTGAGATTCAATAAATACATAGGGGAACTTCCGAGAAAAGGCTATAATAAGAAGGCGTGAAGCCTTTGTTAGGAAGTATTTGATTCGCGAAAGAGGAGAAAAATGGCAGGATTAATATCTAAGTGCCCCGGTTGCGGAACGATTGTTGAGATTGAGGAGGGCAAGAAGCGTGCCTCGTGCCCAAAGTGCAGCACTTGGGTCGATGCCCGTGATGCGATAGTTGCCGAG
>Ga0209510_1000837_pt1 | contig 38913 bp, 44 predicted proteins | sample BiotimSIPDNA_FD_185749 | JGI IMG/M metagenome (GOLD analysis project Ga0209510, IMG submission 185749) | Anaerobic biogas reactor microbial communites from Washington, USA - Biogas_R1 time_0 SIP DNA (SPAdes) (version 2) | ecosystem: Engineered > Bioreactor > Anaerobic > Unclassified | place...
GATTCGCCCAAAATCCATCCGCCGCGCGGGTGGAATCCTCGGCCCCCGTGTTGCTCGCGGATTTCCCCGATCCGTGGCGCATCATCGCTGAAACCCCCAAAAGTCTTGGGTGGTGGGCGTTACTGGACTCGAACCAGTGACCTCGTGCATGTGAGGGCGAAAAGGTCGGTTCACACAAAGTGCTGCGGTTCCATATCTTATTGATTTATCAACCCGTTGTGCAAACCCGTATAAAACGCATAGGACGCATAAAACGCATAGGACGCACGGGAACTGCCACCTAACTGCCACTTTTTTTGGGGGGTGAAATTGATTCGAGGGGGGGCTTCATGGATCCGCCAGATGCCCGTTGAAGAGTCCATTTCGAAGAGGGGTTGACACTTCGCCGGGTACATATATATTACAAGCATATATAAACAACTGCTGGTAATAATGAGCACGGGTAAACAACAGGTTGATGCGGGAACTGATGCGGTCAAGAAGACTTTCCGGGACCACGGCGGAATCCTTCGTTTTGTCGAGGCTAGGGAGTGCGGAATTTCCCCGGCGACGCTCTATCGGCTACGAGATCAGGGAGTGGTTCAGCCTATGGCCAGGGGGCTGTATCGTCTGGCCGAGTCTCCGCCGCTCGCCCATCCAGACCTGATCGCCGTCGCCCGCAAGATTCCGCAGGCGGTCATCTGTCTGATCTCCGCTCTGGCCTTCTATGAACTGACGGACGAGGTTCCCCATGTGGTGGAGTACGCCCTTCCACGAGGTTCCGAACCGCCTCGCCTCAAATGGCCGCCCACGCACCTGTACTGGTTTACTGGCCCGGCATATTCGGAGGGTATAGAGACCCATGAAGTCGATGGAAGTTCCGTACGAATCTACGGGGCTGAAAAGACCATCGCCGATTGCTTCAAGTACCGCAACAAGATCGGCATGGATGTCGTGCTGGAGGCGGTCCGCAGGTATCGAGCCAGCCGCAGGTTCCGCGCCGACGAGCTGATGCGTTATGCCAGAATCTGCCGTGTCCACAACGTGATGAAACCCTATCTGGAGGCCACGCTATGACCCGCCCCGATTCGCCAACCAACATGGCCCATTCCGTCCATGACCGCTTGATGGCGTTGGCCAAGGAGCGGAATCGGCCTTTCAACGAATTGTTGCAGTATTTCGCCATGGAGCGGTTCCTCTATCGCTTGAGCAAGTCCCCCGCCGGCAGGCATTTTGTGCTGAAGGGAGCCCTGCTTTTGACGGCCTATGCGAACCTGCCGTTTCGCCCAACCCGCGACATCGACTTGATGGGGAAGACCGGCAACTCCGAAGACAATGTTCGCAACCTGCTCCAGTCCGCGTGCCATCAGCCTGTTCCGGACGATGGAATCCGTTTTGACGCCGATTCCATGGAGATTGAACGGATCAAGCAGGCCGCCGATTATCCGGGAGTACGGGCGCGATTCAGGGGGTTCCTCGGCAGTGCCCGAATCGCGATGCAGGTGGACGTAGGGTTCGGAGACATGATCGTTCCCGCTCCGGAGGCCATCGACTATCCCGTTCTGCTGGGGATGGCCTCGCCTTGCCTGCGGGCATATCCGTTGGAGACCGCCATCGCCGAGAAGCTCCATGCCATGGTCCATCTGGGCGAACTCAACACCCGGATGAAAGACTTCCTGGATGTCTGGATTCTGTGCCGCCACGACGCGGTAAAACCTGCTGGACTCCTGAAGGCCATCCAAGCCACCTTTGCTCATCGCAAGACCAACATCCCGGCAGAACCCGTGTGTTTTTCATCCGAGTTTGCAAAGGACAAGCAAGCCCAGTGGGCCGCCATGCTGCGGAAGAATACCAATTCACCTGCTCCCCACGACCTGGACAAGGCGTTGGGGGACATTTGGGGCGTGATCAAGCCCATTTTCAAGGAACTGGGCTAAAGGAAGTCTGTTGGTGGGGAATGATTGCGGGCAGAGAGGCGCAATTTTGCCTCAAGCCAACTAGTCTTTCTCTGTATGTCCGGCGATAAGGTGTTAGCATATGAGGCAGTTCAATGGATGGAAAAAACATGGAAGCCCATCCCGTCGTCACGCAAAATTCACCAGCATCGGATAAAATTTCACTCTTCCGTTCTCTTTTCCGGGGCCGGACCGATGTGTATCCGCGCCGTTTCGAAAGCCGCAAAACCGGGCGGACAGGCTATGGCCCCGCCTGTGCCAACGAATGGGTGAGGGGACTTTGCGACAAGCGCAAGGTCAAATGCGCCGATTGTCCAAACCGACGGCTTCTGCCAGTAACAGACGAAGTCATCCGCCGGCATCTCACCGGGTTGGACGGCGATGGTCGCGAATTTGTGGCGGGTATTTATCCCCTTCTGCTCGATGAAACGTGTTATTTCCTCGCTGCGGACTTTGACAAGGAAAACTGGAGCGAAGACATTCGCGAAATGTTTCTGACTTGCCGGAACATCGGGTTGCCTGCCGCGGTCGAGCGCTCCCGATCCGGCAATGGCGCCCATCTGTGGTTGTTTTTCGAAGAAGCAATACCCGCTGTGCTGGCTAGAAAACTGGGGGCACATCTGCTGACCGAAACGATGGACCGCCGGCCGGACATCGGACTGGACTCCTACGACCGATTGTTTCCCAATCAGGACACTTTGCCGAAGGGTGGGTTCGGCAATCTGATCGCCTTGCCGTTGCAGCGACGCGCAAGAGAAGCAGGGAACAGCGTGTTTCTGGATGTTCGTCTGGAGCCCTTTGCCGACCAGTGGGTGTTTCTCTCTTCCATTCGGAAAATAACTAAAACGCAGGTCGAGGCAATCGTACGCGAGGCGGAGGCGAAAGGGTGCGTAACGGGGGTTCGATTCGTTCTGGACGAAGAGGGAGATGAAGAACCGTGGATGTTGCCTCCTTCGCGTGTCCGGCGCGATCCGCCCATGACGGGGCCATTGCCATCGGCGCTGGACCTTGTCCTCGGCAATGAAATCTACATTTCGAAAGCCGAGCTTGCGCCTGCCTTGCGAAATCGCCTCTTGAGATTGGCGGCCTTCCAGAATCCGGAGTTTTATCGGGCTCAAGCGATGAGGCTGCCCACGTTCGACAAGCCTCGGATCATTGCTTGCGCGGAGGATCATGGAGACCACATAGGCTTGCCACGCGGTTGTCTGGACGAAGTGAAGGCTTTGTTGGCCTCCTTGGACATCGGTTGTCGCATAACAGAACAGCGATATTCGGGTGTGCCTTTGGATGTAATATTCCAAGGTGTCTTGCGGCCCGAGCAGGTGTCGGCAGCCAAAGCCTTGGAATTGGCCGATACAGGCGTATTGGCCGCGACCACGGCCTTCGGCAAGACGGTTATCGCCGCCTGGCTTATTGCTCAACGCAAGGTCAACACCCTCGTTCTCGTTCATCGACACCAATTGCAGGAGCAATGGATTGAACGGTTGTCGGCTTTCTTGGGTTTGCCCGCCAAATCAATTGGCCGCATTGGTGGTGGGCGGAAGAAGCCAACCGGCCGGTTGGATGTCGCGTTGATCCAAAGTCTGGTCCGCAAGGGCGTCGTGAGCGACATCGTCGGCGACTATGGTCATCTGGTGGTGGATGAATGTCACCATCTCCCCGCGACCAGTTTCGAGCAAGTGGCGCGAAGGGCAAAAGCAAAATACGTGCTTGGACTTACTGCGACGGTGACGCGAAAGGATGGACATCATCCCATCATCTCCATGCAATGTGGTCCCGTGCGGTATCGTGTCAGCGCCAAACAACAGGCGACTGAGCGGCCCTTCACGCATAGCGTGCTGGTCCGGCCCACTTCCTTCAGGAATGTGGACGCCGAAGCCAAGGACATGCGGATCCAGTTCCACGATTTGTATGATGCCATGATCATGGACCATAAGCGCAACAGCATGATCTGTGACGATATCGAGGTCGTATTGCGCGAAGGCCGGAAACCCATGGTGCTGACTGAACGCCGGGAACACCTCGAACTTCTGGGTGATTTGTTGTCACCCCGAGTCCAGCATCTGGTTGTTCTGCAAGGCGGGATGGGGCAACGGCATCTTCATGAAGCGCTAGCCCGTCTGGCTGCCATTCCAGAGGATGAAGATCGGGTATTGTTGGCAACAGGAAGATATCTGGGGGAGGGGTTCGACGATGCGCGGCTCGATACCCTGTTTTTGACGTTGCCCATTTCCTGGCGCGGAACGATCGCCCAGTATGTCGGGCGCCTGCATCGTCGACACGACCTCAAGCGCGAGGTGCGGGTGTACGATTATGCGGATCTCAATATCCCCATGTTGGCGAAGATGTTCGATCGGCGCTGCAGGGGATACGAGGCGGCGGGTTACACCATTCTGCTCCCGGCAAACGCTGTCCCCGGCTGGCCGCCGGAGGTTCCGTTGCCCGTCGATACCGAATGGAAGCGGGATTATGCCGCCAGCGTTCAACGATTGATTCGCGACGGCGTGGACGCGCCGCTGGGCAACCTGTTCGTGCATGCTGCACGCACGACGATGTCTGGATCGCAGGGAGTTGAACAGGCTCGCAGTGCAACCGAGGCGTTTCTGTTCCGGCGGTTGGAGTCGCTCGTCGAGACCCGCGGCCGTTTTCGCCTCAATGTGGGCTTGCCGATTCCGTTCTGCGAGAGCGATTCGATGGAGATAGATCTGTTTTGTGCAGAGGCAAGGCTGGCCGTCGAAATGGATGGTCCCCAGCATCTGAATGATCTGGATACCTATCGGCGCGACCGGCTGAAAGACGCCCTGTTGCAGGAACATGGCTATTTCGTTCTGCGATTTCTTGCCGAGGATATCGGCAAGCATCTGGACCGTGTCCTCGACATGATTCTCCGGGTCTTGGCGCACCAGGGGGCGCATGAAAAGGGGCGCATTCAGCCGGGGGACGAATGATGCCGGCCCGGATAGATATGTTGAGCTCGTGCCTAAAATGCACTTGTGCGCCTTTGTTCGAGAAAGAGCCTTTCACCAACTTTGGGCATGTCTCGCACGGGCTTCGGGCATAACCCCATTACTGGCAGTTTAATTTGCCGAATGGCTCCCGCAATGTCTCGCCACTGGCGATACGGGATTGGGCTGATATGTTTTGGCCGCACCGGTCAAGTGCGATGCAAAACTGCCACTTAATTGCCACTTTGCTGAAAAATGGGCGGCGGAAAACAAGCCACAGAAACCATCATTTCAGCCAATGTTTATAGGGGTTTCAATGGCAATGGGCGTTACTGGACTTGAACCAGTGACCTCGTGCATGTGAGAGACACCTGCCCGAATCGCCCAATGTTCCTTAGTTGCTGTAACATATAGCATATCCTTCGGGTTGTGCAAGCCCGCATAGGACGCATAAAACGCATAAAACGTATCGTGCAATGCAGAAGTGGCCACTAAGTGGCCACCTGTGAAACGGAACCTTCGGGCGAGAGGAAAGGATGAATCGACCCTGCAAGATAAAGATAAAAGAGACCGCCCCGCCTCGATTGTCTCGAAGCGGGGCGGGTTGGGTTAGCCTCTTGGCGGGAATGGATCATTCCCGTAGGAGTTGCTTTCCCGGATCTGGCCGCCACGGCCATGGATCTTGAGCTCCGTCTGCTGCCGAATGGCCATGTCACGACCACGGACAATGGCATCCGACTGCTTGGGAGTCACCACGGCTGCTCGATCAGACCTCGCAGAGCGGACGGCCCAATCCTTGCCATGAGGAACAACATGTATGGATTTCACACATATCTCCGATGAAACTCTGCGACCGATCTGGCCTTGACACTGCTCCTCTGCCGAGAGATACTAGCACGCATCAAGTTGGCACCAGCTTCGCAGCGTCCCTTTTAGAGACCTCAGGAGTTGGTTCCCTTGGAACGTCGATGTGGTGCATCGGCGTTCTTTTAAGAACTAACTTGGCAAAATCGTATCAGATATTGTGCCGTTGTCAAGGGATGTGGTAGTGTTTCTGTGGAGGAGAAAAAGATGAGCATGCCCTACCTACAGCAAGCCCGGATTGCCCGAGGTTTGTCACTAGAAGACCTGGCTGGAATCATCGGGAATGCGGTCTCACGCCAAACCCTGAAAAACTATGAGGCCGGTATAACCCGTCCAAGGGCGACGATATTGAATTTACTCGCGAAGGCCTTGCAAGTTTCGACGGCGGACCTTCTCCGTGGCCCAGATTTCCGTTGCGAGCACATCGCCTACCGAAAAAAAGCACGATTGCCCAAAAAGGAAGCGGCTTCCATCGAGGCTCAAGTCATTCAGGAAGTGAATCGGCGATGCTGGGTTCAATCTCGTTGTCTGCCAGGACAAAGGATTGAGCCAGTACGCGGGCGATTCAAGAACCTAACAGCAGACAATCTGGAATTGGAGACAGTTAAACTGCGAAAAGACTGGGGGCTTGGAATCTCGCCCATTCGCAATTTGGTTGATGAATTGGAAGGCCATTCTGTTCATGTGATAACGCTTACTACACATGAAGATTTCGATGGCCTCTCTTCGGTTGCGGTTGATTCGCAGGGTCAGCCATATGCTTACTCGGTTGCGGTCAAGAAGGAGACATCCATGGAGCGTCAACGCTTCAGCATGGCACATGAACTTGGCCACATACTGTTTGATTCCGCAGACGAACCTGCCGCTCACGCTTTTGCGGGTGCATTCTTGGCTCCCCAAGAAGAGCTCAAGAAAATGTTGGGGGATAAGAGGAATCGCATCAAAAAAGAAGAATGGCTGGCTCTGAAGCGGTATTTCGGAATGAGCATGCAAGCCTTGATACGTCGAGCCAAGGACTGTGGGATCATTCAAGAGGACTCCTACCGTTTTTGGAATACAGTTCTCCATCGCAAGAAGGAAGAGAACGATACCCCAAAATGTGAAGTCAGCACTTGGATGCTCCGAACCGTAATGCGAGGATATGCAGAAGGTGTTTTTTCAAAATTAAAAGCAGAAGAACTGCTTGGCAAACAAATACATGGCGAATCGTTAGAAATGAAGGCAAGGCAAGACATCCGCCAGATGTCTCCAGATGAACGCAGACAACTAATGGCCAAACAGGCCGTCTTGGCTGTGGAAGACTATTCTAGCCCTGAGTTCAACGAATCTGCTGAACCTGGCGAGGTGCTTGATGACTACGCCTAACCCCGCCAGAGGGGAGATATGGCTCGTAGACTTCAATCCGACGATTGGGGCCGAGATTCAGAAACAAAGACCTGCATTGGTCGTTTCGTCTACCACAATCGGGGTCTTGCCTTTACGAATCGTCGTCCCATTTACATCTTGGCAATCAAATTTCGTGAACCGACACTGGATGGTGCGGATTGTGGCATCTAAGGAAAATGGTCTGACAAATGACTCGGCTGCTGATTGCTTTCAGGCGAAGAGCGTGTCTACGAGTCGGTTCATCAGGCGGATGGGCGTTATTCAACTCTCGGATCTTGACGAAATTGTAAAAACAATCGCAATTATTATCGAGGCAGTGTGATGATATCTGCGAAACGTGAAGAAGCCCCCATCTTCGGTCTCCAGTTCGTTGCCTTTCCAGTCAGCAACCGCCTCACCCATGCTTCTCGAAGGCTACAGCCTTACCTTCGGGTTTGATCCCCCTGCTCATTTCGCCAACCATTCTGCCCATTTCATCCATTGCATCCAGGTGCTCTTTTTCGTTCGGAGCCAGGTAAGCCATTGTGGTCTGGAGGCGACTGTGGCCCATTAATTGAGATGTCGGATAAAGTCCTCGGGATTGAACGCTCTTGGTTCCGAAGAAATGACGCAACGCATATGGGCTTTTCTTTGGTATACCCGCTTTCTTGCATAGGCGAATAAGCCGGTTGCGTAGAACCGTGCGGGTATAGGGCTTGCCATCGGCATTCAGAAATATCACATCGGATGTCGGGTGTCGCAAACGCTGCCGATGGATGATGTCAACCGCCTCCTTGGACAGGGGAATGCAACGACGATTCGATGTCCGTTTCATGTTCAATGTCTTGTCATAAGTCGTCCAAAAAAGGGGACAGGGGATGGCGTTCCATTCAATCTCGCTATGGCAGGCACCACGTAGTTCCCGAGGACGAGAACCAGACATGGCAGCAAACGACAAGGTGTCCTTGAACTCGCCCTTTGCGGCGGATAACAGCATGGCCATGTCTTCAGTTGAGAACCGCTTGATTTCCGCCTTGGGCTCGGAGCACGTTGGGAATCTCGACATTCGGAAAATGGTGAGTTCCATCCTGTTTGCCCAATTGAAGAGTGCTCTGCATTCCCGAATGGCATGAAAAGGGCTTCCTGAACGAGAATGCCTGGACTTAATCCAGTCGGCAAAACGCTGAAGGTCATCGGCTGTGATGGAAGATACGGGGCATGGTCCCAGAAATTTCAAAAGGTAGAGCAGGTTCCGTTTGCGGAGAATGAAGGTCTCCTCTGCTTTATTTACTTCCACGAAAGCCAAATGCCTGACGATCAATTCCTGTAGGTTAATGTTGGAGCCGTTGGGGGTAATAACCCGACTGGTTTCTTTGCCGTCATTCAGAATCCGACCAGCCTCATGCGAAGCCCGAACCTCTCGCAGTTTCTTTTTAACCTCACGATCCGTCGTCCCGAGGAATACGCGGTGGAGTTTGCCGTTCTCCCTGTACTTGAGGTAGCAGCGTCCGTTCGGATGTCTCTCAACAGTCCTTGCCCTCATGACGCATTTCTCTTTGGCTTGAGCAGCGGTGAATTCTCGACCCAGTCGGGGAGGGACGGACAGCCAACGGATGGAGACTCCCTATTCCCTTCATACTGGTAATGGCGTTGCAGGTACTGTTCCAGATCCTGTTCGATGATCATCATCTTGGTCCCGATCCTGATGACGGGAATCTCGCCAAATTTCACCTCGTTACGCATCGTTGCCTCGCTGACCCCAGCCTTCTTCCCAGCCTCCTTCAGCGTGTACTTCCTGGCCTCAATCAGGCGGAAGGAATGGCCACCAGTTGAACCTGATTGTGAGGCCAGGTCAATTGGAGGGTGGGGCTGGAGAGGGGAAGGCATCGTTCAACCCCAGATGTCTTCTTCTGTTTCTTCGACTTCGTCCGTGGCTGTCCAGCGTCCGTCCAATAACCCCACACAATACTTGGCGATGTAATCCGGATTAAGAAAGTCGGTTGTTGACAGCAATTCACAATCGGGTCCATTGCCCCTATATGGCAGAGGGTACATAACCTGTCCTGTTGGCAGATCAATGCACAGCACCCATGGGGGTGTCGTTGGCTTTCCAGCCCCAGGTGATGCCCATGCTCTTCTCGTGGGCACCGAGGAGTATGACTGCCTTCGCCAGCATCTCCTTCAGACGATCCTGCGAGTAATCCCGATATGGTCGTCTCGATACTGGGGCTCGTCCGACATAAGACTTGGCCTGCATGTTTGCTTTTTCAGCCTTGAAAAGCACCGAGGCCAATCGGCCCATCGGCCCCATTAAGTCCAGTTCCTTGCAGAGCCGACGACTCGCGGTGGCATCGGAAGTGTAGAAGGCATAGTCGACTTTGTTGATGTTCTCATACATGGGTCTGGTCCTCCGAATCTGTGTCTTTGAAATAACGAAACCCCTTGGCCGTTATCCGATACCTCGCAAGCACGTCGTTGTGGTTGCGGAGGACGAACAGGTCGCCTTCCACCCCAGAAAGCCCTTTATCGGGCTGGCTGAATATCAGTCCATGGCGGATGCAACGCCGGCGGTAGGCCATTGTTGCCCTGTCGATGAGTTTCTTGTCGCTCATTGGGCGTCTCCTTCCGCCTCAAAAGCCCGGCCAACCGCATCGAAGATATCGTTGGCTTCATTGATGCTGGCGATGAGGTGTTGGATGGCCTGATATACATCAACTTGCTTGCCGCAGATGGGCATCGGCGGGATTGGCTTGCCGAGGTCCATAAGACTCTCGACATTTCCCTGAAGGTCTTCCAGGACGCTAAAGACTTCTTCCAGGTCTTCGATGGTTGCAACATCTGGAATCCCATCGTCAATTTGGTCCGTATCGCCATTATCACTCATATTATCACTCATCTTTTGTCCTTTTGGTTGTTGGTTTCTTTTCCTGGCTAGGCGGCACGCTTCGCCAAAATATGTTCGCTTGTTGGCTCCCTGTTTTCTTCTCTGTTCCTGAAACATGATTAGCCATCAGATCCAGTTGTAGTGAGACCGGCAGACAGACAGCCTGTTCCAGTCCCTTTTGTGTTTTCGCCAGCAAGCCATTGCCTGGGGCGAGATGACGGCAATGACATCCATGCGGCCAACCCTGACAAAAGCCAGATGGGCTTCAGGAAGTCTTGCGAGGAACAACAGTTCCGCCGGGGTTCCCTCGAAGTACCGCTCGTTGCAGGTGCGCTTGGCTTTCAGGAACACCTCGCGTTGGCTGCCATGCCCCTTGAGGGGAGCCGTTGGGGGTGCCAAATGCCTTGTCGTCCCGATGATGCTTGCCAATACGTGGTGGTATCCGATCTTCTTCGATGCGTTCATTTTCATTCTCCTTAATAGTTCGTGATAACCAACTCCATGGCTCTGCCACCATTCTTCGCCCGCCCCAAAGTCCTCGGGGCCTCGATTTCCTCGATGCAGAAATTGCGGTAGATGTGGCGGATGAAAGGGGTGTCGCCGTTGGTCATGAGGAACAGGACTCCCCGGCGGTGGAGTTCGTTGCAGACATTGCGTAGCCGGTAGTGGTCTTCGTTGGTGAAGCGGAGGCATCCGTGGACAAGGGCCTCCCCCGGATATGGCGGATCTTTAATGACAAGGTCTCCTCGCTTCGCCCGCATTGCGGTAGCGGCGTAGTCCTCGGCGGTGATGGTGGTGTTGCGGAGGAATTTGGAATGCTTGCGTACGGCATCTGGATTGAAGTGGAAGACCGGCCTGGCGTTGGAATTGGTGCAGCGACCATCCTTGGAAATCTTGATGATCCCCTTGTATGTGCAACGGCTGATATAGACGAGCAGAGCCCCGGCCATCGCCATGGGCATTGCGTGGCCGAACCCGTCTCGGACGCTGTTGAAGTAGTCGGTCGAGTGATTCTGCCGGTGTTCTTCCAGGATGGAGATGACCTCTTCTGGGAAATCTCTGACGGCGACATGGCATTTTACGAGCCAAGGGCTGATGTCGGACGCATGGACGTGCGTCTCGACTCCGTGAGCACGCAGCACCTGCAAGAGATCGAGACGGCCTCCAAAGGGCATGTGGATTACGCCATATTCCTTCGGCAGGTAGCCCATGAACCAGTCATCCGTCCAAAACTTGGAACCAGCCCAAGGGAGCAACTTTGTAAAGTCGGCATTCATATGTTCAGTCCTCCCCAGTCATTGCCTTGAGGGCCATGGCGATGACGCTTCTTGCCACGGGTGGGCAGAGGGAATTGCCGATGAGTTTCCCTGCGCGGAAGCTGCGGAAGGGCATGCGATAACCTTCAGGGAACCCCATGGCCCGCAGCATCTCGACGTGGTGTAGCCGTCTCGTGCGTCCATCGTCCATCCGGTACATCCTGGACGGGCCTCCAGGACCGCCAAGCCCGGCCAGAAAAGTAGGTGCCGGAGCGTCGATTGAGTAAATCCGGCGGTCAATGAAGGGTTTCGCGAGGTATCCGACGCACAACGACCGGTACGGGTCGGTGCGGGGACGCTTTGGGCTGGTCGGGACGAATGTGGCGTCGTTGATATACAAGTCCCTGACCCTGTCCTCTGGCAGGAGCACCGACCGGATGTTGCGCGGAGGCATCCTGACCGAGGGCCACTCCAAGGGACGGAGGGTCACCCCTTGTCGGTGGGAAACGGCAAACCAACGGGGCCTCGTGGTTGCAAGGCCGAAGTGGGATGCCCAAAGCATTCGCCACTCGAACGGGGTGAACCCGAACCTCTCCAGGAAACCATTGATGATTGCAAAAGTCTCTCCACCCGCCTGATTGGTGATTCCCTCGACGTTTTCCGTTACAAGGACCTTGGCCGAACATTCGGCGGCTATCCTGATGCCATGCAGGATGGTGTCGCCCTCCGGATGCTCAAGGCCACGCCTCATCCCCACATGGCTAAACCCCTTGCAACTGCTGCTTAAGATGACCATATCAACGGGGCCGATCTGGGACCCGTTGATCTTGCGGATGTCCCCGAGCGAATGGGGGGTGCCGTTCAAAGAGGCGACGATCCGGGCGTCGGCGTCTATCTCGGCCGTGGCCACCACCTTGATGCCGAGGCTCCGGGCGGCGAGTTCCCAGGCGTTGAGGCCGCTACAGAGGCCAAAGCCGGTTATGTTGCAGAGGTCCGCACTCATGACTCGGTCTCCTCTTTGCCGGCGAGGGCGATATCATCGAGGGCATCCTCGATGTCCTCGATCATGCTCAGGACATCATCGCCCGGCGTTTCGCACGCCTCCTTCATTTGGTTGAGGATTTCGCGGAGGCGGGGGATGATCCGCCCCGCCAAGGCCAGGAACGATTCTCGCCAGCCTTTGTTCGCTTTCTCTCCGTCCGGGACGAACCTCTTGCGTAGTTCGACAACGGACAATCCCTCCGCTTCGGCGGCACGGAGGGCAACCAACATCACTTCGGGGTCCTTCAATGGACGCACGGTGTCGTAGTGACTGACACCAAGCCTGGGTTCGGTGATCCCCCTTGACCGGAATTCAAGGATCCGTTTCCAGCGGTCGTGAATTCGGCGGAGTTGCTTGGCTTCCACAGGAAACCCGTTGAATTCGCCGATCACCCGGTATGTCGATTTGCCGTTGGGCATTTTGCCAAGGCGGCCATTCCGGTGCTTGAGGTCGAAAGCCTCAAGGGCTTGGCCATCGGAGTCCGCAAGGTCGATCTTGGTTCCTTCACGGGAGGAGAAACTCTCCCTGAGGGTTTCGAGTTCGGCCTTGAGTTCGGGCGACAAGGAAACTTCTTCACCCGTCAAGGGCATGCCTTCTCCCTTTGTCACCCTCTCGACCCAGACCTCCACCTTCTCGGCTTCGATGTCTATGACCGGAGTCTTCTTGACCTTGTTTCCCTTCTTGCTCGGTTGTGCCTTCGTCGTCCCTTCCGCCTGGGGCTCGCCAACGGCCATCGTCGTGGTGGCTACCGCTTCGTTCTTCGCATCAGCCTTCTTATCGTCCGTATTCATCTTCGCTCTCCATTGCTCATGTTCATCTTTTTCGACTCGCACGGCTTTGGAGCAGGTCGACCGCCGCCATGCTGCAACGTGAACTCCCCGTCGCTTTGTTATGGTGGCAGTAAACATCATATATAACACATTCTCAAACATTGTGTTACAACATATTGGGAAAGGGTTCGCCTTATTCTTTATGTGTGTTTTCTTGACACGAATTCTGGATAGAAAAGGTTTGGCCAGCCGTGTGGCTGTTGCGGCTTGAAGACAAAAAAAAGCCCCGCAAGGGGGCTTCAAGGGACGGCGAGAATCAGGGCAGGCTAAATGATGTCCTGGTAGTTCTCTATCTGCTTCTTGGCCGCCTCAAGTTGCGAATCATACGATGCGATTGCGTTTGCCACGGGGTCACGTACGGGCTTTTTGCCCTTAACCTCCATGTGCTTCGAATAATATTCGTATTTGAAGCCGGACACCTTCTCTCCTTCTTTGAGGGCCAGCGAATGGCTGTAGATACGGATATACGCAGACACCGACTCCCAAGGTACTCTGTTACTTTTTGCACCATCCTTGTCAGCCATCTTTTTAGTCTTCTTTGCCTTCTCGTAATCGCCCCATTCCATTTCGCAATCCAAGGCATCGGAGTAGTGGCCAATCAAATCAGCGGGGGCGAAGCGGTCAAGCAGGACGGGTGCAGGGAAATCACCGAGGTGAAGTTGCTCCATTTTTCTGCCAAAGACGATCAAGGGCATCAAGGGAAACATCACGGGGCGTCCCATTTTTAAGTCTGAAATCGAAAAAGCCTCGAAAAGAAGGAGGTTGTTGAATAATGTCTTGCAGTCCAGAAGGGTGTCGTAGATGTAATTCACCCGCTCCGATTCCCTCAGCCCAAACTCCATTGGGAAATACGGGGATTTGGTCTGCGGGTTCCATGCCGTCGGCAAGACCTTATATTTTTCAAGGAATTCTCGCAACGCCGTCTTGGCGGGCATAGACCCAACCCTACATAAATCAATTAACTCGTCCGTCAGGGGGCGTCCATTCTGAATGAATATCTCGAATCTTGTGGGCTTGAATCCCAATGCTTTGGCCAGGTCTCTGGAGGCTGTCGAGACGGCATCGTTCCTTCTGGCGAACTCGTGACGCCAGTAGAGACCCCTGAAAATATCTGAATACGCCATGGCCAGCCGTTTGTTTTTCTTGCGAGATTGATCTTTTCGGGGGTTCTTCATAGTGCAATACTACATTGCAGAGCCAACTTAATGAAATGATTTTCCATGGCAGGTAAGAAAGAGAGATTGGCAAGGCAGAAAAAGGAGGCGGAAACTCACGAGTTTCCGAACTCAAAGGATTATCCGATCGATTCCGCCATAAGAAGAATCGTTGAGCAATTTGAGAGCAAAAAGGGAATCATCAAGGTCAACAATGAAGCCACCTACGATGGCCGGGGTATAGACCTGAAGGGCCTCGTTGCCTGCCTGCACATCCTGGCCAATCCCCTGCACCCCGAGAACCGCTGGTCCTGCCTGGTCGAGATGGTGAAGTATGACGACGAGGCCTACCTCCGTCTCGTCCCCAGCATCCCCATGGAGGTCAAGAGGAAGTGGGAGGCGACAGGCAAGCCTCCACGGCAAATGGCGATTAACGATGTCCAGGAGATGATCTCGGTGATACTTGGGGGGAGGGGGAGGGCGCAGGGCATAGCATCATATCCCCACCACCCTAAAAATCCCTATAAAAGAGGTAAGAGCTATATCCATCTGGTGGACATCATCGCCGCAGCCGGCCCGAGGGGCATCGACAAGGAGTCTTGGATTCAGGCTTGCTGCGAAGTGTCCCACAAGGCCAGGAACCTTGTCGAAAACGACCTTGCCGTTGTGAAGTCCGCAAGACGGGGACGAGAACGCCACTCGTCCTGCCGGGAGGGCTTCGTGATCGTCGAGCATGGCGACCGGTTCTCCATCAGGTTCGAGTAGGAAGCATCCGTCAGAATGGTGCGGGCGGTCCCAGGGCCAGCCTAGCCGTCTTCGCAGTTCGGATTGTTTCACAAGCAAGACCCGCTTTGGGGAACATCTCCACAACCAGTCCATCTGGGTGATGCCGTCCCTCGTCACCTCGCAAGCCTCCCGCCCCCTGAGCCTTTCGTACTCCCTCCCAAGCCACTTTGCCCCAGGCCATTTTCTGGCCTCTAAAAAATATTCAAAAATCTTTTTCGGGGAGAAGGGATTCGCTTTGTCATTCTTGTATAATCAATCAGAAATGCATCAAAGGTGTTGATCTATACAATCCAAGGAGGACGCATGGCAGACAAACGTAAACGGGAAACAAAGGACAGAATGCTGATGCTTCGGATGGCCGACACCGAGCATATGCGATTGAAACTCTGGGCAAGGGAAAGCCAATCGGACATGGCCAAGGTGATTCGGGGCAGGCTGGCGGACATCATCCATCCACAGGCCACCCAAGGCCAATCCCCCTGACGCATCAAGGCCGATTCAGTGGGCGAGACCTCAACCATTGATATTGCTCCAATGCCCCTCCTCTGGGGCGGTGCCGAGCCGGAGGCATATCTCCCGCCCGAACTGCACCTGAAGATGCTGAAGGCCATCCACAAATGCGTGCTTGGAGATCGGACCATGTATGTATTTCCCCGACTCCACCATGAACTTCTGGTATCCTACCGCGAGTCTCCTTGGCTCCTCCCTGAAAGCATCCACAAAAAAGCCTTGAGGGATCCCCTCGATGCCAACGCACCTGTGGATCCCGAAGATCCCCCTTGGTGCGATGTGTTTCCCGTTCCTTCCCCTTTCGCCCGCAAGCCTTCCTGGAAACGCATCTCCAGCCTCGCCCAAATCCTCGACATCAACAACCTCGGGTACGACATCCAGGTTTCCGTGAATCCCCTGACGTGCAAGATAGTCGGGCAGAAGACCGTCTCCTTCTGCCTGAACATCCTTGCCGAAAGCGACACAGGGAACATCGAGGACCAGTTGCTCGCCCTCAAGCCATTCAGGAATGAAATCGTCTCCATCCTGACCTCCGGCAGAAGGAGCGTCCATGCCGTCTTCAGGCTGGCCAATTGGATAGACAACCCCCATAGCCTGGATTGGAAACTGGCCAAGAGGGCACAGGACCGCCACAAACTGGGGAAGCCGATTCGAGACTTTGTCCAGGCCGCCAATCTCCTGAAGGAACGCCTGAAGAAGGTCGGCTTCTGGCCCGACGCCGGGGCCATGGTCAACCACTGCGTCTTCACAAGGCTCCCGGGCTTCAGGCATGGCAAGACAGGTCGGATATCGCGATTGGTCTACCTGAACCCCAATGCGTCGAGGGAGACCCCTTCGTCCAGGGTTTATGTCTCGAAGGAATTGAAATCGCTCTGGGAGGATGGCCGAAAGGTGTCTGTTTCGGCAGTGGGGTCATCGGTGTCGATATTCCAAGAGGATTCCCAAGATGATTCCCAAGATGATGTTTCTTATGATGATTCAGAGAAGAATAATGTTGTTTATCGTGGAGGCGGGGACGTCCCGCAGGGTGCGGGGGGCTTTTCCAAGGCCGACACAGAGGCGGTGAAAGAGTGTGGCTCCCCCGTGCCTGTTAATGTTTATAAGAATCGCTCGAAAGCCAGCCCGTCTTCCTCCTCCTCCTCCGAAGAAAAGCATAATTTCCTCTCGGATTGGGCGACCTACCGAACCCTCAAGGAACAGGGGATTCCCGAACGCCACAAGAGGAGGGGGCTCCATATGCCGATGTTCACGATTGCGACTATATTCGGATGGGACGACAACAAGTTGGCCGACGAATGTAGGAACATTGTTGAAATAAATCCCAGATGCATAGGATGCGGGGAGGATGAAGCCGTCAGCGACATCTTGGCCGCCTGGGCCTCCAGATCGCGTCACGAAGCCCTCCGAATGCCAGACCTAGCCGAACTGCCCGACCTGGACAAACGCAAGTCACGAATCCTCCTGGAGGCCTTGAAGAAGGAAAGATGTCCCAAGCCCAGAATCGCCACGAGGATCGTATCGGAGATGCTGATCCCCATGGGCAGGAAACTCCCCGCCCAGAGCAAGGACGGTTCCCTGGGGCTGAAGAGCAAGGAGATGCTGGTGAAGTTCGGTTCTGGCTACAGGGTCGCAAGGGAGGGGTTGGTTGATGCCGGTCTTCTGGAGGTCACCGAGAGGTCGTACAGGCCAGGGAGGCAGACGATGAAGTACAGGGTCAACTGGCCAAAGCTGCTGATCCTGTGCGGCTATGAGGCTGGAGAATTGAAATGGCCCTGAAAAGACATCGGGGCACAAGGCCAGTCGAATCAACCCCCGAAGGAAACCTGCCCCCAGGCCCTTTTTTAGGAACCAGGGGGGCATTTCCAACTGAAGTGAGAAGTTCAGCCCCGATTGTGAATCTTTTTGACGGTAGGGACTTCGGCGGCTGGACGGGCTGAAACCGCCAATAAGCCCCGAGACAACAACCCCGCCGACTAGCTTCCTAAGGAGAACCCCGCAAAACGGAAAACGGTTTCAGCCCCCTTGCCGCCGCCTGGCTACCCCATTTCGCCTCGACCATCCCTTGCCATTGGATATGCTCTTCCCAATGACAACGGAATCTCACAAGCCCATGCCCCCTTGGGACAAGTCCGCCCCTGCGGAATCCCTTCGGCGTCTTGGCGAGTGGTACTGCATGCGAGCCCGAGGGATGTTCCTGAAGGCGGGCACCCATGTCGAAATCTACTTCCTGTTCTCGAAGGATGGCCAGGGGACGCTGATTGAAGTCCCCCCAGGAATGGATCGGGAGACCTTCATGGCCAACCTTCAGGGAACCATCAAGGCCAACAACACCTACGGGGTTATCCAGATCGCCGAGGCCTGGGCCTACTTGCCTCCCAAGCCTAACGACCATATCTATCGCCAGGTTCTGGAGGGCGAGATGAAGGTTTCGGATCTTAAGCCCGAGGACAAGACCGAGGCTCTGGTGATCCGCTATGAGAGCAGTGACGGGAATCAATCTGTTTGGGTAAATCCCATCCTGCGGCAGGAGTCTGGGGTTTCTCTGGGGGAGGCTATCGAGATTGAGGGGCCCGCTCTCGGGCGGTTCGGCAGCCTGTTCTAACTTGGCTGGTTGAATTCTTTCCTGCCCAAAACCATTTCCTTTTAGGCAGGGCTTTTCAGCAGGGTTGTGAGCAAGGATTCAGCCCCCTTGGCTAGGTGACCCTTTTGAGCAGGGGAGTGACAATCCTCCGAACTGTCGCCGACGAGGCTCCTACCGCCTTGGCAACCTGCGACCAACTCTGGCCAGCCTGCTTCTGCCTGATGGCTTCGGCGACATCAAAGCCAGCACGAGGACGACCAATGCGGACTCCTGCAGCGGAGGCTCTAGCCATGCCACTTTTTACACGTTCGACTACCAGTTCCCTTTCAAATTCTGCGATAGATCCGAGGAAATTGGCTATCATCCGCCCCTGGGCCGTTTCGGTGTTGATGGCCTCCGTCAAACTGACAAAGCCGATGCCCAGCCCCTTGAGTTCCGTCAGGACTTCCAAGAGGTGAGAAATTGACCTGGCCAGACGGTCAATCTTCCAGACAACCAGAAGATTGAATCTCCCCTGGCGAGCATCCGCCAGCATCTCCTTGAGCCCAGGCCTGTCCGCCACCGCTCCTGAAAAACCCTCGTCCCGATAGACCTTGAAGACCTGCCAGCCCTGCCTCTGGCAATGGGCCAGGAGTTCCCGCTCCTGGTTCTCCACCGTTTGGGAACCAGTTGAGACCCTGACATAGATTCCAATTTTCTGCGTTTTCATATACCCAACCCTGCGGGACGAATATTGCTGTTTACCGGGTTCGAGACTCTCATCGGAAAAACCATATACTGGCCCGTCGCCATATTAGTTGTGCGCCCACAGCCCCCGGCCCCCCGGATGCGGCGCCATGTGAAAGCGCGACGACGCCTCCTAGACTGCCCCTCATGTCTAATATTATAGGCATTCGGTCCCCTCCGCATCACCGATTGCCCGCCTCACGTCCGCAACCGTGACCTCGATGTCTCCTCGCCTGTCCTCAATCAGATGGGCTTCCACGAGCGTGCCCAGGATGTTCTTCACTGCCCTGGAAAACCCGCGGGTCTCGCACGCCCAGCCGGCCAGATGACGTAGCGCATCCTCGGTGGGTAACAACCTCATTCCAAACGAGCCAAGAAAGGAATTTGTCCTCGCCAGAAGCCCTGTCCCTGGATGTGTCGTGATGCTGACGATATTTTCAGGCTTTGGATCTGGCAAAATTATGACTGATCCAACGCGAGATATTATCTGCTCAAGGAACCCGTATTTGACCAGCGCCTCGCGGATGTCGTTCCGCCCAACTTTGCGCTCCACCGAAACAAACCCCAACCCCGTAGAATGCCGTTTGCCGTCCGTTATCTGCTCCCGCAACCCGTCGAAGGCGCCAGCCAGCACGAAGCAAGTCTCGTATGTGTCCAGGACGCCCATCAACGGGGCGTTTGACCTGCGGGAGCCCAACGGTAGTTTGCAACCCTCAAGGGGCTTCAGGAGTTCAGCCTGGATCCCACGGCCCTGCGGATCCACCGACAGATGCCCTCCGTCGCCCTTGGCGCAGACCTTGTCTATCTCGTCCAAGACGAGGACGCCCTTTTGGGCCTCGCTTGGCCTGGTCTTGTTAGACAAGAGCGGGTAGAAGCATTCGTCCAAGGACAAGCCGACAAAAGAACTCTGGCTGACCGACGACATATCCGCCACCGCATAGGGCAACCCGCTGGCCCTGGCGAAGCATTCGGCCATCCAGGTCTTGCCCGACGAACTGGAGCCAATCAACAGGGTCACAATTGGGCCCACGCTGGGGCGGACACCCTTGCGGATCTGCTCCAACCTCCGCATATGCAAACTCATCTGGGCCGAAAAACGGCGAAGGGGACCGTCCAAGGCGATGACGTGATCCTTGAGGACGCCGTATATCGTCTTGGCTGTCATCAGGCCGTCAGACAGCGTGGCCGGCGGCGCCGGAGGCGGTTCGGCCCGGCCCGGCGGTGGGGAAACCCTCTTGAGGAGTTGGGGGCCCTGCTTTCTCTCCCTGTCCTCCCGTTCCTCCTCGATGCTTTTGGCGGAAAACACAATTGGCAAATTGCCGTGGCCGCTCAAAAATCCTATTAGGCGTGAATTTGGGGACAACACTTGGCCATGATATTCCGAATCCCTGATCTGGATCGCTAACTGTCTTTCGACCATCAGCCGGATCGCCCTCCGGCCCTCAAGGTGCAGGGACCAGTCCCCCAGCGACACTTCGTTGGCCACGACGGCGACGGAGGAGTCGGGCCGTTCGGTTGCCAACGCCCACCAACAAACGCTGGCGACGATGCGGATGGTCAGATTGTCCACGACTTCGTTTTTCCTAACGCCGAGCACCGACCGCAGCAACCACTGCCTCGAATCGCAAACGGCCTCCTCGATTCGTTTCTCCAGCGCCGTTATCTCCGTCCGCAGTCTTTCCTCCTCGCTGGGCTTGAGCGGTCTGGAAAAACCAAACGGACCCTTGGGGTGTGAGAACTGGTGCAAAAGATGCCCGAGCCGGAGCAAGTTGGTGGCCGTCTCGTCCCGCGTGGGCTTGAAGGCTGGCTTTTCGCTTGGCATCCGTCCTCCCTATCACCGCTTCCACTCGATGAGCGCCTTGATCGACTTGCCGTCCTCCCCGATGACTCGCAGCGTGCCCCGCCCATCCCGCCTCATGTTTTCCCTGTTGATGTCCACGGGCCGGCACCGGAACCTGCCGACGTCCAATCCCCGCGCTTCGCAATATCCCTTGAGTATGTCGCCGACCGGACGGGGCGACGGGGAGATGACGAGGGCCTCGATGGGGACGGCGCCCCCGGAGACGCCTTGGGGCGAATCCGCCGGCTGAAACAGGTAGTGGAGATGGGGGACAGGGACGGCCTTCCGCTTGGGCCGGGCTTTTGTTGAGCGCATGGGGAAGACCTTAAGGAAAACGCACCCGATAGTTGTCTCCTTCCTTCAAAATGGTGAACCCGTCGGCGCAGGAACGATGACGCTTGTCGCTGTCCTCTTTCGCCGAATTGATCACGGCGAGGTCGTACTTTGCATGCTGAAGGTCCTTGCCCGTAATGCGACAGTATTCGGAAAGAAGCGTTTCCTTGCCGATTCCCTTTGGGCCGGCACTGGCGATGAGATCCACCAAAAGTCCGTATCCCGAGTCCCACTTGCGGAAAGGATTGCGGATATCGTGAGGGACGGATGACTTCTTGGAGACTTTGGTGGGCTTCCTGTCGGCCTTCTGGGGGCGTTTTCCCTTCGGAGGGACCACCTGGCCTTCGGCCTTTGCGGTTCCAGCCTTGATTTTCGCCAGTATGGCCTCGATGCCAGGGACGGCCTCCCGCATCCTCTTGGCGGCCGACCCGCTGACGGAGCCCGAGCCTCCCAATGCTTTCCAGAGGCCTGTCAGGCTGGTGGGCTTGGATTCAAGGGCTTTGTTGATGCTTTCGGCGTTGATGACGATGGATTTGCTCATGACAACCTCCTTAATGGTTGGTTATCACATAACGTGGGTGTGCAATATTTTGGTGAAATATTTTCGATCTTTCTTCACTATTTTCTGTGAAGTGAAAAACAGGCCTTCAGCCAGTCCGCCCCATGCTTGGGCAGATCTCCCAGGCCAATAGCCCTGATGGCCAGGAGGCGGAAACTACGCCTTTGGCTTCACTGATTCCTTGTCATCCGCCTCAATGGCCTTCAGTAGGGCATTGGCATCCTGAAGCACGGACTTGGTTCTCCAAGTGATGTCGAGAATAACGAGGCGTTCGACGGCATTCGCCTTCTCTTTGGCCTCTTTAAGGCAATCGCAGACGAAGCCCAAGTCATGCGTCACCTTTGTCAGCAGTTCTTTCATTTTGCCCTCCGTTTCGCCTGCCGTTTTCTTGGAGGAGTGCCAAACAAGTCAGATAAGCGAACCCCCAAGACCTGGGAGATCGCCAGGACCTGGTAATCGACGACCCTCCGAGTTCCCAGTTCTATCTGGGTTATCTGTTCACTCGTCAGGGGAGAGGATTTAGGCAGGGATGACGCCACTTGTTCTATCGTCAGACCCTTGGCGATGCGGATTCGACGGATGTTCCAGCCGACGATGTTCTTCCTGTCCATGCCATACCGTCTATATGGCGTGTGCGAACGAGGCCAGAGGATTTTTAGCTAGGATTTCCTGCCCTTGGGGAAAAGGTCGGAGACGGAGACATCGAGGGCTTTGGCCAACAGCAGCAGTTCCGAATCCGAGACGCACCGCACGCCGGACTCTATCTTGGCCAGCGTTCCCCTTGAGATGTCCCAGCCGGCCCGCTGGCATTTCCCGGCGAGCCCGTCCTGGGAGAGGCCCTTTGCGGTCCTGACCTTGGCGATCTGCCGTCCTGTGACGTTCGTGGGCAAGAATTGTGCTCCGATTTCGGAACTTGACTGTAGAGCACAAGGGGAGTGAGATGTGCTCCGAATATGGAGCATATTACGGAGCCTTCAGACGCCGTTGACAAAGCAATCGCCTGCGACGGGGCTCCTCAAATGACCCATAAGGAGAGTTAGAACATGAGACCTAGCAAACACCATCTCGCCGACTGGCGTGTCTCCTTACTTGTTCTTGCGAGCCTGCTGGTGACTGGACTCCAGGAAGTCCAAGCCCAGGTTGCCGCCAGCGACTGGACCCAGGTCGCCGCCTCATCCAGCTGGACCGGCCGCCACAGTTTCGGCTCCGCCGTCTACGGCGACAAGATGTGGATCATGGGTGGGAGGACAAGCGCAGGCCAGACAAAGGACGTCTGGTGGACGACCAACGGCTCCGTCTGGACGAGGGCGACCGCATCGGCGAACTGGAACGCCAGACTCTACCTTGAGGCCTTGAGCTTCGGCGGGAAACTGTGGGTCATGGGCGGAGGCCAGTGGGGCTCGACCGGCTACACGAACGACGTCTGGTGGACGACCAACGGCTCCGCCTGGACTAGGGCGACCGCATCGGCCGGATGGTCGAAGAGGTCCCAGTTCGGGTGCGTCGAGCATGACGGCAAGATGTGGGTGCTGGGCGGGGATGACGCAACCAGCTACCTGAACGACGTCTGGTATTCCGCCAACGGGACGAACTGGACCCAAGCCACCGCGTCCGCCCCGTGGTCCAAGCGCAGCGGGCTTGTCGGCATGGCCTTCGACTCGAAGATCTGGGTCGTCGGAGGGGAAACGGCCTCCGGCAGGACAAACGACGTCTGGTGGTCGACCAACGGGGTGTCGTGGTTCCTGGCGACCAACAAGGCGCCATGGCAGGGCTCCGCGTCCATGGGATGCCCGCACATGCAGAATTTGTGGGTGCTCGTGGGTGGGCCGTCGGCTTCCTCGCCTTCGAACCAGGTCTGGTATTCGTCGGACGGGGTCAACTGGTCGCTGGCGGAGGGGGAAAGCCCTTGGTCAGGGCGCGACAACGGAGCCGTCTTGTCCTATCATGGATTGATGTGGCTCGTCGGGGGATCTGCAGGCGGTTCTTCCTCCTCCGCCTTCCTGAACGACGTCTGGTCCGCCTCCAGCCTCCTGATCGCCATGGAGATTTCGGCAATCGATATCGCATGGTACTCCAAGGTCGGCGTCCCTTATCAGCCCCAGTGGACGCCCTCGATGGTCGCACCGACTTGGACCAACCTGGGAGGCGTCGTCATGGGAACCGGAGCAAAGATGTACGTCACCGACGTCATCAGGGGCCTGCCGCCTCGATATTACAGGGTTGTCGCAAACCCGTGATTGGCCACCGCCACGTGTTGATTTTTTGATGAGTTATGGGCCCGATACCAAGTCGTGAATGGAGCATCGAAATGCAGACAAAGCTGAGCAATATGCTGAAAATACCGACGGGAATGTCCTTGGCCATGTGTTTGTTGGCCGGCACGGTAACGGCCCAAAACATCACCGCGATTCAAGGAGGAATCCTGACGTTCACCAACGGGAACACAAACCTTTACTATACGATCGAGTACCGCCCCAATCTGACAGGCGCCGAGGAGTGGGACGGCTCGTATCGTGGCCTACGCGACATCAAAACAAGCGCGTCCACAGTTTCGGTTCCCGTTGGCGTCTTTTACCGCGTGTCAGGGAAAGAACAGCCCGCCCCGGCCAGCCATATCCCGAAGACCGGCCAGACAAATTCGTTCGCTACGAATGACGACTGGGATTCAGGAAAAGGAGCCGTGTGGCCGAACCCTCGATTCACCGTCATCACCAACGGCACCGACGAAGTTGTTGCGGACAACCTCACGGGGCTGGTTTGGGTCAGAGCACCACACTCGCTTGCCGGCAACGAAACGACGCAGACTTGGACCAATGGCCTCACATTCTGCAACGATTTGGAATATGGTGGGGCTGACGACTGGCGGATGCCGAACATTGTGGAAATGAGGAGCCTGATTGACCACAGCCAATATGGTCTTGCCCTCCCACAAGGTCATCCATTCATCGGCATATTCGACAATCAGTATTGGTCTAGCACCACCTACGCAAACAGCACAGGCCAAGCATGGCTCCAGCGTTATCTCGCCGGGACAATGGGCTACGATCATAAAACGATTTCATTTCACATATGGCCCGTCCGTGGCGGAGAATGACGATACTCACAGGTGACGTCCTGGGGGCCTACAAGGTCGGCGTCAGGATGGAGTAGGCGGAATCCCGACGGGTTGTCGCCTTGAAGTCCCGACGGGGCCCGTTTCTGGCGAAAAGGGGCGTTAACGGTGGGCATCGGTCGGGCTATGGAAAACAGGCGAGGATTGATATCCAGTAAGGGGGCGATTACTGCAACCGGCTCATCCGGGACATCCCTTTATCCCCATCCCATGAGCAGGTGAATATCCTCGCCTTGGGAAAATCAGTACGATTGAGATGCTTGACGACGCAGATGACTTGGGTGGTTGAAGCGTTCAGCCATTTCACCGCCTTGGAATAGTTGGGCGAGTCAAGCCTGCCAAGAACATCCTCGTCGAACAGGACGGCGGAATCCTCCGCCATTGCCAGGCACGATTCCAAGAAGCGCATCATGTATTGGCCGTGGGACTCCTTATCCGTCTGCGGAGGAATTTCCCCGCAAGCAACGTCTCGGGCAGTGCCGGCAGAGGGCATCAGTTGTACTGCAATACGGCTCTTGCCTGACACCAAGGGCGGGGCGACCAGCCCCATGTCGTTGTGCGGGCAAACCTCGCTCATGATGGAGGCCAGTATGGTCGTCTTGCCAAGCCCTCCCGTGATGATGTTCAGGCCTGGCGAGAATTCCAAGTGCAGCGAATCCCAGCAGTCGATAGCCTCAAGTTCGAGGCTCTGGATTCTGGGGATGATTTGGATCGGGGTGCTCATCTTGGCCTTATTATAGCGCTACTCATCCACCTTTCCGAATATATCTGATGTAATCCTCTGTAATCCTCTCAACCATTCTTAACCCAATCCCTGTGGACTTCCCGTCCAGCCTGGTCCTATAATGTCCGCCCATGAAGAAGAACCCCGACTTGGTCAAATTCGGGCTCAATGTCCGCAGGATTCGGCTGAAGAAAGGCCTGTCCCAGTCGGCTCTCGCCAAGCAGGCTGGACTCTCGCCTAACTACATAGGAACCTTGGAGCGGGGAGTCCAGAATCCCAGTTTGAAAACCTTGGAGAGACTGGCCAAGGGGCTGGGGTGTTCGATGTCGGAGACCTGCAAGGGCATCAAGTAGTTGAAAGGAACCCAAATGAGCAACGTGATGAAGGAACTTAAGTCCGAGATTTCCCGCCTGGCACGCAAGGAGGCCAGGGCCGTGGTGTCGCCCGTGAAGAAGGCCAGCACGACATACAGGGGCTTGATCGCCGGCCTCCGCAAGCAGGTCAATGCCCTTCAGAAGGAACTGGCCGGCCTGAAGAGGGCTGTTCCGGCTCCCGAGAAGGCTTTGTCTGCCAAGACGGAACCCGAAGGCCGGTTCTGGATCACCGGAAAGGGTGTCCGAAAACTCCGCAGGAGACTGGGGCTGACTCAGGCGGTGTTTGGCAAACTGGTCGGGGTCACCCCCAACGCCGTAGTGCTCTGGGAGCGAAAGGACGGCAAGATCGGTCTGCGGAAGGCTACGGCTGGCCGTCTTCAGGAGATTAAGGGCAAGGGAAAGAGAGAAGTGGCGGCGATGTTGCCCGAGGAGCCCAAGGCGAAGGCCAAAGGGAAAGCCAAGAAGAAAGCCTGACCAGGATATTATGGTCGGCATAATTTCCCGCTGATCCTGGCCATCTCATCGACCATTTTGCACTCCTTGCAACCCTTCTGGCTTTCGGGAGGGTTTTCCATTTCCAGAATGTCCTTGGCCTTTCGCAGCAATGGCGGAATCAAAGCCCTGTCTAGTTCGATGGGCATGGCAGTCGCCTTGAATGGCATTGAGAACCCCACGTCGCTCACCAACGCATCCAGCCCCTTGTCGTCGTCATTGGCTGGAGGCTCCCCGTAGACCAGCCCCATGGCCTCCACAGTCCCCATGCCGAGGCTTTCCGCAATCAAGGCGTAGCCGTTCAGTTGGACTTGGTACATCGGCAACAGGAAGTCCTGATGGTCGCTGAATCTGGCCGTCTTCAGGTCCAGGATGGCCAGCCCTCGTCGGGGGAGACCAAGCACCAAATCTGGAATGCCAGTTAAGATGATTCCAGTCTCTGGGTCCGTTAGCCTGAAGGTCGAGTGGTGCGGGGTCGGCAGGGGTCTGGCGTCACTCCACCGGCCTGCTATCCATGGCGGAAAGTGGCCATTTGCCTCGAAGTAGGCCAGGATGGCACGCTTGGAGAAGCCGTCTATGGAACTGAAGATGCCAGGCATGATCGCCCAGGGGGACTTCCAGCCCAGTTTTGCACGCATCCAGAAGCATCGGGGGCAGGAGTCCGGTAAGGCCAGGAGGCCCAAGTTTTTGGCGGAGATTCGCATGGAAGGTGTTGTGAGGCATTGGTGCGGGGGACGCAAGGGAGCTTTGGGGCGGAAGAGGCTCTGTTGACCAATGAAAATGATGAATGCCTCGCCATGCTGTTCAAGCTTTGCGGATAATTTCAAAATCCCTCCCGCCGGAAATATTTTGGGATATTTTTTGTGAATTCATTCCGCCTTGAATCTTGTGCTGGCCCATAAGATTTGTCATCATATCAACATGAGCACATGCTATCGGTTCGCTTGGGGTTTGTGTCTGGGCGTTGCGTTGGGAATCAGCCTGTCCGCAAGGGCGGAGGATAAATCCACAGGTGTCTCCGAAGAGGCCTACTCCAGCCTGATGGCCAACGAGGTCCTGGATCTCCAGGACTTGGCGGATGGGGCTGAAATCCAGCGTCGGATGTTCAACCATATGACGCCTTCTGGATTCTCCTGGCTTCAGCCTATGTTCCCCGCCGTTGCCCCCTTTGACGCCAAATATTTTGACGAGGCCTTCCTCGATGGCCTGTTGGGGGAGGACAAGTACAGTGTGGCTGTATACCCCCTGTCACTGGTGCTAGACCCCAAGACCCGAGAAACGCTGATTTACAATGCAGAAGGGAAACTCATAGTGACCATTCCTGCCGATGGAGCAAAACGAAACTGGCCGGAAGATGCCGATCCCGCTCGTGTGATTCTGCGATTGGACCTGTTGCCCTCAGAGGATGTGGAGCCTTACCTGTATGTGGAGGACAGGATTTCCGAATCTCTGGCCTCCGTTGCCTCCAAGTCGGCCAAGACGCCCAAGGCTGGGAACGTCGCTATGAGGAGCCTGACCACTGGGCAGTTTGGTATCGCCAACATTCAGAGGCTGACTAACGGGAATTTTCGACTGACGGTGACCAATGGGACCGATGTGGCGGAAGTGTTTTCCTATACTGTCTGGCATACTTCGACAGTTACAACGAACGAGTGGGTGGATGAAGGCGTAACGAACATCAGTACAAACACCCTTTGGAGTCCAGTGTCGCCAACGTTCGATGGGTTGGAGAACACCTGGGATTGCCAGGCAACCAATCTGATTCTCACCAACGGGGTTGGCATCTGGGAAGACTCAAACATTTCCAGCAACGCCAGAGTTCGGTTCTACGGGGTTGCAAGGCGGGCGGATCGAGATGGAGACGGGCTGACCGACGGGGCGGAACTATTCGTGTACCATACTATGACTAACTCAGTCGATACGGACGGGGACGGGATGCCTGACGGATGGGAGGTTGAGAGTGGTCTAAATCCCTTGGAGGGCGACGGCGTACAAGATGAAGACACCGATGGGTTGAGTAATTTCCAAGAGTACATGAACGGAACATCTCCGAATGCATGCGATAGCAATACCAATGGTGTTCCAGATGGTTGGGATATATACAGCGGAACGGTTATCAGGGGCGACATTGACGGAAGCGGTGTTCTTTCCGCCAATGATATGACGGCGTTCGACAACATTCTGGCCCAAGGGTCATACAATGTGCCTCCTGTCGTATTCGAACAGGCGGACCTGAACAATGACGGAGTGCTCGACGTGATCGATAGGCGAGGACTTCAAGACTTACTCGATGGACGCCCGCAACTTTACATCTTGAAGCCAGAAATGAAATGAGGGGGAATATTGTCATGAAGCGAATCGCCAATGTATTTGCCTTTGCGGTGGTTGCAATCGGTCTTGTTGTCCATGCTCAAGCCGCCGAAAAGGCAATCACCTCGCTAAAGACCGCCGATGACTTTACAAAATGGGTGCTGGGAGCGGATTGGACCGTTGAAGTTGCCCCAAAGCTGGGGGTTTGCGGTGTGGATGGACGGGGGGCGAAACAAGTGGGTGGCAAAATTGCAGACATGCTGCCCATTCCATATCAGGGAGAAGTATGGCAATTGGAGCTTGAAGTTATTGGAGATCACACCGCTCGGTTGATGGTGCGTGGCGAGACCGGCCCTATTTTAGCGGCATACCGCTATGATTATTCCGTAATCCCCGCATCGCTTAAAAAACTTATTGCAGAGGAACGGGAATACCCTGGTGCGAGTGTCAACCGGACATGGGAATACCCGATTGAGAATGGCAAATTGATTTTCCGAGGTACGGGACCAAAGAACCGGCAAGATTCGATTTCCTTCTCTACCAGCGTTGAACAACCGATACGAGAGGCCCAATCTGTCGTCAAGCGCGTGCCTGCCGTTGTGACATCGTCAGCCAGTCGAAGCCTTCTTTTACTCAGTTCGCCAACCTATGACTGGACGCGGGAATACGGAACTTCGGGGAGCGACATAGGGGTCTCCGTTGTTTCGGAGGATGGAGATGTGTATGTCGCCGGAGAGGCTGCGGCGTCCATTGCTGGGGAGCCCTTTCAAGGAGTGATGGATTTCGTTTTACGAAAGTATAACTCCGCAGGAACAGTGCAATGGACACGGATGTGGGGCAGCACCTCAACGGAAGAAACCGATGGTATCGCCAAATACGGGACCAATCTTTATGTGTCGGGCAATGCGAGGGCTTCGGTGGCCGGTCAACCATATGTTGCGGGTCGGGACTTTTGCCTGACGAAATACAGCACCAGCGGAACTCAGCTTTGGGTGCGTATGAGGGGAACATCGGGCTACGATTATGGACGTGGAGTGGCTGTGGATTCGGCGGGGAATGTATATTTTGGAGGCCCAGTTGGCGGATCGCTCGACAGTCAAACTAATTCGGGAGGATACGACGCTTGTCTGATGAAATACGATGCGGCCGGAAATTGGCAGTGGACGAGGATATGGGGTTCGTCAGGCAACGACAAAGTATTTGGTGTTGCTGCCGACGGGAACGACAACATTTATGTGGCCGGAACGACGGCGGGCTCGTTTGGCGGGCAAACAAATGCGGGAAATGGAGATTTGTTCGTCTCGAAATTTAACGCGGACGGAAACCGTGCTTGGGATCGGATCTTCGGAACGACAAACGAGGAAGCTGTAGGACGTAGTGATCGGGGAAACATAGTTGGGGTAGATCCTTGCGGCTATGTCTCGTTGGCCGCCAATAGCGGACCGGTAGGAGCGGGAGGGGATGCGCTTATGCGGCGTTATGATACCGATGGGAATTTCCAGTGGTCTTCCACTTGGGGAAGCACCAATATCGAATATTGCACGGCCGTCCATGTTGACAAAGGTGGCGATATTGTTGTGGCAGGGACTACCTATGGTTCATTTGATGGGCAGAGCTATAGCGGTACTCAGGGGGAGATTTTCCTCTCCCGCTATTCATCGGGCGGTTCTCGTTCGTGGAGTCGAATATGGGGTTCAAGCGTCGGAGACTTCGGTTTCGGTGTTTGCATAAGCACAGGCGGGGAAATATTTGTCACCGGTGCGGCTGGTGGATCGATTGATGGCCAATCGTATATCGCAGGAAACGACATATTTGTTTCAAAGTTCACGGAGTCCGTAGGACAGATCGATGTAGAAGTGGCCTCGATTGCTCCCAAACCGGGCAAGGAGTATGTCGTCGCTGGCACGACCTTAACCAAGGGCGACTTCATTATCGTGGTCAATCCCCTGTCCTGCTTGGGCTCCGTGAATGTTTCTCCTCTTTCTTTCCCAACAGCGGGGGTCTATCGCGTTGTCGGGTCATCCGGTAGTTCGGCGGCCACGACGACCGTTACCGCCTTGCAATCCGACAGCATCATTGCGGTTGATGATCCAGGCGAACTTCCATTCATTCCCATGACCAATGGCGTGCCGGTTTATACCACGGCATTAAGCCAGATATCATTTGATCAACTTGTAATGATGGCCAACGCCCAAGGTTCGCCGCTGGATCAAGTCTATGACCTGAACTGGAACGACTGGAGCAATGCGGTCGCAGTGGCCAGGATGGCGGAGAGCAGGGGGATGCTGGATGTTTTCCAAGGCATGGATTGGGCCGACATCAAGGCTCGGATATTCGATCCGGTAAACGGTGTCCAGGGCAACTTCTATGCGGATGATATGGATTTGCGTCTCGCGGCTCCTGACCCGCTGGAAATTCGCCGCAGCTATAGCTCGGACAATCTGGCCCCGTCTGATTTGAGTGCGGGCTGGCACCTCTCCCGCAGTTATTTCATCTTCGCCAACAATGTTGTCTTCGATCTTGCCGCAGGCGTTGATTTGCCAACCAATGCAGAGGTTCGGGTTTCCGAGCCGGACGGGACAGCCGTTGTCTACTCTCGCAACGGCACCACTCCTGCCAATGTCCTTTCGCCAAATGCAAGCAGCTTGGCCAGCGACACGAATGTTCCGTTGAACAACGTCAATGCCAACGGAATCGGGGCAAGGGCGAATCTTCTGAATAACCGCATTGTATATGTGCCGTCGAACCGCTCGTTTTATGTCCACAACGGGCAAGGAGCCGTCCGCCGTTTCGACTGGCAGGAGTTTGGCTCGACGAATGATCCCGCCTATCGAAAACGGCCATATCTTGTTTACGAACAAGGTCCGAACGGGAACCGCATCGGGTTTACGTACACGACAAACGGCCTGCCCTCGACGATCCGGGCAACCGACAACACAGGGGCGACGATCTTCACTTCGGTGTCGTTCCAGTACAATGCCGAAAACAAATTGTGGCGTCTGACGGCCTCCGATGGCCGGACCGTAAACTACTATTATGATGATTTCGGCGACCTAGACCGTGTTGTTCGGCCAGACGGGACTGAAGTGGCGTACAGCTATGAGCACCTCCCCCTCAACGGAACGCCAACAACTTATTCATCCCACAGAATCACTCGCATACAGAAGCAGGACAACCGCATCTTGGAGAACGAGTATTTCCAGGTCGGCGAAACGGTGAATGGCCAGGTACTGACGAACGGTCATTACCTGGTAGGTCGTGTGAAGCTTCAGAAAGTGACGCAAGCCTCTCCGTCAGCCCTCGTCACAAATGCTTGGTTCTACTATTCCGTCGCGACGAATTCGGGCGATCCGGCAACCGGGAGCGGATTCACCGAAGTCTACGACGCTCTAAAGAACAAGACTGTTTACCGGTTCGATACGAATCGCCAAATAACGGCCGTTGAGCGTCATGTCAAGGTTCGCGATGCGAACGGCAACCCGGTCATGGATGGGACGAATTTCACCTACACGCTGTATTCGGCAGAACGCCGATATTGGAATGGAGCCAACCTGGTACGGACTGCCTTGGAAGACGCTTCAAGCAGCGTCGTATTCAACTGGGGCGGGACCTATGACGACCGAGGTAACCTGCTTTCCGAGAAGATATCGGGCAACCTAAGCGGGGACTTCCTTGAAGCAATGCAATTCGACACGAATGGATTGCCCGTGAATGGCGAATCCGTTTCGACGCTCTATACTTATACCTATAACCCGGCAAATACGAACGATGAGCAGAATCTGCTCACCTCAATCACCCGACCGAATGCTTCTGTTTTGCGTTTTGCATATGCTTCCCCGTCGAACAGTAGTCTGATTGCGCGATATGCCTGCCAGCCGGATGGAGACACCAATGCCTTCAACAATGGCATCTACAGCCGTGAATTCTATGAGTACAACACCAATCAAGTCTTGACCAAGCGAATTGCCGATGACGGGACAGCGAGCAACAAGACCGATATGGCTGGCGTTTCCCAGCGGCGAATTTATGAAGTCACACCGGGTGTAGCCAGCCCATGTTATGGCCTGCCAGCAACCGCTTATGACAAGTTCTACAATGGAGCATCCGATCAAATGATGCTCAGGCATGATTTCCAGTACGATTCACGCGGTAATCCGACCAATGTCGCCACGTATGATTCGACGAATGGCTTCCGGTTTTCAACGAGCTATGGCTATGACCTGATGAATAGGCAACGCTATGCCGTTGATGCAAATGGAGGGCGAACCACCAATACCTTCGACGACAACGGAAACCTGACCGCGATCGATGGCCCAATGACCAATCTCACGGACACATCGACATTTATCTACGACTATGCAAACCGGCTTCTTGCCACGGTGAAGTGCGATGGGTACGGGAATGTTCTGACCAATAAATTCGCCTATGACGGGTACGGCAACGAAGTGGCCCGCACCAACCTCCACGGACAAGCGACGCATTCGTATTATGACGACCTCCACCGCCGAACGGCTGTTGTCCTGCCGGGCATCATCACGGCAGAGAGCAACAATGTTACGCCAACCCTCCTTTCCGAATTCGATGTTTTCGACAATCTTGCCGCGTTGGTGGATGCAAACAGCAACCTGACGACCTATGCGTACAATGCGAGAAAACAAAAAACGGCCGTTTTCTATCCGGACGATACGCAGGAGGCATACACCTACGACATGCCCGGACGACTTGTTGAATCCGTCGCCCAGAACGGATCTTATACTGAGTATGGTTATGACCTGCTTGACCGCGCGACGAATCGTTCGGTGTATTCTTCATCTGGCACTCTTCTTGCCCGATATTCGACAGCATACAATGCATTCAACGTCCTGGCGCAGACGGATGCCAATACGAACACGACGAGCTATGCCTATGATGGGGCAGGACGCCTTGTCTATGAGTATGGCCCAGGTTCAACGGCCACACGAGCGCAGACCCAATACATCTACAACGACTTGAGCCAAGTCGCCGAGCGACGAGTATGGTTTGGAACGAACGCCACGGATTATGCTGCGACCGTCTATACCTATGACAATCTTGGACAAGTGACTTCCGAAACCGTTAAAGATTCGGGTGCGACAACATTTCTCAAGACCGAGTACGCCTATGACGCAGCAGGTAATCGGACGGCAGTTCGGGTATTTCCAGCGGCAGCCAGCAGCGGAGCGACAACGATCAGCGAATACGATGCGTTGAACAACCTCATATCCGTGACGGACGCCCTGACCAACCGGACAACCATTGCCTACGATTATTCCGGCACTGGCCTCAAGACTACAGTTACCGATCCGCTGACCAACCATGTCGCGACCGCTCGCGATGCTCTCGGACGGGAAACGACGGTTGAACATCGCAACATGACTAACGGACTCCTTCGGCTGACCGAATACCGCTATGATCCCAACGGAAATCGGACCAGAGCCATTGAAACGGTTACGGGATCGAACCGCGTAATAACGACCGGATGGGCATACGACAGTCGCAATCGGCCCCAAATCATGACCGAAGCCCTTGGCAGTGCCGACGAACGGACGACTCGCTATATCTACAACGATGTGGGGCAACTGTACTTGCAGAAAAATCCAAATGGCGTCGAGATTTCCCATTTCTATGACGCACGAGATCGCTTGGAAAACCTCATTTCCTCGGACAATTCGATTCGTTATCGATACACCTATGACGGCAACAACAACCTTCTTGGCGTTCAAGATGTCGTAGCCGATCGGGACACGACCCGGACGTTCGACGAGTACAATCGCATAAAGACGGAAACGCAGGCCACGGGACTTGGGGTCGAGTACGCATACGACCGTGCAGGACGGAAGACGCGGGAATTTCTCCCCGGAAGCAACGCTGTGGATTATGTTTACAACTCGGCTTTCATGGCTGCGGTTCGGCGAATGACAAATGTGACGAGTTTAGGTGTGTCCGGCAATTTGGCTTATCAGCACAGCTACACGAGCAACGATCTCGCTGGAAACATCCTGGGGGTGTCGCTGGCAAGCAGTCAGGCGCAGACATTCCAAACCGATTCGATGAATCGCCGGATGCTGATTTCCGGTCCCGCTTGGACCCAGACTGTGGCCAGCGGAACGAGTGGCTATGACCCGGCGGGGAATCTCAAGAACTTCACGGTCGCCGATCCCGGCTCCGTGCTGAACTTTGTCCACACCTACGATGGGCTCTATCAACTGGCTTCCGAAGCGGGCGGCGCGTCTCGCAGCTATGTACACGACTCTATCGGGAACCGCCTTGCACTCGACGGAGGAACAACGGTCTTTGCCTACAACAATCTCAACGAACTGCTCATTCAGAATGCCTCAACAAACGTGCTGACCGGCTCAATCCGTGTACCAGTGTCGGGACTCTACGGGCCGACGAAGCTATCCGAGGAAGTTTCTACCGTGTCTCTGAAGCTCGATGGCGGGAGCACCTTGCCAGCAACGATCAATACGAACGGGACTTGGGAATATCTTGATGCGGGGCTAAGGGGGCTCAACATCCCGGTGGACGGAGCCAACCATGCGATTGTCGCAACTGCAACGACGACCAACAGCCTGACAAACGCCAAGACGGTCACGGTTTCCTATGCATCGGCAACTCGGGCCAGCTATGTCTACGACCGGAATGGCAACTTGGTTCAAAAAACGCTTAACGGGAGCAATGCCACGGTATTCGGCTACGCCTATGACGCCTTGAACAGGCTTGTTTCCATGACAAAATCCAGTCCGACCGCAGACCTCGTGCGAGTTGACTACGGTTACGATCCATTCGACAGGTTGATTTCAAAGGTTGTCACAACGAATGGAGTCACGGCTTCCGTGCAACGATTCCTCTGGGACGGAGAGAACGAGATTGGCGCTGCCGACGGGACAAACCGGCTTCTGCAGCTTCGCATACTGGGGGCCGGCTTGGGGAATGAGGTTGGGGCAACGGTGGCGTTCGAAACACGAACCAACGCGACGGACGCATGGTCGGCCTATGTCCCGATTCACGACCATCGCGGAAACGTGGTCGTTGCTCTGAATCGTACGACGGGAACAGTCGCCGAATATTATCGGTATGACGCTTTCGGGCGGGAAACGATTTTGAGCCCAGGGCATTCGGTCTTGTCCGAGTCGGCCATCGGCAATCCGTGGCGATTTAGCTCCAAGCGGGTCGAGTCCGAAAACGGATTGGTATACTTCACCCACCGTTGGTATGACCCGGAAATTGGACGATTCATCAATGCGGACCCCTTCGGATTTGCGGACGGTCCAAACCGTTATGTCTATGGACGGGCGATGCCTCTGACAAGGATCGATCCCGATGGTCGGTTGGCCAAGGGCACAGGCACCGGATTGAAGGACTTGGCGGTTGGCACAGGCCAACTCTTCTGGGACGTTGGCGGAAGCCTGGGATATGGTGCAGTCAGCCTCTTTGACTATGATCTAGCCGAGTGGATTTATGGCGATCAAGCAGAGAGATTGCGAAATACGGCATACGGCATTGGGAACTTGACGTGGGATGTGGGCGGTAGCCTTGGATACGCCATCACCTGGGGTATCGATTCTGAATACGCCAGCGATGTCTATGGCGGGCAACTAGCGGGCTTGCAGGACGCAGCTGTTGCCATGAGCGGGGGCGAAGATCGATCATGGGCTTATCGCTCCGGCTATGTCGGGTCTCAAATCGCAGCTTTGTATTTGCTTGGCAGATTGGGTAATCAACCGATGGGCTCCGCCGTCGCAAAGAGTCCATCGGCCTTCGAGTCCATGCTTCAGACGGTTGACTCCCTTGACTTCAGTACCCCGCGAAATGGTGCGGTATTTTACTCGGGCCCAGGGCAAGGAGCGCGTGCAACCGCGTTTGCCGAACGCACCGGCGGGATGACGATCGAAATGACACAGGGCGGGCGTTATCTGTCTGAAAACCTCAGTGGATTCACCCGAGCCCAGCAAGACCTGATCTGGCAACGCGCATCTACTCCATTCGCAGAAGGTGCGTCGGGTAGAATTAATGCGTTTATCAAGGGAGCAGATCCATCCAGAACGTTCCGAACGATAGAAGAACCCCTCTTGGACCTGAACTCTGATGTCATTCGGGCCATCTATCACTACTAGGCCGCCGATGAAAGTGACTACCGATATTCTTGATGCGGCGTACGAACTTGCCAAGAAAGCGTACACAGCAACATCGCATGCGGATGCGAAAGGAAAACTTCACGAGCAATTCCCATCCGTGAACTGGGATGATCTTGTCGAAGCCTACATGCGCGGCTGTGATCTGGCCGAAAAGTGTTATGAGATCGGCGAAAAGGCGCGTCGTGAGAGTATTCCGGATCAGCAAGCCATCGGTCTTCTGACGGAACGATTTCCTGGATTCAGTGTGAAGACGTACAACGATGCACTTACCAGAGGGTGGTTTCTCTCCCGGTGAGATTGGCCATTTCTCGCCCTGTCGCCCGATGGCCTACGCCGTTGTCATCCGCTGTAAAGTGGTGGTATTTTTGCACTTTCCGAAGCAGCGTTCCCATTGCCCGCCCCTTCGGCCCCCAAGTCCCTCCGCCAAGTCCCCTTCGCAAGCAGTGACAGGAATCTGAAAGAACTGGGAGCCCCTCTGGTCAACCAATCTCCCCAGGTTTTCCTCCAGACGCCTCCAGAATACGGGACTTGGCTGAAGGCTCCCTCCCAGAGCCCTGCTCAAATACGGCCTTGAGACCCCTCCAGCCTTGGCGACCTCGGAAATGGTCAGTCCGAAAAGCCTCATCAGGAGCCTCACCCTGTCCAAATTCCGCCCATACCCGTCCGTTGGGGCGTCTTGGGGCTGGTAACGGCTTGTAACGGGGATCTGGGAGGCAGGTGGGGCAACTTCAGGGGCTTCGGTAATATTCATGAAGCCGTGTTATCACCGAAGTGCGAGATCGTCCATGCGTAGGGACGCCAGGGACAGAAACGTTGGGTTTCCCCTGTGGAGTGACAAGGACCCCAGATTCAGCCTTGGTCTTCTGAACGCTTTTTCCCCTCCATCAGGGCTCTGACTTCGCTTTCCCTGAACTTGGTGGAGTCTCCGATGGGAACAGGCTGGAGTTTTCCTGCCTTGGCGAGTCTCCAGATGGTCGTCCTGCTGGTGGCGAGCATTTGGACTACCTGCGAGACCCGAAGCAGGCGTTCCTCTGGCCCCTTGGCCCTCTCCCTGAATCTGGCCGGGGATCTGCAGCAATTCAAAATGGTCTCTCTGTCCATCAAAGAGAGGGTATGGTCGAGTTCCAAGGCGGATTCTATGAGGCGATGGATGGAGGCAAGCATGGGACTCCTTTCGCTAAAAAGTGCGAATCCGGCAAGGCGTAGGGACTTGAAGTCCAAACGGCCCAGTTCACCCCTGCCGGTAGAACCTTTTCTCCAGGTAGCAGGCAATGGCCTGGCGACTGGCCTCAAAATGGGGTTCGGGCAGTTTGGCTGGGTCGCGCCACTCCCACCTCTCGCATCTCTCGGGCTCCATCACCTTCGGGTCGCCAGAGAACTCCCTGGCCAGGAGGAATACGGAGACGACATGGAGCCCCTCCGCCCGCCAGGGAAGGCCTGATGGGCCTCTGCGATGCCCTGCCTCCGAAACGCAAGTGTCCTGCAAAAGTGGCCACTAAGTGGCCACTTGGCACTTTTTAGGGGTTGAAAACGACAACCCCGCAAACATCGTTTCGACCAATGTTTACGGGGCTACGAAGGGTGGTGGCCCCTGTTTAAGTTGCTCGATGCCAGGATGTCTATCGTATAGCCCACGCTAGATCAAGCCCCCCTTTGCGCGGCCTTGCCTTCCCCCCTTGGCCGCGCTTCCCCCCATGCCGCCGCCGTCCTTCCCCCCTTGCGCCGCGTTCCCCCCATGCGCCCGACCTTCCTTGCCCCCCGCGGCCTCGGCCTTCCTAGCAGCCTTTAGCCGCGGCGCTGCGCGCCGCTACGCTGGACCCTCGCGGCGCGTGGGCGCCGCTCGGGGATGGCCGCCCCCGCTTCGGCCACGGCCCCGCCGCTGGCGCGGCGTGGCGCGGCCTGCGCCGGGGGTTGGCCATTCCTCGCCCCGCCGTCACGCCTGCGGCGTCCACGGCTGGGCTGCGGGGGGAACTCGCTCGTCCCGACTCTCTTCGAGGTCGGGACTTCGCTCGCCTTGCGCCTCGGGCGTTGCCCTCGGCGTGAAGATCGGCGGGGTTCACCACGCTTCCAGCGTGGTTCTTCGCGGCGTTCTGCCGCGCTCTTCCGCCCTGCGGGCTTCGGGTGGGGGCGCGCGCG
>Ga0209510_1000838_pt1 | contig 38909 bp, 30 predicted proteins | sample BiotimSIPDNA_FD_185749 | JGI IMG/M metagenome (GOLD analysis project Ga0209510, IMG submission 185749) | Anaerobic biogas reactor microbial communites from Washington, USA - Biogas_R1 time_0 SIP DNA (SPAdes) (version 2) | ecosystem: Engineered > Bioreactor > Anaerobic > Unclassified | place...
TACAGGGAAGGGCTCTATAAAGCTGCTCTTATTCAAATAGGGCGTCAACACATAGGTAAAATAGGATATAAAAAGAAGCGGTGCAGCAAGCAATAAGACACAAGCCTTCCAATCCTTCAAAAACAATCTTATGTCATTTTTCAATAGCGTCAAAAATGGAGTCATCCTCTGTTTATTGCCCCCCTAATAAAGCGTCAAATAAGGGTTTGTTACTAATATAGAAGGATCCAAACGAAGCCATTGCCTCCATGTAAATTCTATCTAAATCCTTCTGTGTTAAATTGTTAAGATCAATAACACTACTGTTGACTATATCAGGCAGTGTAAATGGTTCTATGCCAAAGCGATCTTCTCCTGCCAGCTTTATACCGGCAGTAAAATCACTAACCCCTATAAAGGGCATATCTACACTGATACTGACCTCCGAAGTGCTATTCCTTGATCTGAGCTTCTTATTCTCCCATGTAGAATTGCTCCATTCTCCCTGAAGCTTGCCCTCACCTGTGTCGCCAAATATTCTTGTCACAAAACCGATTCTATTGTTAGTTTTCAATGTCAGCTCGTCCGGAATAGATGAGATATCCAGGTCCAGGCCAAAACCCGCCCGCTCTTGGCCGGAAGAGGAATAAGCATACTCAATATCCACACTGCCAATGGTTTCGCCTTCCTTTGACTTTTCAAACACAGGAGAAATATAAAACTCGCTAACCTCTGTAGCCCCGCCTTTATTCACACCCTGACTACTGCTGCCACTTCCCTTTTGCGTCAATACCATATTGAGAAACCTATTTCTTGCATCCTCAAATACTGTGCTAGTGCTGCCTGAATTTAAGTCAAGCTTTGCAAAATTCATATCCTCCTTATTGAGCAGCTCTATTACTACCTTCCGGTCCAATATGTTTCCATCATTATCAACAAGGAGAGTCATGTTTAGGCCGTCCTTAACGACACGTCTGCTAATAATCTCACCCAAAGCCCTCTTTAAACTCTCTACATCCTTTTCCTTGCTCAAGCTTTCGACTAAAGCCTTTTCAATCTCGTTTAGCACGACATTTCCGGTCTCGTCCAGGTATTCAAACAGCCTGAACAAGCCCGCATCGTTCAGCAGCGAAGATATCCTGGCATAATTGCCATAGGTATAGCGCACAAGCACATCATCCGTAATAATAAAATCAGCTAACTCGTAAAGCAAAGCAGTTGCGAGCGCCTCGTCCAAAGACACCAGAACTTCCCTACCCTTTACCGACTCACCCGAAATCATTATTTCTCTTTTCTCTCCATATTTTACAGTGGCCTTTGTCAGGTACTTTGCTGCAATGTCCCCCAACTTTTCAGTTGAATTTTTGAATGCAGCTCCATCGAATTCGAGTATTTTCGCAATTTCAGCTTCATTTATAGATTTCTTTGGTTTTATGGGAATTGAATACTTATCGTAGACTTCATCGAGTTGATCAAGCCTTGCACTAAAATATTTCCCGGGCGTAATCACAGGCACGGTAAAATAGAGGGACTGCTCATCAGAAAAGAGTTCCGCATCAATAAGGGGGGATCTTTCCACCAACAGTGACAAATTCGAAAGCGATACTCCCTCCTGAGGCTGCTTTTTTGTGTCTGTAATCAACTTGCTTTTTTTCAGTATTCCGGACAATTGATCTGTCTGTCCCAAGCCAAAGGCTTCTCCCCCGGCTCCAATATCCGCTGTAATCTCAACACGCCGACGGTGGGGCTCTTCTAAATAAGGCTTCTGCTTCTCAACAAATTCTGTATAGCCTTTATCTGCTAACTGAATTATTCTATCAAGATTTCTTTTCTCTGCATTAATATAGAAATCAACCGCATTATGCGGCAATAGCAATTTGATTACCAAAAATACAATTAGTGCAGCCACCAAAACCACAATGGCAGCGTATAGTCTTTTTCTGTTTCTGCGTAAATCCATTTCCTTCACTCCCTTAAGCATTTCCTACCAGTTCCACTACCCCTGATCGGCTACTACGCTCTTAGCTCGCCATAATCTTCTCTGCTTCCACTTAACCGGGTCCGTCTAAAGCTCTAAGCCTTACCGTCTCCGGTAAGCTTGAATAGCATCGACTCCAGATTATTCACACCACAAAGCTGCTTTAGCTGCGCGGGCGAACCCACTGCAGGTATTATTCCCATATTCATCACTGCTATTTTATCGCACAGTGTTTCCAGTTCATCAATGTAATGGCTTGTAAATACAATAGTCCTTCCTTCTTCTCTTAACCCTATCAGGGTATCCATTATATATCTTCGAGATTGAATATCTACACCCGCCGTAGGCTCATCCATGACAAGAATTCGGGGATGGTGCAGCAGAGAGACTGCGATATTGAGCCTGCGTTTCATCCCACCCGAGTATTGGGACACACGCTCCCCGATCCTGTCCTCGAGTCTGGCAACAGCGACCGCCTCCTCAATTCTCTCCTTTTTCTGCTTGCCGCGCAGGCCATATATGCCAGCCCAAAAGTCTAGATTGTCCCTGCCTGAAAGCATGGGGTAAAGCGCTATATCCTGAGGCACAAAGCCAATCTCAGGCTTGATCCTGTCGGGCTGCTCTGAAACGCTTATTCCATTGACCAGAATGTCCCCCGACGTCGGCTTCAAAAGCGTAGCAAGAATTGAAATAAAAGTAGACTTTCCAGCCCCATTAGGCCCAAAGAGCCCGAAAATCTCTCCCCCTGCTATCTCAAGGTCAATTCCCCGCAATGCTGTGTTCTTACCATATTTCTTTGTTAAAGCCCTAGCTTCAATCAACACATTACCCATATGCACACATATCTCCAATCAGACCTGAACATCTTGTTCTATTTTATCATATTGGCGGGTACCTGAAAACAATCCGGGCTGCCTCCTTATTTATAGCCCGTTGAATTAGCAAATAATATATTATATACTCTTAATAATCCACAAATGCGTAAAACAAGGAGACGCTATGCTGTATCCATTAAAATTCAAGCCGCTATATAGGGATTATGTCTGGGGCGGTAGAAATCTTGCCAGGCTGGGAAAAACTCTGCCCCCCGAGGGAGTTGTTGCCGAAAGCTGGGAGGTATCCTGTCATAAGAGCGGCTGGAGCATCATTTCAAACGGCGAGTTTGAAGGCATGTCTTTGAAGGATCTAATCCGCATCCACCAAAGGGCAATCGTAGGCGACGCCCTTCCACAAAAGGATGTTGACAAGTTCCCTCTATTGGTCAAATTCATTGATGCCCAGGACAATCTGTCTGTTCAGGTTCATCCTGATGATGACTACGCATATGCAATGGAAAATGGAGAATCCGGCAAAAATGAAATGTGGTATATAGTAAGCGCAAAGCCCGGCGCAAAGCTCATTTACGACGTTGCTCCAGGCACCACTCGCGAGAAATTTGCTCAGGCGCTGAGCCGTAACGATGTAGAGAGCTGTCTTAAATCCATTGAGGTCTTTGACGGAGACGTTATCAATATACCCGCCGGAATAGTCCACGCAATCGGCAAGGGAATCATTTTGGCAGAGGTTCAGCAAAGCTCCGACACAACATACAGAGTATATGACTATGGCCGTGTGGGAAGGGAGCTTCATATAGAGAAAGCTCTGGATGTGATAGATTTCAACTCCTCCGGCCGGAAGGAAAAATATGCCGGCCTAAAGCTGGATATCGGAAATAACTCCACGAAACGAATTGTTGTTGCCAGCCAGTATTTTTGCATAGAAATTTATTGCATAAAGGAAACCGTTCATGAAATTGCCGATGGCAGCAAATTCTTAATCTATACACTTACCTGCGGCAGTGGCATTATCGGATGGGATGGCGGTAAACTATCGATAAGTGCCGGCGAATCCATTCTTATACCGGCCTATTTGGGTCGCTATTCATTGACGGGTGATTTCACAGCACTGAAGGCCTATGTTCCGGATCTGCGCACTGACCTAATAAAACCTCTTGAGGATGCCGGCCGCGCTATGAAATCAATACAAGCCGAGATTGCAGGGCTTGAAGGCATATTATAGGCACTGTGCATATTTTGTTGTAATTTGTCGAAAGTTTGTGATACTAAAATAATAATATATGTTACCAATTATTTCATGTCTGTGGTATACTTTCATATGGTGCTTTAACCATTTGTAAATTTTTAAGGCTTCTATATGGACGCTAATCACGATATTAGATAGTTGGAGTAGATAGATGGAAAAGGTGAATTTTGCATGTTCTAAGGCAAAATTATGCATATTTGCAGCTATAAGTACTGTTTTCGGAATAAGTATCTTCTTTGTTTTAAACTATACAACGGGAGGCAATAATTCCGGATTGCTTGTAATAACGGCTTTTCTCGGGGGTTTTGCGCTTTTCTCATTGTTAGCCGGTTCCATGTACTTTTCCCTTTTTAAGCAAACACGCGGGCTTGTGGAGTCCTTTCGAGCAGACCCGCTTGATACTCCCGACAAGGAAGGGCAGCCACTAAGCATTATCATGGCGGATTTGTATCACTTCAAGGAAATAAATAGTATCTACGGCAAGGTCGTTGGCGAACATATTATGTCTGTTTTTACGCAGGCAGTCCTCAATTGCGTGAGACAATTAGACATTGTTGCAAGGCACTCGGTCAGCGAGCTTATCATTATTCTTCCCCATACAGACGCGGATGTGGCCAAATCAATTGCTGAAGAAATACGCACAGAGGTTGCAAATGCATATGTGCCACCAATAAATGGTGTAGTCGTATCATCCATCAACTGCAAAATTGATGTATCATCTTATTCTACATTTAATGACAAGCCCAATCACATACTCACTGGCACCAAACAGCAGGATGACAGCTTTAGCACCTCAAGGTAACTGATATCAAAATGAAACAGGGGGACAGTTTTACCGTCCCCCGCATCTTAATCCCAGAAAATTGTGCTGTTTTTGCTTATTTCATTGCCTCTTCAACTGCAACCGCTACTGATACAGTAGCGCCAACCATCGGGTTGTTGCCCATCCCCAGTAAGCCCATCATCTCGACATGAGCCGGAACAGATGAAGACCCGGCGAACTGAGCATCGGAATGCATTCTTCCCATGGTATCAGTCATGCCGTATGAAGCCGGACCTGCTGCCATATTATCAGGATGCAGCGTCCTTCCGGTACCCCCACCCGAGGCAACAGAAAAGTACTTCTTATTCAATTCACTGCATTCCTTTTTGTAGGTACCGGCTACAGGGTGCTGGAAGCGCGTGGGGTTGGTGGAGTTTCCAGTAATAGAAACATCGACGCCCTCCATATGCATAATGGCAACGCCTTCTCTTACATCATCAGCCCCAAAGCATCTTACCTTTGACCTGTCGCCCTCGGAATACTTGATTTCCTTCACTATGTCAAGCTTCCCGGTGTAATAGTCGAATTTTGTCTCAACATATGTAAAGCCATTAATTCTGGAAATAATCTGAGCAGCATCCTTACCAAGCCCGTTGAGTATGACTTTCAGCTGGTTCTTTCTCACCTTATTGGCAGAATTCGCAATGCCTATGGCACCCTCTGCTGCCGCAAAGGATTCATGACCTGCAAGAAAAGCAAAGCATTTTGTTTCCTCGCGAAGCAGCATTGCGCCAAGATTACCATGTCCCAGACCAACCTTTCTGTCCTCCGCCACAGAGCCGGGAATACAGAATGACTGCAGGCCCTCGCCTATTGCCTCAGCAGCATCCGCAGCCTTCTTGCAGCCCTTTTTAACTGCTATTGCAGCACCTACTACATAGGCCCAGCATGCATTCTCAAAGCAGATGGGCTGTATCTTTTTCACAATATTGTAGGCATCAATACCCTTCTCATCGCAAATCTTCTTTGCTTCCTCTAAGGACGCAATGCCATATTTGTTCAATGTGGCATTTACTTTATCTATCCTTCTTTCATAACTTTCAAATAATGCCATGACTATTATCCCTCCCTCAATTATTCCTGACGCGGATCGATATACTTAACCGCATCATCGAACCGGCCGTATTTGCCTGTCGCCTTTTTAACTGCTTCATTAGCATCTGTGCCCTTCTTTATCATTTCCATCATCTTGCCCAGGTGCACAAATTCGTAACCGATAATCTCGTTGTTCTCATCGAGCCCGGTGCGTGTTATGTAGCCTTCAGCCAGTTCCAGGTATCTGGGCCCCTTTGCCAGTGTTCCATAGGTGGTACCAATCTGGCTCCTCAAGCCCTTGCCAAGATCCTCAAGGCCTGCGCCAATCGGTAATCCTCCCTCAGAAAATGCAGTCTGGGTTCTTCCATAGGCGATTTGCAGGAATAATTCCCTCATAGCCGTATTGATTGCATCGCAAACCAGGTCGGTATTCAAAGCCTCTAAAAGTGTCTTGCCGGGAAGAATTTCAGATGCCATAGCAGCTGAATGAGTCATACCTGAGCAACCTAATGTCTCGATCAATGCTTCCTGGATAATTCCTTCCTTTACGTTCAAAGTCAGCTTACATGCTCCCTGTTGAGGTGCACACCAGCCTATTCCATGGGTTAGACCGGATATATCCTTAACTTCCTTTGACTGGACCCATTTCCCTTCCTCAGGGATTGGCGCGGAACCGTGATTGGGCCCCTTTGCCACACACGTCATTCTCTCAACTTCATGTGAATAAATCATTCTTCTATGACCCCTTTCCTTTCCATATGCAAATAGTATGGTAAATAAAAATCGGCTATTTTTATACAAAGCATGGCAGCCGTATCAACCCTTATTTTACTATAATATTGACAAAAAGTATATGTGAATTTTTTATCATTCCATCATTATTTTCTTCAATTCCACCAGCGTCAGATGTTTTGAGCAAATGCCTATGCTGTCAATAACAGTAGAGTCGAATACTATCATCCTAAAGTATTCCAGCTTTTCTGCATCAATCATTCTTAGCATCTTATCAATAGCCTGTGTGTCCGAACTGTCTTTGGTAATGTAGTATCTTGCACCATAAAGAGGTAAGCTTTGCCTAAACTCATCCTGCTTCCATAGCTCATTTGGTATGTAGGCCAGCATCTCCTGCTTCTTGGTATTCTTTCTCTTAAGCAGGGAAGCGAAAAAGGACTCAGAATCGGAGGCAGACTCAAAACATCTGTATTCGAGATTCAGCCGGCGCACTGCCTCAAGAAACAGCTTAAAATAGGATTCACACTTTGAACCGGGCAGACTCATAAGAGATGTATCCAGGCCGATTACAAGGTCATCATTGCCGACAAGCTTTGTGATGGCCTCATAATGATTGGATATACTGCTATCCCTTGACCTTACGTGGTCGAGGGTCAATACAAAATTGGGTCTATCAATTGACGGAAGCGAGCTTACTTCTTGCACCTTGATTTTTCCATTCATACCTTCTTATCTCCTTAAGTATATAGACAAAGTATACCACCAGCGCGGAAATATGTACATCATCTGTATGTTTGCACCTGGCGATGTAGATTTAGCATGTTTGGTCGGAAAGTTAGAACATGGCACATTTCTAGGTATCCAGTGGCGGCATGACGAAAAAAGCTATATAATAGTGGTAATAAAGAACAGGGCTGAATAAAAGCATAACTAAATGACTTGTGAACGAAGCGAATTGACTATAAACAGGAAGGAATTTGAATATGATCAATATGCTACCTGAATTTCAATCCCCGTTTATTACTGATTTTGACCTGCATCTCTTTAACGAGGGCACACATCATAAAATATTCGAAAAGCTTGGCGCGCACCCGATTACACTGGATGGGAAAAGCGGAACACACTTTGCGGTATGGGCTCCATCGGCAGTAAGCGTCAGCGTAATATGCAATTACAACTACTGGAACGGCTCAAGTCATCCCATGAAGCCGGTGGAAAATTCAGGCGTCTGGGCGCTTTTTATTCCGGATATTGGCCCGGGAGAAATGTACAAATATGAAATCAGGACAAAGTCTAATGATTATCTGAAAAAGGCAGATCCCTATGCTTTTTACAGTGAGCTGCGTCCGGACACCGCTTCAATCGTTTGTGACCTGGATAGTGGTTATGAATGGCATGACTCAGAGTGGATGGAGAAAAGAGAGTCCGTGGATCCCTTTTGTAAACCAATCTCTATTTATGAAGTGCATCTTGGCTCCTGGGCACGGTCGGACGACGGCAGTAACCGCTTCCTTTCTTATAGAGAATATGCCGAAAGACTTGTTTCATATGCAGTTGACATGGGTTATACACACGTAGAGCTGCTCCCGGTTGCAGAGCACCCGCTGGATGATTCCTGGGGCTATCAGGTAACCGGTTACTACTCTGTAACCAGCCGATACGGTCGTCCGGAGGATTTCATGTATCTTGTGGACGAATGTCACCGCCGGGGCATAGGGGTCATAATGGATTGGGTCCCCGCCCATTTTCCAAAAGACATTCATGGGCTGGCACGGTTTGATGGTACGGCCCTTTATGAGCACCTGGATCCGCGCCAGGGTGAACATCCCGACTGGGGTACATTAATATTCAACTATAGCAGGAACGAAGTGAAGAATTTCCTCATTTCCAATGCGGTATTCTGGTTCGAAAGGTATCATATTGACGGTATACGGGTAGATGCGGTGGCCTCTATGCTTTATCTAGATTACGGCAGGGAAAAGGGAGAATGGATACCTAATAAATACGGGGGCAATCAGAACCTGGAGGCCGTAGATTTTTTAAAGCAGCTTAATGCTGCTGTGCACAAGTATTTTCCGGGAATTATGATGATTGCCGAGGAATCCACCTCATGGCCTATGGTTACAAAGCCTCCATATACCGGCGGTCTCGGCTTTACATACAAGTGGAATATGGGCTGGATGAACGATTATCTGCGGTACATAAGTCTGGATCCGATTTACCGCAAGTATCATCATAATTACATTACCTTCTCCATTATGTATGCTATGACTGAGAATTTCATCCTTGTCCTTTCGCATGATGAGGTTGTTCATGGAAAGTGCTCAATGATTGAAAAAATGCCGGGGGATTATTGGCAGAAGTTTGCAGGACTCCGTGTCGCCTACGGCTATATGTACGGTCACCCCGGAAAAAAACTCCTTTTCATGGGAAATGAATTCGGGCAGTTTATTGAGTGGAATTTTAAACAGGGGCTGGACTGGCATCTGCTGGGCTACGATATGCACAGGCAACTAAAGGATTACGTCCGGGATCTAAACAAACTATATACCTCTGAAAAAGCCTTTTACGAATTGGATACCGTCTATGATGGCTTTGAATGGCTGGATTGCAATGACAGTGACCACAGCGTTGTTTCGTTCGTACGTAAAACGGACAGGCTTGAGGACACTCTCTTGTTCGTTTGTAACTTCACCCCGGTAGTTTATAGTAACTATAAGATTGGAGTACAGTATGAAGCCTTCTATAAGGAGATTTTGAACAGCGACTCAGAAACATACGGTGGCAGTAATGTTGGAAACATGGGTGGAGTATATGTGGAGCATACGGAGTATCATAATAGACCCTATACCCTTAAAATACAGGTACCTCCCCTGGCTATGTTAGTATTCAAACCGGAACAATATGCCGAAGCTAACTCTCGTAATTCTCTACAAGGTTAACTCCGGCACAATAAGTTCAGCTTCGAAATATTGTAACAGCCTAAGCGACGAGCACTACAAGCTTTAGCAGTGCTTTAATGCTTTAGCGGCGCTCAGGTCTTAAGCATCTTGGCTTACCAAGTACCTCAGCCATTATGATGCCATTTAGCAGGCTTTCACGGGAAATACTCATCTTTAGGTCTGAATCTACCGCTTCTCTACTAGGATTCACTTTCTGAGGACTATCCAATCTTATTTTTCTAATCTCATACAAGCTGTTACCCATCACTTTTACAGACCCTAATTCAGCCATAGTCGATATCCTTTCCATACTCCCTATTTCGTTTTCTTATCCTCGCTGGCGACAGGTTTATTTATCTGTGCAATAGAATCCCGCATCTTTGAATCAGAAATCAGGTTCTGCATATTGTAAAAATCCATCGCACCAAGGTTACCGTTGTTAAGAGCATTTGCCATCGCCCTTGGTATCTCTGCCTCCGATTCTACCACCTTTGCACGCATTTCCTGTACCAGGGCATGCATCTCCTGCTCCTTGGCCACTGCCATAGCGCGTCTTTCCTCTGCTCTGGCTTGTGCTATATTTTTATCTGCCTCTGCCTGCAGCGTTTGAAGCTGCGCGCCAATGTTCCTGCCCACATCAACATCTGCTATATCTATGGACAGTATTTCAAAGGCAGTCCCTGAGTCGAGGCCTTTGTTTAATACAGTCTGGGAAATGGAATCCGGGTTCTCAAGTACATCCTTGTGGGAAACTGAACTGCCAACCGTTGTAACAATACCTTCACCGACTCTGGCAATAATCGTAGATTCTCCGGCTCCACCAATCAGTCTATCGATGTTGGCTCTAACCGTCACCCTAGCCTTTACAAGAAGCTCTATCCCATCCTTTGCAACAGCTGAAATGTTCGGCGTTTCAATGACCTTGGGGTTTACGCTCATCTTTACCGCCTCGAGTACGTCCCTGCCAGCCAAATCTATAGCCGCAGCCCTTACAAACTGGAGATTCAGTTCCGCCCTAAATGCGGCAATAAGCGCATTCACCACTCTGTCAACATTTCCTCCTGCTAGCAGATGTGCCTCGAGCTGGTTTACATTTACATCGAGCCCGGCTTTAGTGGCTTTAATCAGCGGTAAGATGATTCTTGAGGGATTGACCCTGCGCAGTCTCATTCCGATCAGGGTAAAGATGCTAACACGGACCCCGGCGGCTGAAGCAGAAATCCAAAGCCCCACCGGAATAAAGTTAAAGAACAGGAACAAGACCAATATGACAGCTACAATAATAACTGAAATAACGAAAGCTTCCATAAAAAATTACTCCTTCCAACTAAATTTTTTCATTCTGAGTATTCCATCTTGTCACAACAAAATACGCTACTGTTCAGGCTTTTGTTTCACAACTATCTTGTTTCCCTGGATTTTAGTGATAACCACGGTAGAATTCTTCGGAATAAATTCGCTCGCTGAAACAACGTCCGTCTTCACTCCCTCGAAATCTGCTGTGCCTGAAGGTCTAAGAGCACTAGTCGCAATGCCTTCACTCCCGATTTGGTAATCAAGACCGGCTCCGGCAGAGAACCTTATATCGTCCTGAACAGCTTCCTCCAAGACCAGATGCTTTGATAAGCGGCTTTTGGATGCAAAGCGCAGAACAAAAAACAATGCTGCTCCAAGGACTACAAGGATAATTAGGATTAGAATCAGTGCCTGAAGTGGAGTGTCTGCAAAAATAATCACTCCGGCTGCAATAAGTATAATCCCTACAATACCCGGAATACCAAATCCAGGTAGGTTCATCTCTACAATCACAAAAACAATGCCTGTGATGATGCAAAGAAGCGCTATCCAATTGTAACCTGCAAATAATGATAGTATATTCATTTCTCAGTCGAACAGACGCTCGACACTCACCTCCCCTTCACTTAATATTTGCTGACTCTGCTTCTATTATATATGTCACATGTGTAGATTGAAATGCTTTTACTTCAAATGGTAAAAATTTACGCAGTCACTCTATTAATACGCTGCCTTTTTCCATTAAGTCTGAAATTGCATTCACTTTTATCATCTCATTGGAAAGAGTAAATAGATTGTTGTCTATATAGATAATCCTTTGCACATTCTTATCACTGTTATACCAACTATTTCCCGCCTTCAAACACTCTTCCTCGGTAAAATGAGTTATCCTACCCCTCTGCTTAAAGCCATTTTCCAGATCCAGATGATAAACAAGGGCCCCCTGGAAGGTGAACTGACCGTATTGAAGCGAGTCCTGCTTTGCCTTTACAGAGCTATCCTTAATCTCCATCAGCGTCACAGGAAAGGCCAATAGGTTTTTCTCCCTTGAGAAAAGTAACGCCTTATGATTACTAAGTAGCTCCGAATCAGTGCCCCTATCTCCAATAATTTCAGAGAACTTCTGAATTGGATTGCTCACATCCGATACATCAAACAAGGCTACCTTCATACCCAAATAATAGGCTTGCCCCTTGATTTCAATGGTATCCTTTCCGAAGCCTATAAGATGATTTTCATCATATGGGTGCAGATAATCACTGTATCCCGGAATCTTCAAGGCTCCCAGAACAGTTGGCTTTTTAGGATTCTTCAAATCAATCACAAACAGAGGATCCACTGTTTTGAAGGTCACTACATATGCTCTATCCCCCATAAATCGAACTGAGTAAATCGTCTCGCCCGGCGCCATATCTTCTATCCGCCCGGTAATGGAAAGCATGCTATCCAAAACGTATAGACAATTCTTTGATATTCTATCATCAGTCGACCATGTGTTGCCTTTGGTAGTAGCAATACGGAAGTAATCTTTGTTCTCATCCATGGAAAACTGGTTCAAAATTCTTCCCGGGACCTCTCCTCTGCAAAGATAGGTCAGCTTGGCATCCTTCATTGCAAACTTATATATCTGCGTGGCCTCCTGGCGGACAGCTTTGTCTGATGTCAACCCCACCAGCGGGCTGGAATAGCCACTTACAGCCGTATACAGATTCTCGGTAGAAGCGTAAACGTTATTCCCCGCACCCAGGTAGGATGAAACGTCGGCAGGCTCATTTCCGCTTACATCAATTCCGGCGACGATCATATAATTATTGCATCTGGCCGAAGGGAAGTATCGGATAGACCTATAGTCTATATTGACATAATCATCCTTTAGTGCCGTATCACGATAGGATGGGGTAATATTCATCTCCTTGTTCTTAACATGGTAATAATCCAGCCGGTCATTGGAAATTAGATAAAGTGCCGAATCTACCTTTCTGGATGAAACATAGCCTCCCTCAAGCTCCAGCTCACGAAGTAGCTTCAGGCTTTTCCTGTCGGACATATCATAGATTAGGACCTTAACACTGTCACGAGAATATGTAGGTGCCCGATATATTTCCCTTTGAACTCCATCGTCCATTATCCTAATTGGGAAAGCCGCAGCGGAGGAACCTATTACAATGAGCCTTTCATCATGCAGGTACAGCTCACGAGGTCTAAGGTTATCCTGCGTAAACTCCAGAGTGCTGACAACCTTCATGTCTTCGGGTACATCCACCTTCGTGATAACAACTCTCTCCCTATTGACATGATAAATGTATTGACCATCTGTCTTTACAATATCCCCCTCATCAACGCCCTGCACCTGAACATTAGTAGTCGAATAATCAGTGCCTTCAGGGCTGTCTGCCGGTGCGGGCGCCTTCGACTTCACATCAGCAGCACTATCTGAATCCACTTCCCCTGGGGAGGGCGACATGCTCATTTCCGGTTCTACTGCTATTGCAATATCATTCATGTCAATGCCATTTTCAATACCGATCACCCGACTATCCTCACCCCAGCCTCTATCAAGTCCTTCCTCAAGGAGGCTAAGCAGCTTCTCATAGGAGTCCACGGTGGGAAGAAAGCTCAGCTTTGCAATCCATTCGTTTATAAGCTCTCTGTCCTTTTCCCTGTCAAAAACATCATTCTCATCGCTAATAATAATCAGGCCTCTTTCATAAAAAGCCTTTTTACCCACAATATCCACAAAAGTATCCAGCGGGACGAAGGTCCTGCCCTTGTAAGACACTACAGCTGCTCCCAGTGCGTGTTTTTTATTGCCTGCCATCATGCTGTCACTACCCTGGGTGAACTTATAACTTTTGCCCTCAAGAACAATCGTGGCGGTTAGAGTCTTTTGATCCCACTTAACAGTGCCTCCGAGACCCTCTGCAATAAAACGCACAGGCACCATCGCCACATTATCAATAATTACTGGAGTGACATCTATATTGGTGGGGTCTATCTGCGTTTGAACACATTCTACATAGGCCAGGGGACTGCCGATATATAAAATTATGCTTTCGCTGAGCTTGTCGTATGAACTGTCCATCTCCTTAGTGCTATTACTGTCACCAATTCCTGTGTTGTCGAGCTTACTACTGTTCAGGAAAGTGTTTGACACCGTGTCTTGAGCATATGCCAGTTCATCTTCAGATAATGCCTTAAAAGGAACAATCAAGAACATGAATAGCATAACAGCAATAACAGCTATGGCCATTATTTTCTTCCTCATACGCCCTTCCTCCTTCATATACCTTCTTGCTTTACTTATGCACTTGCCATATCTTAGTCCATCATCATACCTTGTTTTTTGATTTGCCCAGAGTATAGGCAAAGAATCCCGCAGCAAGGCAACCCAAGGCCCCAATAACTCCTATTACCCATAGGAAAGTCCTGCTGCCTCCTTTTGAAGCTTGCATCGGTGTCATCGAATCGTTGCCCGAAGCATCATTAGCAACAGGCATCGAACTAATCCCAGTACCAGGTCTTACGGCCTTGTTTGCAGCTGCTTCAACTTCTCTGCCCGATACATCATTCGTGCCGGTTTCCTCGGTAGTATTTGATTGGGCTGTGCTTCCTGCTTTTTCAGTTTCAGCTGTATCTTTATCCCCATCAGTGCCGCGGCTTCCTTCCTCACTCGTACCGGCAGCCTCAAGAGCTCCATGCTTCTTATCTGTCCCCTCGGTAGCTTCAGCCATTCCATCGGCTCCACCACCTTCAACTGCTTCCGCCGCTTCTGCTGCTTCTGCCGCTTCTGCCGCTTCTGCTGCTTCTGCTGCTGCCGCTTCTTCTAGTTCAGCCTGGGCTTCTGCCCCTCCCGGAGGTACCAGAAACTTGAGCTCTTTTTCAGCGGTCCTGTTCAGCCAATCCCTGGCAACAAATGAAATGCTGTACTCCACCTCAGGCTTCAGGATAATATATATGGATGAGTTGGCGCTTTCATGATCAATTACAAGCTCCTCACCCTCCAAATGAGATATCCTCATCCTGGTATTTGGCGTATAAAGGCTTTGCACAGCACATCTTATATTATATGTGGTACCATATGGTCTAACGCTTATATCCCCAAGCTTGGGAACATAATCCGGCGCCCGGCCTCTTTGAGTGAATCCCGCTATGTAGACTGCCAGCACTGTATCCCGGCTCTGTTCGGCCTTTGCGTATTCGGCCAGCAAGCCCTCGGTGTCGTTCTTGTCAGCCAGCTCCTTAATCTCCCTATATTTATCAATCTTCGATAGAATGGTGCTGGCGTCCTCGTTATTTGCTTCCATCATCTCAAGGAATTCGTCGCTGTAATGCCAGGTGTTGTAAAGTATCTCCAAATCATAAGTGGGCTCAATACTGCTTCTTTCCCATATAATCGAATTGCCCTCAAACCTGAAGCCTCCGGGTCTTAGCTGCTCGATTTGCCATGGTTTAACAGATCCCAGCTTGAACTCCACCCTCGCCTTACCGATCCTACCCTTCCAGGTCGCTCCTGTTTGAAGGACATACCCTGTAAACACATCACCAATTGAATTGTAAGAAGGCTGATAGGTATATGTGTTATTAACGGTGACTGTCTCTTCAGCGCCAAAAGGAACAGTGAATGTATACCACTCATTATAAAAGGGCATGTCAATTTCCGGCTGGACCCCCTTCTCCTTTTCGACAGGTATCTCAACTCCATTAACATATGCCCTGAAGTCGCTCAATGAAAGGCTTACATCATCTGAAAACATGCTGCCCATGTCTTCGTTGAGCTTGCCCGGGAAGCCCATCGGCACTTCTCTGGCCTCCCCTGTATTCAAAAAGGTAAAGGTGCATTCTACCTCGGATCTGTCAAGATCTACAATGATACTCTCAGAGGTCATCTCTACTTCGGTATCCATCATTGGATAAACACCCTCAGGTGTTCTTCCGATCACCGCATCATCTGCATATGCGTAAGCAGGGAAAGATAAAGTGACAAAAAAAGCAAAAAGTATAACTAGATTTATTCTTGATACTCTCATTCTGCTACAAACCAGCCTTTCGGTGCAATTTACAAAAATATCATCAAAGTACATACATATTGTATTGACGCTATTTCCCAAAGTAAAGTTCCCTTACCTATCTTCAATTATATCACATGAGTATATGTAGATTTTACGCAATCTTAAGCACCACTTTATACCGTTTCATGGTATAATAACCTCACGTCGCCTATATGTGAGGCTATTATACGCCTCCGGCGGAATTTAGGTGCGTGCAAGTTTTTCGCTGGTGCGAAAATGCACATGCACAATTATACCATAATAAATTATGGTATAATAACCTCACGACTCCATAGCGTGAGGTTATTATACGCCTCCGGTTCTACTGGCCTTTATGTATTTCATGAGCTAACAGGATAAGAAAAATATTTAACAAGGAGGTACTATATAATGCTAGTTGTTGAAAAGTATTGGGAAAATCCCTCCGTTTTGCATGTTAACTGCGAGAAGCCTCGCGCATATTTTGTGCCTTACGAAAATGAAATTAAGGCTAAAATGGGGGTGCGGGGAGCATCAGACTATTTCACCTGCCTTAATGGGGTATGGAAGTTTAAATACCACAGTTCCATTTATAATGTGGAGGACGGCTTCTATGATGCCGGTCACGATTCAAGCAGCTGGGACGACCTGCCTGTGCCATCCAACTGGCAGATGCATGGTTATGATAAGCCAAACTATACCAACATAAATTATCCCTATCCCTGCGACCCTCCATTTGTTCCTAATGACAACCCTGCGGGCCTCTATATCAGCGAATTTATGATAGAGGATATTAGTGAAAGAAACAGCTACCTGGTGTTTGAAGGTGTGGATTCCTGCTTTTATTTATGGGTGAACGGGGAATTTGTCGGCTACAGCCAGGTTAGTCACATGACCTCTGAATTTAATGTGACGGATTATCTAAAGGCCGGAAAGAACCGTATTGCAGTTATGGTTTTGAAATGGTGCGACGGAAGCTACCTTGAGGATCAGGATATGTGGCGGCTTTCCGGAATTTTCAGAGACGTTTACCTGCTGAGCAGGCCAAAAGCACATATTACAGACATCTTCGTCAAGACGGAATTAAGCAGCAATTTTGATAAAGGCACAATTCGATGTGAAGTTGAAGTCATAGGCGATACTGCCTCGTCCGGCACAGGTCTGGAGGCTTCATCTGTTCGGGCGGTTTTGAAGGATATGCAGGGGAAAACCCTGTCTGATACCTCTTCAAATATATCAGGCAGCGGGAATATAGAAATTAGCGTTACGGAGCCCAAACTTTGGTCCGCAGAGTCACCGAGTCTCTATGAGTTGTACTTATACCATAATGGCGAGGTTATCCTATGTAAGGTCGGTTTCCGAACAATTGAGATAAGGGATTCGGTTATTTTCATAAACTCAATGCCCGTCAAGTTTAAAGGCGTAAACCGCCACGACTCACACCCGCAGCTGGGCCACGCTATCCCGGTAGATCATATGAGGCGAGATTTGATACTCATGAAGCAGCATAACATAAATGCAATAAGAACCGCGCATTACCCAAATGACCCCAGATTCCTGGAAATGTGTGATGAACTCGGCTTCTATGTAATTGATGAGGCGGATCTTGAGACGCATGGGTGCTCAAATGCAGGCGATCTCAACATGCTTTCCAAAGATCCGCGTTTTGAAGAGGCCTATTTGGATAGAATGCAGCGCATGGTGGAGAGAGACAAGAATCATGCAAGCATCTTGATTTGGTCCCTGGGCAACGAATCCGGTTTCGGCAGCAATCATATAAAAATGGCACAATGGGCCAAAGTCCGTGATAATAGCAGGCTGCTTCACTATGAAGGAGCTTTCTCTCCTGATTGCTTTAATACTTTGGAAAACAAGGCTGACACAAACTGTTTTGATGTATACAGCAGAATGTACCCATCTATTGAGTGGATTACAGATGAATTCCTTAAAGACGAAGGTGAGACACGCCCCTTAATTCTTTGCGAATTCAGCCATGCGATGGGAAATGGGCCGGGGGATTTGAAGGATTATTGGGATGAATTTTATCAGCATCCCAGGCTGGCCGGCGGTTTTGTGTGGGAATGGACCGACCATGGAGTAAAAAGCACAACTTCCGATGGAATAGAATACTACGCCTATGGGGGAGATTTTGGCGATGAGCCTAATGACGGCAACTTTTGCATTGACGGCCTTGTAACTCCCGACAGAACGCCCCATAGAGGGTTGCTGGAGTTGAAGAGTGTTATTGCTCCCGTGAGAGTCGAGGCAGCTGATTTGGCTAAGGGAAGGGTAAAGATAACAAACCTTTACGATTTCACAGACCTTACCCATCTGGCATTGAATTGGAATATCGAGAAGGATGGAATAGTTGTTGAAAACGGCTGTACTTCTGGTGTGTCTTTAGCTCCCCACAAGACAGCAACAGTTACTCTTCCATATACCATGCCTGAAAAAGCTGATGGAAGGTATTTTCTTAACATTTCATTTTGTCTTGCTGTAAACACGGCATGGGCGAAAATAGGACATGAGATTTCCTTTGAGCAATTTGAGCTGCCTGTGGCAAAGATCAAGAAAGTGATAGTTGATAAAGCTGTAATGCGCTCACTGAGCATTGAAAGGACACAGGAGGAAATCCTTATTACCGGCTATGATTTTAAGTATGTATATAATATGTTTTACGGCACATTTACCACTATGGAATATAAGGGTGTCAAAATGATATGCTCAAGGCCCAAGTTTAATGTATGGCGGGCTCCTACCGACAATGATATGTATATTAAGAAGCATTGGATGGCGGAAGGGCTGGACAGGCTCAATACGCATACCTACGGCTCCTTGGTGACGGAAGAGGATGAAAAGCATATCACAATTAAGTCAGATTTTTCGTTGGGCGGGCATACAAGGATGCCCGCAATCCGCGCCTGCGTCCTGTGGACTGTGTTCGGCAGCGGTGACATTGTTATGAAGCTGCAAGGAAAGATAAGAGAGGATATACAGTCTCTTCCCAGGTTCGGACTTCAATTATGTATGCCCAAGGGCAATGAGTTTGTTGAATTCTTCGGCTATGGCCCCCATGAGAGCTATATTGATAAAAGGAGGAGCACAAGAAAAAGCCGATATGCTTCATCAGTAGATGAAATGCATGAGAGCTACCTTATGCCTCAGGAAAACGGGAGCCACTACTCCACCGAATGGGCGACTATTACCAATGAGCTCGGAACGGGACTTCTCTTCGTGGGCATGGACGACTTTTCACTTAATGTATCCCATTATACGCCCGAGGATATTACCAGGGCTAAGCATCCCCATGAGCTTAAACGCAGGGATGAAACCATTGTGAATGTGGACTGGAGGATGGGCGGCATAGGTTCTAACAGCTGCGGCCCTGAGCTGTTGCCTCAGTACCGCATTTCTTCGGAGTCCGAAATTAATTTTATGCTCCGGATTAAGCCACTGTTTAAAGATGATAGCTTGACAGATATAGTGCTAGGTGACTACTCATTTTGAAGCTTTGATACAGTATAAAGGCCCTATTTAGTAGCCCTTTGGCCATGAAATAGGGTCTTTTATCACGAATATTCCCCAAAGCTGCAAAGACGAGAAGCGATTTTGCTTTGCAAAACACAAAAAGCTCCACTGCGTGAAGCCTCTTAAGGTAGATTATACCGCCTGCAGCGGATAATCATTGGTGGGAGCTATAGGGCTCGAACCTATGACCCCCTGCTTGTAAGGCAGGTGCTCTCCCAGCTGAGCTAAGCTCCCGTATTTGGTTTTACTAAAACAGGAGGCCGAAGCATTTCCTTACGTCCTCCTGCTCCAAAGGTTAGACATCGTTTTGCTTCGCAAAGCCGAGTCCTTGGTGACCCATAGGGGACTCGACCGCGCCGCTGCGCTGCGCTCTTCGTTCGGATTGATGGCTCCCCGGTAATCCTCACGCACTCGCCGGAAAATGCGATGCATTTTCCTTTTGGCTCGTGCCCTCTCGGGTTCTCGTCCCTCGCTAAGGTTAGACATCGTTTTGCTTCGCAAAGCCGAGTCATTGGTGACCCATAGGGGACTCGAACCCCTGTTACCGCCGTGAAAGGGCGGTGTCTTAACCGCTTGACCAATGGGCCATAATTACGTTAAGCTGAAGTACTTTGGTAGCGGCGGTCGGATTTGAACCAACGACACTGCGGGTATGAACCGCATGCTCTAGCCACCTGAGCTACGCCGCCATTTAAGCCTTTGCCAACAAACGCTTTACTATTGTAGCAGATGAAGTAACATAAAGTCAATAGGTAAATTTAGTCCGATTTTTACCGTATATACATAGCTAGATGGTTAAATGCTGCATCTTCGTCAAAAAGCAGGCGGATCCCGATAAAAGGATGCCGCCTGCTTACTAATTACCGTCATTCCTCTGCATACCTACGAAGTAGTCTCATTATCAATATATGGAGTTATAATACTCGGTGCGTTCTTCCACAATCGTCTTAACACCGGCTTCTTCCAATTCACCCAAGTACTCATCATAGGTTGCATCAAATTTATCAGGAGTACAGGTAATGCATTTCACACGATAATCGTCCTTGATGATGTCAATATCAGTGATGAGGCTTGGTGTAGATGCTGACGTAAAGGTTGTATCGAAAATGATGTCCCCAACTGCTGCATTCTTGTAGTTTTCGATGACCTTATCTTCATAGCCGGGTGCCTCCTTGGAGGAGCAGACCATAAACTCGTCCACAGTAGCAAAGTAGCCCTGGTTACCTGTAAGGAATATATCCGTACGAATCCAGTCCTTATCCGTGCTGTTATAGGAAGCATCCTTAACTATTGGCACACCATCTGCATCAAATTCAAAGTGCTCGCCTTCAAAGCCATGGTACAATACGAATCCACCGTCTTTTGTGCACATCCAGTCAAGATATGTCATACAGGCCTCTACAACCTCCTCTGATGCAGTCAGTGGACAGAATGCAATCAGACCGCCTGCAGGATATGCACCACTGTATTGCTTCCCATCCTTAACATTTTTCATAGGAGGAATAGAAATAATATCTGCTGTTGGAACGTTTTCCTGCAGTGTTTTCAAAAGTGAGCCTCTGAGAACGTCTACACTGCCGTTAACTGAATACTCAAAGAAAGCGAGCTGTCCGGTCACTATCTGGCTCTTGAAGTCGTCTTCTGATAATGTATAGTATTCAGGATTAAGAAGACCGTCATTGTATAGCTTATTCATAAAGCGGAAAAACTCCCTGATACCCTTGTCATAGTAGTCTCCAACTGCACTATCACCGGATGAAATATCCATTTCCTTTTCATTACCTGCAAGCTCAGAGAAGAGCATGCGGGTATTCCATTGATTCCAGAATTGAGCCCCGACTACATCTTTTCTTCCATCAGGATTCTCGCGAACAAACTGTTTTAATGTGTCATATAGTTCGTCAACTGTTGTAGGAACCTTCCTGTTAAGGCCATCAAGCCAGTCCTTGCGTATAAAGAAGTTTGATTTAGTGGTAACAGCTCTCTTAGCAACGATTCCATAGAGCTCATTATTTACCGTCCGGCCAATATCCAAAACATTATCGCCAAGATATGCCTTCATGTTTTCAGCCTGCCCAGCCCCATCGATAAATGGGACAAGATCCCATGTTCCACCTTGCTGGAAGTAGTCTTCAGCATGTGCATATGTATATGTAAGAGTGATGTCAGGTGCTGTGCCGGAAGCCATCATAGACTGCATTTTGACAACCTCATCCCAACGAGGAACCGTTACAAACTCTACGTTAATACCGACTTTACTCATTTGCTCATTTACATACTTAACCCATTTGTTGTCTGTAATTGTAGAGCCTTCCGGAGCATTGCTTCGGTCAAAGAGCTCCACCTTAATTGTAACATTATCAAATTGCTTGGAGCCGTATGTTGTTTGGTATTTACTTTCGGGAGCCGCAGGATCTCCGCTCTTCGTGTCCTTATCGGCAGCCTTCTTGTCGGGTGCAGCTGCCGTAGTGCTGTCCTGATCCTTTCCGCCACTGGCATCCTTGCTTGCACAGCCTGCCACAAATGACAGCAGCATACAAGTCACCAGTAAAAGTGCAAATAGTCTTTTCTTCATAGAAATTCCTTCCTTTCATCTCTTTATCTTATCCTAAAAAAAGTATAAGCCTTATGCTATTAAGGATTATCCTTTTAAAGAACCAAGCATAACTCCTTTAACGAAATACTTCTGTAGCCAGGGGTAAACAATGAGAATGGGAATGGTGGACACAGCGACCGTAGCCATTTTGAGCGATTGGGTCATCACCTGTGTGCCGATCCCTTCGAGGTTTGCATTGGAGTTGTTGAGCTCCTCTCCAAAGAGCAGACTCCGTAGACGAAGCTGGAGTGTGTATTTATCAGGGTCCTGAATATAGAGCAGCGCATCAAAATAGGTGTTCCAGTACCCTACTGCGTAGAAAAGCCCTATGGTAGCAAGGATTGACAGTGACACCGGCAGAATGATCTTAATAAGAACCTGCAGTTCCGATGCACCGTCGATCTCGGCGGATTCCTCCAGGCTGCTCGGCAGGTTCTGGAAGAAGGTGCGCATTACAATAAAGTTGAAAACACTGATGGCCTGCGGCAGAAAAAGCGCGCCAAGGGTATCATAAAGCCCAATGCCTTTTACCACCATGAAGGTGGGAATCATTCCGCCACTGAAATACATGGTAAAAAGGATTAAGACTGTAAAAGCTTTTTTGCCCGGTAGATTCCGCCTCGAAAGGACATATGCCGCGATTACCGTGAGCAAAAGGCTTGAAAATGTACCCATCAATGTAACAAGCACAGTAGTTCGCATTGCCATCCAAATCTGAGGCCTCCCCAAAATCTGCTTATATGCATCTAGATTAAAATCAATGGGGAAAAACGTTACTCTCCTCGATAGTACTGCGTTATATCCGCTTAGCGAATACGCAAGTACATTTAAGAATGGGTACAGACAAACAAAGGTCAGTAAGATGATTGAAAGATAAAGGAGAGCCGCACCAACTGTTATTCTGCTTTTCCCTCCAGCAATAAACCTACTCATATTTCTATCCTCCCTTGGGCATTTTGCGATGTAGCTTGTTCTTTGTTGCGCAACACAATATATTGCTGGCATGTATGAAAGCTAGTCACTATATATTGTGCAGCTAATCTATATTAAGGCAACATCGCGAGAGCCTTACCTAGATAATTCCTTCTTCAGTAGTAATCTTTGCAAACTTATCCGCCGCCAGCAGAATAATAATGTTGACAACGGACTGGAAGAGTCCAATTGCTGTAGATTCGCTATATTTTGCGTTCTCGATACCGAGCCTGTAGACATAAGTGCTAATTACTTCAGAAACAGCAGCTACCTTGTCGTTGCCAAGAAGTAAGGGAGCGTCCAGACCAATTGTCATCAGCCTTGAAATTTGCAAAATCAACATAGTTACGATGAAGGGACGAATTAGCGGCAGAGTTATGTAAATAAGCCTTTGAAATTTTGTAGCACCATCCAGATAAGCCGCTTCATAAAGTGATTCATCGACTGAGGTAAGAGCAGCAAGGTAGATAATTGTACCCCAGCCAATTTCTTTCCACACGTTACAGATCATATAAGTGAAAATCCACCATCCATTATCGCTTAAAAAAGGAACACTCTCGAACCCGATTCCATTAAGGATATTATTGATTGAACCGCCCTGCAGAGAAAAAAGGTTGGTGGCAATCCCGGCGACAACAACCCAGGAAACGAAGTGCGGTAAATAGAGAATGGACTGCGTAACCTTCTTGAATCGAACCACGCGAATTTCATTGAGCATCAATGATACAATGATTGTCAGTGGGAAGCTTGCCAGCAATGTTGTGAAGTTCAGGACCAGTGTGTTTCTAATTGCATTCCAAAGGGTTTTGCTTCTGAATATCTTTTCAAATATATCTAATCCGCACCAGGGACTCTCTGTTATGCCCTTGAATATGTTGTAATTCTTAAAAGCAATAGTAATACCGTACATCGGAACGTACTTAAAAATAACATAGTAAGCAATTACCGGAACTAGCATAAGATATAGCCATTTACACTGCCATACCCGCCTAATGGTCTTTGAATAAACTCGTTTGGAAGCTACTTTTGATTTGCTCATATCATCAACCCTCTGTGTATTTGAATTGCATAAATATGTATAATTATCCATAGCATTCGTTATTACAAAGTCAAATATAGCAAAAAAAATGTCGTTTATACTACACATAAACTGACATTACACTTTGCTTAATCTGACTTTCCTAATTTTTATGTTTGAATTTAGTTAAAAATGGGTTAATATGATAGATTTTAAGATCCCTTTTGGTACTTTTGAGGAGAAATTCCTACATTTTTCATGAATGTTCTGGAAAAGTGAGAGTAGTTACCGAATCCTACCAGATAGCAAACCTCGCTTGGTGGATTGCCTTCTTCTAGATATTTTTTTGCAAGCATAATTTTCTTTTGTGTAATGTATTGTGAAATTGTCAAGCCTGTAATCTTCTTGAATAGACGACTGATATGCGCCGGGCTATAGTGAAACTCTTCCGCCAGCATTTCAACTGTTATTTTCTCGGAAATGTGCCAGTGAATATGGGCGATGATCTCAGATATCTGGGTTGGCATAATATTGGGCATCTCAATAGTCTTTTCCCCCTGCGAGCTTTTATTAATAATAACCAAAATCTCCCGCATGTAGTTCTCTGCCATTACATCATCGCCATAGCTACTCATTAACATACATTGCATCATTTTTCCGGATATACGGACAAATTTGCTGACCTCCTCCCTGTCCAGCATAAATACCCCATCATTCTTATGGAAGCACTCTGACAGATCTGTTTTGTCTGTTGACAGATGCTTCATCTTATCCATGCTTATGTTTATTGTAATTCTATCATAAGCTCTATCTTTGCTTATGACTTCACGACGGTGAAAATCGTAAGGCTTTACACAGACTAGGCTTCCATGCTCTAGCCTGTGTCCAGTCTGTTCGATATAGTAATTTACTGTCCCGTCAAGCAGCAGAAGCGCCTCATAGCCATCATGGCAGTGGAAAAACACTTCACCAGTGTCAACCGTACGATGTACACACATTATTTCAGAATCTAGTGACTCAAAGGTCTTAACAATTTCCACTCTTCATTCTCCTATTGCTGACTAGAATTCGGCATAGGTGTCATAAATCCGATTTCTAGCAGCCCTTTCTTCAGGACTTAGCTTCTGAGCTCCTGCGATGTCGTATGCGCCAAATGTGTCGTACAGTCGAGATGTAGGGTCAATTTCCACATAGGTAACCCAGGGAAGCCAGTGATAATGACTCGAAAAGGTCTGATCACTAAATCTGCCGCCTTCATGAGACATACCCGGCAGAGCATATCCGAAGCTGCCGTCTACATCATTAGCATGGCGAGTATTATTGTGAATGAATTCGGCATAATCCAGATAGTGCACATCCCCGGTGATGATATAAAGCCTGTAGTATATATATGCACAAGCCGCCATATACATGTCCCCTCCACCGCCACCGATTGTGACAGGGCTCTGTCCGCTGATGGGATTTTTATTAAAGGGATGATTAGGCCAGGGCACCCGAACCGGAAAAGACCATGCATAGGTCCAGGTCTCTGTGTAATCTGCGGCACCAATCAATGCTGTTAGCCACCTTTTTTCTTCCGTCAGGTCATAAAGAGCCAGGAAGCCAAACATCGCATAAATGCCAGACTCATTATCGATGATGTCAGCATTGTCGCATGTGGAACCTCGATATTCCATATTTTTATATATATTGTTATAGGACCACTCTCCAGCCCGAAGTGCTGCTTGCTTACATCTCTCATCACCACTAACCAGATAGAACTGGATCAGGAATCGCACCACACTTATGGTATTAGCCTTGGAATCCATGCGCATGGAGCCATCGGATGTATTGTAGGCGCGATAATAGCTGCCATCAGTATTTTGAACTCGAATCAGCCATTCTGCCGCCCTTCGACAGAACTCAAGCCATTCGGGACGATCCTCACCCTTTTTCTTCATGTATACATAAGCATCGAGAATGTTTTCAAGACCATCCGCAATCATTCTTGTCCAGAAGGGCATGGGCTCAAACCCGTCGATTGCAGGATTATAGCATACATTGGGTGCCCCGATGTCAGTCATGGCAGTCCTCACCCAAAAATCAACAATGTTTATTCCTTTATTGTAAGCTTCAGAATCATTTTCAATATCTCCATAGCGAATCAGCTGATAGCCGATACCGGGCTGTTGACCCACAAATCCAAATTGGAATGATATGCTGGAGACATCCATCTGGGGCAGCTGACATGAAAACGGCAGTCCCCAGGCATCGCCGTATTGCCGTGTGAGTTTGGTAAGTGACTTCATGCAGTTGCGATACTGAAGCTCATTATCCACCTTATATACAGGATCCTTTAATCTGGCATATACTGTTCTCCAAGCGTCACGCATCATAGAATAAAAGCTATCATATTGACCAAAATTAACGGCAATTGCATAGCTGTGGAAGAAGCCCTCCTCCATTGGGTGAAAGGTCCTGGTCATGGTTTTAGTGTTCATATCGTAATCGACATTGTACCCTCTTCCTCTGGGTAACTGGCCGTCGGTGCCGGGATAAACATAATCAATTGTTAGACCATCACGGACTGTAGCAATCTCTTTGCGCAGTGGGAAACCGTAATACAGGTAGTTCAAGGTCTTGTTTTCGGGCTTACTGATTCCAATGGAGCCAATAGTGAATTTTCGGTCAACGATGTGCTCAGACTTCACGAAATTATTATCCCTCATGGTAACGTCTGCAGCCCAGCGTGATAGCATTACCATCTCACCCGACATCTTGTTTTGTGCGGCAAACAAGGGCAGTGTAAAATTGACCTCATTACGCCAAAAGTATTCACAATCCAAATCATATCCCATTACATGGGGGGCGGTAAACTCGTTTTGACGATACCAGTTCGCCGGCGCGAAGCAATTATAGTCACGTACGTTGTCTGAGGCTGCCATGACAAAGGCAATTTTTGAGGCGAAGCCCATGTCATCAACATTCTTAAGAACCTTTACATTACGGCTGACCTTAAAACAAGAATCTATCGCTTCGTAGGTATCGATGAAAGCCAGCTCGGAGCCGGTAGGGGATTTGATGATGCCCCTGGCGATAATTTGATTCTCGGCTTCGGAAATATCTTCGTATGCTCTATCGTAAAATTCGGTGATTGACAGAGCAGTTTTTATTAATACATATATAGGACGCTTGTTGTAATACAGCAAGGAGCCGTCCTTTAGAACCTCGATTCCACCATTGCGAAACTGCATAGTGTACTTACCTGCACAAATCATCATCATGTTCCCTCCTCTAGTCATGCTAACATTCAATCGAAGACTGAATCCGCGCCATCATAGTTTTCATTCTGATATAGATACCCACTAAATTATCGGCGAAATAATATCAAGCCTTAACCGCACCTATCATAATACCCTTTACAAAATATTTTTGCAGAAACGGGAAAAAGCACATAATCGGAAGCATTGTAACCATTATTGTTGCATTTTGAATTCCTTCCGTAAATCTGGGGACACGCGGTCCCGCTATGGACAAGGAGTTTACAATGTTTGTTTCCATAACAATATTACGCAGTACCAACTGCAACGGTATTAAATCATTTCTGCGCAGGAATATCATTGAGTTGAACCACTCATTCCATCTGTCCACAGAGTAAAACAGCAGAACCGTTGCGATGATTGGTTTTGATAAGGGAAGTATAATTTTGAACATAATGCGCCACTCGCCGGCGCCGTCAATTTTCGCAGATTCCATCAAAGATTCCGGCAACGAAGTCATATACGTGCGCATGACAATAAAGTAAAAGGTGTTGACACCGTATGCAAATATAACAGACCATATTTTGTTGCTAAGTCCCAATTCAAGCATTAACAAGTATGTAGGAACTATGCCGCCGTGTAACAGCATTGTAAGCAAAATGGCGTAGAAGATAAACTTGGCTCCCGGGAAATTGGTACGGGTCAAACCATATGCCAGGCTGGTTGTTAGAAACAGATTAAGCGGCACGCCTAGCAGAAGAATCATTAAGGTTGTTTTGTAGCCAATGGCAATGCGTGGGTCCTGGAATAGCCTGTGATAGTTATCAATAGTAGGATTCATGGGGATTAGCATCAATGGGCTTTCTGCCGCTTCTTTTTGTGTTGCAAAGGATGTGGCAATTACACTAACAAATGGGATAACAATCATAGAGGCTAGAATCACCAGTACGATTAGTAATACGCCGTCCATCAGCTCAAATCTATTGTGCAAGCCCTTGCGGGTCTTCTTTACCTTTACCATCATTCTCAACTCCTTAAGTTAATTCAAGCTAATAGCCCTGAACCGTCTATGCGTTTAGTGATACGGTCAGCGGTAAGCAGCAGCAGCAAATTAATGACAGACCTGAAAAGGGCTACTGCGGCAGAAAAAGAGAAGTCAACGGAACCTCGGAAGGTAATCCGGTATATATACATATCGAGAATTTCCGCCACTCTTATGGTAGCGGGATTGCTCAGGTTAAATATCTGATCGAAGCCACCCGACATAAGATTACCTACGGCCAAGATGAAGAGGACGATGATAGTAGGCTTGATGCCCGGCAGTGTGATATACCAAATACGTTGTAGCCGTGTTGAGCCGTCAATCTCTGCAGCCTGATATTGTTCAGTATCAATCCCCGATATAGCTGCCAGGTAGATAATCGCGCTCCATCCGGTACTTTTCCATATATCGGTCAGATACACGATCGGCTGGAAATAGGCAGGAGTCCCCAGGAATCCGATTGGCTCCGTGCCAAAAAGCAAGGTAAGGATAGAATTGACCACTCCTCTTTGTCCAAGAACACTTATCATGATACTGCCAACTATTACCCACGAAAGGAAATGTGGAAAAGTAAAAATGGATTGAAGAATCTTTTTTGAGCGTCCCAAGCGCACTTCATTAAACATAAGCGCCAGGATAATAGGGACCGGGAATACAAATATCAATCTGCCAGCATTGATCCAAAGTGTAGTATAAATTGATTTCATGAATGCCGGATCGGCGAATACATTCTCAAAGTTGGCAAGGCCGATCCATGGACTACCGAACAGTCCCATCTTAGCCATATATTTCTTAAAAGCGAGAGACAGACCAAATATCGGAATATATGCAAAAATAGCATACCATACTATTCCTGGCAGAACGAGAAAGTACTTACCCCTATTCTTCCAAATATCCCTGCCTAAACGAGCAATGCGGTGTTTTGGACTTGGTTTGCCGGAATAACCTGATGATGCAGCCATAGCTTTCACCCTTTCGCACCTAAATTACTATTATTGCCAGGGACAGCATGTAGTCCCTGGCAATAATAATGTAATCTGATTCTAATTAATCTTAATTGTTCAGTTCGTCTAGAACGGGCTGAATAAGTGCTTGCTGTGCTTCAAGCCAAGCATTGTATAGATTGACCAGGTCCGCCTCGCTTTTGGCGTTCGTAACCAGATTGGAAAATTCTGTATCGTAATCAATGCCCCTTGCTCTACGCAGATTATCAGTGTTGTGCATCCACAGATCCCAATCAACCTTAGCAAAGCTCTCAGGTGTACAGATTTCACTCCTGTTCTTATAAAGAGCTCTGGACTCGTCACGGTATTCCTCAGCCACGTTCGGGTTATCAAATGCCAAGTCGTCCCATAAAATAACGGAACCAAGCACATGGCCCAGACTTGGGTATTTTGCATCTCCGACATCACCTGCTAATAATGTTCCAGGGGGCACAAGGGAAACGATATCGCCATTGGCATCACGATCCCAGTCAATGCCTTTCAAGCCCATTTGCGTGCCAGGATAACCATCCTCGCTGGCGGTGAATTCCATGAGATCCATCCAACGCTCAAATACCGCATCATCAACGTCCGGGCTGAAGCAAACCGCGCCCCAGAAGTTAATCAAATCCCTCTGATGATAGTTCCCATCCGTTCCAAGCAGGGTTGCCAGGCCAAATGCACTGGCATCAAAGCCCGTATAATCTGTGAAGTCTATCCTGAACCGTTCAACGTCAGCGGTTTGTCCGCCAAGGTAAGAAACTCCGGCTACACCAAGGGTCTGGAATTTCTCCATATCCTTTTCATAGTCCAGCAGGTAGAATTCAGGGTCAAGAATACCGGTGCTGTACGCTTGATACCATAGCTTTAGACCTTCAAGGGTATCCTCAGCCGCTGCACCCCAAGCATATTTACCATCAGAGCCTTTATAGAATGTGTCCCAATGGGTGCTGTTGGCTTCCAGGAAAAACCTTGCGGAGTTACCAGCGTCCATGGAAATCGGGGCAAGAGCAGCACCCACCTTGCCAGGATCCTGTTCTTTGATGAGTTTGGCTATTTCCAGTATCTCAGGTATGGTGTAATTGTTTTTGACCTCTTTGCCCACAGCGGCGACCCAGTCCGACCTCACCCATAAAGACCAGTGGTTGGCAAGGGGATCACCTGGAAGATTGTAGAAAAACCTTGCGCGGGGAATAAAGTATGTACCGCCGTATAGGTCCTCAAGCATTGGCCCAAGGCTGGTTGTCTCATACACCTTAGCGACATTAGGCCACCTTGTCTTCCAATCATCAGGAAGGCGCTTAATCAATCCTTGATCGACAAAATTGGATGCGTCAGCGTGGGTCCCATCGCCGTAGTTAAAAATAGCTACATCGGGCATATCCTGCGCCATGATCCATGTGCTGAGCATATTGTGCCACTCACCCCAAGGCACATTCTTGCCTTCAAATTCAAAATTGAATTTTTCAAGAATGAATTTGCTGTAGTCATCGCCAGTGTTGTAGTCATATCCCTCAACAACCTGAGGACAGGAATAGCTTATGACTACCCTTTCATACTCGGTTTCCGTTGAATCGCCCGCATCAGACGAAGGTTTTGCAGCATCTGTTTTGGCGGGTTGTGACGATGTTTTCTCTGGTTCAGCTTCCTTGCCACCTCCGCATGCAGCAAGTCCTAATACAAGGAAAGCGACAAGAAACATGCATACTAGACGTCTTACATTCTTCATTTTCTATCATCCTCCTTAATTTTATGTTCAAGCCATATGGCCAGACACCAAAGCTAACAAATACAAAACCCAATTACTATGATATATGTAGCATTCCAGCTGAAACAGTACCAGCTGATTGAAAAAGGTTGTTAGAAAAGTACACAGATTGTTTCCGTGAAACGTTTTACTTATAAAACAGTTATAATTTACAGATGTATTACCTGTCAAGTAAACTCAGACACTTTTATATGAATTATTATTAGTTATCTAGCAATAAGAAAAAAATTATTGTGAATAATTCACAGTTTTATTAAAGCAAATTTTTTCATAAATAACTTGTTAATCGATTTATGGTCTTATCATGGTTTTTTTGTATTTTTTCAGAGCGAATAATTTTTTAGTTATTGCTCATAATACTTATCCGAAACGTTAATTAGAAGTTGAATGATTAACAAAAGCTGGGGATGGAGGGCTAATAATGAATGATAACCAAGCTATTTTTGATAAAATTAATGATTTGCTTGAAGGCATCGGCTTATCCCAAGAGATAAATGATACCGAGAGCCTTGAGGAGTTTATTGACAATGAGGAAAACCAACAATACGAGGAATACGATGAAATTGAGAATCTATACTACACAATGATGAATCTTTCTCTGTTTGAAGATGACAAGACAAGGGATGAAATGACACAGTAATTCCTCTTACCATTTCTCTGTGAGATGATCCCAATAGCGTCGGGGCAAAAGCTGCCTTTGAAGCTTTGGGTTTTCACGACTCGGTATCGACAATGTTTTAAAAAACTGCTTCCATAGCACGGAGTATAACTTTTCATCCTCCGTGCTAAGTGGTATGTCATCTGCCGAAAACTCTGAAACAATCCAGGTTTTAGTATTGTATAAGGCGGCGATCTCTCTTTTTATATCATGAATAATCCAGGGCTGATCCGAAAGACGTTCTGCAAAATGTGGTGCCAGCAATTCGACCACGTTATTGTCAGGGCTGATGGTTGAGTAGAAAATGCCGCCTTCAACCTGCCTGAACCTAACAAAACCCGTTAGTCTGTGTACTTCAAACTCGAGTTTTCGGTTAATGCTCATCATGTTAAATACAGTATTATCGGATAAATGCAGATCTACCCTGCTACCCATCCTCCAGCCAAGCTTCAGGTAGCGATATATGAGAGTGCCTGCCTGTGGATCCTCTGAAAGGAAGGCATGGTAACAGTTCTTCAAAGCATCCTCTGAAATATTGCGCCAAATCGAGTTATATACTCTGTCAGATTTCGCACAGTCTGTATCAATGAAAATATAGGATGATGTGATATCTTGCTGTAGACCATGCTCCGACAGGATTGCATCAGGCACCTGCTTTCGAGAAAAAGCCTCAAAGACGGCAGTCAAAATTCCTTCAAAGCTTCCATCATAAATATATGTCAGCATCACAATTCACCTGTCATACTGGCTGCCACATCCTCACCGGTGGGCGCGGATAAAGCCATCCACGGCCTCAGCCCCTGCAGCATAGCTTGATTAGAAGGCGGGAGAAAACTCAACTGCGTGTAGCCCGGTTCCACCATTGGAGGCTGCTTGCTACCAGCCAGAATATTTATCCTGATGAAGTCCTCGGAAGCATCTAGCTTATCAATGTATTTACCCTTGCAGGTGATGAAAAATCTTGCTCGTTTCAATACTACACCAAGCTTTTTTATGTCTGCAAAGTCCAGCTTCTGAACCATTCTAGCCTTGACAATCCTCTGGGCCGATCGCACGCCGATACCTGGCACGCGAAGCAGTAGGAAATAGTCCGCCTTATTAACTTCTATGGGGAATTGCTCAAGATTGCGCAGTGCCCAGTCACACTTGGGATCGAGCTGAGTGTCGAAGTCCTTATGGGACTCATCTAAAAGCTCCTCGGCTTTGAAGCCGTAAAATCGAAGCAGCCAGTCTGCCTGATAAATCCTATGCTCACGAAGTAAAGGCGGCTTTACCGCCTGCGGTAAGGCTGGGTGATTTGACACAGGCACATAGGCGGAATAGAAGACCCTTCGCATGCCAAAACGCTTATACAGACCTTCTGAAAGCTTTAGGATGCCCAGATCATGATCCTCAGTCGCACCTACGATTAATTGAGTACTCTGCCCCGCAGGTACAAATTCGGGAGAATTCCTGAACCGCCTCTTGTTGTCACTTGTCTCGTTAATTTTACTGCTAATGAAGCCCATTGGACCCAGTATCGCTTCCTTCTTCTTTTGCGGGGCAAGCAATCTCAAGCCATCACTGGTGGGCAGCTCAATATTAACACTCATCCTGTCCACATAGCTCCCCGCCTCCTCAATCAAAGCGGCATCTGCACCTGGAATAGCCTTTATATGTATGTAGCCATTAAACCGATAGTCCTCTCGAAGCCGCCGCACTACCCGGATAATAAGCTCCATGGTATGGTCAGGTGATTTTACTACGGCTGAGCTTAAAAAGAGACCTTCGATATAGTTTCTTCTATAGAAATTGATTGTGAGATCTGCTATTTCATCCGGAGTGAAGGCAGTGCGGGGAAGATCGTTTGAGATCCTGTTAACACAGTATGCGCAATCATAAATACAGCAGTTGGACATAAGTATCTTCAAAAGTGATATACAGCGCCCATCCCCGCTAAAGGTGTGACAAATACCCGCAGGCATACTGCTTCCTATACCGCCTGGCTTATTTTTCCGAGAGCTTCCGCTGGATACGCAGGAAACATCATATTTTGCGCTGTCGGCCAGCACCTTAAGCTTATCCATCAATTCCATATAATCACCCATGCTATGCGAGTCCCTTTACCTAAGTCCCACATATCTAAACAACCGTGGCATGCAATAAAATAGCGCATGTCTATGTGTCGCTAATAGCATATCACATTGCATGGATAAAATCAAACATATGTTCGGTATATTTTTACCTCGCCCCGGGAAACTGCCGCACAGCACCGACTATTGCTGCTCCTTTTTCCTTATACGCTCAGCACGTCTTATTGCCGCTGCCTCGTTTTCCTTCCTGTCTTCATCGGTTTCAAGCAGAAGCTTGCAGACTTCAACCGGTCTGGAGGAAGAATCGACAGCCACGAATGTTAAGTATGCTCTATTTGTGAATTTTCTCTCACCGGTCATAAAATCCTCGGAAAAAACCTCGACGGCAACCTCCATAGAGGTTCTTCCTACCCATGTGACCTTTGCTTTCAATGTTATCATCTGCCCCTGCTTTACGGGATGATTGAATTCAACACTGTCAATGGCTGCCGTTACAACAATGCGGTTACTATGTCTTTGTGCAGCCATGGCACCAGCTACGTCCACCAGGTGCATCAATCGTCCTCCCAGCAGATTGCCAAGCAAATTGGTGTCATTGGGCAGTACCAGCTCAGTCATTTCTACCATTGACTCACGGGGTGATTTTGGTTTCATATTTACGCTCCTCGCACCTATTTTTCTCTGATTAATTATACTATAGTACCTATACCAGATATAATTATACTATAGTAGCTATACCAGGAGAAGAGCCATATATGGAGACTCGCCAATCTTCAGCGTAAAACCATGCAAAGGGGTTCCTGCGGAATTTGCCTTCATGAATTCACCGTGCAGTATTATGCAAAATAGGGTATGATTAATCTGTGGGGCGGGCTAGTATGTTGAGTGCGTTAACACGAATTACCTTTGCTACATACACGACACTCTTGCTTGCGGCTCCCCTAAGTGATAATTTGATTTGGAAATGAGGCATATAAATGGGAAAGACACTTGTTTTAGCTGAGAAACCTTCTGTCGGGAGGGATTTGGCAAAGGTCTTGAATTGCAATCAAGGCGGCAATGGCTGCCTTATGGGAAATAAATATATAGTGACCTGGGCACTGGGACACCTCGTTACGCTGGCTGATCCAGAGGGCTATGGGGAAAAATATAAAACCTGGAGTCTCGATAGCCTTCCGATGCTGCCAAAAAAAATGGAGCTGGTCGTCATTAAGCAAACCGCCAAGCAGTTTAGCATCGTAAAAAAGCTTCTAAATAGGCCTGATGTTGACGAGCTTGTCATTGCTACTGACGCCGGGCGGGAAGGCGAGCTGGTTGCAAGGTGGATTCTCTCAAAAGCAGGTTTTTCCAAGCCGATAAAGCGCTTATGGATTTCCTCCCAAACTGACAAATCCATCAGGGACGGCTTCAACAGCCTAAAACCCGGCAGAGATTACGACAACCTCTATAAATCGGCACAATGCCGTGCAGAGGCCGACTGGCTCATAGGGTTGAATGTGACCAGAGCGCTAACCTGCAAGCACAATGCCCAGCTATCCGCAGGCAGAGTACAGACTCCTACCCTTGCTATGATTGTCGAGAGAGAAAACGAAATACGAAGGTTTGTCCCCAGGGATTACTGGACAATCAATGCCCTTATGAATGGATTTACCATGCAATGGCAAGGAAAATCCGGAGGACAGGCACGCATCTTCAACAAGCAACAGGCGGATGAGCTTCTATCAAAGTTGAAGGGACACAGCGGAACTGTCGTCGATGTGAAAAAAGAGTCAAAGGAAGAGCAGCCTCCGCTGGCGTACGACCTTACGGAGCTGCAGAGAGACGCAAACCGCAAGTATGGTTATTCCGCCAAAGAAACCCTCGGCATTATGCAAAAGCTTTATGAGGTTCACAAGATAGTCACTTATCCGCGAACAGATTCCAGACACATTACTGATGATATCGTGCCAACATTACCGGAGCGGCTAAAAAGCATTTCCACTGGTCCCTATGCCACAGCGGCGCGATCGATCTTACGTGGTGGCAGTATTAAAACAACAAAAAGGTTTGTAGATAATGCAAAGGTCAGCGACCATCATGCAATAATACCCACAGAGCAGTATGTCAATCTTAGCGCACTAGATTATGAGGAGCGCAACATTTACGATCTGATTGTCAAAAGGTTCCTTGCAGTCCTCAGTCCTTCCTTTAAGTATGAGCAAACTACGCTGAAGGTCGATATAAACGGTGAGCAGTTCACCGCCAGAGGGAAAATTGTTAAGTCAAGAGGCTGGAAGGCAATATATGACGGAGCAGAAGCCTCAGCGCAAGCCGGCGGGAGGCAGTCTGGCAGTACCCAATTTGGTACAGGGCAATTTCGTGATGACTCGGGTAACCCTGATTCAGGCGATGACGAAGGACCTGACCAGAGTCTGCCGGATCTGAAAAAGGGGGATAAGCTAAAGCCAAGCTCAGTACAGCTGGTCAACGGTAAGACAAAGCCCCCGGCACGCTATACTGAGGCAACACTACTTACCGCTATGGAGCATCCGGGTAAATTTATAGATGACGATGAACTCCGGGAAGCCTTAGATAAAGCAAGCGGTCTGGGAACGCCTGCCACCAGAGCAGATATTATTGAAAAACTGTTCAGCTCATTTTATGTAGAAAGAAGGGGCAAAGAAATACATCCTACCTCAAAGGGCACCCAGCTAATTGACATTGTGCCCAGCGACCTCAAGTCCCCTGAGCTTACGGCTAAATGGGAGCAACGCCTTACCTCTATAAGTCGCGGCAGAGAGAAACCCGATAATTTCATAGACGAAATGAAGGGCTATGCTTCCAAGCTGGTATCAAATGTAATCTCCAGCGCAGATGTTTACAAACACGATAATATGACCCGTGAGAAATGCCCGGAATGTGGCAAGTATTTGCTTGAGGTCAACGGGAAAAAGGGAAAGATGTTTGTTTGCCAGGATAGGGAATGCGGTTACCGAAAAAGAATTTCCATGCTGTCAAATGCCAGATGTCCAGAGTGTCACAAAAAGATGGAAATCCGCGGCGAAGGCGACAAGAAAGCCTTTTTCTGCTCCTGCGGTTATCGAGAGAAGCTCGATGCCTTCAGCAAGAGGAAGGGCGAACAGGTTAATAAAAGGGAGGTTGGCAAATTTCTCAATCAACAGGAGGATGAAAGCATTAATTCCTCTTTAGCGGATGCCCTTGCTAAATGGAAGAAATAGATAACATAAATAGTATTATAAAAGTACATAATATTGGTGAAGATTATATTGGATATTCTGGTTAATCCAGTTTCAAAAGATAAGGGCACTTTTGTCGGGATAGGTGATTTCATGGAAAGGTTCACTAATTATGTAGGCGTTATGATTGAGTTTCTAATAATAAGCTTCATCTTCTTGCTAATTCTCCCTTTTAGATTGATATATCATTTGGGCAGACGCTTGGTCACCAAGTGAGCTTTCTTTCGGGAAACAAAGGAATTGATTGTTTCAAAGCTTTGTAGTACAATAGGTGGGTGATGCTCCTCGGGCTGGCTAAATCGAAGTGTCACAACACTATTACTTGCGCATTTCGCTTTTATTTATCGGAGGTATGAATGTGAAGCATGAAGGGGATTTTCACACTTACGGTACTCATGAGCGTTATATGCTGCAGGCGCTTAAGGAAGCGCAAGAAGCCCGCAAGATAGGCGAAACACCTATTGGGGCAGTCCTTGTGAGGGATGGAGAAATTATCGCAAAAGGTCACAACGAAAGGGAGACCAAAAACGATGTGACGCTTCATGCGGAAATGACAGCTATCCGCAAGGCTTGTGAAAAGCTCGGCTCATGGCGGCTGAACGAATGTGACCTGTATGTAACGCTGGAGCCTTGCGCTATGTGTGCCGGCGCGATTATTCAGGCAAGAATCAGGAACCTGTATATCGGCACCTCGGATTTGAAGGCAGGGGCTGCCGGATCGGCCATCGACCTTTTTAGAGTCGACGCCTTCAACCACAGGGTCGAGGTGAGCTGGGGATTATTAGAGGAGCAGTGCTCCGGAATCCTGAAGGATTTTTTTAGGGAGCTTAGGGAAGAAAAGGCTTGAGTGATTAGCACTTTGCCAGCTACTTCCAAAAAGCATTTATCCGCATAAATGCGGCTAAATTTATAGGGAGAGGTATCGAAGCGGTCATAACGGGGCTGACTCGAAATCAGTTTGTGGGCAACCACACGTGGGTTCGAATCCCACCCTCTCCGCCAAACGGGAATTATAAGAGCACTATATTTTTCAACGGTGGTTTTGCCGTAACAGTGTTTTTGTAATCCAAAAGATAAAGAGTGGTTAAGGTTCATGCCTTGCCACTCTTTTTTCTTGCTTATTAAAAGCGGAACATTGTACTGGTTTTATAGTAAAGAAAATCTATATAATTAGGAAATAACGGTCTAGTAAATCGCAGACTAATTGAATAAACTACCACGAGTGCTTATAATATAGGTATCTATTTACTTCGCCGTTTCAAACTTTAGCCACAAAGCGGGCCGAACGCCGCCCGCGCAATAGCCCTCACCGATGTTGCCTTTCAGTATATTGTTGCCTTGAATACCTATATCGCCGTTGCCATGGATGTACACGGCTTTTACATTCACGCGGCCGGGCGACCGAAGCCACCACCAGTTAGGCCATTCTTTACCTTCAAGTCTTGCTACTCGCTTACTGTTGTTTTCATCTTTTCTTTCAAACCAATATCTTTGATTTTTTCCTCGGTTGTACAGTTTTGAACTGCTATCACCGAAGTAATGGCATACTGCTTCCTCAATACTTAATAAGAATATGCTGTCTTGCGTATCTGCTCCACCTTTTGAACCATACCACTGATTGCCAGGATTTTTATTTAATACCGGAATTATTCTTGATTTATCAGTTGCGGTGAATTTGTCATAAAATTCACCGTTAAGATATTTTCTTAACGAGCAGTCAGCCCATGTTATATCTTTATAAGCGTCATGGTAAGCACGCTGTTCTATAATATTTTCGGTTATAATCAAAGCCATATTGTTTTGTATGTCAAGAATGCGCCAGGTATAGCCGCCAAATGATACTGTTGAGCCGATTTTAAAATCATCCATTTTGTTTCTCCTTAATAGGGAACAGCAAATCAAG